>Ga0209181_10008233_pt1 | contig 14047 bp, 7 predicted proteins | sample MAT05_FD_187208 | JGI IMG/M metagenome (GOLD analysis project Ga0209181, IMG submission 187208) | Freshwater microbial communities from Lake Fryxell liftoff mats and glacier meltwater in Antarctica - MAT-05 (SPAdes) (version 2) | ecosystem: Environmental > Aquatic > Freshwater > Ice > Liftoff... | reverse complement strand
CTGGATCTGGGGTCGCGCCGAAGAACTGCGTCAGGCCCTGGACATTCCTCGTGAGCAGTTCACCGAGATCGTCGACTATTACCACGCCGTTGAACACCTCACGGAAATCGCCGACTTCGCCAAACCTCTGCGTCCGCTCCGCGACCTCGTAGTCGATGCCCGTCGGCGTGAACCGACGCCGCAAAGTTTCCGGAACCTACACCAGAGCAATGCAGCACCGCGCCCACGCTGTCTGAGCGGCCCGTCAGCCGCCCGCGAAGCGACCGTCAACCGGCCGAACGCAGAGCTGCGTCTACTGCATCACCGACCGACCGAACAAGGACCACGGACGCCGCGACAACGCTCCGTCCGCGTCCAGACCCTCGAAAGGTGCGTCGCCGGGAGTCTCGCAGCCCAGTGTGTGCGACTGTGTGCCCTTCGTACCCAGCGCCGGTGCCTTGTTTTTCCCATACTCACAACAGAATTCCGTAACCGGCATCGCCCTCACTCCAACGTCTCCTGACCGCTGCGCCGCTGCGCCTCAGAGGGCTTCGCGGGGGTAGGCGACACGTGGTTTTCTCGCACCACGCGCGCACACGATCCGTGAGGCCCGTCCCGCGTTTGAACGACCCGCCGCGAAAGTGATTGCCGCTCTCACTTGCACCGGGCATCGTCGCTTCAGGATGTTCGTCTCCGTTCGAATGCGCGCTCCGACCGGGGCCGAGGTCACGCTCGTGCCGGGGGACCTCATCGGCCGAATGTCGCGCGCCGCGCTGCGCATCGAGGACCCTCGGATCTCCGAGGCACACGCCCTCGTGTCGCTGCGCGGCGCTGGGCTGAAATTGCTGGCGCTGCGCGGGCGCCTCACCTGTCGCGGCAAGCCGCTGACCGAGGTCGCGCTGCGCCCAGGGATGCGCCTCTTGCTCGGCGGCTTCTACGCCATCGTCGTCCTCGATGTGACCGTGCCGGACAGGGTCGTGGCGCTCAAGCTCCCTGGGTTGGCCCCGGTCGTGCTTGACGGCGTCACCTCGATCCATCTGGACGCGTCCGGTCCGCGCGTGGTCCCCGGGTTCGATCCGGCGGCCACGGCGACCGCGTGGGCGTCCGAGGCGGGCGTGCACATCCGCACCCGCGACGGGGACGAGCGCGTGCTCGCACCTGAGGTGGGACCCGCGGCGGCCGGTGCGGAGACCCTCGCGGCGACCATGGACATCACGACCGAGGCAGGCACCGCGCGGGTAGGCGTCACGCTCGTCGCGACCACGGCCGACCGCCTGGCAACCGCCGAGACCGGGCGCTTCGATGTGCCGCTACGCATCGTGCTCCACTACGACACGGTCCACATCCACCCCGCCCAGGGCGCAACCGTCGCGCTCGACGGCATCGGCGCGCGCCTCATCTTCGAGCTCGCGGCCCTCTCGACCCCGGTCGCGTGGGAGGCGCTCGCGAAGGCGCTATGGAGCGACGAGACCGACCCCAGCATCCTGCGGCAGCGCTGGGACCAGATCACGAGCCGCGTGCGCAAGCGGCTGCGCGACGGGCGGATCCGCGCCGACCTGGTGCGCTCGAACGGGCTCGGCCTGGTCGAACTCTACCTCGGTCCCGACGATCGGATCGAGGACCTCGCATGAGCACGGGCCCGCCGAGCTGGGACGAGCCGGCGAGCTCGAGACAGCCCGCCTCGGTGCCCGCGGACACGCGCGCAGACGCGACGATCGAACCGTCGACGCCGCGGGTCGAGCGCTTCGCCGAGTCCGACTCGCTCGGCTCGGGCTCGGGCGGTCGGATCATCCGTGGCGTCGATCGGCGCCTAGCGCGCGAGGTCGCGCTCAAGATCGTGGGCGGCTCCGACCCGGACGCGGTCGTTCGCTTGCGGCGCGAGGCGGCCGTGCTGGCGATGCTCGAGCACCCTGGCATCGTGACGCTCTACGATGTCGTCGAGCGTGACGACGGCGGTCTCCAGCTCGCGCTGCGCATCGTGCGCGGCGCCACGCTCGCCGCCACGCTCGAGGTCGAGCCCGCGGTGCGCACGCGCGCCGAGATCCGACGCTGGCTCGAGCACCTGCTCGCGGCCGCCGACGCGGTCGCGCACGCCCACCGACGCGGCGTCGTGCATCGCGACCTCAAGCCGGCCAACATCATGATCGGCGAGTTCGGCGAGACCCAGGTCATCGACTGGGGCCTCGCGGCCGCCAGCGACTCGGCCTGGCCGCCCGTCGTCCCAGCCGCCGCGTCCGCGACGCCGAGCGCGCCCGACCTCACCCACCCCGGCGCGGTGCTCGGGACGCCGCGCTACATGAGCCCCGAGCAGGCTCGCGGCGAGCGCGTCGACGCGCGCGCCGACGTGTGGGCGCTGGGCCTGATGCTCTACGAGATCCTCACCGGGCATCCGGCGTTCCCGCAGCTCACGACCGTCGACGTCCTTCGGGCGGTCCGCGATGGCTGCGTCCCTGCGTCGATCGGATCGCCGGGTCCCGCGAGCCTCGCGAGCCTCTACACGCGCGCGACCGCGGCTCTCGATGCGCGCATCCCCGACGCTGGCGCGTTCGCGGACTCGCTCCGCGCCGCGCTCGCACCGCCCGCACGCCGAGCGCGCGTCCGCGCCATCATCGCCGCGCTCGCCCTCGGGCTCGGCATCGTCACGCTCGCGACGCGAGGCACGACACCGACGGCACCCGCGCCGACCCGGACGGACGTTCAGGCGCCCGACAACGCCCTCGCCGACGCCCACGCGACCGAGGCCCAGCGCCTGCTCGACGACGAGCAGATCCCCGAGGCCGAGCGGCTCGCGGCCCGCTCGCTGGCGCTCTCGCCGACGCCGGCCGCGCTCGGTGTGCTGGCCGCGACGAGCCGCGGACCACGCCCGCGCGCCGAGGTAACGGCGATCGACACGACTACCTGTGACGCGACTGATCTCGCGCCCGACGGTCGCCATTGGCTCTGCCTCTCCGAGCGCGGCGTCACGCTGCATGTGTTCGATGTCGCGGAGCCCCTCTGGCAGGCACCCGGGCCCCACCGCGCGGCGCTCTTCGTGGGGCCCGGCGTCGCGCTCTTCGCAGCCGCGGGGGGCACGCCTGGTGCGCGCCGCGACGAGGTGCGCCTCATGGGCCGAGACGGTCGCCGCGTCCTGGATACGGCCGTGATCGAATGCACCGCCCCGCCGCGCACGAACCATGGCGCCCCGTTTGTGCACCTGGCGGGCCGCTACTGCGTCCGTGTCGTCAGCGCGCGCGGTCTCCACGGGGCCGACTTCCCAGGCCGCGCCATCCAGTCGGTCGGCGTGGGGCACGACGGCCGCGTGACCATCCTGCTGTTGTCGGGCGCGCTGTTCGACGCCCACATCGACCAGCACGCGGCGACCGCGCTGAATCCGATCGAGCGGCCCCGCGGCTTCGGTCCCACGGCAAACGAGGTCGCGGTGATCCGCCCCCTGCCCGGGGGTCGGCTCGCCCTCGGTACCGTGCACGGCAGCATCATCGTTCTCGACGCGAGCGGCGCCGAGATTGCGCGCACGCGCCTCGTGCCGACGATGAAGATCACCACGCTGGCCGCCTCGCCGTCGGGCGCCTTGCTCGCGCTGGTCGGCGAGCGCGGCGGCCCGGTGATGCTCGACGCACACACGCTGCGGGTGACGACGCGCCTGCCCGGCGCAGACGCGGGCGGCGTGATCTTCGCCGACGACAATCACATCGTGACGCTCGGCCATCGCCTCGCACGCTGGTCGTTGCCTCGCGCCCAGCCCAGCACGCTCGTGGGATACGAGGGCATCGTCGGGCTCGCGACCGACGGCGACGCGCTGGCGATCGCATTCTCGAGCTCGCTCGCCTGGATCGACATCGACACCGGCGGCGAGCGCGCTCGCATCGTCGCGGCCGATCCACTCAAGGCGGTCTCGCTCGCGCCCGACGGCACGCTCATCTATGTTGGCGTGCTCTCGACCCTGCCCACCCGCGTCGCCCCCGAGACGCTCGCGCCGCTGGCGCTCTCGTCCCCCGGGCTCACGTCCGCGCGCCGCGTGGCGCACACGCGCGCCGGCACAGCGCTGGTGATCTCCTACGCGCCGATTGCGTATGCGGCGCCCCCCGGCGGGGCGACGCTCGAACCATTTCTCACCGAGGATGTGACCGACATCGCGACGCAGGCCGACCACTTTGCGCTCCTCCTCCCGCACGACCACGCGCTCGGCTTGTTCGTCGCGGCGCCCGCGCCGCTCGAACTCACGCGCTGTCGCGATCGGCGCGCGCTCGCGGTCGCGCTGTCCGCCGACGCGGACACATTCTACGCCGCACACCCGCGCGACATCGTCGCCCTCGACGTCGCGAGCTGCGCGCTCACCGCCCGCTTCGACACCGGCGGCGTGACGCCGACCGAGCTCGTCGCCAGCCCCGACGGCGTCTACGTCAGCGCCGGCACCCGCGACGGCCGCGTGTTCGTGTGGCGCCGCGACGGCACCCTCGCGCTCTCGCTACACGCGCACGACGAGATGGTCTCAGCGCTCGCGTTCGACCCACGCGGCCGCTTCCTCGCGACCGGGTCGTGGGACGGTCGGACGCGGCTCCTCGACCTCGGCGCCATCGAGCGCCCCACCGCGCACCTCGTCACGAGCGTGCGCAACGCGTGGGGCCTCTGAGACCGATCTGACACCCCTATCTTTTGGGGTGGCCGCACCTCGATAAGCACCAGTGCGGGTCGATGCGCGCGTCCGTCAAAGCGGCGCGGCGACCGCGCGCCCGAGGCTCCATGCGGAATCCACGGGCGCCGACCGCTCGCGGTCGAGCTTCACACGCACCTCGCACTGACCTCCCCGGCCAGTGCAGCGGTGCGTTCCACCCACCACCAAGGAGGCCCCCGTGAACCCCCGCTCCCCCGATACCAGATCTGTCCGATGGCGCCACTTGCGCCTGGGCGCGCTCATACCGTTCGCGCCGTTCCTGCCCGCCGCGCTCATCGCCTGCTCCTCGAGCGAAGCGCCGCCACCTAAGGGCGAGCTCACGATCCAGACCGGCGCGCTCCAGCTCGACGACGTAACCAATACGACGTACCGCGTGACCGTCACGAACAGCAAAGGCAACACTGTCTGGAGCAAGGAGATTGACTCCGACGACTACGGCGACGGCAAGGGCGACGCGACCTACGTCGGCCCGTGCGACGCTTCACCCGACGTGCAGCCCAACACGATCACGCTCGATCTCCTGGCGATCTACCAAGGGGATGGCGGCGGGACCAAGATCGACGCCGACACCTATATCAATCCGACGCCACTGTCGCAGGATGTCGTCTGCGTCGAGAACGCCGATGTGCGCGTGACCTTCAACCTGACGATCATGCGCGACGCGAGCCAGGGCTTCTTCGACATCGCCGTCAACTTCGACGACATCTTCTGCTCCGCCAAGATGGACTGCCAGGACGAGCTCCTGCACAACCCGGCGACGGGCGAGCGCGACCTCACCGCCGTCGTCGCCTTCGCGTGCACGGCTGGCGTCGGTCAGGACACGACCCTCTACTGGGGTGACGCTGCGATCGTGTGTCGCAACGGCGAGACCGTCGTGGCCACCTACCCGGTCGATCCCGGACAGCCGGGTGGCCAGCACGGCCCGATCTTCGGGAGCCGCGAACAACAGCGCCCGGGCGTGTTCGAGCACGCGGTCTACCTCACCGACGAGCAGTTCGAGGCGCAAGGCATCGACAAATGCTCGTGGAACATGGCGCTCGGCATCGACGTCGGCGCGCTCGGCAAGAACTGCACGTTCGAGGCCACAGCGACCGCGTCCGCCGGTACATTCGAAGACCCGTCCTTCCACACGCCGCGCGCGACGACGTACCCGCTCGTGAAGTACGCGGTGAAGCTCACCGACGACGGCGGCAAGTTCGTCTGCACCGAGAACCCGCTCAACGGTGAGCGCAGTGGCGTCACCACCAGCTACACCACGCTCGACGGCGCGCCGCTCGAGGCGAAGGCCGGCTGCGGCAAGGACCCGGTCAAGGCCGGCGTCACCTGCTCCGGGGCGCCGACCGACGCGTCCGCTCCCACCTTTGTCGCCGACGCGGAGGGCCGCGTCACGGTCACCGTCGGCGGTCAGACCTTTGGACCCTTCGCGCTGCCTCCCGAGAACTTCCTCGCCGCTGAGTGCTGCGCCGACCCCTGCTGTGAGGTGGCCCCGTGATGAACCTTATCAACCCTATGCGCGTGCTCGCGCCGCTGCTCTCACTCGTCGCGCTCGGCGCCCTGGCGGGCCCGGTCGCCGCTCAGACCATCCTCATCGAGGCCCCGACGACCAACCCGATCGCGGACACGGCGCTGCGCGCGTTCGACTTCGACGTCACGCTGCAGCTTCCAGCCGGGTACTACACCGGCATGAAGGTCGTGATGGTGCTGCCGACCAACAGCAAACTCGTCCGCCTCGGTACGGCCTCGCCGACCAGCGGCGAGTTCGACAACGCCGTCTACAACGCGACCGCCAACACGCTGACCTGGAACCAGCTCCTCCCGCTCGACCTCACGGCGGGCGCGGGCGTGCGCAAGTTCCGCCTCAACGCCCACTTCGATCGCTACTTCACGCGCGTCAACACGCCGTTTGCGTTCGCCGTGACCGGCCGAGGCGACGTCGGCACGGACGAGCTCGACCTACCGGCGCCCTTCACAGACGCCGTCGGTGAGCACACGGTGACCGCGACGGGCGCGGGCGCAACGCTCGAGTTCTACTACGTCAACAACACGTCGATCGTGAGATACGGCGTCATCAACCGCGGCTACGGCATGTCGGCGGAGGCGACGCCGCGCCCGGGCCAATTCCGGCGCTACGTGTTCGCGGTCGGCAACCGCAGCCAGGCGCCCATCGACGCGGGCACGAGCTGGAGCATCGACCTCGGCGACAACCTGTACTTCGTCGCCGCAGGTGGCGCCACGAACCCCCAGAACTTCGCCGAAGACCTCAACTTCACGTTCGGCGGGCTGCCGATCCCGTTCACGAAGGCGACCGGGCCCATCTCGGCGACGTTCGACCTCGCCGCGAGCGACGCCAACATCGGCACCGTGTGGGTCGACGCCTTCGTCCCGTGCGACGACCTGGCCAAGACCTCCGCCGACGCGGCGACGCTGGCGCCGACCTACGTCACACGCGGCTCGAGCGCGGCGACCGCGACCGACTTCTTGGGCAACGTCGCGTCGTTGTCGGTCCAGGGCGGCGATATCGCCGGCCCGGATCTGACGCTCGTCTGCGGCTCGGGGGGCAGCCTCAACAAGAGCGAGGCATTCATCGGGGAGAGCGGCACGCGCTTCGGCTGGCAGATCACGCTGAGCCCGGGGGTCGGCGTCACGTCGATCAGCGACGCGATGATCGTGGACGAGCTGCCGGCCGAGACGATCGCGATCGACCACTACTCGCACAGCTCCTTCACCTACAACACCGAGAGCTTCACCTACTATTACTGCGACTTCGACGGCGTCTTCACGGGTCAGTTCGGGGTCGCGCAGTTCCTCGCCCAGCGCGACGCCCGCTGTCGCACGACGGGCTTCGTCGTGGGCGACACTCACATGGTTATGTTCGCCCCGGAGTTCGCGGCCAACGCCGGCGAGTCGCTCGGCTCGGTCGCGAGCTTTTTCTGGACGACCGTGTCCATGGCGTGGAGCGAGGCCAACATCGGCGCGCGGCTCAGCAACCGCGCGTACTTCAACGGCACGACGATCTACGGCGCGCGTGGCGACACGATCCTGGAGGTCACGAACGAGGATCCGTGGGAGGATCTGCAGGCGTCGGACCTGGTGCCCGACCTGTCGTCGATGCTGAACGTCGGCACCTGGACGATCACCTCACCGGTCGACGCGAACGGGGGCAGCGGTACGGCGATCTTCACGCTCGACAACCTCATCACCGGGCGCTGGCCGATCAATCCGCACATCGAGATCGACGTGCCGGCCGGGGTGACGATCACCCAGGTGTTGCTCCCCCAGCTCTTCTCCGCCAACTGCGAGTCGCCGCTCCTGCCGGGCACGATCCCGACGGGGCCATTCACGAGCGGCACGATCGCGTTCACGATCGGCTCGGCGGCCGAGCCGTGGCGGTGGGCGCCCGACGCGTGCTCCACGTACATGCACGTCGCGTTCACGGTCGACCCGAGCTACCCGTTCATCGACCGCCAGGCCATCCCGTTCGTCGTGCGTGCGACCGCCGACGCCCCCACCGGCGTCGCCACGAAGACCTACAACTCGACGGTGCTCGTGACGACCGGCATGGACGTGCAGCTCGCCTCGGAGTGCTGGGAGGCGGCGGTCGACCCGCTCGTCCCGGCGCCCCCGGCGGCGGGTCTTGGGCTGTTCCGGGCGGTGGCGGTCAACCGCGGCAGCGACGACCTCGACGACATCGAGCTGCGCTACACGGTGCCGGCGAACGCGACGTACGTGACCGCGTTCCCAGGCGAGGACTTCCCCGCGGGCGTGTCGCTGCAAGTGTCGCGCAACGGCGGCTCGACCTGGTCGGCGCTGCCGGCGGGGACCGACTCGGCGGTGACCGATGTGCGCATCCAGGGCTTCTCGATCGAGGGCCTCGGCGTCAACGCGCTGCGCCCGTCGTTCTACGTCGGCGTCCTGCCGACCGGGGACGGCTCGGTCATCGGCAGCGCCTGGATGGAGACTCAGACCAACCAGCTCGGGCGCACGCCCACGAAGGAGACGGGGTTCGTGGCCTGCACCGGCACGGTGGTCGTCGAGAAGTTCTTCGATGCCAACGGCAGCGGAGCGCGCGAAAGGGACGAGCCGACGTTGGGCGCAGGCTTCGGCTTCGCGGTCGACCTGGGCGGCGGCGCGTTGCTGACCGGGACGACCGACGGAGAAGGGCGCGCAACGATCGCGGGCGTGCCGGAGGGCACGTGGCCCATCCTCGAGACGGCGACTCCGACCATCCAGGGCACGTGGCAGCCGACGACGACGGTGAGCGTCACGGTGGTCGAGGGCGCGGTCGCGACCGTGGCGTTCGGCAACGACTGTGAATGCGCGTCCAACAACAAGTGCCAGACCGGCACCTGCGACGCGACTGGCGCGTGCACCTTCGCCAATGTGAGCGATGGCACGATCTGCGGGAATCTCGGCGACCTGTGCAACGGCGAGATGGTCTGCCAGGCGGGCCAGTGCATCACCGAGCCCCCCATCAACTGCGACGACAGGGACATGTGCACGACCGACACGTGCTCGAACGGCAACTGCGAGACGACGGAGAAGTCCTGCAAGGGTGGCCTCGCGTACTACACGCCGGTGACCAGCGCGGACGGTAAAGTCGTCGGCGCGTTCGTGTGCTTCGTCGAGGACGGCAAGGTGCGCTGCAACCTGAAGGGCGAGACGCTCGAGGTCGTCAAGGAGTACGGGACCCTCTGCGGTCAGTGAGCCCCGTGGCGACCGACCGGAGATTCCGAGCGAATCCGGGTCGCCTGTGAAGTGGAAGGGTCCGACCCCGAATCCAGGGGTCGGACCCCACGTGTGCGTGTCACGTGGTCGCCGTGAGCCCGACCTCCTGGTGGTCGCCAGCGGCGCTAGTCCCCTTGAAGTCGACGCCGTGGCGACGAAGCACTGCCGTGACAACGCCGGCTCTCCGGCAGCGGGCGGGTCGTCGAGCGCCGCGAGGTCGAGCCTGAAGCGGCGCTGGCATGGTCGCTCGACCTGCACGCGTGGACGTGGCCACCGCTGTTCCGCCTGATGCAGGCGCGTGGACAGATCTCCGACCTCGAGATGGCGAAGGTCACGAACCTCGGCATCGGAATGCTCGTCGCACTCCGCCCCGACGAGGTCCCGCGCGCCCTTACGCTGCTACCCGAGTTGGTGCCGATCGGAAGCATCGTGCGACGCCCGGTCGGCGCCTCTCAGGTCCTCTTCGGACGACCTTCAGCCGAGGCTTCGCCATCGTTGCAAGGGCCCGCTTGATCGACCCCGGCTCGGCACCGGCGCGCATCGTCGTGCTCGCCTCCGGCCGCGGCACCAACCTGCAGGCGCTCATCGACGCGACCGCTCCCGGTGGTCCGCTGGCCGTGCGCGCGAAGATCGTCGCGGTCTACTCACACACCCCGACTGCGCTCGCGCTCGAACGCGCCAGGCGGTTCACCCCCGCGTGTGCGGGGACAGCGTCATCCTCTCGGCCCTCGACGTCCGCGCAACGGCGGTTCACCCCCGCGTGTGCGGGGACAGCGGACCAGCGTAGAGCTAACGAGCGCATCCCGCACGGTTCACCCCCGCGTGTGCGGGGACAGCTTGTTCGTGTGGGTGCTGCACCTGCCGACCGGCACGGTTCACCCCCGCGTGTGCGGGGACAGCGCAAGGCGCCCCTCTGCGATCCTGTCCAGGATGCGGTTCACCCCCGCGTGTGCGGGGACAGCAACGACTCCCACTGGTCGGGAGTCATGCTCATCGGTTCACCCCCGCGTGTGCGGGGACAGCGCGGAGAGATCGCGCGTCCATGCCCGATGTTGCGGTTCACCCCCGCGTGTGCGGGGACAGCGCAGCCTCCACTTGCTCGACGTGCTCCAGGTTCGGTTCACCCCCGCGTGTGCGGGGACAGCGATCTGGCGGGCGACGATGCGAAGCGCGGACGCCGGTTCACCCCCGCGTGTGCGGGGACAGCGCTCATGTGGCGCCTCAAGGTCCGTCGTCCCGTCGGTTCACCCCCGCGTGTGCGGGGACAGCGTGCGTCACCGAGATGGCCGAGAGCGGCTACCCGCGGTTCACCCCCGCGTGTGCGGGGACAGCAGCGATACGGCGTGGGAGGAGCTGACCATCACCGGTTCACCCCCGCGTGTGCGGGGACAGCGTGGTTCCTGCCGCTCTGGGCGCATCCACTGTGCGGTTCACCCCCGCGTGTGCGGGGACAGCGCCGAGCATGTGCAGGTCAGCGCGACCTTTGTCCGGTTCACCCCCGCGTGTGCGGGGACAGCGCAGCAATCGACCGCCACCTTCACGCGCCGTGGCGGTTCACCCCCGCGTGTGCGGGGACAGCGCTCACCTCGCCCATGAGCGGGTCCAGGTCGTACGGTTCACCCCCGCGTGTGCGGGGACAGCACCAAGCCGAGCTCGGGGTAGGGCGCGGGCTCCGGTTCACCCCCGCGTGTGCGGGGACAGCGCCGTACGCGCCGACCCTACCACCCTGCAATCGCGGTTCACCCCCGCGTGTGCGGGGACAGCGCTGGGGCGGGAGCTTGATGGGCGGCAGGGGGGCGGTTCACCCCCGCGTGTGCGGGGACAGCGCGGCCGGTCGAGTCGACGAGCGAGCTCCTGATCGGTTCACCCCCGCGTGTGCGGGGACAGCAAGCTCTGCGACAGCCCGTCTTGCGAGATTGACGGTTCACCCCCGCGTGTGCGGGGACAGCGCGCGACACCCTACAGTCCCGGCTTGGCGACCACGGTTCACCCCCGCGTGTGCGGGGACAGCAGGGTGGCAAGGCGGGGCTGGCGGTCGTGTACCGGTTCACCCCCGCGTGTGCGGGGACAGCGCCGACCTGGATATCCTCGATAGCGACCCCGAGCGGTTCACCCCCGCGTGTGCGGGGACAGCGACAAGCTGGTCTGGGAACTCGTCATCCGGTTCACGGTTCACCCCCGCGTGTGCGGGGACAGCGGCAGAGGGGCACAGCACGTCCGCACAGGCCACCGGTTCACCCCCGCGTGTGCGGGGACAGCGGGGGTGCTGGATCGAGTGAGCGATGTCGCCCACTGGTTCACCCCCGCGTGTGCGGGGACAGCGAAGCCCCCCGTTTCGACGCCCACGCCCATCGCGGTTCACCCCCGCGTGTGCGGGGACAGCCGTCTCGGTCAAAGCTGGAGTGAGTGCGTCGGACGGTTCACCCCCGCGTGTGCGGGGACAGCGGCCCAGCGCAGGTAGCGCGAGGCGGTCATCACGGTTCACCCCCGCGTGTGCGGGGACAGCGAGTCTGGCGACACCCAGACACCGTGCATTGCGCGGTTCACCCCCGCGTGTGCGGGGACAGCGCCGGTCTTGGAAGGCAGCCAGAGGAGGTGGGGAGGTTCACCCCCGCGTGTGCGGGGACAGCGTGTCGAGGTCGTCGAGCAGGTTCACGCGCTCTCCGGTTCACCCCCGCGTGTGCGGGGACAGCGGGGCACTGGTGCCGCTCGATGTGGTGTGACTACGGTTCACCCCCGCGTGTGCGGGGACAGCGCTCGTAGGCGTGCTTGACCGCCGCGCACAGCTCCGGTTCACCCCCGCGTGTGCGGGGACAGCCACGACCGACATCACCTCCGGCACAGTGCGCTTCGGTTCACCCCCGCGTGTGCGGGGACAGCTCTCGTCCCCGCCATCGCGACTACGGCGGCGTGGCGGTTCACCCCCGCGTGTGCGGGGACAGCGAATCCTTACCGCTCGACACGCTCACGACGATCGGTTCACCCCCGCGTGTGCGGGGACAGCGCCACCGGAACGTCTCCGAGCCATCCCCCGATGCGGTTCACCCCCGCGTGTGCGGGGACAGCGGACCCGTCCGGCTTCTCGCTCTTGATCGAGCGGCGGTTCACCCCCGCGTGTGCGGGGACAGCGTGGGCCGAGCTCGCGCGAAGCTGGTCTACGACGGTTCACCCCCGCGTGTGCGGGGACAGCGACAATCTCCATGCCAGACTTGTGTCCGGCTTCCGGTTCACCCCCGCGTGTGCGGGGACAGCGCGACCGAGCGTCCGCGTACCGACCCGAGTAGGACGGTTCACCCCCGCGTGTGCGGGGACAGCCCACGCCTGGAGTTCGAGGGCGCCTTTGATCTTCGGTTCACCCCCGCGTGTGCGGGGACAGCGCGACTTCTTCCTCCCCTCGACTCCGCGTGGGTACGGTTCACCCCCGCGTGTGCGGGGACAGCTTCGCCGAGCAGTCGGTCGAGAGCATGGTCCGCGGTTCACCCCCGCGTGTGCGGGGACAGCTCGCGCCGGATTGCGGGCCTCGAATCCGCCGATGCGGTTCACCCCCGCGTGTGCGGGGACAGCGTCGCCTCACGCGCCGTGACCGAATGCACCACCGGTTCACCCCCGCGTGTGCGGGGACAGCCAGATTTACGGGGGCACGGGCGGCGGCGGCGTGCGGTTCACCCCCGCGTGTGCGGGGACAGCGCAGCTCGCACGCAACGTGCTGGAGACTGAGCGGCGGTTCACCCCCGCGTGTGCGGGGACAGCGCGGCAGGCACGTCAGCGTGATGCCGTCCTGGCGGTTCACCCCCGCGTGTGCGGGGACAGCGATCCTCATGGTCGGCGATGTGCATCGCCAACTGCGGTTCACCCCCGCGTGTGCGGGGACAGCTTGAGGCCAGCGATCCCCTTAGTGCGGAGCTGCGGTTCACCCCCGCGTGTGCGGGGACAGCGTTCAGCAGCGAGATCGACGAGCGCGGGTCTTCCGGTTCACCCCCGCGTGTGCGGGGACAGCGAAGGGCCACATCCATGACCTCGCGCGTGGCAGCGGTTCACCCCCGCGTGTGCGGGGACAGCGTCGAGGACGGGCTCTTGGCGACTGCCGTTGCCGGTTCACCCCCGCGTGTGCGGGGACAGCGACGCGAGCTGTCGCGATCGGCACCGATGCGCAGCGGTTCACCCCCGCGTGTGCGGGGACAGCGAGCGACTGGTCATGCTCGATGATGCCGGAGAGCGGTTCACCCCCGCGTGTGCGGGGACAGCTAAACCGGCGGTAGAACACGCCGCCTCCTCTGCGGTTCACCCCCGCGTGTGCGGGGACAGCGTGACGTCAGCGGCCTCGAGCGCCTGCCACTGCGGTTCACCCCCGCGTGTGCGGGGACAGCGATCCGCTGCGCTCCATCCTGGCTCAGCCCGCGCGGTTCACCCCCGCGTGTGCGGGGACAGCGCTCATCGTCGCGCCTCCCTCAGCCCACGCGCGACGGTTCACCCCCGCGTGTGCGGGGACAGCGTGATCCGGTACGTCCCCGAGCAGTACCGAGACGGTTCACCCCCGCGTGTGCGGGGACAGCGGAGACCCTCGGCGTGGACACGTTCCGTCCGGACGGTTCACCCCCGCGTGTGCGGGGACAGCTCGGATGGCGTCGGTGCCGCCTCGGGCATCGGTGCGGTTCACCCCCGCGTGTGCGG
>Ga0209181_10008226_pt1 | contig 14053 bp, 14 predicted proteins | sample MAT05_FD_187208 | JGI IMG/M metagenome (GOLD analysis project Ga0209181, IMG submission 187208) | Freshwater microbial communities from Lake Fryxell liftoff mats and glacier meltwater in Antarctica - MAT-05 (SPAdes) (version 2) | ecosystem: Environmental > Aquatic > Freshwater > Ice > Liftoff... | reverse complement strand
CTCGCAAATCACCGCCGCCGGTTGCAGCCCCGCGAGCCGGGCGAGATCCACACTGGCCTCCGTATGCCCGGCCCTGCGCAGGACGCCTCCGTCCTTCGCCCGGAGCGGAAAGACATGACCCGGCTGAACAAGATCGGAAGGCACCGATTTTGGATTCGCAAGCACTCCGATGGTCTGGGCGCGATCCGCCGCGCTGATTCCCGTGGTGATACCCCGTGCCGCATCCACCGCCACGGTGAAGTCGGTCTTGTGAGTCTCGCGATTGTCACGGGTCATCCGCTCGAGGCACAGCGCATCCGCCCGCGCCTCGGTGATCGGCGCGCAGATGAGCCCGCGCCCGTGCGTCGCCATGAAATTCACCGCCGCCGGAGTCGCCTTCTCCGCCGCCATCACCAGGTCGCCCTCGTTTTCCCGATCGGCGTCATCGGTCACGATGACCATGCGTCCCGCGCGAATGTCGCGGATGACGGCTTCGATGGGATCAAACTTTCGTGAAACGGGCATGTCCTGAAGTTGGCGAATGCAATGAGGTGGAGCAAAGGTCGAAAAACTCACATTCCGATCGGCACCCGCGATGTGGCACGGCGAGTCCGGCCACTCCATTGCTCATTTCTTCGGCCGGCGAATCACGATCTCGGTGCGGCGATGACCTTGCAATTCCTCGATCGTTCCCTCGGTCGGCACGCCCTCAGCCGGGTGCGTGGCACCGTAGCCGATCGTCTTCACCTTGTCGGGATTGAGGCTCATGTTCGCAACGAACCACGCCTTCACCGATTCCGCCCGGCGCTCGCTCAGCTTCTGGTTGTATTCCGCAGTGCCGGTCGGATCCGTGTGCCCTTCGATGGTGAAGTCGGCCTTTGCAATATCGTTGCCGAGGAATTTCCGGAGCGCCTCCGTGATTTTGTCGAGTTCCTGACGGCCATCGTTGCTCACGTCGGAGTTGTCGTAGCCAAAGGTGAGGTTGCCCGGCAGCGAGAGACGCCTGCTGCCGCCGGTGCCTTTCGTCAGTCCGGTGAGGATCCCTTCGACATCCTGCCCCGCGACTTGAATCGCCCGCGCCGTGCCGTCACCATCCGGACCGGGGCTCGTGCTCGGCCGCGCCGCGATCTTCGGGCCCAGTCGGCCCGAGTTGAAAAACGAATCATCCAGCTTTGGCAGCAAATCGTCCGGGTTCGTCTTCGGCGTGGTGTTCAGCTTCGCCATCTCAACAACAGGCCTCTCCACCGGGAAGAGCTGCGAGGCATCGATCTGCTTGTGCTTCGGGGAGACGCTGATTTCCTCGGGAGCCGGCACCTCCGCCGGCAACGTGAGTTCCTTCTTTTCTGGCGTCTTTTTGTCCGGCAGAACGGCGCGGAGTTCCTCCGGCTTCTTCGGCTTCTCGTCGATGATCTTCACGCGATGAAGCGTGGACTCCGGCTTCGCGGGCGGCAGGTCCAGGGGACCGAAATCATCGAGCGTCTTGAAGTGAAAAAAAACGGCGAGCCCTGCGTGGACCACCAGCGACCCGGTGAGAGCCGTGATGAACCAGCCTTTCGTCAGGGAAGGCGTCTCCTGTTGGGCAGAGTATGCGTCGTAGCGCGACATCGGCCCCCTCTCTACCGTCATCCTTCGGCAAATGCAATCACCAGCGTCAATCCGCCTTCCCGCTTGCGCGCATCCGGACCGCCGCGCATCTTCGCCGCCCTTTTCGCAAAACCTATGAGCCAGACCAAAGAGATCCCGTTGATGGAAAAAATCGTGAGCCTGTGCAAACGCAAGGGCTTCATCTTTCAAAGCTCGGAAATCTACGGCGGCATCAACGGCTTCTGGGACTACGGCCCGCTCGGCGCAGAGCTGAAGCGCAACCTGCGCACGACATGGTGGAACGCCATGATGCGCGAGCGCGAGGACGTGGTGCCGCTTGATGCGACGATCATCATGCACCCGGCCGTTTGGAAGGCGTCGGGGCATGTGGATACGTTTTCCGACATGATGAGAGAGTGTCCGTTCACGAAGAAGCGCGTCCGTGCTGATCACGTTGAGCCGCAGAATGGAATTATAATTCAATTTACCGGAGCGCGTTCACCATCTGGCTGGGCATTCGAGGGGCAGTTTTCCATGCTGATGAAGTCGAATGAGCACATCGAAAGTTTTCGCAAACGCGTCCGTTCTCTTTTTTCGGAAAACCGATCTCCAAGTGTCCCCAACCGAAAATCTAGCATCTTCAAGACCGAACATGAGGCTGAAGGAAACTGGAAAGCGCGCTCTGAGTTGATCCATGCCCAGATACTGGCACCAACATTGCAAAGCTTCACCGTAAAGGTCGGTGATGTTTCGTACGAAGCCAAGGCCAGCGAAATCTGGGGCAAAGCAGAAGAAATTGAACTCCTCGGGGAGGAAAAGTGTGACGTCGTAAAAGATTCGAAGGATTTCCACCCCGAGACCGGAGCACCGCTTTCTACGCAGGAGCCGTTTAACTTGATGTTTCACTCGTTCGCTGGAGCAACAGCGACAGAGAGCGACAAAGTCTATCTCCGCCCCGAGACGGCGCAGGCGATCTTCGTGCAGTTCAAGAACGTGGTGGACAGCACGCGCGTGAAGGTGCCCTTCGGCATCGGCCAGATCGGCAAGGCGTTTCGCAATGAAGTCACGCCGCGCAACTTCACGTTCCGCTCGCGTGAATTCGAGCAGATGGAGCTGGAGTTTTTCATCCCGCCCGACGAGGCGGTGCGGCTCATCCACAGCAATGTCGCGGCATGGAGCGAGGGCGCGGATCTTTCCGTGCCGCAGCCAAATTGGGGCTGGGAAATGTGGCACCGGTACTGGGTCGCGCAGCGAACTGCGTACTATGCGGGCATCGGCCTCGGCGCGGACGTGCTCGATTACCACTGGCAGAAAATGGACGAACTCGCGCACTACGCCCGTGCGTGCGTGGACATCCTGTTCAAGTTTCCGTTCGGCACCGAGGAACTCGAAGGTATCGCGGCGCGCGGCGACTTCGATCTCACGCAGCACCAGAAGCGCAGCGGCAAACCGCTGGAGGTCTTCGACGAGGAACTCCGCGCCGCCGCCGTGAAGCTCACCGACGAGCAGCGCCGCGACTTCATTGCCGAAGTGCAGGAGGACTGGAACGACCGCAACAAGTCGCGCGAAGACGCTGCGATTTTCTGCGAGCGCCTGCTGAAGGGCTTCTACGTCCCGCACGTCATCGAGCCGTCAGCCGGACTCGACCGCCTCGCGCTCGCCGTGCTCACGCTCGCCTACACCGAGATAGAAAAGACCGACGCTAAGGGCAACAAGGAGACGCTCACGATCATGCGCTTCCACCCGCGCATCGCGCCGAAAAAAGTCGCCGTGTTTCCTCTGCTCAAAAACAAGCCCGAACTCGTGGCGAAGGCGCGCGGGATTTACGAGACGCTGAAGAAGCACATGGCCGCCGACTACGACGAGGGCGGCAGCATCGGCAAACGCTACGCGCGTCAGGACGAGGCGGGCACGCCGTTCTGCATCACCGTGGATTTCGACACACTCGGCGAAAAAGGCCCGGAGCTCGCGGACACCGTCACGCTCCGCCACCGCGACGACGGCACGCAGGAGCGCGTGCAGATCGGCGAACTGCTCGGACGGCTGCTGCCGCTGGTGTCGTAGCGCATCGTGCGTTCCACGCGCAGCGTTGAAGTGTGTACCGACAGTCAGGATTTAACGCGGAGGCGCAGAGGGAGGATGAGAGATCCGCAGAGGGAAAAATAGGAAATCCCTCCGCGTTCCTCTCACATTTACTCCGCGCCTCTGCGTTCAAAACACCGGCTTTCACGACTCAAAGCCGACTTTCGGCACACGCTCTTGGACGCCGGGAATACTCGACTCCGCGCTCGCCACCTCGCGGCGCGTGTGCTTTAAGCGGCGTTGCATCGCACCCCGCGCTGGACTATCCTACGCCCGATGAAACTCCGAACCGACCTGCTGAAACACCTGACGGCGGACGACATTCGCACGGAAGCGGAGAAAGCAGTTCACCGCTTCAAGCCCGAGCCGCTTTTGTCGAAAACTGGAACTGGGAGTCTGTCGCCAGCATCAATCGAGGAACGTGCGCGCGAGGTGGAGCACAGCATGGAATTAACTCGGAAACTGGAAGAGCGTGCGCGGAAGGCTGGGAACGCCAGCGCCACACGGTAGCGACTCTCGCGGAGACGCTGGATTTCCTGAAGGCCTGCCACCGGCAGGCACCGTTTCTTTTCTTCAACGGAAACACTTTCTCCTTCATCGGTCGTGAACTCGCCGTGGCGCTGTTCAGCGACCTGCCGCCGATGCGGAAGAAGGAAGTGGGCTCGATGATTGCTCACTACATCGCTGGCGTGCTGGATCGTGATCCGATGGTCGCCGCCGTCGAGGAACTCTGCCGCGCGGCGGATCTCGTGCCGGGCATGCGGGTGAAATCCATGCGCGGCTCGATGCGCGGAGTCATCACGCGCGTGCTGGACTATGGCCGCCTCGCGGTGCGGCCCGACGGTTCGGCCAGCGAGATGATCTCGCTGCCGGAGAATCTGCTGGCGGAGGACTGAGGCGGGTGGGCGACACCGTGCGACTGTTGACGCCCCGCATTTCTGAACGCAAGTCCCGGCATGAAATCGCAGAGCTACAAGGCAGTGATTCGGCAGGACGACGGCTGGTGGATTGGGTGGGTCGAGGAAATTCCCGGCGTCAATTCACAGGGCAAGACGCGTGATGAACTGCTGAAGAACCTGCGTTCCGCACTGCGCGAGGCAATCGAGCTGAACCGCGAGGAGGCGCTGGCTCAGGCCGGGAGCGGATACGAGGAAGCGTTGCTCTCGGTGTGAAGCGCCGCGCACTGCTGCGCCACCTGCAGCACACGGCTGTGTGCTCGTGCGCGAAGGCAGCGATCATTCGTGGTGGGGCAATCCGGCGAATGGCCGCCGTTCGGCAGTTCCGCGGCACACGGAAATTAACCGTTTCCTCGCCTGCAAAATCTGCCGCGACCTCGGCATCATTGAGCCGTAGCCGTGGCGAAGAGCAGGCATCCACGCATCCGGCGATGAGTTCACCGTCCCTGTTTTCGCGGAAAGGCGGCGTTCAGCTTGTCGAGCACGGCCAGATCTTTCTTCACCGAGCCGCGCGCGACCATCGTGCGGAAGCGGTTTTCCGCGTCGAATTCGGCGAGGCTGATCGTCCCGAGTTCCTCGATGAATTTGTTCACGCTCATGTCGCGGTGCTTCGCAAGTTCGCGGAGTCGGTCGTGTTTGCCTTCGGGATGTTTGCGGCGGCTTTATCGGAGCGCCAGAGCGGCCTTGGTCGCGGCTTCGATGCAGCGCAAGTCGTCTGCCGAAACCGTGCCCCAAAGCGTCAGGAGCCGGTCCTTCGAGATGGTGAGGATTTGCTCGCTTTTCACCCAGCTTGTCTCGCGCAGGCCGTTGGCGCGGTCAGGCTCGATGCGGACGTGGGTGGCGACGTTCAGGCCCTTGGTGCTGAGCGTGAGCACGATGGTGTTCGGGTAGCGTGGATTGGTGTTTGCGGCATCGGTCTGGATGATGAGGGCCGGACGTTTCCCGAGCTGCTCCGAGCCGCGTCCCGGCGACCAGTCCACGAGCCAAATCTGACCCCGCCGGATGTCCGCGCGGTTCATCAGGCTCCGGTGGCTTCACTCTGCGCATCGCGCGCAAACTCCATGTCCGTCTCCCGTGAACCGGCTGCGGCGATGAGCGAGAAGTCGTCGAAGAGCTGGCTCTCGCGGTCATGCTGGTCGAGGAGAGTCAGGCTGTCCTGAAAAACGCGGTTCAGACTTTGCTTGCGCCGTTTGGCAAGGGCGGTCGCCCGCTCGTAGGCTGACGCAGGCAATCGGATGGTGAGTGTCTTTGCCGTCATGGCTGGTGGCAGTTTATGACATCACCTTTCGATTGCAATCTCCGGTTGGGCATCTCCTGCGGCAAAACGCCACCCGCAGCTACTCCGGCACTTCCTCGCCCTTCCACGGCACATATTCGCTCACGAATTTTTTCCGAAACTCCCCGAACGTGCCGGCCTTGATGTGCGTGCGGATGCGGCGCATGAGGTTCAGGTAGAAGTGCAGGTTGTGCAGCGTCACGAGGCGCAGGCCGAGGATCTCGTTGGCCTTTAGCAGATGGCGCAGGTAGCCGCGCGCGAACTTGCGGCACGCGGGGCATTCGCAGCCGGATTCGATGGGGCCTTCGTCCATCGTGAACTCGGCGTTCTTCAGATTCAGCGTGCCGCGCTCGGTGAAGGCGGTGCCGTTGCGCGCGATGCGCGTGGGCAGCACGCAGTCGAACATGTCCACGCCGCGCGCGACCATTTCCACGAGCTGCGGCGGCGTGCCAAGGCCCATCGCGTAGCGCGGCTTGTCCGCAGGCAGGAAGGGCTCGGCGGACTCGACGGCCTTCATCATTTCCGGCTCCGGCTCGCCGACGCTCACGCCGCCGATGGCGTATCCGTCGAAGCCGAGCTGCACGAGCGCCTCGGCGCTTTCGCGGCGCAGGTCGGCGTAGCTGCTGCCCTGCACGATGCCGAATTTCATCCCCGGCGTCTCGACCTCGCGGCACATCGCGGCCCACTGGAGCGTGAGCGCGAGCGACTTTGCGGCGTAATCGCGCTCGCACGGATGCGGCGGGCATTCGTCGAAAAGCATGGCGATGTCGCTGCCGAGCGTGGCCTGGATTCCCATCGCCTCGCGCGGGCCGAGGAACATCGGCGAGCCGTCGAGATGATTTTGAAAATGCACACCCTCGGGCGTGATTTTGCGCAGCTTCGCGAGCGAGAAGACCTGGAAGCCGCCGCTGTCGGTGAGGATCGGCCCGTCCCAGCCCATGAACCGGTGCAGCCCGCCGAATTTGCGCATGACCTCCATGCCGGGGCGGACGAAAAGGTGATACGTATTCCCGAGGATGATCTGCGCGCCGAGCTGCGTGAGTTCGTCCGGCGAGACCGCTTTCACCGAGCCCTGCGTGCCGACGGGCATGAACTGCGGCGTCGCAATGTCGCCGCGCTTGGTGCGGAGGATTCCGCGGCGGGCTTTGGAATTCGGGTCGGTGCCGAGCAGTTGAAACATGGGCGGCGAGGAAGAAGGAAAGCGCGGTGGAAATCCAGCACCGTCGCAGCAGTGCTCACCGGAGCATCCATGGCGGGAATGCAGCCCAGAGAACCATTGCTGCAAGGAATCCGCTTGACCCCCAAAGGCGGGAAACAAACGGTGCCACTCCGATGACGTTCGCAGAAAAGATCAGGAAAGTTTTCAGTCAGGACGCCTGCCAGAGCGTGACCGCGGGGCTCCGGCGGCTTGGCTATCCGCTCGCGAAGGAGCCGTTCATCGCGGCCATCGATCGCGCGGGCTTCGAGAAGCTGCGCGAGAAATTTTACGCCCCGGGCGAGTGCGTCCGTCCGTCGAAGTATCTGAATCTCGCCGAGTGGATGGGGACCAGCGTGAAGCGCATCCGGGATCTGCGTGTGAAGAAAGCCCCGCCACGGCTGCGGATTCTCGACCTCGGCTGCGGCACCGGTTACTTCCTGCACGTCGCGAAATGCCTCGGGCACGATGTGCTCGGTCTGGATCTGGATGTCGAACCGGTGTTCACGGAGACGCTGGCATTGCTGGGCATTCCGCGGGTCGTGCATGCCATTCAGGCCGATCAGCCGCTGCCTCCACTAGGCGCGCAATTCGACCTCATCACCGGACACATGACCTGCTTCAACCGGCTCCCCGACGGTTCCCACTGGGGCGCGAAGGAATGGGAGTTCCTGCTCAAGGATGCGGAATCGCGGCTCACCTCGACTGGACGGCTGCAGTTTGATCTGAACGTCCTCCCCGACGGCCGTCACATGACCCCGGAGGTGAGGGATTTCTTCCTCGGCAAAGGTGCGCGCATTGAACGCCGCCGGATCTATCTGCCGCCAAAATCGCAGCGGTGAAAAAATCGTGCCGGTCCGGTCTTTCCGCCCGCACGACATCCCGGTTCGCGGAAGCTGGCGGAGCATTGGTAAAACTTCCGGCCGTCATCGTCGCGTCTGCAACTTGGGCACTGCCGCGCTGTTTCACTCCAACGTCATGCGAATCCTCCTCTTGCTCTCCGCCCTTGTCATCGTCGCATTCTCCATGCTGCGCGCGGAAGACAGCGGCCTTGTCCGCCGCGAATTCACGCTGGATGGCGTCGCGCGTGAAGCCCTCTTCCTCATTCCGTCCGGCGCAAAGTCCACGCCGGCGCCAGTCGTCTTCGGCTTCCACGGCCACGGCGGCACCATGCAATCCGCCGCGCGTTCCTACCACATTCACGAACTGTGGCCCGATGCGATCGTCGTCTATCCGCAAGGTCTGAACACGCCCGGACGACTGACCGACCCCGAGGGAAAAAAGCCGGGCTGGCAGAGCGGTGTCGGCGATCAGGACGACCGCGACCTGAAGTTCTTCGACGCGATGCTCGCGGCCTTGAACCGCGAGTGCAAGGTGGACGCGAAGCGCATCTATTCCACCGGACACTCGAACGGCGGCGGCTTCACTTACCTGCTGTGGGCCGCCCGTGGCGAGAAATTCGCGGCATTTGCGCCATCAGCCGCGGCGGCATCGAGAAGCCGCTCGATGCTGAAACCGAAGCCTGTCCTCCACGTCGGCGGGGAAAATGATCCGCTGGTGAAATTCGAATGGCAGCAGGCGACGATGGACGCGATCCGCAAGCTCAACCAATGCGGCAAGGAGCAGCCGTGGAAGGACGTGAAAGGCTGCACGCTTTACCCGTCCCAGCTCGGCACGCCTGTGGTGACCTTCATCCATCCCGGCACGCACACCTACCCGTTTGAAGCGCCGTCGATCATCGTGAAGTTTTTCAAGGAGCACGCGCAGCCGTAGCGTCAGTGCCCTTTGGATATTGAGCGTACCAGAACCGGTGTGATTGCAAGTCGGGCCAACCAACTCAGGCGGGCAGGTCCAGTTTTGCGAGCGGGAACATCGGGAATCCTCTGTGTCCATCGTGGCTCTGTGGTTTGAAAAAATGGGCCGCCACGACAGCGGGGACCGTGGATCCCGGAAGCATGCTTCGGTCGCCTTGCCTTGCCCGGACTGCAGTGCCGCTGCGAGACCGGCCCGTGTCGGGGAAACCACAGAGGCACGATGGACACAGAGGGCGCCTGGCTCCTGTGGACTGGAATTCAATCGCACCCGCACAAAACCGGGAGGCGGGAGATGTGGAGCCGACGACCCGTCGGTGTGGCGGGATAGGCGGAGGTGGCAGGATGGCGCGGTGCCGCTCCCGCGCTACCGGGCCGCCGCCATTATCGTCCGCCGACTCTTCGGTCTCCCGCGGATGCGACCGCGTTGCATCGGAGTATCCTGCTGGGAGCTGCGCGGGGCCATCCCGCCGCCTCCACCCATCCTGCCATGCCGACGGGTCGTCAGCGCTACATTTGCCGACAGGTCGTCGGCTCCACATTTCCAGCACCGTTGCTACTTCGCTCCGCCGTTGAGCTGGAGATACGTGTAGCCCTTCAGCGCGCGCTCGTAGCTGTTCAGCATGCGGATGGCCTCGGCGGGCTTCAGCTTGTCACTCCGGATTGCCGCATCGACCTGCGCCTTCATCTTCCGGTTCAGCTCAGCCTCGTCCCACTGCGTCATGTTCAGCACGCCGGCGATGGTGCTGCCCTCGATCGTCTCCTCGATGTACCAGCCGCACTCCTCGTCCTCGTCGAGATACACGTGGGCCTCGTTCACGCGACCGAAGAGATTGTGGAAATCTCCCATGATGTCCTGGTAGGCGCCCATGAGGAAAAAGCCGATGTAGTACGGCACGCCGGGTTCCAGCCGGTGCAACGAAAGCGTGTCGCGCACGTCCTGGAGGTCGATGAATTTGCTCACCTTCCCGTCCGAATCGCAGGTGATGTCCACCAGCGTCGCCTCGCGGTCGGGCGCTTTGTCCAGCCGATGAATCGGCATGATCGGGAAAAGCTGACCGAGCGCCCAGTGGTCGAGCATGCTTTGAAAGACCGAGAAATTGCACAGATACTGATCCGCGATCGCCGTCTCGAGATCCTTGATTTCATCCGGCACGTATTTCATGCCGGCGCTGAGCTGCACGATCTTCCGCGCGATCTGCCAGAACACCGTCTCAATGCGCGCCTTCGCATCCAGCTCCAGCAGGCCGAGGTCGAACATGGACTGCGCCTTCTCCTTCAGCTCCTGCGCGTCGTGCAGCGTCTCGCGGCGGTTCTGCTTCGTGAGGCTGCTCTTCAGTTCGAGAATGTTCGCGACGAGCTTCGGGTCGCCGGGCTTGGGTTCGACGGCGGAGACGCTGTGTTCCTTCTCGATGGAACCAAACGCCTCGACGACCAGCACGCTGTGATGCGCGACGATGGCGCGTCCGCTCTCGCTCACGATGGTCGGGTGCGCGACCTTCTCGTCGTCGCAGATTTCCATGATGTTCCAGACCACATCCCGCGCGTATTCCTGCAGGGAGTAATTTGTCGAGCTGTCGAACGCGCTGCGCGAACCGTCGTAGTCCACACCCAGCCCGCCGCCCACATCGAGGTAATCGATCTGATGCCCCAGCTTCAGCAGCTTCGCGTAAAAGCGCGCCGCTTCCCGCACCGCGCGTTTGATGGTGACGATGTCCGGCACCTGCGAGCCGACGTGGAAATGCACGAGCTTCAGGCAATGCGCGAGGCCGGCTGCCTTCAGCGTCTCGCTCGCGATGAGCAGGTCCGCGGTGCTCAGGCCGAATTTCGCATTCTCCCCACCGCTCAGCGCCCACTTCCCGGATCCCTTCGAGTTCAGCCGCGCACGCACGCCGATCCACGGCTCGACTCCCATCTCGCGCGACACCGTGAGGATCTGCTGCAGCTCCTCGATCTTCTCCACGACGAGGATCACGCGCTTGCCCAGCTTCGTGCCGAGCAGCGCATTCTGGATCAGCGACGGGTCCTTGTAGCCGTTGCAAATGATGAGCGACTCGGGATCGGAATGCACCGCGAGCGCCGCGAGCAGCTCCGGCTTGCTCCCCGCCTCGATGCCGAAATGGAACTGCTCCCCTGCCGACATGATCTCCGCGACGACCTCCTGAAGCTGGTTCACCTTGATCGGGAACACGCCGCGATACACGCCCTGGTATTTGAACTCCTCGATCGCCCCCGCGAACGCGCGATTGATCGTCTGCACGCGATGCCGGAGCAGGTCGTGAAAGCGGAGCACCATGGGAAATTTCAACCCCTGCGCCCCCGCCTCTGCGATGAGTTGCATGAGGTCGATCGGCGTCCGTTCCTCCTGCGTGGGGAAGACCTGCACGTGGCCCTTGTCATTGATCCCGAAGTAGCCGCCGCCCCAGCGGTCCACGTTGTAGAGTGATGTTGCTGCTGCGATGTCCCAGTTTTGCTGCATGGAGTAGGTACGCGCGAATAAGGGAATCAGTCCGCGCACGCAATACGCGTCGTGAAATATTTGCGCCCCGCAGCGGGAACGTCACGGAAAACAGCTTGGCATGTCACCCGCTGGGCACTATGGCGCGCGGCGGATGGATTGAAGTCTCACGCCCAGCTTACCATGAAAAGCCCCGCAGCACCCGCCCTCGCCGCCCTGTTCACCGTCGTCGCCCATGCACAGGAGCCCGCACAGGGAAACGCGGGCGAACAAATGCCGCTTCCACTCCGAGTCCTGAAAAGCTGGCGGACCGATTTCGGCGACCATTCCATTTACCTCAATCGCGTGGCCCCGCCGGTTCTCCAGACAGCCCCCGCAACGAACGCCGAGCCGGCGCGCGATGCGGTCCTCGCCACCGCCGACCCGGCGGATGGGAAAAAGTTCGAGGTCTTGTTCCTCGCCGCAACGGTGCATGACCACCAGTTCACGGAGATCTGGTGCATGTGTGCCGGGCGGGAGCGCAGGGTCTTCAGCAACCTCGACTTCAACCTGCTCGACGGCCTGAACACCATCGAAAGCGCCGACACGCGATATTCGCTGATCCTACTGATCTCCAACGTCACCACCCGCGCCGAAGACCTGGCCCAGACGGGAGCGCAGGCCGCCGCCCCGGACCGAAAGCGCACCGAGGCGCTCGCGAAGCTCAGCCCCCTTCATGCCCAGTACGTCGTGGCTGACGATGAGGAGGCCGCCCCGCCTCCCGAAAAGGCGCTCACCGCGCTGGACGCCCTGCATCTTTTCCACGACGCAAACCGCCAGCAGCTCGCCGGGGCGCATGCGCAACGCGAGGCGGCCAGAATCGCGGCGGAATCGAAACCGCAGCCCGCGCCGCCGAAACCGCCGGATGCCGTGGTCAACTTCTGGCCGGGCGCAGGCACTCGCATCATCGAATCCCCGGGCAGGGAGGCGCTGCGATGAAGCGGACCCCTGCCCTGCTGGCCACGCTCGCAACCATCTCCCTGCCATGCCTGGCCCAGAGCCCCGGCGAGACGAATGAAGGAGCGCGCATCACCGCTGCGCCGACGCTGGAACTGCCCAATCGTTACCGCCTGCCCTGGTGGGGCATCTCGGGAAAGGGCTACTTCATCGAGCAGTCCACGAACCTCCCCACATGGGGATACTACCCGATGGTCGTCTTCGGCACCGGCGATGTGGCGGAGCTGTTCTTTGTCACCACCGCGCGACCGTACTTCCTGCGGCTGCAACGTATCAACCAACCGCTCACTTTCGACAGTGACAGCGACACCATCCCGGACTGGTGGGAGATCACCTACAGCCTGAATCCGCATCTCGCTTCCGATGCTGCCGCCATCTCCGCCGCCGGCGAGCTGACCAATCTCCAGAAGTTCCAGCTCGGACTGAACCCGACAAAGCTCGACACCGACGACGACGGTTTCAAGGACTCCGAGGAGATCGCAAACGGCACCGATGGCGCGAGGCCTGGGCCTGCCGTCGTCCTTACCACGCCGCCGGGTGCAACGCTGGCAAACCAATAATACTGCCACACATGTTCCAGTCGATTGTTTCCATTCGAATCAGGTGTCGTTCGACGGTGTTCATCGGGCGGCTTGCCGCCGTGGCGATTCTATGGCTATGCGGCCTGGCGCCTGCCGCCCTGGGTCAGGCATATCAGGAATTTCTGACCAACATCAACGGACAATATACCGGATTTAAGATCCGGAATGTCCGATTTCGCTGCATTGTTCCACCTGGATCACCGCCGGGCTATTACACGCTCTATCCACAAGGGCGTGCCGTCGACTGGATGTAGAGACGCTTTTCCGAAGGTGTTTACCAATGGTATTCTCCCTTGAAACCTCTTCATCGCGTTATTCCTCCAGTGTGACAATACATCGGATCGGCGGCACACCCATCCACAACAGCCTTCAACTCCGTTCGTCCTGTTCCTCGTTCCTGACTGGAACGGAGGAGAGTATGAATACCCGTCAGCTGGCGGAATGGGTGCCGGTGCATTGAATACACCAAACCCCGGTTCCACGTCGTATCCATTTCGGATCTCGGGACCTGCCGGGTATCAGTTCAATGGCACTCTCTTGGGTTATGTAACCGGATTCAATACGAGTTCGATCTTCAATCCTCATCTGAGCGAAACTACTCTGCCGCCTGCGAACGTCACGTTGATCGCCCCAGGGGGTGGGCCGAACGGGCTCAAGACGGGCACTGTAAAGCCCAGTGACACGCAGGCTGGCGGTGCTGAGTCCGATTGCCGTGGAATGATGACATACACATCGCATTTGATGCAGGCGAGTCTCGCCCTGGCCGACAGGCCGCTGAGCTACGAGGCCCCGTTCGGTCCAGCCCTGGACTTCAGCATTAGTTACAGCCAGGCAGATGAGCGGCAATCATCCGGCTGGCCTCAGTCCCATTTTGGGCCAAAATGGACTTGCAACTGGTTCGCTTGGATCGACGAGCAAAGCGGAACATCCCTGATCCTTGCCCAACGTGGGGGCGGTTCGGAGACTTACCTCTACGATGGCGCGACGCAAAGCTACACAGCCGGCACGCGAGGCGGTGCGGTTGTTCGGGCGCTGGGCGGCGGAGGGTTTGAGCGAACCTTTTCCGATGGGTCGGTCGAGGTCTATCAGACCACCTCTCCCGGAATTCCCAATCGGTTTTTTCTCAAGAAGGGTC
>Ga0209181_10008224_pt1 | contig 14055 bp, 10 predicted proteins | sample MAT05_FD_187208 | JGI IMG/M metagenome (GOLD analysis project Ga0209181, IMG submission 187208) | Freshwater microbial communities from Lake Fryxell liftoff mats and glacier meltwater in Antarctica - MAT-05 (SPAdes) (version 2) | ecosystem: Environmental > Aquatic > Freshwater > Ice > Liftoff... | reverse complement strand
AAATTACCCGCAGGAAAATTACCCGCAGGAAAATTACCCTTCAGAAAATTACCCGCAGGAAAATTACCCGCAGGAAAATTACCCTTCAGAAAATTACCCGCAGGAAAATTACCCTTCAGAAAATTACCCTTCAGAAAATTACCCGCAGGAAAATCACCCGCAGGAAAATCACCCTCCCGGTGCGGTCCGTATTCCAACGACCCGGATCTGAATGCCGGATACGTTTAATTTTGTGTTGCCTTTCCAGATCATGATATAGCCTTTGTCGGTCACAACCCAGGTATTGTTGATATAAGGGTCGTGGCAGGAAAGATAAATCTCGTTGTTGTCGCGGTCCCAGTTCCAGCGGCCAGTGTCTACCACCTTGCCTTTGTAAAGAATGTCAAAAGTCTGGTCTTCGCGGAATTTCATGTATTTATCCACATAATGATGGTGGGCGGTGGTGTCTACAGGCGAAATGGCCATGTTCAGGTGCCACCAGCCGGTAGAAAGGAAAGCCTTATGACTGGCAGTGGGTGCAGGCAAGGCATCTATTGGGACATCCACCCAACGCGGTGGTCCTTGCACCTGCCGGGTAGCGGCAGAGTCTTCGTTGCTGCCTTCGATGATGATGGCTGCATTGTGACCGCCCAGATTTGGTGGCACCTGCTGACGGGGCGCGGAACTTGCCGGGTCAGCGGTTTTTTGTATGTTTTTGCAAGTGACATAGCCGAGTGCCAGGACGATGACGGCGAGAAAAATGTTGAATTTCATAAACAAAAACAAAGGTCGCGGTGGAGGTGCATCACTTTTCTGAGACATGGCGGAAGCGGGTGGTGGCAAATTAGGAAGGTGTCAGGAGTCATTCATTCATCAGGACCAGCGACGTTTGCAGGTGCATCTTTTCCAGTAAAGCCGCGAACGACTGTCCTTCAAAACCCGGTATGACACAGTGTGCCTTCGGCAAATACTCCGGTTTTCCGATCCCTACCACATGGAATTTCCCCACCACGCCAGCCACTACCCCCAGTGCAGAGTCCTCAAACACCAGACATTCTGATGGGCACAAACGCAATGCGTTGGCGGCCATCAGAAATCCTTCGGGATGGGGTTTGGGCTTGCGGCTTTGATTGCCGTCAATGATGGCATCGAAGCAGGATTCCAACTGCGTGGTACGCAACACTGAGCGGGCGCTGCGCGAGGCAGATGATAGGGCGACTGCAATCCCTTCGTCGCGGACTTGCCGGATAAAATCCAGCACACCGGGCAATACTTCTTCGGGTTTCATGTGCAGGATGAGTTCGACATACCAGTTGTTCTTGACATCGCCCCAATGCAGTTTTTCGGCTTCCGTCATGTAGATGCCGCCGCCCCATTCGAGTATCTGTTCGAGGCTGCCCATGCGACTCAGTCCGCGCAGGGTCTCGTGTTGTTCCGGTGAAATATCGAAGCCCAACTGGTTGGCGAGCCGTCGCCATGCGATGTAATGGTATTTTGCCGTGTCCACCACCACCCCGTCTAAGTTAAAAATGCAGCCTTTGATCATGATATGCGCGAGTAATGCCAACTTTCAAGCGGATGCCTGCCGGATTCAACGACAGGTACACACCACTTGTTCACTATATCCAAACAAGTGGGCGAAGGTATGGCAAAGTCTCTGCTTGTCAGCGTCCGTTCCAACTCGATTCAACGGTTTTCACTACTTTCAACTGCTTTTTTTGCTCCAAATGCAAATGAAGTGCCAGTTGAGCCGCGGCCTGGGCTGCTGCCTGGTGGCTTTCCATCAGCCGTTCGGGGGTGTAATAATGCTGCACAAAATGAGTGTCGAAGTCGCCGGACACAAATGCCGGATGGTCGAGCACGAAGCGGCCAAAGGGGAGGGTAGTCGCCACTCCTTCCACCTCGTAGGCGGCGATGGCTTCTTTCATGCGCTGGATAGCCGAGTTGCGATCGACGGCGTGTACCACCAGTTTGGCGAGCATCGGGTCGTAATAGATGGGAACTTCCATACCTTCCTCGTAGCCGCCGTCCACCCGGATGCCCGGGCCTTGTGGCAGGCGGTAGCGGTCGAGTGTGCCAACGGAGGGCAGGAAGTTGTTGAGCGGGTCTTCGGCGTAGACCCGGATTTCGAGGGCGTGGCCATTGATCCGCAAGTCTTCCTGCGCAAAAGGCAGTTTTTCACCTCTTGCCACCCTGATTTGTAGTTCCACCAAATCCAGTCCTGTGATCATTTCCGTCACCGGATGCTCCACCTGGAGGCGGGTGTTCATTTCGAGGAAATAGAACTTGCGCTGTTCATCCACCAAAAACTCCACCGTGCCGGCCCCGACGTAATCGCACGCTTTGGCGACCCGGACGGCTGCTTCGCCCATCGCCTGGCGCAGTTCTGGCGTGAGAATGGCCGAGGGGGCTTCCTCCACCACTTTCTGGTGGCGGCGCTGGATACTGCATTCTCGCTCAAAGAGATACACGATGTTGCCGTGCATATCGCCCATCACCTGCACCTCGATGTGACGCGGACCGGTCACGTATTTTTCGATAAACACGGAGCCGTCGCCAAAGGCAGATATGGCTTCCGAAATGGCTCGCTCCATCTGTTCCTTCGTGTCTTCTTCGCGTTCCACGATGCGCATGCCCTTGCCGCCGCCGCCGGCAGAAGCTTTGATGAGAATCGGATAACCGACCCGCCGACCGATCTCCTTGGCCATTTCCACGTCGGTGATCGCCTGCTCGATGCCCGGCACCATCGGCACGTCAAATTTTTTGGCGGCTTCCTTGGCGGACAGTTTGTTGCCCATCATCTCGATGCTGTGGGGCTTGGGACCGATGAAGGTGATACCAGCATCCGTCACTTTTTGGGCAAAACTGGCATTTTCACTCAAAAACCCATAGCCAGGGTGAATGCCGTCGCCACCCAAAGCGAGCGCGGCTTCTATGATCTTATCGGCCCGCAAATAACTTTGAGCAGAGGGCGCAGGGCCGAGCAGGACCGCTTCATCCGCAAAGCGGACGTGCGGCGCATGGCGGTCGGCTTCTGAATAAACCGCGACGGTGGCGATGCCCATGCGGCGGGCGGTGCGCATGATGCGGAGGGCGATTTCGCCCCGGTTGGCGACGAGGATTTTTTTCATATTATGCTGCCTGGAGTTGCAGGACTTCTAGTTCTGCTCCATTGTTGAAGGAGATTTCTGCTTTTTGTAACACTTGGCGCGTGGTCAGGCTGTCCAAAAAATAACTTGAACAGTTACTGCATACATTGGCTGGCACCTTTTTTAGCAGCACGATGGAACTGCCACGCTCGAGTGTGACTGTCACGGTGCCGGGTTGTAAATCTCCATTCTTGCAGATGGGACAAGTGTGCATGGTATTAGATTTTATTTTTGAAATCGGGTTGCCAAATAGCGAGATCTGGCTCATAGGCCGTAATAATGTAACAAACTCTCGTGATTGCATCTTGGCTAACCACAACATGGATTGGGCGAATGCTACCTACAAAATATAACTTCAACTGACTTGGGAAAGGTGTGTCTTGAGGATAATCTTTGATGGTATCGCCATATTCTATAGCGGTCTCAACCTCGTCAGCCGATATACCACGCCTGAACATTTGGGCGACGGCGTGATTGCTATATTCAAATTGAGAGCAGATCATTTACAGCAAAGGTAGGCGATGTTTCGAAAGCCGAAGGTGCATAATATGAAGGGTTGATTTGCTCTGGTTGGTGGCGAGCATTTTTTCATGGCCTGCATCCTGAATGATGCAATTCCACTACCACTCCAGGAAGTGTCAAACTTGGCAGAGAGGGAGTGGAATTACAAAAAAAAGCCACCCGGAACTCAATCCGAGCGGCTTCTTCTTGTCAAAAAAGTCGGCTCATATTCCGCATTGGCTGAAACTCACCGGGTGACTACGAGTCACCCGGTGAGTTTCAGCCAAATGTGGAAAACGAGGCTTCAGACTGTTAAAACGATTAACTTCTCTTTTGGAACAATGTGTGCGGCAAAACCGCGCCACCTCACAACTTTTCACCAAATCCATGGCTTTGTATAATACCTGACCTTGAGTTTTCCTTTATTCGCCTTGTAGGGCAGGTAGGCAAAGGAGGCAGAATCCGTAAACCACTCGAACTTGTACCTAAGGCCAAGTTGGTTGGGTGCAATATTTGCCCCACCCAACTTGGCGGTGTCATTGAGTGTATTTTCGATGACTTCACAGTGGAGAATCATACTGCTTTTTCGATCCAAATGCACCCAAGTCTGGAAAGGTTTTGAGGCATCAGGCAAAGTAACGGTCATCGCTTCCTCATCTACTTTTACATTTTCTCGGAAACATTTTGCGGATAAGCCACACAGTATAAGGCAAAATAGGAAAAGAAGGGGGCGGGAAAAACGAAATACAAGCATACTTGAATAATTTAGTTGGGAGTTGTCGGGACTAATTGGGTTACACCGGGAATAATTCCTTCACTATCAGGATAGTTTGGGAAATCCAGCGGCACAAGTTTTCTAAAGTTTCCGTCTTTTCTCAGTTGGTCTACATCATCGGCAATTTGGGCACTTGTGCGAGTGTTCCCAGTATTATGGATATAAACTCCGAAAGCAATCCCTTGGTTGTTATTGAACAGGTCCATCGTTTTGGCTAATGCTAATGGTGCTGGCGTGTCTGACTCATGTGCTTCCCCAAATGCGCGAGCAACAGATTCTGACATAACACTGGCATTCATAGCCATCCAGAAAGCGTGCCGGAAGGCATCAGCGTTGTCATGGGTAAGGGTAGAACCTGTACCAGCCCATCGGTTTTGTGCTTCGGTGAGGGCGATTCTTGAACTGAGGAAAACTATTGTACCATCAACAGGGTGCAATATCAACAACGCTACTTCTTGGGCATTGGGTACAGGTTCAGCAGCGTTGGGTTGTGCAAACCGAAAGGTTTTGGCCCAAGTTTCTGTGCCGATATTCGGAAAATTTGCCGAGACGTTTCTTTGCAGGAACTGACTATCGGTCATATAAGGAACGCGGCACCAATAACTTAGTCATTTTAGGTCAACCATTTTTTCATCAGACAACACTATTTTTCTGCGAATAGTGGGGCTATTTAAAGAAAAATAGGGGCCGTATGATGGAACAAAGGGTGGCATCAAATGACTAAGTTATTGGTGCCGCGTTCCTAAGCACCAAGAAGCGTCTGAAGCAGTCGATTTCGGTCAGCCTGAGGGATATTCTGATTGGTTGAAGCAAACTGATCGAATTGCAAAATTGCGCCCGGGTTCTGCAACAACCACTGAAACTGACCTATCGTCAAATCAAGCGTTGTGGTCAAAGCCATCAACTTCTTCATCATCGGTACCTTATTCTGAATATCTCGCAACACATCCAGCGCCTGCGCGTCAGTCATCCAACCATTCTCCAAGTAAAAAAACATGGACGCAATCATTTGTTGATTGCCGGGAGTCGGCCCTTGTGTTTCGAGCAATGTAGTCATTGCAGCAAGCAATGTTGGCCGGTATTTCAAGTATTCCAACTGGTAAGGCAGCAACAGCGGTTTTGCAGGTGTCAGCAAATGGTTCTAGGTCACCGTTCCATGGTTTGAGCATAGGACCAAGGTAGCGCGTTTTTGGAATTTGGCAAATTTTCATACATTAATTTTTCGCTCTGCTCGGAGCATGGCAGCGTGAAATACGCTTGCTGTGAATCTGGCTTAAGTGCCTTCGGACAGCGGCTGCGGGAATTGCAAAAATCCAGGGGCTTTTGTAAGAGCAATCTTAAGGCACCCAATGATAAGGAACGTTGCCAAAATAAGGGTACAGAAAACTGGGACATTTTGCGGAGACACTGGTACCCTTATTTAAAACCTGTTCCTAAAGCAAAAAGCCGCCCGGAACCCAATCCGAGCGGCTTTTTATGTCCGTAAGAGGCTGAAAATCAGCCTTAACTTTTCACTTCCTCAAACTCCACATCCTGCGCCTCTCCGCTGCCACCTGCTGCGCCGCCCGTCGCACTTCCGCCGGGGTGCTCCGTGCTGCCGCCGTTGGCGGCTTGCTGGGCCTGGTAAATTTCCTGGCTGGCTGCGTTCCAGGCCTCGGTGAGGGCTTGGCTGAGCGGCTCCAGACGATCGAGGTCCTGCGCTTTATGCGCTTCGCGGAGTTCGTTGAGTGCTTTCTCGATGTTCTCGCGGTGGTTGGCCGACACTTTGTCGCCGAACTCGCGGAGTTGTTTTTCCGTCTGGAAAATCATCGAGTCTGCGGCGTTCAGTTTCTCGGCGCGGTCGCGGGTCTGGCGGTCGCTTTCTGCGTTGGCTTGCGCCTCTGCTTTCATGCGGGCGATTTCCTCTTTCGACAGGCCGGTGCTGGCTTCGATCCGGATGTTTTGTTGCTTTCCGGTGCCTTTGTCCAGGGCCGATACGCTCAGGATGCCGTTTGCATCAATGTCGAACGAGACTTCGATCTGCGGCACACCGCGCGGTGAGGGCGGAAGTCCGTCGAGCACGAAGCGGCCCACCGAACGGTTCTGGTTGGCCATCGGGCGCTCGCCTTGCAGGATGTGGATTTCCACCTGCGGCTGGTTGTCGCTGGCCGTCGAATAAGTTTTGGACTTCTTGGTTGGTACGGTCGTGTTGGCTTCGATCACTACGTCGTACACACCGCCCATCGTTTCGATACCGAACGAAAGTGGGGTCACGTCGAGCAGCAGCACGTCATTGATGTTGCCGCTGAGCACACCACCTTGCACCGAGGCGCCGATGGCGACCACCTCGTCCGGGTTTACGGAGCGATTGGGCTTGCGACCAAAAAATTTCTCTACTTCTTCCTGGATGCGGGGGATGCGGGTCGAGCCGCCCACGAGGATCACTTCGGTGATATCGCTGGGTTTCAGGCCGGCATCCTGCATCGCTTTGCGGCAAGGCTCCAAAGTGCGTTGTACGAGCGAATCGGTCATCTGTTCGAACTTCGCGCGGCTGAGTTTCATCACCAGGTGCTTCGGCACGCCGTCTACTGCGGTGATATAAGGCAGGTTGATTTCGGTTTCTGCGCCGCTCGACAGTTCGATTTTGGCTTTTTCTGCGGCTTCTTTCAGGCGCTGGAGGGCCATCGGGTCTTTGCGGAGGTCCATATGTTCCTGGCGTTTGAATTCGTCTGCCAGCCATTCGATGATGACCTGGTCGAAGTCGTCGCCGCCGAGGTGGGTGTCGCCATTGGTGGATTTTACTTCGAATACGCCGCCTCCGAGTTCGAGGATCGAAATATCGAAGGTACCGCCGCCGAGGTCGTACACTGCGATGGTCATGTCTTTATCGCGCTTGTCGAGGCCATAAGCGAGGGCTGCTGCTGTTGGCTCGTTCACGATGCGTTTCACATCGAGGCCGGCGATCGCGCCGGCTTCTTTGGTCGCCTGGCGCTGCGAGTCGTTGAAGTAAGCCGGTACGGTGATAACGGCCTCTGTGACCGTTTCGCCGAGGTAGTCTTCAGCGACTTTTTTCATTTTTTGGAGCACCATGGCGCTCACTTCCTGTGGCGTATAGAGTCGTCCGTCAATGTCTACGCGCACCGTATCGTTTTCGCCTTTCACGACTTTGTACGGCACACGGCTGATTTCGGACGTGGATTCGCTGTGGCGCATCCCCATGAATCGTTTGATGGAGGAGACGGTACGCGTGGGGTTGGTGATGGCCTGGCGCTTGGCTGGTGCGCCGATTTTGCGCTCGCCGTTGTCGAGGAAACCGACGACGGATGGCGTGGTACGTGCACCCTCGTCGTTGGCAATCACGATCGGCTCGTTGCCGACCATGACCGATACGCAGGAGTTGGTGGTGCCTAAGTCAATGCCGATGATTTTTCCCATTATTTGTTGAGTTATTGAGTTGTTGAGTTGTGTGCTGAGTGAAACGATGCCCCGAATGCATGTCGGATGGCGTCGCTGAGCCTGATTATCAATCGTTGTGCCACGCGAAGAAATCTGACGGATTGGCAGTTTACTTTAAAATGCACAAGGAGTTTTTGTCAGAAAATTCATGTTTAAATGGCAAAACGGCAGTGAAATCAGAACTACCTTCAAAACGTCACATCCATCACTTGTTCGCTGCTTCCCCGTTTCACTTTAACAGTAGTCGTATCTCCTTTTTTGAATGCCGCCAGTCCTTTCATGTAGTCTTGAATGTTCCTGACCTGAAACGTGCCGAGGCCGACGATCACGTCGCCTTTCAGGAGGCCAGCCTTAGAAGCGGGCTTGCCGTCGGTCACACCGTCCACATGTACGCCCTCGCCTTCGTAGGTGTAATCGGGCATAATGCCGAGCGTAACTTTAAAGCGCGGGGTATTGTCGGGATCCGATTTAGTGGGTTGAAAGGTCAGTTTGGGCGTCGCATCAAGGGTCTCGATACAACGGGCGACTAAATCGAGTACCAATTTTTCGCCTGCATAATTGACCTTATCTGCGTCGTCAGAAGGTTTGTGGTAATCGGAATGCTGGCCGGTGAAAAAGAACAATACGGGTATGTTTTTCAGGTAAAACGAAGTCTGATCGCTCGGCCCGATGCCAGCGCTGTCGAGTTTAAAAATAAAATTGCCCTTTAACCGGTTGAGCATCGGAACAAAGTCGGGAGCGGTGCCGACGCCGCCCACCACGAGTTTTTTATCAGAACTGAGCCGGCCGATCATGTCCATGTTGATCATGTAACTGACTTTGGAAAGGTCAATCGTGGGCGTCTCCGTGAACTTTTTGGAACCAATCAAGCCCAGTTCTTCCCCTGAAAAACAAAGGAACAGGAAGTTGTGCTGTTCTCGGACACCGTTTTTGGCGAGGTAGCGCGCCAGTTCGACCACTCCGGCGGTGCCGCTGGCGTTGTCGTCAGCGCCGTTGTGCACCTTCCCGTCGGGGTTGGCATCCAGCGAATTGTGGTCGTGGCCGAGACCGAGGTGATCATAGTGCGCTCCGACGACGATGGTGTATTCGGCCTGGTTGTCGAGGTAAGCCGCTACGTTCTGGCTGGTGATCTGGGGGGATGAAGCGTCCACATTGCCATGTGGATCGGAGGATTTGCGGAACGTGAAATGGTGCAGCCAGGTGCCCTTGTCCCCTTTAGGCGTGAGGCCGATTTTTTTGAACTGTTTGGCCAGGTAAGCGGCGGATTTGCGCTCTTCTTTTGAGCCGGTGCCGCGTCCTTTGCGCTTGTCGGAGGCGAGCCATTCTACGTGGTCGCGGAGGTTTTGTTCAGAGAATTTCTCCGAAGCGGTTTGACAAAACACTGCTTGCGAAGCAAACAATAAGACAACTGTAGCGAGGGTCAATAACTTCATGTGCTGGATATTTTTAGGGCAAAAGTAGGGTACGGCAGACCTTGCAATGGTCAGCGTAGTGCCATTTGTAAAATTTCTTTCCTGCTTTCCCTTGATTTTCAAGCAGATAAAACCTGGGCAAATGTCGAAAAAGGCAAAAAGTCAAAAAAACGGTGTGCGTTCGTCCTGTGTATCAATTCTTTTCTGGAATTTTGTCAACTCAAATGCGGTCATAGACCGGCGTAAATCCATGATATTAAACTTTAACCATTTACACAATTTTTCATTTATGATTAAGAAACTACTGTTTAAAAGTCTAACGCTTCTTCTGCTATCAGCACTGGGTGCTCCGGCTGTATCTGCCCAAACGTTCTGGACAGAAACATTCGGTACCGCTGCTGCTTTCTCTGCCTGGAAGACCGCGAATGTAAGCGTGGGCACGGAGGCGTGGAAACGTTCGACTGCACCAGCAGCCAACATGGGCTTTAATACAGCGCCCAAAGCATTCGCTTCCCCAACGGCCGCTAATGGCTTTGCATTTTTTAACTCCGATGCCAATGGCGCTTTTGACCACGACGCAACCCTGACTTCGCCAGTCATCAACTGTGCCAGCCAGACCAGCGTCCGAATTCGCTTTCACAGTCAATTCGCACAAGATGCCACTTCGGAAGCATCTGTGCGCGTGAGCTCTGATAACGGTGCTACCTGGACCTCTTATCCGGTTCTGGCCGATCAACCTTCTTACGGGTTGGGTCAGTCTGCATTTGTGCCGACTGATATTATCTCGGAAGTTTCTCTGCCTGCCGCCAATGGCAAAGCAGCCGTCCTGATTCAGTTCCGTTGGGTAGGCAACTTCGAATATGGCTGGAAACTGGATGATGTAGAACTGTACAACTACGTTGCACCCAAAGCAGACGTCACCTTCAAAGTGAATATGTCGTTGCAAACAGTGTCGGGCGAAGGCGCTCGCATCGCTGGGTCGTTCAACGGCTGGACCGATGAAGTGATGACCAACGAAGGCAACGGAATCTGGAGCATCACCAAATCACTCTCGGAAGGCGAGACGATCCAGTACAAGTTTAAAAATGGCTCCGGTGGCTGGGAAGCCGGTCAGGCCGCTTGCGGTGTGAACGACGGCAACGGCGGTTTCAACCGCCAGTTTGCAGTGAAAGGTGCCGTTACGATTCCGCTGGTTTGTTTCAATGCCTGCAAGAACTGCGTGATCCCTTGCTCGGACAACCTGCCAGCCAACAAACTGATCTGCGACAACTTCGACAGCTATGTGACGACCATGAAACTGGCCAAACAGTCGCCCACAAACTGGACGACCTGGAGCGGTACCACCGGCACGAACGAAGACGGCATCGTTTCAACGGAGCAGGCTGCATCAGCGCCGAATTCGTTGAAGATCATCTCCACCCTCACTGGCGGCGGTCCTCAGGACGTGGTGCTGAAACTTGCCAACAAAAATGCCGGACGCTACAGCCTGAAATGGAAAATGTTCATTCCGGTTGGCAAAGGCGGTTACTACAACATCCAGAATACAGTGCCGATCCCGGCTACTCCGGTCTGGAACCTGGACGTTCACTTTGCTGATGCCACGAATACAGGACGCGGCGCAGTGACTCAGGTGGATAAATTTACCTTCGGTTTCCCACATGGTCAATGGTTCACGGTCGAGCACGTGGTGGACTTGGACAACAACGTGCTGACATATTATGTCAACGACAAAATTGCTGGCAAAATCGCTTTCACCGGCAGACTGGGCGGCATTGACTTCTATGGTGAAAATGCCACCAACACGTACTATGTAGACGATGTGGAGTATGTGGTACTTCCCGCATCTCCTGCTGCCAATGCAAACGTCTGCGAAACCGCCGTGGATCTTTCGCTCTACTTTGGTCAGGCAGCAGGTGTGACGCAAAGCACGCCGAGCTACGACAACACCAACGCTACGGCTTCGCCCTATGATCCGCAGGTAGACTGCTGGTCAGAAACCAACGGTGTAGACTTCCTGGACAATACCCTGTGGTTTTCTTTCGTAGGAGATGGCAAACGTTATATCATCGAGACAGACTCCTGCTCGACCAAATTCCTCACAGACGGTGATACCCAGATGGCTATTTTTGAAGGTCCTGATTGCTACAACCTGACGGAAGTAGCATGCAGCGACGACATTGATTCACAAGCAGGTAACTATCGCTCTGGCATTGATATCGAAACAGAAGCAGGTAAAGTTTACTTTGTTCTGGTAGACGGCTATCGCTACCCGACTGGTCCGACAAAAGGTGAATTCTGCTTTAAAATTACACAAAAAGCAAGCGTTACGTGCGCACAAGGCGCAGTGGGTAGCTTTGAAGTGGCCAACAATGGTTTCGTGTGCGACGGCACTACAGTCAGCGACCTGATCACGACGGACGATGCAACGTTCGTCATCCCGAACGAAGGCCCGGTATTCGGTATGACGTGGGCGATCACCACAGATCCGGTGCCTGCAGGTGTACTGCCTTCCGAAATGGCTGGTATGTACTGGGGTAGTTTCTCTGTGCTGGGCAATGTATATTCACCCGCTTTGGTGAACGACAACGACCCGCTCGCTTATGGTGTGTGGTATTTCACTCCGGTCGTCGTGGCTGGTGCGGTAGACTCCGTTGCTTCTACTCCGGGTTCTTTCCTGCATGAGCTCGACTTCTCTGATGGTTGCTACTTCGTCGGCCAATCGGTTCCGTTCCTGATGCTGCCACCGCTCGACGATATTTCTGCAACGTCCGCAGTGACGAAAGAAACGGTTCCTCCCGGCAACAACGGTAAAATTGACATCACGCCCGACGGCGGTTTCCCTGGCCTGGTAGCGGATCCAACTTTCTACGTGTTCCAGTGGAGCAATGGCGCTACCACGGAAGATATCAGCAGCCTGGCTGCAGGTACTTACACCGTGTCTATCTCCGATCCGAGCGGATGTGTTTCTCCGTTCTCTGTGACCATCGTTGTTGAAAAAACGGTCGGCACCGAAGACCCCGCGTCTGTCAAATCGCTGACCGTCGTTCCAAACCCGACTTCCGGCACTCTGTTGCTCAACCTTAGCCTGGAAAACGCCGCAGATGTCCGCATCGAAGTGGTGAATGCACTCGGTCAGGTGTTGCAAACGCTGAACATCGGCAAAGTGAATACACTGAATCAACCACTCGATCTTTCTACGCTGGCTACCGGCACTTATACCCTTCGGGTAACTGTGGACGGCGAAACGGCGCAGCGTCGTGTAGTCGTGCAGAAGTAATTTAAGATCGGTTCAGATGGCTTTGGAGGCGTTTTAAGCCCCTTTCCATGTTCGACCTGTATCAAAAGCAAGAGCCGCTTCCGAGTCATCGGGGCGGCTCTTGTCATTTACTTTTTAACTAAATCATCCTTTCATCATGACACAGCGAAAGCAAAAGTCATACATCACAGGTCTCCTGAAAACCGACAACGAATAGCTCAGCCGCCTCCACACGACAACTCAAATTACTCGAGCAGATCAACAAAATAAGGAACGCGGCACCAATAACTTAGTCATTTTAGGTCAACCATTTTTTCATCACACAACACTATTTTTCTGCGAATAGTGGGGCTATTTAAAGAAAAATAGGGGCCTTATGATGGAACAAAGGGTGGCATCAAATGACTAAGTTATTGGTGCCGCGTTGCTAACGGATTGAGCACCTATATCTTCACCATTTTCACCGCACCTGACGAGCCGTTTTCATGGGTCATTTGCACCAGGTAAATACCCGGTTTCCAGTTTTCGGCTGGCAGGTTGATCGTGTTGGAGCCTGCCGACATCCAGGAATTGTTTTCCCACATGATTCGACCCGAGAGGTCGTGGACCATGATTCGATGGGCACCATCGGTGGGCAGGTCAAACATCAATTGAGCCGTGACGCGCACAGGATTGGGAGACACCCGCATCCCCGAAGCCAGATTATGCAAGTTATCCGTTCCGGAAACAGTCCCTTCTGTCACCGTGAATTTGCTGGTCGTTGCACCGTCGCCGGAATTGCTGGTGTTGTTGTTCACTGCATTTCCAGCCGCATAAAATGTGACGCTGCCAGTGCCTGCTGCCGGCCCTTTCCATAGCACATCGAAGGTATTGGTCGTGGACATCGTCTGATGTTCAGCGTAGATGCGGTTGCTGCCCAATGTTTTCAAGCGGTAGTTATTGCTCGTGCTGACATCCGTAAATCCGTTGGCCGGGATACTGTCCTGATCGCGGATAGCGATCATCTGGAAGCCGTACCCTTTCGGTGCGCCGGAGCCGGTCGTGATGCGGACGCGGGCAATGTACTGTTTGCCCGGAATGTACTGGTTGAGCGATGTCGTGGACGTGTCTGACTCCAGCAGGCTGATGTTGACCGTGACGGGTGCAAAGGCGCCGTTGTTGTGACAGCCATTGACCGCACAGGTCTTGGGATTGCCTCCCTGAAACACGTCGCCGGGAGCGCCGGTCACCCCTTCCAGACCGACCGTGGCGCGTCCGTTTCGATTGCTTTGAAGAACGACGACGCAGAGCGCCGCACAGAAAAGAGCGTAAATAAGGCGAATTTTCATGCTTAAGTAGTGTTTTAGTTGTGTTGAATTTGTTTGTTGAAATGCAGGGAAATCAATTGGCCGGGCCAGGAAGCGCTTCCGTCTTAGGAACGCTGCACCAATAACTTAGTCATTTGATGCCACCCTTTGTTCCATCATACGGCCGCTATTTTTCTTTAAATAGCCCCACTATTCGCAGAAAAATAGTGTTGTCTGATGAAAAAATGGTTGACCTAAAATG
>Ga0209181_10008221_pt1 | contig 14060 bp, 18 predicted proteins | sample MAT05_FD_187208 | JGI IMG/M metagenome (GOLD analysis project Ga0209181, IMG submission 187208) | Freshwater microbial communities from Lake Fryxell liftoff mats and glacier meltwater in Antarctica - MAT-05 (SPAdes) (version 2) | ecosystem: Environmental > Aquatic > Freshwater > Ice > Liftoff... | reverse complement strand
GAGTCGATGGGCAGTCAGTAATCAATCCAGTGTCAGCAGGAGGAATCGGTGGCTGTGGTGGTTACCGTGGCGGCAATGCGGGCAACTTGGCTACTGTCGGCTCTGGGTTTGGTCCCTGCGGGGAATCGCGGGCGTGTGGGGTGGCAATGCGTCATTTGGAACTTTGGGGGAAACTGGCGGGAATTCACAGGCACAGAGCGGACCAATCTACGGAAATGCTTTCCTCCTTCCACTGACGGGTGGATCAGGCGGAGGGGGATGTAATAGAGCGAGTTATGGCGGCGGTGGAGCAATCCTCATAGCGGCCTCGCAGACGATTGAGGCCAACGGTACTGTCTCTGCGACTGGTGGAGACACCTCCGAATACACAGACTATGGAATCTGCAGCGGTGGAAAAGACTCCCTCAATGCGGTCGATAATTGAGTCAGTAAGAGGCAGCCATTGCAAATATCCCATGGCACTGTCAGCCCGGACCTGCGCAAGGAAGGTGAGGTATTGTGCGGCAGTTGCGGCACCTTCCCGCACTTTGCAAAATGCGGCTGAAGCGACCTCGGCCCTGCCATGTTGGGCCGAACAGATCACATCCAAAGTCGCGGCGTGGCGACATACTTCGGCGCTTCCTGCCTCAACGCACTGGAGCTTGAAGACATAGTTCGCGTCGTAATACGCCGAGTTCATCGGGCATCACGCTCTTCGGATATGATCTGCGCGGAGTCGGTGCCGCCTGAGAACGCACCGGCTTTCAGAGCAGCTTCGTATTCCGGCAGGAGCTTTCTGTTCGCCCACCTTGGTGAACCCTTGTCGGCAGCGTGCCGTGCCTGGTCTTCCACCGAGATCGCAAGTTCGATGAGGTGAATGGTCTCCTGTGTCACCGAGCGCCGATGGGCGGCTGCGTTCTGTTGAAGTTTGGCATGCAGGGCTTCTGGGAAGGACTCGATGATGAGGACTGGCATGGCGACGAGAGTTTAGTCGAAGGCTTGCTGCGGACAGGGCCCGACCGACGGGCTTGCTCGGTGGGTGTCATTTGCTTTGAAAGATCGGGCTCTGGGTGATCTCGTGGATCAACGAACGGAAGCCGTGGTTCTTGTCACGGAGGTTTTGGACGATGGTATCAATGTACGGCTTGTCCGCCTTGGCCGGGGCCGCGCCGGTGGAATAGGCGAGCAGCTTTTCTGCGAGAGAGCGGGCGAGCTGATCTTTGTCTGCGAGGATGAGTTTCTTGTATTCGTCCATGTCGTGAAAGCGCCGTCCGTCGGGCAGTACATCGCCGGGGTCCACGGCGGGGCCGGGACGCATGCGGCGACCTTCGCTGTCCTTTTCGCCGTTGTTGCTGAGGGCACGGTATTTCTCCCGCCATCCCCCGATCACATCGAAGCTCTCGAGCGCGAATCCCGGAGGATCGATCTTGCTGTGGCACGTCGCACAACTCGCGACCTGCCGATGCTTCGCCAACTGCTCGCGGATCGTCGTGGCCCCGCGAATGTCAGGCTCGATCGCCTCGACGTCCGCAGGCGGCTTCGGCGGCGGCGTGCCGAGGATGCGCTCCAGCACCCACGCGCCGCGAATGACGGGCGATGTCGTGGTGCCGTTGGCGGTCACTTTCAGCACGCTGCCCATCGTGAGCACTCCGCCGCGATGACTCTCCGGCGTCAGCGTCACCTTGCGCATCTCCGTCCCCTCGATGCCTGGAATGCCGTAGTGCTTCGCGAGGCGTGCATTCAGGAAAGTGAAATCCGAGGCGACGAAGTTTGTGAGCGGCAGGTCCAGCCGCAGGACTTCTTCAAAGAAGAGCGACGTCTCCTTGAGCATCGCGGTCTTGAGGATGTCGTCGTACTCCGGGTAGAGAGTGCGATCAGGCAGTGTGGCATCAATGGCGCGGAGGCTCAGCCACTGACCGGTGAAGTTCGTGGTGAATGCCTTCGCCTTCGGATCGCCCAACATGCGCTCGACCTGCCCGCGCAGCACATCCGGCTCATGCAGTTTCCCAGCGGCGGCCAATTGGAACAGCGGCTCGTCGGGCATCGAACTCCACAGGAAATACGAGAGCCGGCTGGCGAGCGCGAAGTCATCCAAAAGTGGTCTGGGCTTTAGCCCGGTCGTGCCGGCGGAGTTTGGGCTGAAGCCCAAACCACTTTCGCGCAGGAAGAGAAAACTCGGCGAGACCAGGACAGCCTTCAATCCCACGCGCACCGCCTGCTCGAACGAATACTTCTGATCCAGCCTCGCCTTCACACGCGCGAGAAATGGCCTGATGTCATCGGCCGTCACCGCCCGCCGAAATGCCCGCCGCGCGAATTCGCGCAGGATGCGCTCCGCATCAATCATCGGCCGCTCAGATACCACCTCGCGGCGATCGGGATCGCCGGCGGTCGGCGCAGGCGCCTGCCGGAGTTCGCCGAAGATCGCCTTGTGACTCGGCGGCGGCCACGACTCCAGCAGCGGCCCTTCGACATCCACCCACTGAATCACGAGGCCAGGCCCGGCGTATTTGTCGGCTCCCACTTTCTCCACCGTCGGCGGCAGCGCGGGCAGGCCGGTCGCGATGATGCGGATACGGTTTTCGGGTTCGAGTTGCTCGGTGAACTCGATGACAGTCGGTTTGTTTGCCGGCACGGCGAAGTAGTCAATCAGCCGCTCCTCGGTGACTTCCTTTAGCGTGCCGGCGGTCACCTTGAAATTGATCGGCTTCCCCTCGCTCTGGAAGCCGTAGCCCGAGATGCGAAAGCGATACTTCCCGCGCATATGGCTGCGGAAATTCCACATCGTGACACGGATGTTCGCCGACTCCCACGAGGCGAAAATGGCCACGCCGTCATCCACATGGCGGTACACGCTGCCATTCGGTTTCACCGAGCGCTCTTCCTTGATGTCGAACCGTTTCTTGAGCTGCCACGGGCGCGGCTTGTTGGCGATGGCCTCGTCCAGCACGCGGTCCGCTACATCGAGGTAGCTGCGCATCAGATACGAGGACGTGTGCAGAAGTTCTGCGCTGTTGTCGAAGCCGCTGGTCGAGGTATCCGGCGGCAGCAGGTCCGCCAGATCCACCTCCACACCGAGAAGATCGCGCACGGTGTTCGCATACTCCGCGCGATTCAGCCGCCGCATCACCACGCGGCCCTCGGCAGTTCGCCGCGCGATCTCCGCGGCGCTCGCCCGCTCGCTGATCCAGTCGGCCACCGCTTTCACTTCCTCCGCCGGTGGCCGTGGTTTCTTTTTCGGCGGCATGTCGCCCGATTGGATCTGCTCCACGATGCGTTCCCAGCGATCAATGTTCGCCTTTCCCGCAAAGTCCGCCGTCAGATTCTCCAGCACCAAATCACCCTTCGGCTTGTCGCCGCCGTGGCACTTCACGCAATGCCGCTCGAAGAACCCCCGAAAATCCACATCCGCCGCGTGCGACCGATTAAGCGCTCCCGTGAAGATGCCCAGCACGCAGACGAGGAGCCGGGCTGTCGTGGCAGGGTGGCGTGGGTTGGTCATGGGGTCTCCGATTTGGAGGACGACTACTTGTTCAGGAAGACCCGGCTCTGGGCGACTTCATGGGTCAAAGTTCGGAAGCCGTAGTTCTTCGCGCGGATTTTTTGGAATGGTTTGCCCAACGACGGCGCGGATCGGGAAGTCACGGCGCAAACGGGTTGATGATCTGCAAGCCCGCGCTGGGGCGGAAGTCCGCGTCGTTCCTAGTCACCAGCGGCAAATCGGATTCCAGGGCGGTGGCAGCGATGATCGCATCGCCCAGCTTCATGTTCTTCTGCTGCCGCAGGGCGATGGCGCGCCGCGCCATCGGGTCATCCAGCGCAAGCTCCGGCGAGTCGGCAAGTGATTGCGAAATTTCGGCATCGTCCTCGGTCGTCAGTCCATGATAGCCCAGTGATTCAATGCGAGTGATAATGCTGACGCTGGCGTTTGGGTGCGAAAGCCAGGGTGCGAGATGCTCGCCGTCCGGCTTGCTCGCACCGATGATGACATTGGAGTCCAGCAACATGGGTCACTCCCGCCCGGGGAGCGGGCGGTCCTCCCGTATTTCACGCTGCCATGCCACCGGGTCTGCAATATTGCGGTAAGGGTTCAGTTAGCGTACACGCTTCAGGGCTTCCATCCGTCGCTGGATCATTTCAGGAGTGGCCGTCGGCTTCATCCGCTTTGGTTTCGTCGAAGCCCCTGCTCCGGTCACCATCAGCAGCACATGCGCCCGGCCCGGCGTCAGCCACGCGGGCAGGGGAGAGAGCAGATCGAGACTGCCGTCGGCCATGATTTCAGCATCGGATTCCAAGGTGTTTATGCGGGCAGAATAGTCGGTGGTGATCGTCCGCGCAACGCTGGCGCTGCTTGTTGATGAAGACCCGGCTCTGGACGATTTCGTGGATCAAAGTTCGGCGATGAATCAGTCATCCCCTTCGCGATCGGGACAAGGAGTCCACCCATCCGCGGAATATCCGCCATTCGTCGGCACGATTGTTGGTAAGGGGAGTCTCGTTATGAAAACACAAAAACTGCCATCGAAACGTCATGTCGTTCGACTCCGGCCCACCTCTGGTGCCAGAACACGCTCCACTCCCACCACAGCACGGGCCGCATCCGCTCCCGCTGATTCCGCAGGCGATCTCCCTGCGATCGACCTCGCAGCCATCCAGGCAGCCGTCGCCGTCATTCGCGCCGAGCTGCCTCCGCTCCGCGTGCTCACCGCCGCCGCCCGCCGCCGCCTCTTCAAGATGAACGACAAGCGGGCCGCCCTCGCCCAGCGTTCGCAGAGCGCCGCCGGCAATGCACTCGTGCAGGTCGTCGTCCCGCCGAGCTTCAAGCTCCCGCGCTTCGCCGCGCAGGCCGCACGCACCGCCACCCTCATCGAGGTCCACACCGTCACCCAGCAGCTTTTCTCCGACGTGGACGACACCCTGATGGCCGAGCGCAGCGACGTCATCACCGGTACCGCCAAGCTCTACGCCTACGTGAAAGCCGGCGTCGAGGACAACCCGGGCCTCAAGCCCATCGCCGACCAATTGGGCGAAGCCTTCAAAAAAACCAACTCCAAACCCGCCCCGGCCACCGCCGAAGCCAAATAACCCTCAGCCCATACCAGTCCCGCGAATAAAGCGGCGGTCTCCCACCGCCGCTTTATTCTTTTCCTGGAAAGGGACGACTCGGGCCTGCGTGCTGATCAGAAATGGCAGTCGTTGTTGCGGGAGACGACGGTGGTTTGTGCCTTCTTCCCACTAGAACCGGAAGCTGTTGCACTCCTCGTGCGTGCCGATCCAAAACCACGCGATGACCTCTCCCTCCCGCAAGCCGATCGCCCGGTAGTGTTCCCCCACCCGCACCACACACACGCTGTTGCGCCGCTCCTCAAAGTGCAGCGACGGATGGTTCGGCGAATCCTTCCACAACTTGAACTTTTCGCGCGCCAGCGCCTGCACGCGAGCCGGCAAACGGTCGAAACACTTCCAGAATCGCCGATGCGTCTTCGAGATCACGGCATCTCTTCCAACCGTCCCGCTCCGATGTCCGCGCGCACTTCCTCCAGCACCCCGCGCAGGCGTCCTCCCTCGCTGAAATCGCGATCGATCTCCGCATTCCACTCCGCGTGATCGCGTTGCGCGATGTAGGCGGACAGTTCCGCCAATTCGCGGGGTGGCAGGCCATCCACTTCTTTCTTCAGTTCGGCAACACTCATGGTCCAAAGCATATTGCCCGACTCAGCCATTGCAAGCAGCCGCTTCGCAGGTGGGTTCAATCCCCGCGCGGCCCAATTCCGTCCCGCCAGATTCAGCCGCCACAGGCTCCCTCTCGGCCCGTCAGACCAGCAATCTCCTTCTCCAATCCCTCCGCCTCGCCCCGAAGCGTGGCAATCTCCGTTTCCAACTGCGCCTTCTGCTTCGCCACCACGCGGTCGAACAACGCCGGCTCCTTCGCCGTCAATCCGAGCAACTCGAACTCCGGGCTTTCGCGCAGCCGGTTCGTCGCCTCGATCACGCTCACGATCTCCAGTTCCAGACTCTCCCACAGCTTCCGCAGCCGCGCGGCCTGCTCCTCCTCCCGGAAGTCGAGTCCCGCCCAGCCCTGCCGCAAAATGAACCCCTGCGGATCACCGGCGATCTGCCGCAGCGTCCCGATGTCCCCGCTGTCCTTCGCGTGATTGATGGCGGCGGTCAGCTTCTCATACGTTTCGAGCTTGTCCGCCTCGTTGCGAAAGCGATCCGGGTGATATAGCTTCACCAGATTCTTCCACAGCCGGCCAAGCTCCTCCTGATCCTCCGCGCCCAGTTCCTTCTTCGCGGCCAGCGCCTTGTCCGCCTCCTCATACTCCCGCTCCGTGCGGGCCTTCGCCTGCTCATATTCCCGACCGACTCCTTCCGCCTCATCCTCCCCTTGGCGCAACAGCACATCGAGATAATGCCTTCGATACTTCACCAAAAGCCTCAAAAGGTCGCGGCTCTGCGACTCAGCGCGGAGATGCTGGAACAGCCGCGCTTGCAGACGGTCCACCTTTGATTTCTCAAAAGTGTACGCTGCCTCCAATTCCGCCAGCCGTCCCCGGGCCACATCCACGAGCACCTGCAGTCTTTGCAAGTCGGGATGCTCATACAGCACGATGGCTCGCTCGGTGTCTCTGAAAGCACCTGGACCCTCCGCATTCTGCGTCGGAGCCGCAGGCGAGACGAATGGCAGTTCCGGCTCGTCCATCTGCAACTGCCGCAAATACCACCGGCCCATGCTCCCGTTACGAGCGTTCGATGACCGGGCCAGCCACTCCAGCCATTCCCGAAACTCCCTGTTTTCGCGGGCATCCCAAACCGACTTCCCCTTGTGCTTCCCAAATGCAAGACGGGAAGGATACCACTCCTCGCTCGCATACGCCTGGATGGCCGCCCACGTTTCCAGTCCCCGTTGCTCTGCAATCGGTCGCAGCACTTGCGCGAACAAGTCGGCCACCGTCTGCACGTCACCGAGAGCCGTGTGCGCCCCGCGTTCGGGCAGGCGGTAATACTGCCGGAGAGTCTGCAACTTGCAGTTTCCCGCGGGCACCGGATCAAGAAGTCGCTGCGACAGCCTCAACGCGCAAAAGCCAGCGGAGCCAACGGGCGGAATTCCAAGCCGCATCCACTCCGGTTTGAGCACCTGTTGCAAATCGAATTCAACATTGTAGGACACCAGCGGCAAGCCCTCGGCATATTCACGAAATGCCGAGTACACCACTGCTGCCGACTCGCCGTCCCGCTCAAGGATTTCCCGCGTATAGCCATGACCGCGCGAAACCTCCGCAGGAATGTCCTGATTCTGGTTCAACAGCTTCCGAAAGGGCTCGCCAACCGACTCCCACTCGAACATCCGTTGCGCACCAATCTCGACGGCAAAGATCGGCGCGATAAAGCCGGTGGTTTCGATGTCGAGGAGAATCCACGCGGTGCGATTCATCGATCAAAAGTTTTGTTCCGGGCCCTGTATCAACCGTGTCTTGCCAGAGTCGTAACTGAGCTTTTTTAGGTGCCGTAATGAACGGATGTTCAGGTCGGAAAGGCGCATTCCCCGACAAAAGAGATCCGTGAGGTTCCGGACACGGGAAAGGTCGATCTCCGTGAGCTGGTTTTCGTCACAGAAGAGCCTCGTGAGATCGGGCACACGGGTAAGGTTCAGTTGCGCGATCTTGTTTTCGTTGCACGCGAGGGTCACGAGTTTCGGGACGTTGGATAGGCCGAGTTCAGTGATCTGGTTCTCATAGCACAGCAGGTCGGTGAGTTCCGGAACTTTCGAGAGATCCAACTCGGTCAGCAAATTTTTGCTGCATTGGACCGTTCGGAGTCTCGGGACATGGGAGAGATCCAGTTCGGTTAAGTGGTTGTTCCAGCACAAAAATTTGGTGAGGTTTGGAACATTGGAGAGGTCGATCTCCGAAAGTTGGTTCTCTTGGCAAAAGATCTGGGTGAGTTTCGGAACGTAGGAGAGATCCAATTCAGTAAGCTGATTGTTTGCGGATCCGAGGAAACTGAGGTTCGGGACACGTGAGAGATCCAAGCTTTTGAGTTGGTTCTGGGCGCACACAAGGATTATGAGGCTCGGCACAAGAGAGATATCCAGCTCCGTGAGTCGGTTCTCGCAGCACCTAAGTTTTGTGAGATTCGGGACACGCGAGAGGTCCAGTTCGGCAAGTTGATTCTTATGGCAAAAGATCTCGGTAAGGTTCGGGACATGGGATAGATCCAGTTTCTCGATTTGGTTTTCACTGCACGAAAGCTTGGCGAGTTTCGGGGCACCCGAAAGGTCCAGTTCCGTGAGTTCATTGTTATGGCAAACAATCTCGGTGAGGCTGGAGACATGGGGGAGCCCCACATTTGCGATCTTGTTTTCACTGCACCAGAGTTTGGTAAGGTTTGGGACACGGGAGAGGTCCAGTTTCGTGAGTTGGTTGGTCTGGCAAGAAAGATCGGCGAGTTTCGGTACTTGGGAGAAGTCTAACGCGATAATGGCATTTCCTTCGCATTCAAGCTCGCTTAAGTTTGGGACGCGGGAGAGATCCAAGGCTATTAGCCGGTTGTTATCGCACCACAGTTTCGCGAGTTGCGGAACACGAGAGAGGTCTAGCTTCTGGAGTTGGTTGTTACTACACCTAAGACAGATGAGTTTTTCGACATGGCGGAGATCCAGTCTTGTGAGTTTGTTTTCGCTGCACCAAAGTCGGGTGAGGTTTGGAACATGGGAGAGATCCAATTGTATGATTGGGTTTTCCACGCAATTGAGCTCCGTGAGCAGCGGGACGCGGGACAGATCGATCTCCGTCAGCTTATTCTCACGGCAATAGAGTTCCGTCAGATTCTTTACGCAAGACAAGTCGAGGTGAGTGATCCTGGTCGAACTACAAAACAACCCGGTAAGTTTCGGGACGTGGGAGAGATTCAGTTCAGTAAGCTGGCTGCTATTGCACGAGAGCCTCATGAGGTTCGGTACATGGGAGAGCTCCAAGTTCACGAGCGGATTTCCACTGCACGAGAGTCTCGTGAGATTTGGAACTCCCTTAAGAGAAAGCACCTCAACCCCGCACCATTCGCACTCCAACGACCGAAGGGGCGTGAGAGAAATCCTAATTTCCTTGTATTCTTCCACGACCGGCGCAATCCATTCGGGCCTGCAAAGCTGGACGCTTTTCTCGATTGGTGGTTCTGTCGGTTCTCCGAACCATCTAATCTCCGACCGGTAAAGCCGGAGTTTCTCAATCGCCAGCCCGTCGACACACCTGAAGTCCTACAAAGGAAGCTCATCCAAATCCCAGGACACCGACACCATCCGCCCGTCCTGAAATCGGGTCGCCACTTCTTTGGATTCTTTGCTCGCGGTCAGTTTTTCGATCACCGTAATTGGCTGCATTTTCAGCGCCTCCGCCCACATCAGGATCTGCCGGTAGTCTGGATCGCACCAAGTGTAGTCTCCAATCCTAAACCGAGCAGGCCGAACCGCCGCTCCTTGACGCCCGAGAACAGGGTGTGCCGTCGACTGGATGTAGAGACGCTTTTCCGAAGGTGTTTACCAATGGTATTCTCCCTTGAGACCTCTTCATCGCGTTATTCCTCCAGTGTGACAATACATCGGATCGGCGGCACACCCGAGAACAAAGCGCCGCCTCAACCATATCGCCCAGAATACGATTTTGCCAGATTTGCGGCGCAGCCAACTCGCCCAGAGGGTGCGGAACTAACTTGGAATCACTCGTCGCTTCGTGCTCGTTCATTTACAGGATGGAGTATCTCAGCAGAGCCGTGAACAATAAGTGGGCGCTCCGTCACGCCCACCGACTTAGTAACGATCTGACGATTCGAGGCCGAACCTCGGCGACGCTTTTGTGGCCGGCTTCTTCGATGGCGCGTTCAACGAAGGAAACCTCATCGTGCGAGCCGGCGTTCGGCCCGATGATGATTTCTTTCAGTGGAAGTCTTCTATTGCCAGGGTCGCGCAAATCGTGAAACAAGAATGGAACGGCGTCGCCTTTAAGATTTTGGATGCCTTGCACGTCGAACGTGCCATCATTGGGGTCGGCTACGATGCGCATCTCGCGTTCGTGCATCCACCCAGGATCCTTGATAAAATCGATGCACGTCACGAGCATGGTTACTGCCTCAAGCAAAACCCGTTGGTAGAAAACGGTAAGGTCTTTTGCTTTCGTCGGAAAGTGATTGTTAAATCTTTTAACGTCCGAAATCGCGGCCGCGATAACCCTCCCGACCATATCTCTCTGCTTATCTCGATCGTAAACGACGGGCTGGCAGATCAACCACGGTCCCCATCTGGTAAACTGTTCATTTTGGATGCGAGCAATCTCAAACAGATCAAAGCCCAACGCGAATCCCTGTCCTTGCTCGGCATAATCTCTCCATAGAGCTTCCTGGTCCCGACCAACAGTGAGACACGAACAGTATGCACGAACAGTATGCACGAACAGTATGCACGAACAGTATGCACGAACAGTATGCACGAACAGTTGCATGACAGTCGGCCCTGTTATGCCTAAGGTTTACCGAGCAATCGCCTATAAGCTGCGTTGTCAAGCTCGGGATGCCCGGCCGCCGACCAATCTCTTTGAAAACCTCATCAATTACTTGCTGAGGATACGTAAACTCTTGGCGGTCTTCCATGCGCCCTCGGAAAGTAGCGCGAAGGCCGCCATCACGTACGATGCCTTCCAGCCCTGCCCGTGTTGTGTAGTGGTAAAGCATATTTGTGGCGCCCGGTGGAATGCACGCGAAGTCCTTGATCGCATCGCCGATCGTTAGCGGAAACTCCTGAATCCTCACTGACCGTGTTGGCGTGCATTCTGTTGTCATTTAGTATGAGGGATCATGGTTTTCCGAATACTCCCGAATCTCTCCGGGTCGGCGCGTGTTGCCGTATTGGACGATGAGTTCCGGCGTGATGGACGTGTCTTCCAGGAAAGGCTGCGCCTTCTTTTCCTTGCCGAGTTCAGCGACGCTCTTGACTCCGGCCAGTCGCTTCGAGCCTTTGAGCGCCTTCTGGTCGTCGCGGTAGTAGTCGAACCACGGAATGCCCGCCTTCTTGTATTCCGCAGCGGTCAATGGCGGATGCGGAGGATTCGAGCCGGTGATTTCCCGCCAGACCATCGAATTGCAGAGGTGGACGAAGCATCGTTTCGTCTGGGTCCGATCCCATGCCTTGAAGCCGTGTCGATCTCGGTAAACCTCCTGCCGCATCAGGCCGCCCGCTCCGAGCCCCATTTCGGCTCGACCTAGCGGTCGGGTACCGCATGAAAAGGACCGGGCGAACAAGTGCCGCAATTCAAGGTTCAGGTGTCGCGCAAGCAATCGCGGCAGGATTTCTTCCCAAGTCACAGGCGGCAAATCAGCCATGCGTTCTCCGACGTAGGGCTCGGCGCGCATGGGATAGACTTGAAGCCGAATCCCACCGTTCTCGGCCGCGCCCGTTAGCTGTTCCTCGACCGAGTGGCCCGACCCGAGTGGCATGGCCACGAACTGCCGGATGCGCCCTTTACCGACGGCAAAACCATCCAGCCAGGGCTGGTCTGGCACGACGACGTAGTTCTGCGGCTTCCTCTGCAGGTTGCCGGTCCATGATTCACCGGAAACCGCGTTAATCTTGCCCGCGGCGACCTTCACCGCGAACGGGTAGGACGATGAAAAAATCGATCCACAGCGCTTCGCTTTGATACATCGGCATCATGGTGCCCCCCGCTTCGACCATGTCTCCGGGACGGTGGCCTGATGGTCGTCCACTGAGCGCAAAGGGAAGGAGCCGAAGCCTGCCGGCAACGGATATTCCCTGCCATCATCGGGAATCCGCATCGTTCGTTGAAAGGAAATGGTGAGTTCGGGTGTGCGTTCCGAGAGTTCGGCGTTCGCCAGAATGGCCTCACGTATCACCCCTTCTAAATCCGAGGAGGTAAACGACTCCGCGAGTTTTCTGATTGCAGCCGGTGTGATCTGCCTGCCCGACAGAGTCGTCGCCGATTGAAGGCGCGATCCGCTCAAGTATCGATCCATGGCATCATCGAGGTCTCCCCGGTTGGAGGGTAGGGCCAGGGTGCGCAGTGTGGACTTCACGTGCCCGTCAACGAGTGCCCCGACTTGTTCCGCAATCTCGGGAAAACTGAAAGTGAGGCTGTCGTCTTCGAGGGTAATCATGGTCGGGTGGTCATTGATTGGGGAACTTCACCAGTCACCGTCACGGATCTGCCGGGAAAGTTGGGAAACGCGCTTCGCCGGCAGCTTTCGCACAGACCGGAGGAGTTCGGCGACCAAGGTCGGACGGTCGCGGATGATGTCCAGCAGGTCACCGGACACCTTCCCACCGAGCGCCAGCAACTCGTCCTCGTCTTCGTCCAATTCCTTCGCGATGCGACGGATCGTATCCTCGCCGGGAGGCGGCTGCTCGCCCCGCTCGATCTTGCTCAGGTAAGACGGCTCAATGCCGACGCGATCCGCCAGTTGGCGGAGCGAGAACGCGGGATCGTCCGCAACTTTCTCCAGACGGCGCTCCCGCAACCGTTCTCCGAATGAATGTGTTCGCGGCATGTGTCGTGGTTACTACACAGGCAGCGATCGATCAAGGGGATTTTTCCGTTTTGATCAAGTTTCGTTTGAGCACTCGAGATCCAAAGGCAACAGCACTACAATCCCAGCGCTACGAAGTGCCGGATCGCCCGAAAGCGGGCGCAGAGATTGGCGTTAGATGGGCCGCGGTCACCTCCGACGATGCTGTGAGGCTCGACGGCGATGCTCCCGAGGTTCAACGGTGATGCTCCCAGGTTCAGCCGTGATACTCCGAGGTTCAACGGTGATGCTCCTGAGGTTTCAACGATGATGCTCCTGAGGTTCAACGGTGATGCTCCTGAGGTTCAACGGTGATGCTCCTGAGGTTCAACGGTGATGCTCCTGAGGTTCAGCGGTGATGCTCCTGAGGTTCAACGGTGATGCTCCGAGGTTCAACGGTGATGCTCCGAGGTTCAACGGTGATACTCCGAGAATCAACGGTGATACTCCGAGAATCAACGGTGATACTCCGAGTATCATCCGTGATACACTCGAACCTTGCTGGCCGAGGGCGGCGGCTCCAGGCCGGGTCGCACTGGCGGCTGTCCCGGAGTCGCCCCAATTCCCGAATCACAGGACAACCACGTTTCATGCCTTGGCGTGAGTCTCACCGCTTTCCCGCACTAACAGCCAGTTAAAAAACCACGGCCCAGGGATTTCACGGAGGGTTGGACCGCGGATAACGGGGATCACACGGATGGGATTCAGAGAAGGCGGCTCGTCCCAGAGAAAAATCCGCGAAATCCGTGCCATCCGTGGTCCATCCCATCCACGTCATCCGCGTATTTCCACAGGCTGCCAGGGGTGAGATTTACCCGGATCGAAAACGACAGGCGGCAGGTGCATGCAGGGAGCACCGCCACCCTTGTCTGGCCGGCAAGGCTGGCAATCTTCTGCCCCGCTACTTATTGATGAACACCCGGCTCTGGACGACTTCGTGGATCAAAGTTCGGAAGCCGTAGTTCTTCACGCGGATTTTCGCGACGATTTGTTCGACGACTTCGCGGTCGGCGAACTGGATGTCGCCGCCGGTGGCATAGACGATGAGCTTTTGCGTGAGGTTGCGCGCGAGCTGGTCTTTGTCTTCGAGCAGGATCCTTTTGTATTCGTCGATGTCCTTGAAGGGACGTCCGTCGGGAGTCTTGTCGCCCTTTTCCACATCGAGGCCACGATAGACCGGACGGGTGTTGTAGCTGCGGATGTCGAGAGACCCTCCGCGGCTGGGTCGGGTCGGCGAGCGGTAAAATTCGCGCCAGTTGCCGATGGGGTCGAATGTTTCCAGGGCGAAGCCCGGCGGATCGATGTGGATGTGGCAGGTCGCACAGGCGGGCGTGTTGCGATGCTTGTCGAGCTGCTGGCGGATCGTCGTTGCGCCGCGGATGTCGGGATCGATCGTCGGCACATCGGGCGGCGGCGGCTGTGGCGGCTTGCCGATGATGCGCTCCAGGATCCATTTCCCGCGCAGCACGGGCGAGGTGCGCGTGCCATCGGCGGTCACTTTCAAAATGCTC
>Ga0209181_10008218_pt1 | contig 14061 bp, 11 predicted proteins | sample MAT05_FD_187208 | JGI IMG/M metagenome (GOLD analysis project Ga0209181, IMG submission 187208) | Freshwater microbial communities from Lake Fryxell liftoff mats and glacier meltwater in Antarctica - MAT-05 (SPAdes) (version 2) | ecosystem: Environmental > Aquatic > Freshwater > Ice > Liftoff... | reverse complement strand
ACCGCGGCCGGCCGGTGGGAGTGGGGGCCGGGCCTCGGCGGCGCCCCGACCGGCGTCGGCGGGCCGGTGCGGCGCGAGCACCCGATCACCGGGTTCGACGGGGGCGACGACGTCCCGCTCGGCGACCTGCGGTTCGAGCCCGGGGCGCCGGACGGGCTGCGGCACACCGGCCCGTACCACCTGATCGGCACCGCCCTGAACCTCGTGGCCGGCGACGAGCTGGCGGTGCAGGACCGGCGGGCGTCGTCGTTCGTGCTGTCCCCGGGGTTCTGCGGGAGCGACGAGACCGGGTACGCCGAGACCCCGGTGCCGACGACGTACCACGACCCGCGGACCCTCACCCTCGGCCGCGCGATGACCATCTCCGGGGCGGCCGCCGACCCGAACATGGCCACCCACAACTCGGCCGCGGTCACCGCCCTGATGACCGTGTTCAACGTCCGCCTCGGGTGGTGGATGGAGAACCCGCGGTTCCCGCGCGGCACGGCGCCGCCCGCGGCCGCCGGGGTCCGGCCGCGCCGGCCGTGGACCGCGTACCCGCCGGCCGGCGGCATGCTCGCCTCGCTGTTCCGGGAGCTGCTCGGCCTCACCCACGCCCGCGGCGAGTACGTCCACCTCACCGACGGCGGGCACTACGACAACACCGGGGTGTACGAACTCGTCCGCCGCCGCTGCCGGTTCGTCATCCAGGTCGACGCCGGGGCCGACCCCGGCGACCTGTTCGAGGACGTCGGCCAGCTCGTCCGCCGCGTCCGCGCCGACTTCGGCATCCGCATCGAAATCGACCCCACCCCCGTCCGCCGCGCCGCCGACGGCACCAGCAAGTGGCACGTCGCCGTCGGCCGCATCCGCTACGACGACGTGGACGCCAACGCCCTCCCCGGCACGCTGGTGTACGTCCGCCCCACGCGCACCGGCGACGAGCCGGCCGACGTCCGCCAGTACGCCGACGCCCACCCCGACTACCCGCACACCACCACCGCCGACCAGTTCTTCGACAACGACCAGTTCGAGGCGTACCGGGCGATCGGGGAGCACGTCGCGCTGAGCGTGTTCGGGGACGCCACCCGGGTCGCCCGGAACTGGCCGCCGAAGCCGAACGCCACCGCCGACGAGTACCGGCGGGCCGTCCGCGCGCTGTTCGCCGAGGTCCACGGCCGCTGGTACCCGCCGCCGGCCGGGATCGAGGCCGGGTTCCAGACGGCCGGGCAGGACTGCGCCACCCTGATGAGCGAGTTCCGCAAGGACAAGCGACTGGCCGGGTTCGTCCGCGACATGTACCCGGAGCTTCCCCCCGCCGCCCCGCCGGCGGGGGACTCGGCCGCGGCCCCCGACCGGACCGAGGACGTGGAGCTGTTGGCGACCAACCAGCTCCTCGACGTGATGGAGCGGGCGTGGCACGGCATCCGGCTGGCCACCCACTACGACCACCCGATCAACCGCGGGTGGATGAACGCCTTCCGCCGGTGGTCCTCGTCCGACGCCTTCCGCCGCGCGTGGCCGGTCATCCGCGGGGAGTACGGCAAGGACTTCGTCCGGTTCTGCGAGCGGTCGCTCAACCTCCCCGCCGTCCGCGCCGTGCCGGAATTGATCGACGCGACGGCGCACGCCGCCCGGGTGGCGATGCTGGACGGGGAGTTCGCGCTGGAATGGGGGAGCAGGCTCGGGCGGGTGAAGGAGAAGCGGTCGGCCCCGGACGCGGCGCCACCGCCCGCCACCGTCCCGACGCCGTTCTTCGAGGAGCACGCGGGCGAAGGCGGCAACCTCCTGGCCCAGGTCGTCGAGCAGGTCAGGAGGACCGACTCGACGGCGTTCGCGCGGGCGTGGCTGTTGTACCTGTCCGAGTTGCGGCCCGACGGGCAGGACCGGCCGATCGAGCGCCTTCTCGACCACCCGGTCGGGCTGGTGGCGGTCGTGCCGCGCCTCGCCGCCGGGGGCGTGAGGCACTACGAGGTTCTGTTCTGGGTCCGCCCGGCGTACCGGTCGCTCGGCCTCGGCCGGTCGGGGGTCGAGCACACCGCGCCCGACGGCACGCGCGGGCAGCTGTACGTGTGGATTCGGGACGAGCTGCGCCGGCTCCACGGCACCGAGAAGATCCGCCTGTGGGCGCACTACCCGGCCGGCACCAACACCCGGGGCGAGCGGCCGCAGCGCGACATGTGGCTGAACTTCTGCCACGACTACGACTTCCGCCGCCACGACCTGCCGAACGCCGGCGCCGGCGCCGAGCCGCTGTGGGTCAGCGTGAAGTTCGACGTTCAGCCCGAGAGTACCCCGCGCGCCGCGAACTCCACGAGCACCGCGGCGACGCCCTCCGCCACCGACAGCGCCGCCATGTCCAGCGTCAGCTCGGGGGCGGTCGGCGGCTCGTAGGGGTCGTCGACGCCGGTGAACCCGGCCGCCTTCCCGGCCGCGACCGCGGCGCGGGCCTGCCGGTACAGCCCCTTCGGGTCGCGCCGCTCGCACGTCTCGATCGGCGTGTTCACGAACACCTCCACGAACGGCAGCCCTGCCGCCGCGTGGGCCGCCCGCGCCGCGTCGCGGTCCGCGCGGTACGGGCTGATGAAGCTCGTCAGCACCACCAGCCCGGCGTCGGCGAACAGCTTCGCCACCTCGCCGACGCGGCGGACGTTTTCCACCCGGTCGGCCGCGGCGAAGCCCAGCCCGAACCGGCTCGCCGCGGCCGGGTCGTAGCCGCGGGTGTCGGTCAGAATCTTCGGGCTGGCGTTGAGGCCGAAGCGGATGTTGTCGCCGTCGAGGACGTAGGCGGCGCGGCCGGCGCGGACCAGCGCCGCCTCCACGGCCGTCGCCAGCGTGCTCTTGCCGGAGCCGCTCAGGCCGGTGAACCACACGGTCGCGCCGGTCTGCCCCAGCAGCGCGGCGCGGTCGGCGCGGGTGACGGTGCCGGCGTGGTGGAAGACCTGCGGGGGAGGGAGTTCGGACATGCGATCAGTTTACAGCGCCGCCAGCACCGCCGCGTGTCGCGGGCCGTGGGCGGTCAGCTCGAAGCGCCGGCGGTTCTCGTCCACGGGCGTGATGACGATCCGCAGGTGATCGGCGGGGAGCGTCACTTCGACCTTGTCGGCCCACTCGACGACGCACACGCCGTCGCCGTGGAAGTACTCGTGGACGCCGAGGTCGGCGAACTCGCGGGGGCCGGCGAGGCGGTAGGCGTCGAAGTGGTAGACCGGCAGCCGGGCGGGGTACTCCTGGATGAGGACGAACGTGGGCGACGTGACCGCGGCGGGGTTGCGGACGCCGAGGCCTTCGGCGACGGCGCGGGTGAGGTGCGTCTTGCCGGCGCCGAGCGGCCCGACGAGCGCGACGACGGCGCCGGGGAACAGGAGCGCGCCGAGCCGGCGGCCGAGCGCCTCGGTGGCGGCGAGGTCGGGGATGTCGAGGGTCATCGGTTCTGATTCGCCGCTCGCGGCGGTGCAGAGCGCGCTGCTCCGCCGCAAGCGGCGGAAGGGGTTACTTCTTCGCCGCCTTGTTCCGCCGCGCCGTGATGTAGCGCAGGTAGGCGTGCATGAACTCGTCGAGGTCGCCGTCGAGCACCTTCATCACGGCGGGGTTCTTCACGTCGATGCCGTCGCGCTCCTCGCGCACCAGCGTGTACGGCTGCATCACGTAGCTGCGGATCTGCGACCCGAACGCGATCTCGCCCTTGGCGTCGTACCGCTGGGCGATGTCGCCCATCCGCTTCTGCTCCTCGATCGCGTACATGCGGGCCTTCACCAGCGCCAGGGCGTTGGCGTAGTTCTTCGGCTGGCTCCGCTCCGTCCGGCTCTCGCCGCGCACCTCGACGCCCTTGTACTGGTAGATCAGCCGGACGCCGGACTGCGTCTTGTTCTGGTGCTGCCCGCCGGGGCCGCCGGAGCAGAACGTCTGCATTTCCAGCATCTTCTCGTTCACCTCGATCTTGATGGTGTCGTCCAGCTCGGGCAGCACGTCCACGGCGGCGAAGGACGTTTGCCGGGTGTCGCCGGAGCCGAACGGGCTGATGCGGACGAGCCGGTGGACGCCGATCTCGCTCTGCATGTACCCGTAGGCGTACGGCCCCGCGACCTTGAACGTGACGCTCATGATGCCGGCTTCCTGGTTCGGCTCCAGGTCCTGCTCCTCCACGTCGAAGTCGTGGTCCTTGGCCCAGCGGACGTACATGCGGTAGAGCATCTCGGCCCAGTCGCAGGCCTCGGTGCCGCCGGCGCCCGGCTTGATGGTGACGATGGCGTTGGCCGAGTCCGTCTTGCCGCTCATCATCGCCTGCAGCTCGAACGCCGAGTACTGCCCCTCGGCCTTCACGAGCGCGGGTTCGAGCTCGGCCTCGAACGCGGCGTCCTCCTCGGCGAGCTCGGCCATCGCCGTCAGGTCGGCGGCGGCGCCGGTGAGCGCCTCGTAGGGCTTCAGCAGGCTGTTCGCCACCTTCAGTTGCTGGATCGTGCCCTTGGCCTTCTCCTGGTTGTCCCAGAAGCCGGGTTCGCCCTGCTTCGCTTCGAGCTCGTCGCGGACACGCGTTTTGCCAGCAACATCAAAGAGAGTCTCGGAGCTGGGTGAGGCGGGCGCAGAGCTCGTCGGTGCGGCGGCGGAGGTCGGGGTTCATGGGAGCGTCCTTTCGCGGAGCCGGGTTACGGGTTGGAGAGTAGCATAGGGGGCACGGGTTCGGGGATCAAAGCGTGCAACGCCGCGAGCGGCGTTCGGGAGTCGCATCATGGGTCGGTTGGCGGGCAGGGTCACGGTCGTCACCGGCGGCGGGTCGGGCGTCGGCCGGGCGACGGCGCTGCTGTTCCTGAAGGAGGGCGCCCAGGTCGTGATCGCCGGCCGCGACGCCGCCAAGCTCGCGGCCGTCGCATCCGAAGCGAACGCTGGCGACGCTCTCCGCACCGTCCCGGCCGACGTGAGCCGCGCCGCCGACTGCGCGAACCTCATCCGCGCCGCCACCGAGGCGTTCGGCCGCGTGGACATCCTGGTGAACAACGCCGGCACGAACATCAAGGACCGCACGATCCGGGAGCTGACGCCGGAGAGCTGGGACATGATGATCGGGGCGAACCTGCACGGCGCCTTCTACTGCACGAAGGCGGTGCTCGACCAGATGTTCGCCCGCAAGGACGGCGTGATCGTGAACGTGGTGTCGGTGGCGGGGAAGCGCGCCAACCCGCTCGGCGGCGCCGCCTACGTCGCGGGGAAGTTCGGCATGGGCGGGTTCGGGATGGTGCTGAGCAACGAGGAGAAGGACAGCGGCGTCCGCGTCAGCAACGTCTACCCCGGCGAGATCGACACGCCGATCCTGGCGGCGCGGCCGACACCCGTTTCGGAGGCGCAGCGGGCGCTGATCCTCAAGCCGGAGGACGTGGCCGACGCCATCCTGTTCGTGGCGACGCTGCCGCCGCGGGTGTCGGTGCCGGAGCTGGTTATCAAGCCGACGGCGCAGATGTACTGGTGACGGCGCCCGGCGAGCCGACCGCCGTCAGGCGGCGGGTGTTTCACCTCACGCGACTCACCCGCCGCCTCACGGCGGTCGGCTCGCCGCGTGTTGCTACGCCTCAACCACTTCGATCGTGATGCACGACACGTTGTCGCGCGAGTTCTGGTCGAGCGCCAGCTGCCCGAGCCCGTCGGCGAGCTGCTGCATGTCGGCCGCCTCGCTCACCACCGCCGCGAGCTGCTCGTCGGGCACCACGCCGGTCAGGCCGTCGGAGCACAGCAGGAAGCGGTCGCCGTCCTGTACCGGCACCACCGTCACCTCCGGCCCGTCGCCGACCTCCTTGCTGCCGAGGTACTTCCACAGCACGTTCTTGAACCGGTGGTCCTTCGCCTCCGCGGGGGAGATCGTCTTCGCCTCCACCAGCGCCTGCGCCAGCGAGTGGTCCACCGTGAGCTGCTGAATCTTCCCCTTGCGGACGAGGTACGCCCGGCTGTCGCCGACGCCGGCGACGAACACCTCGGAGCCCTTCCGCCACACCGTCATGACGACGGTGGTGCCCATGTTCTTCATGTCCTTGTCGAGGGCGCCCATCGCCATGATTTCTTCGTTCGCCTGCACGATGGCCCGGCGGGTAACGGCCTTGACGGCCTCGTGGTTCTGGGCCGGGGTGAGGTTCTTGCGGACCTCGCGCGGCACGATCTCGACGGCCCGCTTGCTGGCGACCTCGCCGGCCGCCTGGCCGCCCATCCCGTCGGCGACGACGCACACCGTCAGGTCGGGGTACTGCTTGACGTCGACGGAGTCCTCGTTGTTCTCCCGGTAGTTCCCGAGGAGGCTGCACTTGCCGATGTTCAGGGTGAACGCCATGAGCCGATCCCCGGTGCGGGTGTTAACGTCAACTTACATCGCGCGCCGCCGGGGTGCAACGTGCCCGCGAAGAGTTTGCCGCACGATGAAAAACCCGGCGACGCACGATCCGAACCCGGATTTTGCTCGGATCGTGCGTCATCGGGTTTTTCATCGTGCGGCAAACTCGCGGTCAGGGTCGGCTTCCGCCCGTACCCGGGAGCGGGTAGAGTGCCCGACCCACCCGTTGTCACGGGTGGGCTTGTGGGGGCTGATTTTCATGCCGGCTGCGCGGGTCGTCCTCGTCCACGACTGGCTGACCGGGCTGCGCGGCGGCGAGAAGTGCCTCGAACCGCTCGCCCGCCGCTGGCCCGACGCCCGCCTCCTCACCCTCCTCCACAAGCGCGGCAGCGTGCCGCCCGACATCGAACGGCTGCGCATCCTCCCCAGCCGGCTCAACCGGCTCCCGCGGGTGGACCGCTACTACCGCTACCTCCTGCCGCTGATGCCGTTCGCCGCCGGCTGGAATGTGACCGATGCCGATCTGGTGGTGAGCCTGAGTCACTGCGTGGCGAAGAGCGCCCGGCCGCCGGCGGGGGTGCCGCACGTCTGCTACTGCTTCACCCCGATGCGCTACGCCTGGCACATGCAGGGCTCGTACTTCCGCGCCGGCGGCCTCGCCGGGAAGCTGAAGGCCGCGGCCGTGGGCGCCCTGATGGGCCGCATCCGCGACTGGGACCGCCGCACCGCCGACCGGGTGACGCACTTCGTCGCCATCAGCCGGACCGTGCGCGACCGCATCCGCGAGTGCTACGGCCGCGACAGCGTCGTCATCTACCCGCCGGTGGACACCGACTTCTACACCCCGGCCGCGGTGAAGCGCGAGGACTTCTACCTCGTGGTGTCGGCACTCGCCCCGTACAAGCGGTTCGACCTGGCCCTCGACGCCTGCGCGAAGCTGGGCCGCAAGCTGGTGGTGATCGGCTCCGGGCAGGACGCGAAGAAGCTGCAGGCGAAGGCGGCGCCGGGCGTCACCTTCCTCGGCTGGCAGCCGGACGAGGTGATCCGCGACCACCTACGGCGGGCGAAGGCGCTGCTGTTCCCGGGGGAAGAAGACTTCGGCATCGTGCCGCTGGAGGCGCAGGCGTGCGGCTGCCCCGTCATCGCCTTCGGCCGCGGCGGGGCGACGGAGACGGTACGCGGCCTGGGCGACGGCGCGGACCCGACGGGGGTGCTGTTCGAGGAGCAGACGGCGGACGCGCTCGCGGCGGCGGTGGAGCGGTTCGAGCGGTCGGCCGACCGGTTCGACCCGAAGGCGGCGCGGCGGAACGCGGTGCTGTTCCGCAAGGAGCGGTTCGAGGCGGAGCTGTTCGGCTACCTCGACGCGGTCACGGACGGGGCGCCGGCGCGGCGGGCGGCGTAAGTTCCGCCGCTCGCGGCGGTGCACCGCGGTGCACCGCCGCGGGCGGCGGAACCCCGCTATCATGACGGCACCCCCCTGCCGCGAGAGAGGTTCCGTCCGTGCCGTCGTGGTGCTGGTTCGTGGCCGGCGCCGCCGCCGCCGGCGTCGCGCAGCTCGGGTTCGTCGCCGACCACGACGGCAACCCGACCGCGCTCCTCCAGGTCGGCGCCGACACGCCGACCCGGCCGGTCATCGCCCGCGACTTCCCGCACCTGTGGCTCGAACCCACGTCCGGGCACGACGGCCGGTTCAACTACCTCATCGCCCGCCAGCCGGCGTTCTGGCGCGCCGACGCCGACACCCTCCGCGGCATCGACGGCCCCGGCTACCGCTACACCCGCGTCCTCTACCCGCTCCTCGCCGGCCTCGGCGGCACGCTGCCGCCCGCGGCGACGCTCGCCGGGCTGATGCTGGTGCAGGTGCTGGCCGGCGGGGCGGTCGCGGCGCTGTGCGCGACGTTCGCCCGGCGGCACGGGCTGTCGGCGTGGTTCGTGGTGGCGAACCTGTTCAACCAGGGCGTCTACAGTGCCGCGGTCCTGCTGACGTGCGACCTGACGGCCCACGCCCTGGCCCTCGGCGGGTGGCTGTGCGCCGAGGCCCGCCGGTTCCGCGCCGCGGCGGCGTTGTTCGCCCTGGCGCTGCTGGCGAAGGAGTACTACGCCTTCACCCCGCTCGCGCTGGCCGCGGCGCTCGCCGCCGCGCGGGAGTGGCGGGCCGCGGCGTGGGTGGGCGTGGTGCCACTGGCGCCGGTGCTGGCGTGGAAGGCGGCGGTGTACGCGGGGCTCGGCTTCGGCGGCGGCGGGTCGAACTTCACCCGGCCGGGCGGCGGGATTTTGGAAGCGGCGGCCGGCTGGGACGTGTGGCTGGCGTGCGTCGGGGCGCTCGGCGTCGCGCTGGTCGGGGCGGCGCTGCTGGCGGCGTGCTCGGCCCGGCTGCCGGCGCGGCTGCGGCTGGCGTGCGCCGCGTGGGGGCTGCTCGGGCTCTGCACCGGCTGGACCGTGTGGGGCAACCCCGCCGACCTGCTGCGCGTGATCCTGCCGGCGTGGTGGCTGGTCGCCTGGGCGGCCTTCGCCCCGGGGCCGACCACACCGGCGAGCCGAGCCCCGTGAGGGGCCGGGTGCGGACCCACACCTATAACGTCGAACGTGGTTCGTCGTGCGGACACACCCGGCCCCTGACGGGGCTCGGCTCGCCGACACCCGTCGCCCGGAGGCTCCCCATGACGCGGTTCCTGACCGCCAGTCTCGTCGCCGTTCTCGCCGCCGCCGCGGCGCGGGCGCACTTCGCGTTCATCCTCCCGGACGCCGACGGCTCGGCGGCGAAGGTCGTGTTCAGCGACACCCTCGAACCCGACACCAAGGTCAACCTCGACAAGCTCGCCGCAACCAAGCTCACCGTCCGCGACGCCGGCGGCAAGGACACCCCGCTGGAGTGGAAGAAGGCCGACGGCTTCCTCCAGGTGAAGCTCCCCGGCGGCGGGCCGCGCGTCGTGTACGGCGTCACCGAGTACGGCGTGTTGCAGAAGGGCGACGCCCAGCCGTTCCGCTTGTGCTACTACCCGAAGGCGCTGGTGCTAGGCGCCGCCGCGACGCCGGTGGGCGGGCCGCTGGTGGTGGAGGTGGTGCCGCACGGGGCGGCGGGGAAGACGCGCTTCCAGGTGCTGTACAAGGGGAAGGCCGCGGCCGACGCCGAGACGACGGTGCTGGTGCCGGGCGGCGAGAAGAAGCAGCTGAAGACCGACAAGGACGGGTTCACGCCGGAGTTCGCGGCGACCGGCCGGTACGGCGTGTTCACCCGCGCCACCGACGCCGCCGCCGGGGAGTACGCCGGCAAGGCGTACACCGAGACGCGGCACTACGCCACGCTCGTCGTGGACGTGAAGTAGGAAAACCCGGCGAGCCGACCGCCGTGAGGCGGCGGGTGAGGCGCCCTTCACCCGCCGCCTCACGGCGGTCGGCTCGCCGACGCACCCTACTCCTCGTACAGCCAGTCCACCTTCGGGGCGTCGGCCCACAGCTCCTCGAGCTTGTAGTAGTCGCGGGTGTCGGGGTCGAACACGTGAACCACCACGTCGCCGTAGTCCTGCACCACCCACTTGCTCGCGTCGTACCCCTCGATCCCCATCCGCGTGTCGCCCACGCCCCGCAGCGCCTCGTCGATCTCCTCCGCCAGCGTGTGGATCTGGCGGCGGCTGGTGCCGGTGGCGATCACGAAGTAGTCGAACAGCACGGTGCAGCCGCGCATGTCGAGGACGAGCACGTCGCCGCCCTTGTTGTCGGCGGCGGTGCGGGCGGCGAGGCAGGCGCGCGACAGCGCGGGGGGGAGGGTGATGGGGTCGGACACCGCGGGGGACGCGGTCAGCGTGGCGGTGGCGGCGTTCAAGTGGCCTCCTTCAAGGCAGGGGTCTTGCCTCCGAAGGCGGGAGCCGCCGGGGAACAGGTGTGAGGTGCCTGTTGCTCGTGGGGGTCGCCTCCGAGAGGAGTACCGGTCCGGCCGAACGGGGGCGGGCACGGCCAGTTCCGCGCCCGCTACCCAATCGTCGCCCGGGATCCGTCAGGAATCAAGAAGCACGTCGCGTTTCCTGCGTCGGGAACCGGGCGGGTTCAGGCGGGGGTCGGAATACGTCCCCCGTCCGCTACAACCGGACCGGGCCGGCACGGGTTCTCGCCCCGCCCGGCCCGGTGTGGGGTTGGCGATCGGACACCCGCCACTACTGGCGGGTTCGTTTCGCCCCACGTCCGTATTCTACCGGCGACGACCGCCGACCGGGTGAACAACTGGTGTACACCCGGCCCGGTCCCCCGCCCACACCTTTCCCGAAACCCGCCCATGAAGCCGCGCGTCCTCATCGCCCCCGGGCCGCTCAAGGAGATCGAGCACGTCTACGGCCCGGCGATCACCGCCGCCGGCGCCGAGCTCGTGTTTCCGGGCCGGCCGGTCCAACTGACCGAGGCCGAACTACTCGACGTGCTCCCCGGCTGCGTGGCGACGCTGGCCGGCTCCGAGCCGTACACCCGTGCCGTGATCGCGGCGGCGGCGCCGAAGGGGCTGAAGGTCATCGCCCGCGCCGGCGTCGGCTACGACGCGGTGGACCTGGCCGCCGCGACCGAGCACGGCGTGGCGGTGACGTTCGCCCCCGGCACGAACCAGGAGTCGGTGGCCGAGCACACGTTCACGCTGATCCTGGCGCTGGCCCGGCACCTGATCCGCCAGCACAACGGCATCGCGGCCGGGCGGTGGCCGCGGCAGACGAATACACCCATCCGCGGCAGCGTCCTCGGCCTCCTGGGGCTCGGCCGCATCGGCAAGGCGGTGGCCCGCGTCGGCCGCAACTTCGGCATGACGGTGGTCGGTCACGACCCGTTCGCCGACCCCGCGTACTGTGCCGCGAACGGCATCGAGCTGCTGCCGACGGACGACGTGTTCCGCCGGGCCGACTGGGTGAGCCTCCACATGCCGATGCTGCCGGAGTCGCGGCAGTGCGTGAACGCCCGCACGCTCGGGCTGATGAAGCCGACGGCGTTCCTGATCAACACCGCCCGCGGCGGCGTGGTGTGCGAGCCCGACCTGTACGACGCGCTGAAGAACCGCCGCATCGCTGGCGCCGGGCTGGACGTGTTCGAGAACGAACCGCCGGGCGAGAACCCGCTGCTGACGCTCGACAACGTGGTGATGACGGCGCACACCGCCGGCGTGGACACCACCAGCCGCGACGACATGGCGCGGGCGGCCGGCGAGGCGATCGCGCGGCTGATTACCGGCGTGTGGCCGGCCGACTGGGTGGTGAACCCGGCGGTGAAGGCGAAGTACGAGGCGCGTTCATGACTGCCCACATCGGCGTCACCCGCCGCCCGCACTGCCCGGACATGAGGCAGCCACCTCGAAACGCCCGGTTCGCTCCGTGAAGCTGCGCAAACCCTGCCGTTCGTGACGGCAGGCACCCACGCCCGTCGTCGGCCGCGCAACCCGTCCCGCGTGGTTCCCCACGCCCGCCGCCGATATCTCCTTCGGCCCGACCAACCCCTCCCGTCGGCGCCCGAGGTACATCCATGTGCCCCGTTCGCCTGTTCGCCGCGCTCCTCTGCGCCGCCGCGGCCGGTCCCGCCTTCGCCCGGCAACCCGCCGCGTTGCCGCCGGTGGTCGCGCTTCCGGAAATCCCGCAGGCCGGCGAGGAGGAAGCGGACCCGAAAGGCCCGCCGCCGTCAGGCATGGGGACGCTTCACACGCCCGCCCCGCCGCCGGCGCCGTCCGGCCCGAAGTGGGTGACGCCGGCGCCGCGGCCGGCGGTGTTCATCGTCCCGCCGACCGGCTGCGGCTACTACTCGGCGCTCGACCAGCTGCGCGGCGAGGCCCGCAAGGCGGCGCCCAAGTACCCGTACCCGCGCTTCGGGCTCATCCAGCAGCCCAACTTCGACGTGAACTGGTCGTACCTGAAGGACGCCAAGAACACCGAGCACGACTACGCCGACGCGCTGAAGTGGATCCCCGTCGCCGACGGCGTCACCCTCACGGTCGGCGGCGACATCCGCTACCGGCTGATGCAGGAGGTGAACAGCAACAACCGCCTCGCCGGCCAGGTGGACAACCACGACCTGTACCGCAACCGCACCTACGCCGACCTGTGGGTCGACGACTGGCTCCGCGTCTACGGCGAGTTCCTGTACGCGGACTACACCCGCCGCAGCGTCCCCGCGCTGGTTACCGACGCGGACCGCGGCGACATCCTCAACCTGTTCGTCGACGCGCGGGTGGCGACGTTCGGCGACAAGGACAACCCGGTCTACGTCCGCGCCGGCCGGCAGGAACTCATCTACGGGTCGCAGCGCCTCATCAGCCCGCTGGAGTGGGTGAACACGCGGCGGACGTTCCAGGGCATCAAGGCGTTCACCCGCACCGAGAAGTGGGACTTCGACCTGTTCGTGGTCCAGCCGGTGGTGCCGAACGCCGGGCGGTTCGACTCGGTGGACAACAACCAGCTCTTCAGCGGCGCGTACTTCACCTACCGCCCGACCGCGGGCGTGAACTTCGACCTGTACTACCTGAACCTCGACAACACGAACCCGACCGCCCGCGGGCAGTACGGCGCCGTCGGCGGGCAGAACGTGAACACCGTCGGCACGCGGTTCGTGGGGACGAAGAACAACTGGCTGTGGGACGCGGAGGGTGCGTTCCAGTTCGGCAGCTACGCGAACCAGTCGATCATCGCGCGCACGGCGGCGGTGAGCGGCGGCTACCACTTCAAGGACGCGCCGTGGGAGCCGCAGTTCTGGGTGGGCTACGACTACGCGAGCGGCGACCCGGACCCGCAGAACAGCGGCACCCGGCGGACGTTCAACCCGCTGTTCCCGTTCGGCCACTACTACTTCGGCTTCACCGACGTGGTGGGCCGGCAGAACATCAACGACGTGTTCCTGCAGGGCGTGGTGTTCCCGGCGAAGTGGCTGACGTGCATCACGCAGTTCCACGTGCTGCGGCTCGACTCGGACCGCGACGCCCTGTACGCGGACAGCGGCGCGGTGCTGCGGCAGGACCGGACCGGCCGGGCCGGCAACGACGTGGGGAACGCTATCGACCTGCGGGTGAACGCCCACCTGACGAAGCACTCGGACGTGCTGGTGGGTTACTCGCGGCTGTTCGCCGGCGACTTCATCCGCAACACCGCCGGCACCGGCGCGGCGGGGGCGGCGATGAGCGCCGACCCGGAGCTGTTCTACATGCAGTACAGCTATCGGTGGTGACGGCGGGCGCCGCAAGCGGCGATGCACCGCAGTGCATCGCCGCAAGCGGCGTTACTTCAGCGCCCCGCTCAGTTCGCGCACCAGCGCCCGCACGTCGGCGAGCGCCTTCGCCCGGTCGCCGGCCGCGGCCTCCAGCTTCTTCACCAGCGCGCTCCCCACGATCACCCCGTCGGCCACGTCCTTCAGCTCGCGGACGTGCTCCGGCCGGCTCACCCCGAAGCCGACGCACAGCGGCAGGTCGGTCATCGTCCGCAGCCGGGCGAGCATGTCGCCGATCTGCACCGGCAGGCGGTCGCGCGCCCCCGTGATGCCGACCACGCTCACCACGTACACGAACCCGCCGCACGCCTTCACCACCTTCTCGGCCCGCGCCGGCGACGTGGTCGGCGTCACCAGCAGGATCAGCTTGAAGTCGCGGTCGGCGGCCAGCTTCGACAGCTCCTCGGCTTCCTCGACCGGCAGGTCCGGCACGACCGCGCCGCTCAGCCCCGCGGCCGTCGCGGCGGTAATGAACGCCTCCGGCCCGCGCTTGTAGACGAGCGAGTACGACGCCATCGCCACCATGGGCATCGTCCACCCGGGCCGGGCGG
>Ga0209181_10008217_pt1 | contig 14064 bp, 16 predicted proteins | sample MAT05_FD_187208 | JGI IMG/M metagenome (GOLD analysis project Ga0209181, IMG submission 187208) | Freshwater microbial communities from Lake Fryxell liftoff mats and glacier meltwater in Antarctica - MAT-05 (SPAdes) (version 2) | ecosystem: Environmental > Aquatic > Freshwater > Ice > Liftoff... | reverse complement strand
GACAAAATAGTTAGCGCAACTACGGCGTCTCCGTCTTCGAATACCCCGGCGCACGCCGATGTTTCGTTGCCTGCTCAAACGCGTAGGCCATCGCAATCAACTTCGGCTCGCTCCACGCCGTGCCAACAAACGAAATCCCGACCGGCATTGGCGAGCGCGTCGAGATACTCCTTGCTGTCGAGCCCGCCTTTTGCGGCGGCACGCGCCATGTGCTCCTGCGCGAAATGCGGCATCACGCGGTCACGATTTTTCTCGTTGAACGCCATGATATCGGCGAGTGATTTGATCGGCAGATTCGGCGCGATCTCGGCGAGATAAGCCGCCATGTCCGCCTTGAATTCGTAGAGCAGCACATCGTATTCGCTCTGGCCGTATTTTGCTCGCGTTCGGCAATTCAGGGAGATCGATGAGCGTGGCACTCTGCATCTTGAGTACGTCCAGCGCTTTCTCGACGACCGCAGATGCGAGGTCGTTGCGCCCGCCAAACTGGCCGCGCACGACGCCAATACGTTTACCTCTGAGCCCGTCACGATCCAGAAATTTTGTGTAGTCGGTCGCTCGTTGCGTCGCCTCCTTCGTGACCGCGTCGCGCGCGTCCGAACCTGCGAGCACGCTGAGCAGCGCGGCGGCGTCCGCCACTGTTCGCGCCATCGGCCCGGCGGTGTCCTGCGAATGCGCAATCGGCACGATGCCGTCGCGGCTGATCAGGCCCAGCGTAGGTTTGAAGCCGACAACGCCGTTGGCCTGCGCGGGTGACACGATGGAGCCGTCGGTCTCCGTGCCCACGGCCACAGTCGCCAGACTCGCCGCCTTCGCTGCGCCGGAGCCTGAGCTGGAGCCGCTGGTGTTGCGATCCAGTGCGTACGGGTTGCGCGTCAAGCCGCCGCGCGAACTCCAGCCCGATGTGGATCGCGTCGAGCGAAAGTTCGCCCATTCCGACAAGTTCGTCTTGCCCAGAATCACCGCGCCCGCCTCACGCAATCGCGTGACGACGAAGGCATCACGCGGTGCCTTCGCGCCCATCAACGCAAGCGATCCGGCAGTGGTCTGCATCGCATCTAGTGTGGCGATGTTGTCCTTGATCAGCACCGGAATGCCGTGCAGAGGACCACGTACTTTGCCCGCTTTGCGTTCACGATCTAACTCACGCGCGATCCTGATCGCATCGGGGTTCAGCTCGATCACCGAATTGATGCGTGGGCCGGATTTATCGATGGCGCGGATGCGCGGAAGGTATGCGCGCACGAGGGCCAGCGAGGTCGTTTTGCCGGATCGCATCGCCGCTTGCAGCGTCGCGGCGTCGGCCTCAACCACGTTCAATTTACCGGCGGATCGCGTGGCTGCCATGACGTTGTCTCCGATGAGGGTGGGCAACACGAGCGCGGCTGAGGATTGCAGGAATTTGCGGCGGGTGGTGCTCATGATTTGCCTTTAAGTCCGTATGCGCAATTTCATAAACGAAAAACGCCCAATCGGGCGTTTGGAGCGGGTGAAGGGAATCGAACCCTCGTCAGTTGCTTGGGAAGCAACAGCTCTGCCATTGAGCTACACCCGCGTCAGGGCATAACTTTACCTGATTGACGGTCGTTCAAAGCCCGCACAAGGCTGTTACTCCCGTCCTTCGACCGACTCAGGATGAACCGACCCTTGATCGGGCGGGAATCCAGACCGAACGTTCTGCGGTAATCTCCGCGTACTGCATAACCCGCTTTCCCCACCATGAAGTCCATTTCAGCCTTTCTACTCGCCGCACTCCTGAGCCTCTACGCCTTCGCTGCCGACGCGCCCGTCTACGACGAATCGGCCGACGCGCAGGCGCAGGTTTCACAGGCGCTTGCCAAAGCCAAGGCCGACAACAAGCAGGTGATGATTGTGTTCGGGGCCAACTGGTGCGGCGATTGCAAGATGCTGGACGGCGAGTTCAAGAAGCTGGCGTTGAAGACGCTGCTCGACGCGAATTACGTGATCGTGAAGGTAGATGTAAACCGCTTCAACAAGAACCTGGACGTGGTGAAACCGTATGGCGACGTGATCAAAAAGGGCATTCCGTCCATCGTGATCGTGACGTCGGCGAACCAGCTCATGTACGCGACCAACGGCGGCGAATTGGCCGATGCGAGGAAAATGGGGGAAATGGGCGTGGCTGAGTTCTTTCGGGAGTTGGCTGCGCGTAAAGAGCGCGGTTAGCGAAGTCGGCCCTTGTAGCGTCACAACACACGTTGGGTCGCGGCAAGCCGCTCCTACAAGAACCGCCACGCTTCTCCCATTGATCTCTACCGGCTGGAAATCTGATTTTGAGCATCCCCGATCCTGCAAATAGCGAACCCATCCGCATCTCCAAAATCCTGGCCCTTCGCGGCATCGCGTCGCGCAGCGAAGCGGATCGCATGATCGAAAAAGGCTGGGTGGCGGTGAATGGCTTCGTCGCGATTCCCGGTGATCGCGCTGCGCCAGATGCCGAGATCACGTTGTCGGCCGAAGCGCATGCGCAGCTGGACGGCACGCTCACGGTGATCATGAACAAACCACGCGGATTTACGTCCGCAGCCGATGAGTTCGGTGGCGCGCCTGCGATGACTTTGCTCACGTCTCAAAACTATTTCACGACGGCATCAAGCGCACCCGATGGGCCACAGCCGCCGCGTCTTCCCGGTAGCGGCTTGCGTGTGGCGGGACGCCTGTCGACGCGCGAGATGGGCCTCGTCGTTTTCACCACGGACACCGCGCTGGCACGTCGTCTCGCCGCCGCCGATGTTGAAGAAACCTGGCGCATCGATTTCCGCGCGCCGCCGCCTGACGATGCAGTCGAAGTCATTTCGAGCGCGCTGCACAACGCAGTGCAAGTTACGAACGATCCTGACCATGCAAACGCACTGCTGCTTACCACGCCATCGCTCGCCAAAGGCATCCTCTCGTCCATCTGCGACGGCCAAGACTGGCACACGGACTTAACACGGATACGACGCGGCGAAATCTTGCTCGGCGATGTGCCATCTGGCCGTTGGCGACTGCTTTAGCGAGCGAATCATGGGCGCGGCAAAGCAAACTGGCGGACGCATTCTGCTCGCTCCAATGGAGGGCTTGCTGGACTTCGTGTTGCGCGACATTCTGACGCGCGTGGGTGGCGTGGATCGCTGTGTGTCGGAGTTCATTCGCATCACCGAACGGCTGATGCCAGCGCGCACCTTCATCCGCATCATGCCCGAGCTTTTGAATGGTGGTTGCACCTTCGCAGGTGTTCCCGTTCGTGGGCAATTGCTCGGCTCCGATCCGGTTTGCCTTGCCGAAAACGCAGCGCGTCTGGCGGAACTCGGCTCACCCGGCATCGATCTCAATTTTGGCTGCCCGGCGAAAGTCGTGAACCGGCACGGAGGCGGCGCGATGCTGCTCGAAACGCCGGAACTGGTGAGCCAGATCGTGTCGGCTGTGCGTCGCGCAGTGCCCGCGCATATTCCTGTCTCGGCCAAGATGCGCCTGGGCTTCAACGACGACACTCGCGCCGAAGAGTGCGCGCAGGCCATCGCAGATGCCGGCGCAGCAGAACTCGTCGTGCATGCTCGCACCAAGGCACACGGCTACCGCCCACCCGCATACTGGGAGCGCATCGCGGACATCCGCGCAGCCGTTGACATTCCGCTGATCGCCAACGGCGAAATCTGGACAGTCGCTGACGCGCTGCGCTGCCGCGAAGTGAGCGGCTGTCAGGACATCATGCTCGGTCGCGGCATGGTGGTCGATCCCGGATTGGCGTGGGCAGTGCGCGCGGCCGCATTCGCGAAACACGACGAACCAGGCTCCAGCGAACCGCAAGTGCCGTGGCAAACGCTGCGCCCGCTGCTCAACGATTTCTGGGCGCTCGTCACCGTCCGTGTGGAGAAAAAGCATCGCGCCGGACGACTCAAGCAGTGGCTCAATTTTTTACGCCGCCGCTACCCGGAGGCGGAGGCTATTTACACCGAGTTGCGCACCATCAATGATGCGACGTTTATCGATACCTGGCTGCTCAAGAACCAAGAGACACGATACGACAAGCTATTGGCGGCTGAATTACTCTAAACGAGTACTTGGCGAAGGCGGGCATTTACAGCTCGTCGCCCTGACGCAGCGCCTCGCCGCCCTGACGCGTTAGGATTCGTCTAAACGCCGCCATATGCGCCCGTGTCTTGCGTTCCGCGAAGTAACTTGCCGTGCTCAGTACAGCCAGCTTCTCCGCTACCGCAGTGGCAACGAATTGATTCATGCTGATGCCTTCGGACAACGCCATTTTTTCAACAGAGTCCGGCAAAGTTGTTCCAGACGCCCCACGCTTTCGCTGCAAGCTCGCACCCTCCAATAGCTACTTTTGAGTGCGGGACAATTCGGTGTCACAGAGCCGTAACATCATTGTCATAAAACATCAGTCTTATGCCAGCCACTATCCTTATTGTTGAAGACGAGCCCGCGATTGCGGAGCTGGTTTCCCTTCACTGCAAACACGCGGGTTACGCCGTAAAAGTGGCGCACGCGGTGCTCGATGCACGCGATATCGTGGACGAGGCGTTGCCGGATTTAATCGTCCTCGACTGGATGTTGCCGGACAAATCGGGGATCGACTTCGCCCGCGAACTCCGCAAAGATGACCGCACGCGAGACATGCCGATTCTGATGCTGACAGCGCGCGCGGCTGAGGACGACAAAGTACGAGGCCTCGAAGTGGGCGCAGACGATTACGTGACCAAACCGTTTTCTCCCAAGGAATTGATGGCGCGGATCAAAGCGCTTTTGCGTCGCGCTGCGCCTGAGTCGAGCGAAGAGCCGATTGAGGTGGCGGGCCTTCGACTTGAGCCTGCGGCGCATCGCGTTTCCGGCAATGGCACCGAGCTGAAAGTGGGCCCCACAGAATTCCGCCTGCTCCGATTTTTGATGTCACGCCCGGATCGGGTGATGACGCGTCAGGCATTGCTCGATGGCGTGTGGGGCGATCATGTGTTCATCGAGGAGCGGACGGTGGATGTTCACGTACGCCGCCTGCGCATTGCGCTGGAACCCACCGGGCATGACGCGCTGGTGGAAACCGTGCGCGGCGGTGGGTATCGTTTGCGCAAACGGTGACTCTGATCGATTCGCGGCCTTTGTCTGGTCTGGGCGACCTGAACGAGCACATTGCTGACGACATTGCCGGCCGTAACGACGCCGACATCGGCAGAGCCGCCGCGCCCACTACACTCGCGCCCATGAATCGACTGCCCCACCTAGTTGGCGCTGTGACGGTATGTTCCGCGGCGCTCTCCTTTATCTGGACGCCGTGGATCGCCGCTGTGGCGCTGGCGGCGCTCTGCGTCTGGCTCGCCCTGCAGGTGCAATCACGGGATCGCGCGGCAAACGAATTGATGCGCGATGCGAACGCCGTGGATCGACCGTTTGATGATGTGATGAGCAGCGTGCGTTCGCGCATGAAAGACACCGAGCAGATCGTCAAAGACCGCGATGCCGAGATCGGCCAGCGCAAACAAGTGACCAACGCGGTGCCAGACGGCCTTTTCCTGCTCGATGCCGCAAACCGCATCGTCTGGTGCAATCGGGCTGCGCTCGTGATGCATCAGCTGGATGCGTTTCGCGACGTCGGTAAACCCATTACACAGCTGATTCGCTCGCCAGAGTTCGCCGCGTATCTCGAAGACGATTCGCGAGAGGAACCGGTGCTTTCGCTTTCGGGGCGCTCGATTTCGTTTCACCTTGAGCGCAGCGATGACGGCGCGGCCGGAGCGCGCCTCTTACTCACACGGGACGTCACCGAGCGCGAAAAGCTGGATCGTATGCGGCGTGACTTCGTGGCCAACGTGTCACATGAATTGCGCACACCGCTGACGGTCGTCGGCGGGTTTGTAGAAACGATCACTGACCTGCCGCTTGATGAAGCGGAACGCGCGCGTTACCTGCACCTGATCGCCAATCAAACTGGCAACATGCAGCGGCTGGTCGAAGATTTACTCACGCTCGCGCGCATGGAAAACGATCAGATGCCACCCGAATCGGTGCCCATTGATTTGGCACTTATCGCCCGCGACGCGCTGGCCGACGCCGAGGCACTGTCCGCCGGAACCCACACATTCGTCGCCAAGATCGCGCCCGCCACCGTGCTCGGCAGCGCGAACGAGTTGCGCTCGGCCATCGGCAATCTGCTGTCGAACGCGGTGCGCTACACGCCACCCGGCGGGCAAATTGTGCTCACCGTGACGGCCGCAGACGAAGTGAAAGTGGAAGTCAAAGACACCGGTGCCGGTATCGCAGCCGAGCACCTGCCGCGACTCACCGAGCGCTTCTACCGCGTGGATCGTTCGCGATCCCGTGAGACCGGCGGCACTGGCCTAGGCTTAGCCATCGTCAAGCACGTAGCGCAGCGCCACCGCGCCAAACTGGAGATCGAAAGCGAAGTCAGCGGAGCCAATCACGGCAGCACGTTCCGGCTGCGGTTTCCCGTGATTTCGGCTGCGTAGTTTGTTATCAGCTTTTGGCTGAAATCATTATTTCATCGGGGCTGGTTGCAGTTTTAGGCGCTAGTCGACTTTAGGAAAATATTGGTCCAAGCCCAGACGCAGAGGCGATTGCGTTCATAGCGACCGGCGTTGATGTCGCGGAAAGCGCGACGCAGTTTCTGTTTTACGATGAAGTGATACATGGTCATTCCCTTGCACCGTTCGTTAAGCCGCGTGGACAATCAAGCCGGCAACGTAGAGCGCGGTCGCCAGCGCGACACCGCGAAACGGCACGCTGAACCAGTACAGCTTCGCCAGCGTCAGATAAGCCAAGAGCACGACTAATCCGAGCGTCATGAGGAATGTCGATTGCCAGAACATTGTGGGCTGTGCGAGGACAAGGTAGGGGTAGATGATGCCGAACAACATCAAGCCCATGCTGTGGCTCGCATTGAAGCCCACCGTTGCCCGCCACACGGTGGTTTCCTTAGTGATCACGGGGCAGGTGTGCTCCATCGCGAGCATGACGTTTTTGTTACGCGGATGCAATTTGGGCCCGTTAAAAGTGAATAGCAGATGAACGCTGCCGAGCAGCCCAGTGATGACGGCGCTAGCAGCGATAAGTGTGGACGCGAGCATGATTTCGATCTTCCATTGATAATCTTTACAAGAGAAAGATTTGGCACATTCTTCCATCCCAATCCTTCTCGTGTCAAGATTAAGGGTATGAAGCCACTAAAAGCCGCCGCGCCTGCGAACCTGAGCAAGCCTGTGCAGGAGCCCGAACCGAAGCCCTATCACCACGGAAATTTGCGTGAATCCCTGCTCGAAGCGGCGGACAGCGTGCTCGCGCGGGAGGGCGCTTTGGGCATCACGTTGCGTGAAGTGGCGAAGGAGGCGGGGGTTTCCCACGCCGCGCCGTATCACCATTTCGCGAGCCTTGATGACATGCTCGCCGCTGTGGCGGCACGTGGCTTCGTGCGGCTGAGAGAGACGATGGCAATGCATGCGCTGGCCGCCGATACGGGCGAGCGTTTGCTTCAAATCGCTGATATTTACGTGAGTTGCGCGCGTGCAAACCCGGCACAGTTTCGGCTAATGTTTGGGCCGCTACTGGCTCGTAAGCGTGAATTTCCGCCGTTACAAGTGGCCGCTGAAAGTTCGTTCGGCCTGGTGCATGCGGCGGCTCGCGCCCATGACGCGGAGGGTGGCTCCGAGCTGGCGCTTCTCTGCTGGAGCTTCACGCATGGTTTGAGCAATCTGTTGATCGACGGCGCGTTTGACGGCTTACCGATGGAGCTGCCTGCTGCCAGCGTGCTCACGAGGAAACTGGCGCAGCGCGTCTTGATGGGTGCGCCCGAAGCATAAGTCGAAGCGAAACGTGTCTCAAGACACCCGCACTTTGGCCAGCGCACTGAACGGCAGCTCCGCTTTAACCAAAATCACTGTGCTCGGTGCGGCCATCGCGACCTTCATCGGCACCGTATGCACGATTCGTTGCAGCGCGAGGCCGTGGGTGGCGGCGCCGATGACGATGACGTTGATGTGGTTGCCGCGCGCGTAGTCGAGCAGCGCCTGCGCGACGTCACCGGATTCGAGTACGTGCAGCGAGAGTTGGTGCTGTTCGGTGTCGATGCCTTGCGCCCAGTGCCGCAGCAATTCGAGGTAGCGGGTGTGCACGTTGGCTTCGCTTTTCGCCGCTTCAGTGCTGCTCGTTTCAGAGGGCGAAATGACGGTGACGCAGGCGAGCCGTGCACCGGGCCGCGAGCCCAGCGAGCGCTGCGCTGCTGTTCGCAACGAAAAGTGCGTGGCGTCGGTCGCACCCTTGAACGGCACGGCAACCATGACGATGGGCACTTCGTCGATCTGCACGGTGGGCAGCGGACTTGGCTTGTACGACAGACCGGCGGCCTTGATCCAGCGCTTGAAGTGCACACGCCAGGACGTGCCTTTGGTACGGGTGCCGCGCTCGGTGACGCGAATCTGTTCGGGGTTGGCAAGCTCAGCCGCGAGATGCGCGGCTGACGGATACCGCCCGACTGCCTCGGGTGCAAGGCAGCGCAAGATCACCTCTTGCAACCACGGCGGCAAATCGGGCCGATACCGGCGTGGCGGTGGTGGGTCCATCCACAAGCGCTGGCGTAAACCGCCGTCAGTCTGCGGGTCGCCGAACGGCAGCTCGCCGGTCGCAAGCTCATAGAGCATCACACCAATGGCAAAAATATCGCTGCGCGGATCGCCCCGCATGCCGACCACCTGCTCCGGTGCCATCCATACCGGGGAGCCAATCGCTTTGCGCAATTCTTCGGCCAGCAAGTCGGGATAGTGGCCGTGATAACTCAATCCGAAATCAAGCAGCACCGCCGAGCCGTCATCGCGAATCAGCACATTGGCGGGCTTCAAGTCATGATGCACGACGTTCTGCTGATGCAGGCTGTGCACGCCTCGGGAAACCGCCGCGCCGAGACGGGCAATGGTCGCGGGATCGATGGGTTGCCGCGTTTCCCGCCGCTGATCCAGCCAATGCTGCAATGGCTTCGCCTGCACATATTCCATCACCAGATACGGCACGCGCATCAGGTCCCCCGCAGCAACAAAGCGCGGCACATGCGAGCCTTTGAGCGATTGCAGAATCTGCTGCTCCACCTCGAATCCGACGATGTTTTCCGCGCCATCACCGTTAGCCATGCGTGGCACTTTCATCGCCATCGGGAAACCGGGATCGCTTTGGCCATGGGTCGCGGTGGCTGCGTAATGAATGCTGTAGATATGCGCCATGCCACCCGAGTGAATGCAGGCATCAACGACAAATCCATCCAGCGTTGCGCCCGGCTCCAGCAGCTTCATTCGCCTCGCGCCAGACGATCAGCAAAAAATGCGGGCAGTCCCGCCGCGCGAATTGCGGCGGCGGCGCGACTGTGGTCGTACGGCACACGCACGAACGTGAGCGCAGACGCATCGCGGTCAAACAGCGTATACATCGCCTCGGCGCGCCCATCGCGCGGCTGACCCACCGAGCCCACGGTGGCAACCCAGCGGCGATGCGACGGCAACGGAATCGGCACGTCGGGCGTCGGCATGAATTGCAGCAAGTCGTGCCCTCGCCCCTGATAGTAGAGCGTTTGTTCGTGCACATGACCGCAGAACACGTAGCGGATGTCGGCGCTTAAACCCACAGCTGCGGTGAGGCTGGTGCCGGCCCCGCGTGCGTCGTACACGTAGCGCCATCGCTCGGGCGAATCCGCGCTCGCGTGCACCAAGAGCAGCGAGCCGTCCTGATGGGTGAGTGGCAAAGCATCGAGAAAGGTGAGCTCACTCTCGCTCAATTGAGCGTGTGTCCACGCTGCGGTGACCTCGCCTCGCGCCTGGTTCGCGCTCACTGGCGGTACATGGCAGGCCATTTCGTCATGATTGCCTTTGATCGCCCAAGCGCCTTCGTCGACCATCGCCATGACGCGCTGCACGATGGCGGACGGGTCAGCGCCGTAGCCGACGAAATCACCCAGCAAAGCAAGCTGCGTAGCCCCACGTGCGCGGGCGTCCGCGACGCAGGCGTCGAACGCCTGCACGTTGGAGTGAATGTCGGAGAGGAGCGCGAGTTTCACAATGCCGAATGCGTGAGATTTGAAAAGATCATACGCCAGCCGATTCGATGCAGACCGCGGAGTTGTGAATGTCTTGACACAGGTCAAAAGCTCGCGCGTGGATCGCGCTAGATTCACCACATGAGTCGATATAACTATCTGGGAAATGCGTTACGCAATGGGCTGGCCTATTCGCTGGCGCTGTCGATGACCATTTTGTTCGTGGGCGGCGCGGGCTTCTGGTGGCTGGAGCCGAAAGTGCACACGCTGGGCGACGGGCTGTGGCTGGCATTCACTACCGCCGCAACCGTCGGCTACGGAGACATCGTGCCCAGCACCCATGCGTCACGTGCCTTTGCTGTGGTCGTGGTGTTGCTGGGCCTCGCGGTGCTCTCGCTGGTCACAGCGTCGGTCGCCGCGCTATTTGTCGGCAAAGGCGTGCGCACCGAGGAGCGGGCGATCGAGCATGAGCTGATGCGTGAGATCCGTGCGATACGCCACGAGGTTGATGCGCTGCGGCGAGAGCTCAGGGGCAAGGCGAACCGGGATTAGTCGCGCAAACTCCGAGCGGTAGAAAGGGGGCTCAGGCAACGTGGTGCACCTCGACCGCCAGACCTAAGCCTAAGCGTCCGGTCGCGCCACCACCACGCAATTGCGGCCATTTTGTTTGGCCTTTGTCAGCGCGCGATCAGCCCGATCCAGCGCGGTTGCGAACGAGTTGCTGGCGGGCACCGGCGTTGCGCCGATGGAGATGTGCAGCGGCAGATCAAGCCCCTCCAGCGCATCAAGGGACGACTCGGCCACGCGCAGGCGCAGCTGCTCAGCCGTTGCGAACGCGACCGTGCCCGGCAACGCTGGCAGCCACGCCAGAAATTCATCGCTGCGCCAGCGCGTCAGCAAATCGCTGCGCCGCAAGCTCTCTTCGAGTAGTTGCGCGACATGGCGCAGGGCGATATCGCCAACGCGGCGCCCGCATGCCGTGTTGATGCGCTGAAACTGGTCGATATTGGCGATCAGCAGCACGCCCCGGTTGTCGCTAACCGGCTCCAGGCGCCAGAGATCATCGATCGTGTGCTGCGCATGGCTACGCGACGGCAGACCCGTTAGTCGATCCAGTGCAGCATCGGCGGCGCTGTCGTCGCGACGGGTTTGAGGGCGCGTCAGAACGGCGTGGAACAGCGGCCCCAGCGCCTCAAACAACCCCGTGCCCATCGCTTCAAAATACTTCGGTCGCGATGAGTACAGCGTCAGCAATCCACGCTGGTTGCCCGCTGCAGCAATCGGCACCACGAGGACGCTGCGTGCACCGTATAGCAGCGCCGCGCGCCGCCACGGCCCATGCAGCGACAACGGCGAAATTTCGAACGAGCGGGTCGGCTCGCCGTGGGTGAAGCGTGGCGCATCCGCGTTTTGCGTCAAAAAATCGCGCGGAACGACAAGCTCACCCACCACGGCGCGGGCGCTGCCAACGACCACCTGCGGCTTGATCGACAGCGCGTGCGGATCGCCAATCCATGCCCAGGCCAGCGGAATATGCGGCGACGCTTCGACCATTTCACGGCAGATTTGCTCGATCACGGCCATCGGATCAACCCGGTCAAGCAGGCTAACCGTGGAGCGTAGAAGCGCCTCTGCCATCAGCGCGTGCTCGCCTTGCGTAATGGCATCGGCTCTCATCGGCGTCGACACGGTCGCGAAGCGGTCACCGGACGCGCTGGGCGTGCCGGTTTGCGCGGGGCGGAACCACCTGGTTTGCATGCGTGTGTCTGGCTGGGCTGTGTGATTGGGACGGTCGTCGTGGCACTTGTGGATTAGGCAAAACCACGCGGAGCGCAGATCGTTACCAATTGAAACCATGGTATCCGAAGTGCGTGACATTTATCAGACGGCTCTGAGCCTGACCGGAATAAAAAATCGCGATATTTGGCTGAAAATGAAAGTTTTGGTATCGAAAATCAGTATTTGCGCTGAATTAGCGGGCGCGGCATGACTGGCCGCGACGCTCAGGGTGCATTTGCTGGTGCCTGAAAGTACAGCTCAAAATCGCCCCAAGCATGCCATGAACCCGGTCGCGCGCGAATCGCAGCCTCCAGTTTGGCGGTGTATTCAGCAAATGTCGCCTCGACGCCCTGCGACGTATCGAGCCTTTCGAAGCGCACGATTTGACGCAGCGTGGCAGCGTCAACATCACCGAAAAACATCCAGACCGAAGCGCTGCTTTCGAACGCGATATCGATGGCCTGTCGCGGCATCCATGCGGTGCGACCAAAGAACGGCACCGGTGCGCAGCGTTTTGCCAGCACTGGCGGGATGTCAATGGTGGCTATCACGCGGCCGCCATTGCTGAGCGCTGTTTTGACGTGACGACTGGCACCGCGCATGGTGATGAGCGGCATGCCGCCCATGCGGTTCATCTCCCGCCAGCGCAGCCGCACGTAGGGCCACCAGAGCCATTGTTGCCAGCCGCGAAACGCCGGGAATGGTGCCGATACCAGCTCTACCGGTTTGCCCTGCGCATTCAGCGAGGACAGCGTCCACCAGCCGTTGCCGCGATGCGCCGACAGGATGAGCGCCGCCTCTTCGACTGGCGGTAGCGCGATCACCTCGATGTCGCGAGCAAGCGTGCGCCGCATTCGGAAAGTGCTCATGAACACGTCGGCCCGATCCGTGAGGCGCAGCAACCGCTGCTCACGAGCTGCCGCGTTGACATCGGCGTCCGGCAACACGGTCGGCAAGTTACCGCGCAGGGCGGCCACTTCCTCCCGAAAATAAGCGTCACTCGCCTGATAACGGGCGGCGATCCAGCGACGAATGCCCGGCGTACCCAGCGCGAACACAAGCGGCCAGAAAATCCAGTCGCGCCACTTCTCCTGGTTCGACGCGACACCGACTGCCGTGTTCGAGCCCGACACCAGCGCGGTTCCGATCAGCACGATCACCATGCCCGCGACCATGTTGAAGGTGATCGGCTCAGACAGAATCAACCAGCCCCAGAATGCGGCGAACGCGGGAAACAAAAACGCAACAGAGGACGCACGCTGCGGGCCAATCGTTTTGATCAGATGAAAGAACAGTCCATAACCTGCGGCCGTGCAGAACACCGCTAGCGCGAGGATTGCGCCCCACGCGTTCGTCGATGGCATGACATCGGGGGCGAAAAAAAGCCCCGGCAACAACAGCCACATGGTCGCGCCCCACACCATGCCCGTCGCGCCTGCGAAACCAGAGTCACCGGTGAAGTACCGCTTGATTAAAAATGAGGCAGTGGCGTACACGCACGCCGCCGCGACTGCGGCGGTGATGCCCGCCAGCACCATCGGCGTCAGCGCAACGGGCTGCAATCCCACGAGCACCAGCACGCCCGCGAACGCGCAGACAACGCCGACCCATTTGGCCGGACCGAGCCGTTCCTTGAACCACAGCCACGCGATGAGCGCGCTCCACACCGGCGTCGTCGAATTGGCAATCGCGCTATACCCGGCCGGGATGTGCTGCGCGGCAAAACTGTAGGCGATGAACGGGATCGTCGTGTTCACCGCTCCGATGGCGAGATAAGTCTTCCAGCGCGCGCGAAAATCGAGCGGAAGCCGAAGCGCAGCAACAATCATGAGCATGATCACGCAGGCGACGGCAACGCGGGCCGCAGCCATCGCAAACGCGCCAAACTCCGGCACCGCGACGCGCATAAACATGAACGACGCGCCCCACAATGCGCCGAGCAGCAAGAGCTGCGCGAATGAATTGGACTTCATTTAAAAATAGCAGCTTTTCGCTGAAATGACCGCTGATCAGGGGCTGGAAGCGCAATATTCAAAAATCGACTTATGCCTAAAAATGAATAAAGCCCCAGTGCAGTGGGGCTTTGAAACAAAAGCTGATGCGCTTTTACTTCTTCGCAGCCGCCACTTCAGCCGCCAGTTCTGCGCCCGATTTGTAGTGCGCCACACGGCCTATCGTCGTGCGTAGCGTGCGGTGCGTGAAGGCGTTGCTGCCACTGACTTCTTCTTTCCAGTATTTGTTGGCGA
>Ga0209181_10008214_pt1 | contig 14066 bp, 7 predicted proteins | sample MAT05_FD_187208 | JGI IMG/M metagenome (GOLD analysis project Ga0209181, IMG submission 187208) | Freshwater microbial communities from Lake Fryxell liftoff mats and glacier meltwater in Antarctica - MAT-05 (SPAdes) (version 2) | ecosystem: Environmental > Aquatic > Freshwater > Ice > Liftoff... | reverse complement strand
CAATCTAGTACGGGTAGATTCCCCGCCGCTCTGCGGCGAAAACAACTGGCTTGCAATCCGAATCTAGAATTCGGGAGCAAATCTGCTTCCATACCCCGTCCGCTTGCGGCGGGGTCGCTTGATTGCTCAAGCTCCATAACTTGGCAAAATCAGGGGATCTGATATTCTGGTTGAATCAACTACCAGTCTACTAATTTGCGGATATTCATCCCGTCCTTCTTGACGGATGCCTCTGGAGCTTTACTATGTTCAAGCGATCGCCCCGTTCCTTGCGTTCTTACCATCTCCTGTTTCTCTGCGCACTGATTTGCTCCTTGTGGTTAAGCAGTGCCACCTCAATCACCGCCCAAACGCCCAACGCGGATCAGCAAGTGCAAGCCGGAGTCACACTTTACCAAACTGGCAACCTCAAAGCAGCGATCGCTCAATGGCAACAGGCACTTGACGCTTACCGCACGACAGGCAATCGCCAGAACCAGGCGATCGTTTTAGAGAACCTGGCTAGAACCACTCAACAGCTTGGACAAACAGAAGCCGCTTTGCAATACTGGACAGAAGCCGTTAAGGTTTATCAGCAGCTAGGAAACTTGCAGCAACTAGGGCGATCGCTCACCGAACAAGCTCAGGTTTACAGCCGATTGGGACAATACTCAGAGGCGATCGCAATTCTGTGCGGAGCGGAGACTTGCCAGCCCAATAGCGCTGTCCAAATTGCCCAAACTATTCAAGATTCAACAGGAGAAGCCGCCGCACTGGGAAGCTTGGGTGATGCTTATCGACTCCGCGGAAACGATGAGCCAGCAATTTTAGTCTTAGAAAAAGCCCTGGCAATGACCCAGACCCTCAACCTCCCCAACTATCGAATGGCAGCGCTTAATAGCTTAGGGAACCTATATATGGGTCAAGCGCAAGTCAGCTATCGACGGGCAGAGTCAGCAACCTTAGCGGGTGATGGAGGAGTTGCCACAGGACTTCAGAAAAAAGCAGAGGTATCGGTTCGCAAAGCCCTTGAGTATTTCTCAGAAAGCATTGCCTTAGCGCAGCAAACTGGCAATCAACTGGGACAAATTCGCGCCCTCATCAGCACTATTCCAGCCCTCTATCGCACACAAGATCCAACTGCGACAGCACAGGTTCAGCAGGCGATTGCCCTCGTCCAAGCTCTGCCGTCATCGACCGATAAAGTGTACGCGCTTCTAGATATCACCGCCCTGCTTCGCCCTGATCCGCTGTCGTCGAAACTGGACTGTGCCGCCTCCAATCCTGACACCATCCCCTTACTAGAGACTGCCCTAGAAACCTCCAAAACACTTGACGATCCACGCTCCGAGTCATTTGCACTAGGTGAATTGGGACATCTCTATGAATGCCAAGGCGACCTGAAAAAAGCCATGATTTTAACTCAATCAGCACGTACCGCAGCCGACCAAAATTTACGCGCCAAAGATAGCTTGTATCTTTGGGAATGGCAGACAGGCAGAATCTTAAAACAACAAGGCAAAGAACAAGATGCGATCGCTGCTTATGACCAGGCAGTGAAAACCCTTGAAGAAATCCGCAGTGATTTACTAACCGCTAATCGAGAACTTCAGTTCGACTTTCGAGACACCGTAGATCCCCTTTATCGTCAGTTAATTGCACTTCGCTTAGAATCAGGCGACACTGCACCAAGCCAGCCTGCTTCCAACCTCAGTCTAGTCCTCAAAACCTTAGACTCCCTACGCATTGCCGAATTACAAAACTATTTTGGTAACGACTGCGCTATCACGCCCATTACTTCCGGCTCCTCTAACGTTGACTCGTCTAACTCAGCTAGACTGACCGTAGGGGCAGCGGTTTTTAGTTCCATCGTCCTCAATGACCGCACGGCGATCGTCGTGCGGTTTCCAGATGGCACAGAACAGATTCATGCCATTAATGTGAGCGCCGACACTCTACGGCAAACCACCAACCAATATCGAATTGCCTCAGAAGAGAGTTCCTACAAGGCGTTTAATCCAAAAACCTCTCAACAGATCTACGAGTGGATCATTGCTCCCTTCGTGCCTGAGCTGGAACAACGCAAAATAGACACCCTGGTCTTTATTCAAGATGGTATTCTGCGCAGCGTACCAATGGCAGCTTTAACGAATCCCGTCACCCAAAAATATCTAATTCAAGACTATGCGATCGCCGTTTCACCCAGCCTAACGCTAACTGATTTCACTCCCCTCAAACGCAACAATCTAAGGGCACTCACCCTCGGTCTTACCGAAGAGAGTACGATCGATAACCAGCACTACCCTGCCCTCGCCAGTGTGGAGCAGGAGACGCAAAAGATTACTGAAGAATTACCGGGTAGTAAACGATTACTGAACGCAGAATTTACAGAAGAAGCACTCGCTAAAGCTCTCGATCGCGCCAACTATCCCATCATCCATATTGCCACCCATGGAAAATTTGGGAGTGATGCCAATGATACATTCTTAATCACAGGCGATCAGAAAAAGTTGACCATCACTGAACTCGATCGCATCCTCCGACAAACAACCGATGAAAGCATTGAATTGTTATCTTTAACGGCTTGTCAAACCGCCATTGGGGACGATCGCTCGGCACTCGGTCTAGCGGGAGTTGCCATTCAAGCCGGAGCCAAGAGTGCCCTAGCATCTCTTTGGTTTATCAACGATGCCACAACCGCCCAAATTTCGACTCAGTTCTATGTCAACTTAAAAGAGCGACCCATTAGTAAAGCTAAGGCGCTCCAAGCTGCTCAAGTTGCCGTCATTGAAGCAGGTGGCGAAACGGCACGACCGGGATATTGGGCACCGTTTATTTTGGTTGGCAACTGGCTCTAGGCTATTCTAACGCTGCTTCGATTTGCTTCAATTGCTCACTATATTCAGCGTTACTCGTTGCCTCAGACTGGCTCAAATCGTTGAGCAGCGATCGCCGTCCAGCCGCATCTGCCAGATTAAAGGCATCGTACCAAATCCCATTTTCAGCATATACATTAACCTGTTGCGTCCCGTTGCCCAACGTTCTACTGAGATTAGGTAACACAGCAACCCTCTGCATGGTTGCACTCGTAATCACGGCTCCCGAAGGGCGGTTAGGATTGCACAACAACACGGCTTTCCAACGATAGTCCTGCCCCACTTCTAGCGCCGGAGCATCGGGCGGCAACGTTAACGCCATGAGTCCCACCTGACTCGTCATTTCAGTTTCCCAAATTTGGGTCGGGTTCCCTGCCTCATCAATTTTTTCTAGGATAAACTGCATCTGCATCGGGTCAGGTTCAGGAACATACCAATAAACCGTAGGTCGTGCCAGAGTCGTTTGCCCAGGGTGGCTTTTGGGGGCTAGGGCGGTGAGAGATAGACTGCTTGCGCTCATGCAACTCCCGCGAATCCCGGTGGTCGTCGTGCGGGTGCGGATAGGACGAGATTGGGTGGGAGGAACGTAGCCTGCCCAAACTGGCATGGGCAGAATGAACAGAGCAGACACGACACTCAACGTCAGGAGATGCGAGATTCCTTTGATAGAAGATGGGATTGAGTAACGCATAAAGTTTTGCAGGGGGCTGAAAGAAACAATGAGGCAATTCAGACTAAGTATTAGCCCGGATCAGCTTACTTATTAGACTAGGGTAATTTTCTGTAAAAAACACGCTATATCCGGACAAAGGGGATGACTCAATTGGGAAAAGAATTTGTAGTTTTCAGCAAAGTAGCGGCTATCAGCGCCGTTTAGCTCGCCACTTGAGCTGACAAATGGTGCCTGTTGGCGTATTCTGCAATCGTTGAAAGCTGCCGCCCAACTGGTGCGCAAGTTCCTGTGCTTGCCTCGTGCCACCTCGTGCAGAAAATCGCAGTACGTTTTGAGTAGAGCCGTCGCCAAGAGACAGCCCTTTAGCGCTTAGCTCCAACGCTTTACCATCAAGCATCTGACCATCATCAATAATCTGAATGAGATTTTCTCCTTGCTCTTGGCGACAAACCAACCTCAAAAAAGTGGCACCGATCGCGTGTTTTCCAACATTGCACATCGACTCTTCTACAAATCGGCAAATCATTTGCTTCTGCGGCATCGCTAGAAAACGTTCGTCTAGCATCTCAACATCTGGAATCTGGATTTTGAGGGTTTTGAAGTAGGGCAAATCACGCTGTAGAGTCACATAAAACAATTCTGCAAAGGTTTCATGCAGGGGAGCATCTAAATCTAGCGTCACGTTACTTCCTAGACGCATTTGATGATCTTGAATGAGGACTTCTTGACGTACTGATTCCCAAACCGATCGCATCTCATCATCGAGCTTTTGGAGTTCCAGCAGCAGTGCCTCTGGCGCAAGGCTTTGGCTTTTGACAGTCCGCAACAGACTGGATAAGGTTTGCAGCGGACCACTGTGGATCGCATCAAAGGTTTGGTTAATCACTAATTGGCGTTGGGCAATTCCCATTTGTAAGTTCTGCCCGTAGCGATAAAACAATGCCGTGGTCAGACCCGCACCATTCAAAAACATTGCCATAAACGCAGGCACAACGGGCAACCACCAACCGCCGAGGATTGCCAAGTAGCAGGCTCCAGTCAGCACAACACTGGTTGCCCCCAGCCCCAGGAGAATACGCAGTGGTGATTGACTCATACGTCCCAGGCTTAATCCCAATAGCCCCCAAGCGACGATCCACAAATATTCCCAAGGGTCAGAGAGCGTGTTGAGCAGCGATCGCCCATCTAGCACAGCGCTGACAATTTGGCTCACCGCATGAGCTTGAGCTTCGACACCAGGCACTAAACCAGGATTATCTTTGACAATCGCGGCTGAGTTCACTAAATCTTTCTGTACATCTGATGTAATGCCGACTAAAACAATGCGATCGCGTATCCACTCTGGCTTAAAATTTCCATTCTTAATATCGGTCAAAGAAATGGTGCGAAAGGGGCGTTGACCACTGCGAAAATTGATTAAGATTTGGTTCGCTCCATCATCAGCTCCAACATATCCGCCTGTATTTGCTTGAAACCGATGCAGTTCTGTCTTACCAAATCGAAAGGCTTCAGGATCACGGATACCGTTATCCAGCGTTTTTCCATGTGCCTCCAAATATCGCTTAGCGAGTTGAGCCGTCAGCGAAAAGTGAAAATCTTCATTCGCATCTTTAGCACTCAAGAGGCTACGCCGCAAGAACCCATCTCGATCCACCAGCGCATTGACAAACCCGACTTGTTCTGTGGGCACAGTGGCAGGTGGCGGCGTTGCGACCCGATCGCCAGTAAATAATGACAGCGCCTCGATCGCAACCCAGTTCTTCGATTTTTTGAACGCCTTAGCCAATTCAGTCTGACCAGGCGGAATAGTATAGTCTCGAAAAATATCTAAACCCACCACGCTGGGTTGATGAGCCTGAATGGTTTCTAATAAGCTCACAATTTCTCGGTCTGGGACCGGATACTGTCCGATCTGACGAATATCTGCATCATCAATCCCAACAATGAGAATCCGCTCATCCATCGGTTCAGCCGGACGCGATCGCAGAAAACTATCCAACAGCGTCAACTCTAAAAATTGCAGCGCCCCCACCCCGCGTAACAAAACCACTAAACCAATCACCGCTAATCCGGGCAACGCGCCCACGCGCCAAACTTGCCATTCTCGCTGAAACCATTGCCATAAGATGCGTTGCATTTAATCAATCAACCCCTCTTGACGCGCCCGAATTCCAGTGTGAATGCGGATATTCTTGCCTTCGTCAGGATAAATGCCCAGGGCATCCTGAATCTTTGTCCAATAGTGGCGCACCGTCCGTTCAGAAATATTCATCTGCTCCGCGATCGCCTTATCCTGTAACCCTCCTTCAAAAGCCAGCTTTAGCATCTGCAACCACTCTGATTTCATTTCCAAGCCTGACCGCATTTCCTTAGGGGTAAATACCAGCCCTTGCAGCGCCCAATCGACGCGAGTCAGCATATCTGGAAGCGATAAACTTTTGGCTGCGATCGTAAATCCTCCTTCATGGGCGTTGATAGCAGGCTTCAGTCGAACCAAAGACGCAGTATTAGCACTCTGAATCATGAGGTTTAACGTAGGATAGTGCTGCATCAAATCTCGAAGCAGTTGCAGCCCTGTCTCGATCTTTGCCGATTCTCCATTTCTTTGAGGAATGCACAAATCCACGACCATGAGGTCAGGCTGTCCTTCCTTGACTATCCCTAGCGCCTTCTCAGCCGTCTGAGCTACAGAAATTTTCGCTTCTGCATATTGCTGTCGAATGCTATTGACGGTTCCTTCTAGCACCGAGGCATGGTCATCTACGACAAGGATCTTGGGGTTAGTTTGTGTGGGCATGATTAATTGCTGCATTCTTATCTCTCAAAGTCTATCAGAGTCCAAATAGTGATCCGGTATTAAATTGTTACCAGCGTAAGCACCAAGTTAGGGTGTCCTTCTTATATCGGTAGGTACATTTGCCTCCTGTTAAATAATGAAAGCATCGCCTCAGGTATATCCACTCTTTGGAGCAGACGATCGCCTCACCCTCTGATTGAGCACCCTCTATCTGAATCAATAATTCTGCAAGATTGCCTCTCTGGGCTAGACAAATCTGTATGGGGTATTCTACCGAATCAGGTGATGAGAGCTGGTGTGATGAGATCATGTGTAGTATTTCGACCAGTGTGCTTAGAATCATTTGATTTTGCTCCTGAACGTTAGCTTGCCAGTCTGATGGCATCTTGACCTCAATTGAATGCTGCGTTTTCTCCTGCCAGTCGCTGATGGTTGCCTGGATCGCTAAAGGTAAGCTGTCTTCGAGGAACAGCGGTGAAAGGTGGTGACTGAGTTGTTCTAGCGATCGCTGAATCTGTCCCGCCTGCTCTAGCCAGATTTTGCTATTTTGCAAAATGGTGTCGGCACCTTGGAGTTGGGATATTTCTATCCCTCGGTACAGGGCAAACAGGTCTTGCATCACACTGTTACGAATGCGATCGGATTCTAGCCACTGTTGGCGAAACTGTCGCCCGGACCACCATTGAAATGCTCGTCGAACTTGGTAGAAATTCATATAGAAAAACACTAGGATGCCGCTGCAGGTGAATGCAGCCACATACAAAACTACAGTATGGTGATTTGCCCAATCATTGATCACAGCAGGTCTAGCTCTCAGCCATGTTCTTATTTTAGAAGCACATCTCCAAGGACTGTAGACTATTTCCGACCAATTCGATGGCTGAAAACACCATACAGCTTTGCACTTTTCTGCAATGCTGAAACTGGCATTTCTAAGCTGCGCTTCATGTTCAAAACGAGTTCTTTATGAAAATTTGATTGATATTCTTCTGGAGAATCCAGTATGTTATTGACAGGTTAGTTCCTAAGCTGAGACACAATAAATATCACATGGTAAAAGATCCAGGCGATCGGCTTCGTCAAGCTCAATTTATTAACGTTCGGGAGACACCCAAGCGGTTTTCTAATCAGATTGGAGGAGGAGATCGTCGGGATCTTTTTCGATTCAGATTAGAACGCCGCAGTAGCCTTAACCTCTCATTAACAGGGCTAAAATCCAATGTAAGCTTATCCTTACTGAACAGTCGCGGCAATGTGTTGACCCAATCTCGTCGTCCGGGGCGACAAAGCGAGGCGATCGTGACTCCCCTAGATGCAGGGATTTATTATGTACAGATCACGCCAGCTAGCGGTCGTGATAGTACCCGCTATAAATTAACCTTTTCAGCGGCAAACACCCCCCCTCAGTTCATCACTACCACATTCAGTCTACGCTCAGGTAGAACTAGCCCAATTGGTCGGGATGCTATTCTTGCTACAGATGCGGAACAACGCTCCTCTGAGATCATTTACAGCGTCACAAACTTACCTCTCAATGGTCGTTTACAGTTAGATGCCACTACTCCCCTAAGCCTTGGGAGTCAATTTAGTCAGGCGGACATTGACAATGGTCGCCTCAGCTACACCAGCTTGGGCAGAAATACCAGGCTGACCAACGATGCACTGAATGATTCAGTTGCAGGGATTTCAGGCTCTAACATAGTGTGGAATAAGGTGACGGGGATACAGAGCAGTAATGCCTTCTTTTATAACGGGCAAACAAAACAAAACACTCAACTAACGAGTAATGGCATTCTCACTTCAGTCGTTGGCGGTGTTTCTGATTCTAGAGCCGTTTGGCTGGGGTTCAATGGTGTCAATATAGAGGTATTCCTCTTCGATGCCACGACTGGAATCAGTAATAAGATCAGCAATGATGGAGTCAATAAAATCAGTACTGCTATCTCTGGAGATAATCTTATCTGGACGACTTTCGATGGGCAAGCGGCAAAGGCATTTTTCTATGATGGGCGATCGCGACAAAGCACTGAGCTAAAGGCTCCTGGAGTAACAACAGCTTCAGCCAATGGGATATCCGGCTCCAAAGTGGTCTGGTTGGGGCGGCAAGGCTCAACCCCTAATACAGATGTATACATCTACGATGTCACAACCGGAACTAGCACTAAGCTGACAAACACGCCGCTCAACGTATTTTTTATTGCGATTTCAGGCTCTAATGTCATTTGGACTGCTCAGGATATTAATGCGACGAAAGCTTTCTTTTACAATCTACAAACAGATCAAACGATTGAGCTAACGAACCCTGGAATCATTGCTGCCGCTGCTGTTGCCGTGTCAGATACTCATGTTTTATGGAATGGACTGGATAGCACAGATACTGAGGTTTTCTTATATAGCATCACTACTGGGAACTCAACCCAGTTGACTTCAAATGCCACTGCCGATTTAGGAACAGGTCTTTCGGGTTCTAACGCTGTTTGGGCTGGATTGGATGGAGTCGATTCTGATATCTTCTTTTACGATGGCACCACTACCACACAGATCAGTAATGACACTTTTAATGATGGAGGAGCTGTTATCTCAGGTAAGAATATTGCCTGGATAACTCAAGATGAAACTGACACAGAAGTTGTTCTCAGGGACTTTCCAAATAGAGATCAATTCAGTTTTACTATTTCAGATGGACTTGGGGGCTTATCTAATGGAACGCTAGATATCACAGTCAATACATAAGCAAGGTGAAAATGATGCTTCTGTCAAACCATTTCCTAAAGTGCTTCCTTTCAAGTCTACTACTCTTTGAAATTACCATCGGCAGCGCCAAACCGAGGGCAGCCTGGAGCAGACCTATTCCTGATGAATCCTTAGGGAGCGATCGCTCTCAGGTAATTGAACAAAGCCCCCAATCTTTTGAGATTGATGGCGGAGCAAGGCGAGGCACACATTTATTTCATAGCTTTACCGATTTTGATATTGAGGAAAATAGTAGTGTCTATTTTCTTAATCCCGATGGAGTGAATACCATTTTTAGTCGGGTGACGGGGAATAGTTCTTCTGAAATTTTGGGACGATTGGGAGTTCGGGGTAGGGCAGACCTATTTTTAATGAATCCTAATGGGATTTTGTTTGGTCAGAACGCCAGTCTCGACCTCCAGGGTTCCTTTGTCGCCACAACTGCTAATGGATTACAGTTCGGAGAGCAGGGCTTTTTTAGTGCTACAAATCCCAACAATCCGGGCTTACTGACTGTTAACCCTTCAGCGTTCCTCTTCAACTCGTTACCAACCAGCCGTATTACCAATAACTCGATCGCCCCAGCCGGAGTTAATTTTTTGGGTGCAAATCAGTTCGGTTTGCGTGTGCCCGATGGAGAAACGTTGCTCCTGATCGGGGGTGAGATTTGGATGGATCAGGGGCGATTGAATGCGTTGAGCGGACAGATTGGACTGACAGGATTGCGAGGAATTGGTCAAATTAATTTGACCACGACCGCCAATGGATTACAATTTTCGATTCCTTCCAATAGCCTTTTAGCCAATATTTCACTAACTAATAGTGCACAGGTCGTGACGAGTGGAGTAACGAGTGGTCGGGTGAATATCAATGCCAATGAGTTGAATTTACTGAATGGTAGCCAAGTCTCTCATGTCACAGTAGGAGCAGGAACAGGAAACAATCTGATTGTGGACGCAGACCGCATCCTATTGTCAGGAACCGGAATTGCCCGCGCAAATCAAACCTTCTCAAGTTCGGGCTTCTTTGTCTTTTCACAGACCTCTGGTAATGCAGGCAATACCATCATCAATACCCGCCAATTGAGGCTGGAGAATGGTGGACAGATTATTGCGTCAACCTTTGGATCTGGTCGAGGAGGCGATATTACAATTACAGCGGACACTATTGAACTTGATGGCATTACCAACGAAGGGATTCGTAGCGCTTTCTCCAGCGAAGCCACTGGACAAGGAAACGCGGGCAATATTAACCTCACCACCAGACAACTGACGCTACAAAGTGGCGCGACGATTTCCACGGGTGCATTTAGTGGGGGACGCGGGGGAAATATTACGGTAAATGCCTCTGAATCGATGAGTGTTGTTGGGACAGGAACGTTGCTGGGGCAAACAATTGGCAGCATCGTAAACGTTGGCACACAAGGATCTGGGAATGCAGGAACGATGACGTTGAATACAGGTCGGCTGACGCTTCAGGCAGGAGGGACTTTAACCACTTCTACATCAGGTGCTGGGCGGTCAGGACAACTCAACATCTCTACCGATTCGATCGAGCTAGTGGGTCGTGCTGTTAATGGGCAGGTCTGGCGGGGTGAGATTAGCAATCTTTCTACAACGACTGGTAATGCTAGTGACACCAATCTTTTGACTCGCACCCTAACAATTCGTGACGCAGGTGCAATTTCCACCTCCGCACGGGGACAGGCATCTGGTGGAAATTTAAATATTCAGGCGCGTGAAAGCGTTGAGGTGATCGGTGGTTTAGTTTCCAATCGAGGATTTGTGAATAGCGCTATCTTGACGGGCGCTACCGATAATGGCAATGCAGGAACGCTGACGCTCAACACGCCTATACTGACGGTGCGCGATCGCGGACAAATTCTGGCTTCAACAGCGGGAACAGGTCGTGCCGGAGACATTAATATTACCGCCAACTCAGTTAATCTTATTGGATTGTTGAGAAGTTCAGCCACTTCTGGCATCACCAGTGAGACAACTTTTGCCGCCAATGGGGGACGTGCCGGAGCTGTCAACTTGACTGTTGGAACGCTTAATCTAACTGATGCTGCTGTGATCTCAACCGGATCGCTAGGATCAGGCAAAGGGGGTGATATTACCATTGTTGCAGATCGAGTGAATTTGATAGAGGGCAGCGGTCTGAATGCTTCTGCTAGATTTGCAGGTGCATCCGGTCAAATTAGCATTACAGCGGCTCAACTCCAAATTCGGGATGGAGCACAAATCCTTACTTCTACAACAGGGAATGGACAGGCAGGAAACATTCGTTTAATGTCTGATCGCATTCTTCTATCAGGTGTGTCGAGCGATCGCCAGAGTACCTCAAGCATTCAGAGTAATACCCTTGGCAGCAATACAACTGGGAATGCAGGCAATATCACAATTTCGACGAATCGTTTACGGATTTTAGAAGGAGGTGCGATTGAAGCTTCGACAAATAGCCAGGGACGGGGTGGCAATCTCATTATTGAAGCTCAAGACCTGGTGGAACTTGATGGCATCAATACTCTACAGGACAATCAGTCTATCTCCAGCTTCTTATCAACTGGAACAGGAGGCGTTGGTCAAGCTGGCAACATTCAGATTGCAACCGATCGATTGAGATTAAGCAATGGGGGGCAGATTATTGCTTCTACTGCTAGCAGTGGATCAGGGGGAAATATTCGGATCGAAGCCAATACAACAAATCTCACAGGTCAAATTGGCTCTCAGATACCGACTGCAATCCGCAGTAATGTCAGTGCTATAAATACTACTGGAAATGCTGGAAATATCAGAATAGTTGGAAATCGGCTACGGATTCGAGATCAGGGTTTAATTGCAACAAGTACTTCTGGGCAAGGGAATGGAGGCAGTATCGGACTCCGCTTGAACGGCGATTTAGTGCTGAGAAACCGTGGAGCCATTACCAGTAGCGTATTTTCAGGTGCAACAGGTGACAGCGGAAATATCAATATTTCTACAGGTTCATTAACCGCTACTGATGGTTCTCAAATTCAAGCGGTAGTCTCCCGCCCAGTTCGTGATCTCCAGCAGCAAATTCTTCCGGGGGGACGCGGTAATGGTGGCAGTATTCAGGTCGTTGCCTCCGAATTTGTTTCCCTAGCGGGAACTGAGAGCAACGGTTTCCCCAGTGGTTTGCTCACCCTCTCAGAACGTGCAGCCAATGGTTCAGCAGGGGACATTACTGTGAGAACCCCTGTGTTCCGGGTTGCGGATGGAGCGATCGTGGTAGCCAGCACCTTTAATACAGGCAAGGCAGGGGATATCGTCATTAATGCGAATGAATTTGAGGCAACCAATGGCGGTCAGGTTGTTACCAGTACGCGCAATCGTGGTCAAGCGGGTTCGATCACGCTCAATGCAGGCGAGGTAAGGCTTTCTGGGACTGATCCAAACTTCCAGATTCGACAAGAACGCGCCAGAAGATATGCCAATCGCCCCAATCAAATCGATCGCCGCAGCGATGTCATCGTTAATCAAGGATCAGCAAGCGGCATATTTGCTAGTGCTGAACACAACGCAACAGCAGACGGAGGACAAATTGTAATCAACTCAGATTCACTGGATTTAACCAACCGTGCAACGATCTCAGCTCAGAGTCAGGGAGAAGGCAACGCTGGAAACATTTTGGTGAATACGACTACACTTGATGCTGTAAATAGTAGAATTGCTACCAGTGCTTCTCGATCATCAGGGGGGGCGATCGCGGTAAGTGGCGATCGGATTCAACTTCAGGAAGACAGTGATATTCGGACGGACAGCAATGACACAGGTGGCAACATCACAATTGCAGCCAATTCGTTAATTGCCTTTGGCGACAGCGACGTGATTGCAGCTGCCCAGACAAGAGGCGGCAATATTGACTTCAGGGACACCCTCACTTTTTTTGAGGGCTACAACGCCACCGCTCAAGACGCAGACCCCGATACCTTAGAAGCTAATGCTCGTGCAGATATTAACGCCACTGGAGCTACAGCGGGCACTATTCGTTTGCTTGACACAAGCTTTATCCAGAACAGCCTCTCTGATTTACCCTTCAATGCCATCAATACTGAATCTTTGCTGGCAAATAGTTGCATTGCCCGTACCAACGAAGGTGGCACCTTCCTGATTACAGGGGCAGAAGGACTGCCCAATCGCCCCGGCGGGGCTGTTCCCTCTTCTTTTCCCTTGGGTAAGGTTCGATCGCTGGCTGTGATTCCTGTACCTGATCCTTCACCTCATCAGCAACTGTCTCGACCTTGGCAGATGGGGGATGTAATCGTAGAACCACAGGGTGCTTATCAGCTTCCTGATGGACAGGTGCTTATCAGTCAGGAATGTATTTAAGTTTTGTTGATTCCAAAAATAGATACGGCGTTTGGCTGCGTGAACACGAACATCTCCTGACTGATAAGCACCTGTGATAACGACGATGCTCCTGATCTTAGTCCGACGCAGGCACAAACTTGTTAATGAGACGCCAAGGGTTCTTCCGAACTTTTGATACTGGTGGCGAAACATTGCTTAACAGAGGAAATTGCTCTACTAAGACTTATTTGGAATTCAGTAAAGATGAGCGCAGGAGGTTTCGGTCAATATTATTGCATCCTCAAACTGACCATCAGGTTCCATCAGAAACTGCTCGGATCGCCAGAGCCATTTTTCCAAAGGGCAACCTCTGCATCACGATGGCAGATCTGCTCAGTTCATTTCTGTGTGATCAAGACTTTAGTGCGTTGTTTCCCAATCGAAGGCAACCTAGGGGCGTATCTAGGGTTTAGGGGAGTGCATTTGTATGGGCAATGAGACAGATGGAAATAGAGCATCAAATCGCTGATTCGCCCAGGCGACTCGAAGCGCCAATAGATGATTAAATCCCTCTTCACTCCACCGCATTCCCACGCCCTTAAACCGCTGTTGAATCAGCCACTGACAAGCACTCTCTACCATGCCAGAGCCCAGGGGGATCTGCTGTTGCTCAAACTGTTGATAATGAATATGGC
>Ga0209181_10008213_pt1 | contig 14066 bp, 8 predicted proteins | sample MAT05_FD_187208 | JGI IMG/M metagenome (GOLD analysis project Ga0209181, IMG submission 187208) | Freshwater microbial communities from Lake Fryxell liftoff mats and glacier meltwater in Antarctica - MAT-05 (SPAdes) (version 2) | ecosystem: Environmental > Aquatic > Freshwater > Ice > Liftoff... | reverse complement strand
TGTCCCGGCGCTCGAGTATCTCGCCGTTGATGTGCGGGGCCGACCGCGCTACGCGACTGCGGTGTGGCGGGCATTCGCCGCGGCGGCGATATGGATGGCACCGCAAATATTTCCCAATGCGAATCCTGAGAACCAGGACCGCACTGCCCATCGCACCATTCCCTGAACCGGGAACAGCAAGGAGCACCCGTGCCACCACATCTCGACAAGGTCTTCGGCTACAAGGGGAACGCCTTGCAGCTCCCAGTGCCGGACCTCGCTTCCGCCATCCCTTTCTACGAACAGGTGCTCGGCTTCCATGTTCAAGCGCGCAGCCACGAGCCTTTCCCATCAGCCGTGCTGGTGCGCGATCGGGTCACGATCGGCCTCGTCGAGAACGGAGGGGATCCCACACAAGACGGCTGCGCCTTTCACGTCCAAGCGATCGACGCCCTCTTCGCAGAGTTCAAGACGAACGGACTGCAGATGGACGATCCCGGCTTCGGCGTCGAACAGCGCAACGGGGTCGCATGGCGCGTGTTTTTTGTGGTCGCACCGGACGGGCTGTGCTTCTGGTTTGGCGAGGCACAATCGTCGTGAGAAGCCCAACGCAGACCACAACGTACGAGAGAGCCGGTTGACCACGACCATCTCGTCGGCCGTGAACCGATCGGGCGACAGCCGTCAGAACAGCCGCTGCGCCCCCAGCCGCGCGAACGGCACGTTCCCCGGCGCCAGGTCGGCGACACTGCGGCCTCCGCGCGCATACTCGAGCCGCCGTAGCACCGTCATCCCGGCATCCGCGGTGAGCTGCCACTTCCCGCCCCTTGGCGCCCATCGCACCTGCGGGCCCACCGTGGCGTTGGCGAGCCAGAGCGCGTCTCCACCGGCAATACGCTGCGCATCAGGAAGACCATAGTTCGCACCAATCAGTGATGCGTTGAATCCCAGGTCGAGTCCTTTGCGCGGCATCCACCAGATATCACCACGCGACGGGAGCAGCGCATCGACGAGCACGCGTCGCGATGGGCGCGACACCACGTGGACAACGGGAATCGGCAACAGCTTCCCAAAGCTCGATGCGTACGACAACCCGGCTCCGATCGTGGTGCGCGCAGACACGATGCGATCCACGAATGCGGCACCCTCCACGCGGAAGTTCTCGCCGTAAAAGCCTGGCCGCAGCACGCCCACCATCGTGTGCCTGGTGCCAAGAGTACGCAGGACCAACAAGTCGGCCGCCACCACCTGAAGATTGGTGAAGGCATCGAACGTGTTGCCGCTGAGCAGCCGCGCGCGCTCGCGGGGCAGCGCAGCGCGCACCCCGCGCCACTGCCCGCCGATCACGACGATGGTATTGCCTTGGTCGCGCACGAGGCGATGCCCGAGTGTCGCCTGGATCGACTGCTGGGCGAACTCCTCGCGTGCGGTGGCGCCCGCGGGCAAAGATACCGTGGTACCTCCCAACACCTCGACGCGCAGCGTGAATCGCTCGCGCTGCGCGGACAGCGAACGGGCGCACGCACCGTTCAGGAGAATCGCAGCTATGGCAAGCGAGGCTAAGCGAAACGAAGGATGGAGACGTGAGCGCGTCATGGCGAAAGAGGAAGGGAGAGCTTGCGGGAGCGCACGGAGGCCGACAGACTGAAGGATAATCCTGACCAGTCCTATCGGTAAACTCAACCGCTGAATCACATGCGCCGCATACTGCTTCTGACTGGGCTCCTCACGCCCGCTCCACTCCTCGCGCAGCCGGTGTCCATCGCCCGCGTGGACACGCTGCTCGCCATGATGCAGCTCGCCCCGGCCATCACGCTGGTCGACCAAGCGCTCGTCACCTCCCCGCGCGACTTCGACGTGCTGTGGCGCAGCTCCCGCGTGCGTTTGCTGCAGGGGGACGCCACTACGGAGAAGAGCAAGGCGCAGGACAAACTTTACCGGGACGCCCTGGCGCTGGCCGAGCGCGCCATCAAGGCCAATAGCGCCGCGCCGGATGGCTACTTGCGCCGCGCCGCGGCCAACGGCAAGGTGGCCCTCTTCGCCGGCATCCTCGAGGCCGCCGACTACGTGCTACAGACAAAGGAAGACACCGAGAAGGTCATCGCGATGCGCAACGTGCCGCCCGTCGCGCTCGCCACCGCGCACTACATCCTGGGCCGCACCAACCTCAAGCTCACCGAGACACCGCGCCCGTTGCGCATGCCGCTCGGCCTTGGCTTCGGGAACGCGGCCGATGCGCGCACGCATCTCAAGCGCGCCACCGAGTTGCGGCCAGACTTCGTGATGTTCCAGCTGGAGTACGCTCGCGCGCTGGTCGCGAACGACCAGTCGGCAGAGGCACGCGCGGTGCTGCTGCAGCTGCCGAGCCTCGCCAATCAGGAAATCGGCGACGACGCACGCAAGCGCGAAGGCGCCGAGCTGCTGCGCACGGTGAAGCAAGATTGATGCGTTGTGACGACGCGGCGTTACTCCACATCGCATGACCTCCCTGCTCGACGACTTCACCGATACCGACGCGGTGGCGCGCCGCTGGCGCGTGTTCAGCGACCGCGTGATGGGCGGCGTGTCGAACGCGCGCGCCGAGGTGATGATGGTGGCTGGAGGGAGGGTATCACCTGGCGACCCCACCGCTGTCAACTCCTCTCGACTATCGATGGGCGTGCGGCGGCGGCGGTGACAACCAGCGGATCCCGTACAAGCGCGCCCGCACTTGACGTGCGACACGGCAATTCGTAAGGTCTCTCACCGCAACCATCGCGAGCACCCCCAACCATTTTTGGGCTACAGACCATGCGCCGGGACCGAACACGAGCCATCGCGCTGCGCGCCCTGGACGCGACGCGGCTGATCAACTCAAGGTTTTCGCAGGCGAACCTGACCATGACGTCGGCGCAGATTGCGCAAGCGCAGAACGTCCTCGACGCTGCCGTCGTCAACCCGGCCGTGCAGAAGGAGTATCAGGCGATGTACCGCAAGTCCATCATTGGACGCGTTGGCTCGCAGTTTGCCTTTGACGCCAAAATCTCACGTCAGGCCGACAGGATCGCCGAGGGCATGATCCCGGTCTCGGAGAGCGACCGGCACATTCGTCTCAACTTCCGTCTGCTGCTGCTCGGTGATGCGCTGACGCCAACCACGGACAATCCGGACGAGGCGCAGTACCTGAAGAAGGTCCTGGCGACGCTCGAGCACCGCGGCGTCTGGCTTCGGCTCGGTCAACCGTGGGTGCGCGACCCCAACCAATCTGCGTCCGTATCAATCGACCCGCGGCGCTTCGATGTGTGGCTGTCACTCGGCTACGACGGAGACACCATTCCGTCGCGAGACGGAGGCCTCACGCGCGATGCCCTGCTGGGCACCACCACGATCGGCGCTGGCTACTATTCAGAGGTTCATGACGGCCCGGTTCAGCGAGGGCTTCAGAAGGAGATCCGCAGGCTCGAAGGGCAGATCGGCGCTGGCGTCGAGGAGCATGCCCGCCTGATCAAACGCAAGGCGGATGCGGCATTCGGCGTAGCCGAACTCTCCGACCTCTTTGGGGGCGCTGATCTGCCGCCGCGATCCATCTGGGAGCATCCGCAGCGACTGTTGTTGAAGGCACTCGAAGTGAAGGTCGGCGGCAACGTGAATCTCAGCCAACCCTATCTGTTGGTCGCCGCCATCGCCACACGCAACAATGCGCAATTGCTCGCGACGTACGCGGAGAAGTCGGCAGCCGGCGCGGGGGCAGCGGTGTCGATTCTTCAGGTCGCCAAAACCGCCGGGCAGATCGCCGAAGCCGGACTGGCGCTCACGGGAGTCGTGGGGCTCGCCCGAGGCGCCACCGCGGTCGCCACCGGCACGGCCGCCACGTCGGTCGACGCGGCCGCGCAAAGGGTCGTCGCTCGTTACATCGCCAAGAACCCCGAGTTGGCTGCAGACCTGAACAAGGTCCGATGGGTTCCAGGACCCAAGGGCACGACCTTGGGGGGTATCAAGGGCGGTCATAGCTCCGGCATGGGCACCGGGGGATGGCACTCGGGATGGTAGGTTGAGCGGCACAGCGGGGAGCGAGTCAGCTGTCTTTCACGATCTCCCACTCGGTCCTGGCGACAAAGGCCTCACACATCGTTCCCAGGCAGTCCCACAGCATCACGAAGTGCCGTTTGTGAAACACGCTGCCCGCAGACATCACCGACGTGCTGTGAAACCCGAAGGTCGGCGGCGAAACCTTCGCCTCAGTGCACAAATTCACCCACGCGGACTGGCCCGCCGCCGCATTGCCGGTAGGTGCGGCGGCCCCCGAGAATCCGCGTGACTCGTACGCGGCCTGCTCACTCGCCTTGATGACGCTCATATCCTTCATGGCCGTCGAGCAGTTGGCCGACATGCAGCTGTACTCATCCTGCAGTCCGAGCATGTGCCCGAACTCGTGCGCGACGGTCGAGTCATAGCCGAACTTCGACTTGTCCGCGACGTTGGACATCGCGACCTCGATGTCGTCCTTCATCGTGATGACGACTTGATTCTTGTATTTGAAGGCCCGCTTACGCTGTGTGATCGGCCCTTTCAATCCCCCCTCGCGCAGCAGTTGCTGGACGGCGGCCATGTTGCCTCTGGCATCAGACCCTCCTGCCTTGAGGAACAGCGGGAAGTTGGCGTCGACCCGGGCAAGCTCCTTCGCCAGCGTCTTGATCTGGGTGCGCGTGTAGGGAGAACTGACGCCGGAGGTCAGCGCACACTGGACCGCGAATGGAAAGGCGGCCTTGAGACTCGCACCGATGCTCTTGCTCATATCGACGCGCTCAGTGGCGAGCAGGCCCCCGATGTTGGCCGACTTCGGCTTGTACCCCACGTCGTGTCGTGCCAAATACGCATCGTCGCGCGAGACCAGCTCCTTGCCCGAGAAGCTGGGCTTGACGTTCACGATGAAGTGGCTGTTGGGATAGTCATCCTGAAAGACCAACTTGAAGCGCGGGATCGCCTCGAACTCCGTCCATCCCGGCTTCGTGGATCGAAACTTGAACTGCGATCCCCACACCGGCGGCACCTTGAGGCGAAAGGCGTCCCGAAACGGGCCCTTTTGGTCCTCCTGCATATCCATGAAGTTGAGAAAGACGCGCACGGTAATAAGCAGGTCCTGGTTTGGCACGTCGAACTTCGCGTCGAATCGTCCCACGCCGGTGGGCGGAGCGTAGTTGGTTTTCGTGAAGACGCGGGTCTTGAAATTGTCTTTGGACACAGCACGTGAGGTAAGAGTGAACAGTATCGATCGCGCGCTCCGCGCGTCGTGATGCTCCTAATTGACCGCCGCCAGCTCCGTCGCCATCAACTCCCGCACGCGCGCCTTGGCATCGACCAGCGTGATCTCGCCCCTGTCAAGTTTCGAGATAAACGCCCGCTGTGCGAGATAGTCCCTGTTCACGATCCCAGCCTTGCTTTGCAGCATCCGCCACGACTTCCGACGCTCCACGGCAAACAACACCATCTGCCGCGTCACTGCGTAGCACGTGAACACATCCTGCTCTTCGACCTTGATGAAACAGCCGAAGTTGGGGATAAAGCTGCGATGCGACGGATCAAACACCCGACGGTTAATCTCGTCGTCCTGCGTCACGAAGTACAGCATGTCGTCCAGCAACGTGAGCGTTGCCGCCTCGGCCTCGGTGATCTTTTTCAGGTGCTTCCGAAAGCGGCCTTCGGTCAGTGCCCAGTGCGCGACGCCGAAATTGTACGCTTCGCCGGTACTCGCGTACTTCGTACGCCACCAGTCACGGTCGATGCTGGGATTGCCCTTGAGATCGAACGCCTCCTGCATTGTCTCACCCCTACGCGGGTTGTACACGAACTCGGGCACTCCGCGCGCGTCGCGTACCATCTTTGCCTGCTCAGCGCTCATGTTATCACCCACGCCATGCTCGGGCTGACAGGTGGTATAGCATTGAAAGAATGCCGTGCCCCGATACGCAAGACCATCAAGCATCGCCTTGTAGAGCTTGGGTGCGTTCGCGATTGACACGGCCGCCACATACGGCGAGCCGTGGCCACTGGTGAATGCCTCGGCCACGTTCTTCTTCTCGATCAACTTTCCTTGCGAGGCCGCACCGAACTGGTTCATGTCGTAGCCGCCCAACATCGTCGACGAATCCGAGTTCTGACCACCGGTATTGCTATACACCTGCGTGTCCAGCATCAGCATCTTGACGTTTGGCCGGTTTTGCAGAATCACCTTCGACACATTCTGAAAACCGATGTCGCCCAGCGCACCGTCGCCGCCAATCACCCAGATCTTGGGGAGTTCGCGCACTTCTTGCTCCGTCATCAGCGCGTCGTCGAGATGCGTGAGGGTGAAATAGTCGGCCTCGGTGATCACGTGTTCTGTACGATGCACCAACGACGACGCCAGACGCTCTGGCGCCACCGACCGGTGCGCATGGTTGACGATCACCGATTCGGCCATCAGCCAGGAGATCGTCGCGCCATCCTGGAAGAGCGAGTTCATCCACGGATACGCGTGGGGATTGGCCGCCGGCGTAGACCCGTACACCGTATTGCAGCCGGTGCTCGCGCCCATCATCATCACGCTCATGCCGTTGGCGCGACGACCATCGATGGCCTGCAGTTCCTTGTGGTTGAACGCGTCCTGTCGCAACACGGCTTCCAACCCGCCCACAATCTGTGCATCGGTGATCGGTCCGTGTTCCGCCTCGTAGTCGGTGATGCGATGCGCGGTGTCGGCGTCGTTCTCTCCGCCCAACCCCATCACGAGGTGGGCGAAGGTTGTACGGAACAGCCGGTGCTCACTCTCACTGCGTGCTTGCATCGCCGCTATACGTTCCGCGCCCTCAGTCGCGATGCGTTCGGCAAGCGCCGTGAGGCGGTCCGCCTTTTTGTGATAGAGCGGACGCATGTACGCTTCCGTGACGCTGGCCACCGCGCGCAGAATGCTCTTCTCTCCGCATCCCGCACATGCCCCGTCGCCTGACACGAGCGCCTCGTAGTTGCGTCGCACCATCAGGTGATTGCGAAGCGTGGCATCTTTCGAGCTCGTGATGTCGTCGTCGTTGTAGAGTCCGAGGTACGTTTGCGGCGTGTCCGGCAAAAGACGCGAGAAGACCTGCGCCGTGGTGAGATCGGCGTTGAGCTCCGGTGTCTCACGGGTCATGCGCAGCGCGTCATGATCGCCGCAGACCTGCACACACTCGCCGCACCCTTTGCAGAGATCAGACACGAAGATCGAGAACAAACCGCCGTGCCCTGGGTTCTTCACCTCCACCGTGCGAAAGATGGCAGGCACGTCACTATAGGACAGCGGCAGCTTATCGATGATCCCCGTGAATTGCGCTTTCGATTCTGCCGACACGCCGACGAGCAGTTCCACTTCGGCACGCACCAGATCTTTGAACGGTACCTTGGTCTTGGCTTTCACCGACTCGAGCATCGCCGTACGCGCGCGCTGTTCGATGTCCGGCACCGCAGACACCAGTGTGCGGCGATCGTCGGCATTGCGGACGTAGTTGTGCACGGCCGTGTACAGCACCGTGCTGATCTCCTGCGCCGTATTGGGCAGTGCCGTGTCCGGACACGCCGCGATACACTCCATGCATTGGGTGCAATTCTCGGGGATGTACACCGGCGTCTCGCGACGCGCCACGTACTTGGACTGCGTGGCGCCTGTGCCGGCACTCATGATGCCCACTGACGAGCGCGCTGGCCGGCTGGTGGTATCCAAGGCCGGCGCGGTATTCGGAGTCGAACTTGGCAACGGTTTGCAGCGGCGCGCGCGCCAGCTGCGTAACGGGCATGGCGAGACCACCACTGCCACAGGAGCCGCAGCCAGCGGTGGGCGGGAAGTAGTGGTCGCCGAGGGGCGCGAGCAGAGGATTGCGCATGGACGACTGATCGAGGTCGTCCTGTCGACCGATTTTGATCTCCGTCACGCGAGCAAACCCCGCCTCCATCACCTGCATGTTCGACTCAACCACAGAATCGCCAAAGCGCCCGAACTTCTTCACATACTGTTTGCGCACCACCTCGTGGAATTCCGCCTCGGAGATATCGAACGTCTTGAGGAACGGCGAGACGCGGAAGAAGGCGCCGAGGAAGGCGTTGCCCTGCATCCGGAGCTGCAGCTCGGTCTGCGTCGTGGCGTCCTTCGCGATGTCGAAGCCGGGCAGAATGAACACGCGGATGTGCTGATCGATCACGAACTGCCGGTGGTGCGCCGGGATGCGCTGCCATGCAACCTCGGGCGACTCACCGGACTCCCATACCAGTGAGCCACCGCGCTTGAGTCCTTCCAGCGGATTGGTGTGCGTGAACGCCTTGGGATCGCAACAGAGCACCACGTCGACGTGATTCAGCTCGCAATTGACTTTGATTTGCGACGGGGCCACGGTGAGGTAGTAGTTGGTCGGTGCGCCTTTCTTCTCAGATCCGTACTTGGGATTGGCCATCACGAACAGCTTGTCCTCAAGCAGGCCATCCGCGTCATACGTAGGATGCGCCTCGGAGATGACCGTGCCGAAATCTCCGATGATCGATCCGAGGTTCTTGCCGGTCGTGATCATGCCCCAGCCGCCAATCGAATGAAAGCGGACGGCGATGGCACCGTCGGGGAGCAGCGACGGCGTGTCCTTGCTGATCACCGCGTACGGGTGGTCCACGCCAAGCACAAAGAACGTCTCGCCGTCATCAGCGCCGCGGCCATCGGTGCGACGCGAGACGCCGGTTGCGAATTCATACGCGCCGATGGTGTGCTCAGGACGGAAGTCGCGTGAGCCGATGCCGTAGGCGCCCCGGAAAAGCCGCGGCGTCTCATCGGGCGTGAGTGCCGCGTGGGTGCCGCCGTACCTGGTGACCTCGTTGGCCTTGCCGAGCGCGACGCGAATGTCGCGCGCCAGCGGGTTGTCGCCGGCCAGTCCTTCGTCGGTGCGCTCGAGAATGATCACCTGTTTCTTGCCGCGCAGCGCGTTGATCACCGCGTCTTCCGGGAAGGGCCGAATCACGTTGATGTGGATCGATCCCACCTTCGCGTTCCGCTGGTCGCGCAAGTAATCGCAGGCGGCTTCGATATTTTCGGCCGCGCACCCGAGCGAGACGAATACCGTGTCGGCGTCGGCCGTTTTGTACTCGCTGATGAATCCATACTGCCGTCCGGTGAGCGCGCCAAACCGGTCATACGCCTCGGAGAGCATGGGCAAGACATGCTCGTTGAAGTTGTTGCGCCGAGCCACCACACCGTTCATGTGATGCTCCTGATTCTGCACGGGTCCCAGGAGGACGGGGTTCTTGAGGTCCAGCATCTCCGGAAGGCGACGGCGCGTCGGGCCGAAGAGTTCGCGTTGCGCCGGCGTCGGACACGGGATCTGGTCGTCCGGAGCCCCGAGGTACTCGCGCAAGAACTCCGCTTCGGGGGCGATGTACATGCGCTCACTGTGCGTAGTAAGCATGCCATCCTGAATGTTCATGCCGGGGTTCAGCGCCAGCTCGGCGACGTGCCGGAGCACGATGCTCTGGTCGGCCGCTTGTTGTGCGTCGCGCGCCATGAGCATGATCCACCCCGTGTCGAGCGCGGCGTAGATATCGTCATGACCGCAGTGCACGTTGAGCGCGTGTTTGGTGAGCGCGCGTGCGCCAACTTGCAACACCATTGTGGACAGTTTGCCGGGCGCGTGATAGTACTGCTCCATCGCGTACACGATGCCCTGCCCCGACGTGAAGTTGACCGTGCGTTTGCCCGTGACGGCGAAGGCGGTGGCGCCGCCCTGCGCGGCGTGCTCGCCCTCAGTTTCGGCGGCGACCTTCTGCTGTCCCCAGACGTTGAGTTCACCCGTTGCGAACGACGCCTGGTAGATCTCCCCGCCCTCGGTCGACGGGGTAATCGGGTAGAACACGCCCCCCTCGGTAATCCGCGTCTCGACATACTGCGCAACGAGCTGGTTCCCGCTGCAGGTGACGTGGAAGCCGGGATACTTGTGCTTCACCGGTGCGTCGCGAAGAGTCGCAGGCCCGTCGGGCCCACCCGACGGCGAGGTCGGGACGCGGGAGTGGTCGGCAGTGGAGTGGCTCATGGCAGGGTGTCGATCGCGACAGAGTGCTGGTGGGACGGCGCGGGGTTGCACCCGCAAAAGTCTCCCAAAAGAATGCGGCCTGGCCGAGCGGTGCGCTACCAGTCGTTCTTCTGTGCGAACGCTCCCGGACCGCTTCACATTCGTCGAGTCGTGGCCTTTCGATTACCCCTCGCGGGGCGTAAGCTCCTTGGGCGCTCCCGGCGCCACGACGAGCCCCTTTACCACCTCCCGCACTTTGGTTACCGAGCTTTTCGGCGACGCCGCCCTGCAAGCCCCCGATCCACTCCTCGAACGCTTGCGCAGCGCGACGGAAGGGACCTACGATGTCGTCGGCGAGTTGGGGCGTGGCGGTATGGCCGTGGTGTACGCCGGGAGCGACCGCAAGCTGCAACGTCGGGTCGCCATCAAGGTCATGGACCCGCGTCTGAGCATGACGACGGGCATGGCCGCGCGGTTCTTGCAGGAAGCGCGAATCGCCGCGCGCCTGCAGCATCCGAACATCATTGTGGTTCACGACGTGCGCCAAAGCGACGAGATCATCTTTTTTGTGATGAGCTTGATCGATGGCGTCGCCGTCGACGCGCTCTGTCGGCAGCCGCAGCCGATTCCCGTCGACCAGATTCGCTGGATTCTTCTTCAAGCCGCGCGCTCGCTCGCCTACGCGCATTCGGAAGAGATCGTCCATCGCGATATCAAGCCGGCCAATATCCTGCTGAATCTGAAAGGGGAGGTCATCCTCACCGACTTCGGGATCGCAAAGGCCCTTGGCGACACCGGGCTGACACAGTCCGGCACCCAGGTCGGGACGCCCATGTACATGAGCCCCGAGCAGTTCTCCGGCATTCCCGTTGGACCGCCCTCCGATCAGTACGCTCTTGGCGTCACGGCCTACCAGATGATCGCCGGCCGTCCACCGTTTTCCGGTGATTTGTACCAGCTGATTGCGGCGCACGGCGGGAAGCCGCCAACGCCACTGCGCGAGCTGCGCCCTGACTGTCCGGCGTTCCTGGCCAACGCGGTCATGCGCATGCTGGAGAAGGATCCGGCCAACCGCTGGCCGTCACTCGAGGACTTGCAGGACGTGTTCGGCGCCAACATGGCGATGGATGGCGGTGTCGCACGCCGTGCGCTCGCCGAGACGGTGCGGACCTTGCGCGATGCGGCCGGTGGGAACCTTGTGGTCGGCGCCACGAGCGGCCCGACGAGCGATGCCTCGCGTCGCGCCGCCGTCACCGCAGCACGCCAGAGCAGCGAACGCGCGCGCGAATCGATCGTCGTGACCATCTCGCCGCCCGGTGCCACCATCTTTGTGTCTGGCACCCTCGAGTTGCGCGCATCGGTGTCCCTCGACACAGGACAGTCGCTCCCCGGCGCGGGCGCACAGTGGACGTCCAGTGATGAGTCGGTGCTGCGCGTCCAGGTCAACGGAATCGTGTCCGGCGTGGCGCCGGGAACGGCCGTGGTACGCGCGTCCGTGGGCGGTGGGTGGTCGGAGGCGACCATTCGCGTCGAAGCAGCGCCCATCGCCCGACTCTCGCTCGCGACACCCAGCATCACCCTGCGTGTCGGCGACGTGGTACGCCCCGAGGTCATCGCCGTGGATGTCAACGGCACGCCCTGTGCAGGCGTGTCGATGGCCTGGATCAGTCGGTCGCCGGCCGTCGCGGATCTTGATGCGCCCGGCGTCATTCGAGCGATTGCTCCCGGTATGGCGGTCATCGATGTCAGCACGGGGAACGTCCGTCGATCGATGGACGTCGCCGTCCTGCGTCGACCCATCGCGCGCTTGCGCGTCAGCGCGACAACGTCGGTGTTGCAGTTGGGCGATGCCGCCGTGCTGTCGATCCAGGCGTTTGACGATCTTGGCACGCACACCGACGCGACGCCGGTTCGGTGGACATCGAGTGCACCGTCCATCATTCACATTGATTCCACGGGCCGAGCGCTGGCGATCGGACCAGGCGTGGCGCGCATCTCGGCGTCAATCGATGAGGCCACCGATTCGGTCGAGCTCCAATCGCTGGAACCGCCGGTCGGCTCTGTGCAACTCACGTTGACCGACGAGCGTCTTGAACTTGGCGATGAACTGGTGTGGTCGCTTCGTGTCAAGGATGTCAACGGTGCCGCGCGATCAGCAAGTGGTGTGCGGGTCTGGAGCAGTGCCCCCGACGTGCTGCAGGTAGACGACGGTGGTCTCAAGGCGCGCGCCTTGCGCATTGGCGAGGCCACGCTCCACGCGGCTCCAGAAAGCGACGCTGGATCGCCCGAGCTTGGCGTGTCGGTCCGCGTCGTGGTGACGGACGTTGTCGTCGCGCGCGTCGAGCTGTTCCCAGCAACGCTTGATCTTGAAGTGGGCGCGGTCGCAGCCGTGAATTTGCAGGCACTGGATAGTCGTGGCGTCGCCATCATGTCGGCGTTGGCGGTCTGGGAGAGCGACTCGCCAGACGTGGCTGTGGTCGAGGGCAATGGCATTGTGCGGGCGATGACCCTTGGCGCGTGTACTATTCGGGCACGGATCACCAACGGCACGGCGAACGCGGTTGAGGCGAGCGTCGCGGTGCGCGTTCGTGCCGCCGCCGTCGCCAGACTGTCGATTGCCGGCGACCGCAGCATGCTCGAAGCGGGTGAACAAATGCGGTTGCGTGCGACGACGTTCGACGCGATGGACGTGGAACTCACGGACGCCGTACCGCTCTGGCGCTCATTGCAGCCCGCAATTGCACGGGTCGAAGGCGACGGAAGCGTCACCGCACTCGCAGCCGGACGCGCGACGATCATTGTGGAACTTGACGGCAAGAGTGGACAGATCTCGATCCTCGTCTCACCAGCAGCGGTCGAATCGCTCAGCATCGAGGTACCGACAACCGATGTCGTGATCGGGATGCCCGTTCGCCTCGCGATCGTGGCGCGCGACCGCAATGGCCAATCGGTGCAGCCACCCCTGCAGTGGGTAGTGGAACCCGCCAACGCGGCAACGATCACGCCGCTCGGTGAGCTGACGGCCACGCGTGCCGGGACGCTGACGGTTCGTGCCTCGCTCGCCGTACCGGCCGACGCGACCGGCATTCTGAGCGCCCGCAGCGCCCTCGAAAGTACCGTCAGCATGCTCGTGCGTGCACCACGTGTTACGGCGCTGGCCTTTGCGGCAACGTCGGTGAGCATGGTCGTCGGGCGCAACGCGCGCGCCGACGTGCGTGCGACCACCGACAGTGGCGCGAACGCGCCGGCCTCGGCACTGCAGTGGGCATCTGCGCACCCGGACATCGTGCAGGTCGACGCCAACGGCGAACTGCGCGCGATGGCGCCCGGGGAAACCCAGGTGACCGCAACGGCCGAAGGCCTGCGCGCCGCGCTCACGGTGCGCGTGACGGTCGCGGTGGCGACAACCACCCGTCTCAAGTCCATGGCACTCGTGGGGGGCGGCATCGCCGTCGCGGCGCTCGCGTGGATCTTGTGGCCGGCGTCGTCACCAACGATTGCTGAGGGACCGGGAGATACCAGCGTGGTAGCGAAACAAGACTCGGCGAAGCCGTCGTTGGCGCGGACGCTGACCAGCTTGTCGCTTACTCCGACGTCGGTGGAGGTAGCGAAGGGAAAGAATCAGCAATTTTCCGTAGCCGCGACGTGGAGCGACGGAAGCACGTCGGTGCCGAGCGTGACGTTCAGCGCCAACGGCGGACAGATTAGCACCGACGGCATTTATTCTGCTGGTACTTCTGAGGGAGCCTACCGGGTCATAGTCCGAGCGGATTCCCTGGCGGATACCTCCGATGTGCGTGTAGCGAATGTGGTCACACAGGATAGCCAGAATAGCATTAACCGCGAGGCCGACAAACGCGAGGTCGACAAACGCGGGGCCGACAAACGCGAGGCCGACAAACGCGAGGCCGACAAACGCGAGGCCGACAAACGCGAGAGCGACAAACGCGAGGCCGACAAACGCGAGATTGCCAAACGCGATAGCGTCGCACGCGAGAACGCCAAACGCGATGCTTCCGCGGAGGCGCCCTCGACGTCGGAGCTGCGCACTATTGC
>Ga0209181_10008212_pt1 | contig 14068 bp, 10 predicted proteins | sample MAT05_FD_187208 | JGI IMG/M metagenome (GOLD analysis project Ga0209181, IMG submission 187208) | Freshwater microbial communities from Lake Fryxell liftoff mats and glacier meltwater in Antarctica - MAT-05 (SPAdes) (version 2) | ecosystem: Environmental > Aquatic > Freshwater > Ice > Liftoff... | reverse complement strand
CTTGGTCGCCAACCATTGCAGATACCGGATCGTGTCCTGCGTGCTGTAGCGCGAGGGGGCGTCCTTCAGGCGGCGCTGGACATAGGTATTGAAGAGGTGTTCGCGGCGGGTCGCTTCGGTGTCCAAACCGCGCAAGGCGTCTTCGGGTTCATGGCGATAAGCATAGATCATAGTGTTGAGCAAGAACGGCGTGGTCGTCATATCCCGCAAAATCGCGTCTGTTTCGACCACCCGCTTCAGGTGTGCCAGTTCTGGATCGCTCAGGTAACGATCCACCTGTGCCGCGCTGAGCGCTTCGAGGAAGATCGCGCCCGGCAGCGCCAGTTTCATCTCCCCCAAGCGCTCATAATCGAGGATACGGCTACACACCACCAGCGGCACGAGGGCATAAGCTTTGTTCGTGCGGAAGGCGTTGATCATTTCTACGCCCGCCGCCCGCTGTTCTTCTTTCACCTCGTCTAAGCCATCCAACAGCAAAATCAGTTGATTGTTGCTTAACCACCCCCGCACGCGGTTGCCGCGCACGCGATAGGTGCGCCATGTCTCGTCCTCTAGCCATTCGTGCAAGGGCTTGCGCGTCAGCGCCCACGACGACAGGTTGAGGACGAGCGGGATGGCGTCGGGCATCGTCGGCGGCGGCTTCAGGATCAGGCTTTCCGCCAGTTGCAACAGCATGATCGTCTTGCCCGCGCCGGGGGCACCCAAAATGAGGAAAGACTTAAAGGTGTCATACACTTGGCGGACATGGCGGCTGTCGTTGGGCAGGGTGATATCCCCGACATTCTTGCGGGTATCGCGCACGACGGCATCGGGCTGCATATCCATTTTGATCGCAGCCGCTTTCACTTCTTTGAGCGCGGTCTGCATGACGCCCTGCACCCAATATTGATAGACGCGCTGGCGCATCTGCTCAACATCGCTCAGCTTGCGGGAAGGGATTAAGTCGCCCTCTCGTTGGCGGGGGATCGTCGCCAGCAAATACGGCGGGATGACGAGGGGCGTTGGTTTCGCATCCAACTCCGGCGGGGTGACGGTCTGTTTCACGCCGTCACGTTCCCGCCCAAACGCCTCCAGTTCGCGTTGCAAACGCGCGAAAGCGGTGGCTTCATTGTTCTGCAAGTCGATGTAGTCGGTGGCGATAAACGAAGGGGGCATATCTTCTTTATCGAACGGGCGCAAACGCAGCAACAAAATGCGGCGGCTGTTCTCATATGCCCAATCCCATTCTTGGCGCACGTTACGGCTACTCAGGCTGTCGGGCGTGATCAAGCCGATCAAAACATGACTCCGTTTCAGCCCTTTGTGAATCGCCTCTTTCCACGTCTCGGAAAATTCACTAATGCCGCTTTGAATATCTTTGACATCCAGCCAGGTCGCATAGCCCCATTGGTGCAGCGTCGCGCTCAAGGACTCGGCAACTGCCTGATCTTCACGTTTATAACTGATAAAGACGCAAATGGAGTCGGTCATGGGCTGTGATCCACGAAAGGTGACGGTGATAAAGCGATAACAGGGAGTATAACAGGGATTTTCGGTTCTGCCCTATGAATCAAAACGTCGGGGGCACGGTTGCCGCGTCCCCGACGTTCTTTCGCTGCCCACTAACGGGTGATTATTCGATCGCGGGTGCCGCCGGTTGCGGCGGAATCACCGCATTAATCGCCTGTTGCACCAAATCGCGCATCACCGGTTCGGGCAGTGCCCCCGGTTGATTGAAGATCATGGTGCGATTCTTGACGATCATCAAGTTGGGGATGCTGCTGACGCGGAAGGCTTGCGACAGACCAGGATTGGCATCGACATCGACCTTCACGATCTTGATTTGTCCGGCAAACTCCCCCGCCAATTTTTCGAGGATGGGGCCGACCATGCGACACGGACCGCACCATTCCGCCCAAAAATCGACCAAAACGGGCAGGTCACTGTTCAAAACTTCGTCTTCAAACGTCGCATCAGTCACGTTCACAGGGGTACTGATGATGTTCACAGGGTGAGTCACATTATCATCCTTGTCTATAGGCGTATTCTGCGGAACCGCTACCGGTCCACGCTCCTTCACAAATGCTTGAATGCGTTCGACCGCGAGTGGCAAATCTGTGCCCCATGGTTTGGGGCGGCGGACGACCTCTTCCCCGCAATACATGCCGATCAATATTGGTTTATCGCTGACCCCAAAGCGTTCAGCCGCACGCGGGTTTTTGTCTGGATCAAGGCGCGCATATACAGCGTCACCCTGTTGTTCCTGAGCCGCCTTTTGAAAAGCCGTTCTGAAATCCCCACGCAAGCCATCGCCGTTGGTGAACAAAATCAGCACCGGTTGATCGCCTTGCAGGACTTCATCAAGTGTCGCGTCGGTCAACGTCAGATAAGAATCGGTCATATTGGTTCAAAATCCCCACGAGTACACATTTGCAAGCATTGACGAGTCAAATGAAAACGATCTTACGAAACACTTTAGAATGCTGCCGTCTGTCCATCCTTGCGCGGGTCGCTGCCGCCGAACAAGACGCCCGTCTCGGCATCGCGCACGATAATCTGCCCATCGCCGAATACCCCACGTCCTCGCCCACTCACGGGGCGCACGGTGTGTCCTAGTTCGGCAAGGCGCGCCATCGTCGCGACGGGGATACCCTCTTCGAGCAACAACACGCTGTCCCCTGTGCCCGCGTCCAAAGACCAGCGCGGCAAATTCAGCGCCTCTTGCGGGTTGCAGGCATCATCAACCAGCGCTGTGATCATCTGGACATGCCCCTGTGGCTGCATAAAGCCACCCATCACCCCAAACGAGGCATATAATTCGTCACCCTTCAGCGCCAGCGCCGGGATGATGGTATGAAACGGGCGCTTGTTCGGTGCCAGTTCATTGGGGTGCCCTGCTTCGAGCGAGAATAGCGCCCCCCGGCTTTGCAGAAACACACCTGTGCCGCGCGCGACGATCCCAGTGCCAAAGCCAGTATACAAACTGTTGATGAACGAACAGGCATTGCCCTGCCCATCGACCACCGACAAATACACCGTGTCCGATCCCCCCATCGGCAACCCGTAAGAGGGCGGTTGCATTGCCGCGTTGGGGCGAATCAACGCGCGCCGTTCGTCCGCATAAGCAGCGCTCAACAAACCCGCCACCGGAGCCGGATGGGTGGCGGCATCGGCGACATACTGGCGGGCATCGGCAAACGCCAAGCGCATCGCTTCGACCATCCAATGCAACCGTTCCGGCGCATCAAACGGCATCGCTGCCAAATCGACCCCCGCCAAAATGTTCAACGCTTGCAGTGCGGCGATCCCTTGTCCGTTGGGCGGGCATTCGATCACGGTGACGCCGTGATAATCGCACTGAATCGGCGCGTCCCATGTCGAGGTGTGATTCTTGAGGTCGTCCAGCGTCATCACCCCACCCACCGCTTGCAGCGTCGCCACAATCGACTCGGCGATTGCGCCCGTGTAAAACGCCGCCGCTCCGCCTTCGCCGATTGCCCGCAAAGTCTTGGCGAGATCGGCGATGCGGGCGATCTCGCCCGTGCGCGGGGCGCGTCCGTTGGGCAGATATTCGCCCACGCTGGGGCTGGCGCGCAACATCCCTTCGGAACGTTCCCAGCCCCCCGCAAATACCGGATGCACGGGGTAGCCGTCCTCAGCATAATGAATGGCATCCGCCAAAATGACGGACATCGGCATGGTGCCGTGCCGCTTCAGCAGATCTTCCCACCCCGCGACTGCCCCCGGCACGCTTACGGCATGGGGGCTATGAATCCCGATCTCGGTCAGCCCTTGCGCTCGCAAATCGTCGGCAGACAGCGCCGCTGGCGCGCGCCCGCTGCCATTGAGCGCCGTCACCGCGCGCGTTTTGGCGTCGTAAAAAAGCGCGAACATATCCCCGCCCACCCCCGTAGACGCCGGCTCCGTCACGTTTAAGACCGCCGCCGCTGCGATTGCCGCATCAGCGGCATTACCGCCAGCGCGCAAAATAGCCAGTCCCGCTTGCGACGCCAAGGGATTGCTGGTGGCGACCATGCCCCGCCGCGCCGTCACCATCGACCGCCGCGAATTGAAGTTGTATGACATCGGACGCATAAGATTATTTTCCTTTTTTAGATGATTTGCCCAACGGCGTCACTTTGCCAACGGCGTCACTTTGCCAACGGCGTCACTTTGCCAACGGCGTCACTTTGCCAACGGCGTCACTTTGCCAACGGCTACCCGTCCCGTCTGACCGTTCACCAGTGCCGGACGGATATCCCCATCGCGCTCGACCAAGGTCGCCATCCAGACAGGCATCAGCATGAGTGTAAACGACATTTGCTGCACAAACGAAAAGACCGTCACCTCGACATTCGGTTGTGGCGCGCCCATATGCCGTTGGCGCATGTGGGCGGACGCTATCGAACGGGCATCCAACGAAGCATCATCCCAGTCCACAGCATAAAGGGCGGCGGGATATTTCGCCAAGAGTTTGGGGTCATATGCCGCTGCTTCTTCAAGGTGATACCCACCTAGTTCGTTGCCCATCGTAGGCGTCGAAAACTTGACCGCCGGCACCGCGATCCCATTCATGCCGTCCTGAAAACGGATATTCTGATAGGGCTGAAACGTGCGCACCGCCTCGCGGCTTTGGGGTGTCCGCTGATCGTTGATCGTCTGCGACACTTCGATCAGGGCATCAAAGACCCAAAAGGGCATGTACACCCCTTCCATATCCGCCCGCACAACGCGGTTGTCGCCAAAAGCGGCATACAAACGCTCGTCCACCGCCTTCAGTCGTTCGCGGATGGCATTTTGGGCGGTTTGCTCATCCACACGGAACGGGATCAACCCATCTGGTCGTTCAAAGCTATCGACGGCATCGCGCACAATCACCGCCGCCGCCCCACAAAATGGACACATGCTCGACAACCGCCCTTGTGGGATCGTCCGCTCCGCCCCACATTGATTGCAGTGTTGCAAACGTTCGCCGATCACCCATTTGCCCCCCTGACCGCGCCGCTTGATCATCGCCTCGCTGAAAGAACTGGCACCCTCATCGGCTGTTTTAGGGGAGTCCAAAAGGGCAGTGTGTCCGCAAAATTTGCAGACGACGCGATTGTTGATCTCATCTACCGTCAAGTTGCCGCCGCACACCGGACATTTCAGGGTTTGCGTCTCCGCCTTCACGCTGTTGACGCGCCGGATCAACGGTTCGGCACTAGTGCGGCTACGCTCCGCTTCTTCGGTCGTCAGCTTGCCATCCAACACCATCAAATCGCGAATCGCTTCCATATTGCCTAGATCATTGGCGAGCAACCATTCGAGCTGCTTGCGCTTTTCGGCAACGTCCGTGAGCGTGCGCGCCAGCCACAGCCGCGCGTCCGAAAATTCTGACTGAATATCGAGCGCATCTTGGAAAGCATCCAGCGCGGCAGCCGTATTCCCCTGCCATAAATAATGGTGCCCGCTTTCAAACAAGGAACGCGCCCGCGAGTCCACCGTGCCGCGAAATAATATCGAGACCGTCTTAGGTTGACCCCGTTCCCGCAGACGTGCCGCCGCCTCGTCCAAAGTTTCCGATAATCGGTGCCCATTGGGGCACGCAAACATCCCTTGATCCGTATTTAGCGTCATCACCGCGCCACACTTCGGACACGCTTTCGTCGTCATGCTGTTCTGCTCCCTACTGCATCGCCCATTCCACTGTAGTATATGCCTATGGGCGACGCGACTACCCTCTCAATTGTGAGGGGTTGGGGGATGCAAGCCCCACCAGATGCGCCGCGCGATCAACGTCGGGTTAAATAAAGAGGTGGGCGGTTTGACGAGGTGCATCACCCCCAAAAATGTTTGCGTGATCTGGGGCACATCGGGCGCAGCAGCAAACAACCAATCGACATAGCGATTCAACCGATGCACGATCTCGGGCGCGGCATCGCCCGCGATGATGGGATAACGATAATCCTCGTTGGTCGCCATCAACCACGGGGATTGATTGCTTTTCGCCAGTCGTTTTTGGAACACGAGTGAGGCGCGCCCCTCGCGCAGCCACCCCGCCAACACTTCTGCCCCCAATGCCGCCGCCGTCATGCCCTGCCCATAGACGGGATTGAAGGCACAGACCGCATCCCCCGTCACGATCAAGCCGTCGGGCATAGCGGGGAGTTTTTCGTAATGCCGCAAACGATTGTCAGTATGCCGATAGCCAAAAATCGGTGTCAACGGTTGCGCTTGCGCCAATGCCTCGTGCAGCGGTGGCGCGGGCAGGCTGTGGGCAAATGCCGACAGCGCGTCCTCTTTGGTGGACGGATAATCTTCCGCCGTTCCTGCCAGCGTCAACATCCACTGCCTGCCTTCGACCAACTGAAACACGCCCCCGCGCGGGCGTTCCGGCGTGGTCATGATCATGATCGATTTCCAATCCGGCTGAAACGACTCCGGCATGGCATACAGGCGTGAGGCATAGCCCAAGCCCGCGCTGACGACTGTCTCCGTCGGCAACTCATACCCCGCCGACTGCAACCATTGGGGGGCATCGGAACTACGTCCGGTGGCATCCACAACCAAATCAGCGCTGATTTCTTCGGGCGTCCCCCCTCGTCGCGGCGTGACAATCACCCCCGTCACCTGTTTGTGATCCGCCGTAAATACCAAATCGGTGACGGTTGTTTCTGCGCGCACCATCAAGTTGGGGATGGCAAGTGTCAAGCGGCGCAAGATTCCCTCAAGCAACGGGCGCGTTGACGGTCGGCTGATGATCCCCGATGCAAAGCGTGGCGTCCAGCCCGTTGGTATCCACTGGATGCTTTCGCGCATCCATTCCATCGTGGGCACCCCTGCCGCGTCTAGCTCTGCCTGAAACGTCGGGTAGTAACGCTCGATCACCTGCATCCCGCGCATCAACAGCCCATGCACATGACGCGCTTGGGGCACACCGGGGCGGTGGGCATCATCCGTTGGCAAGTGGTCACGCTCGACCAAAATCACGCGCTCAAACGAGTCGGTCAACACGCGCGCCGCCAATAATCCAGCGATACTGCCACCGAGGACAACTGCTTGTTCACGCTTCACGTTCACACCATCCTGAATTTTGTGAATTTAGTCACCAGCATACCGTATGAGCGTGAGCAGCAGATGAACTTATCGCCCTACCTAAACCCTATCCTTCAAAAACGCCTCGACCGCCGCGCGCGTGGGCAGCGCCGGAATCGCCCCTTTTTGTAAGGTCGCCATCGCCCCCACCGCGTTGGCAAAACGCAGCGCCGCCGGGATCGTCTCCGCCGTCATGCCGGCAAAGCCGCCCTGTTCTAACAAGCTCACCAAAATTCCGGCGACAAAGCCATCCCCCGCCCCGGTGGTATCGACCGATTCGACGCTAAAACCGGGGACGAAAAACGACTCGGTGCGGGTATACAAACGTGCGCCCTTTTCACCATAGGTCACGGCGATGAGGTGCATCTGGTCACGCCACAACGGAGTCGGATCATCACCGCCTGTCAAGAAAAGAACTTCATCATCGCTGATTTTCACGAAGTGGGCATAGTCCAACCCGCTCAACAATCCGGCGCGGGCGGCATCCGCATCGCTCCACAATGACAGGCGCAAGTTAGGATCGTAGGACACGATCAAGCCCCGTGCCAACGCATGATTCACCGCCGCCAACGTTGCGGAACGGCTCGGCTCGGAGATCAAGGTGATCGACCCAAAATGAAAAATGCGCGCCGTATCGATGAGGTCTAACGCCACATCTTCAGGGCGCATGGTCATATCGGCGCTCGGGTGCCGATAAAACACAAACGACCGCTCCCCACCCGCCGCCAACGATACGAACGCCAACATAGTACGGGCATCTTGCGAAAAGCGCAGCCCCGCCGTATTAACGCCAATGCCGCGCATCACTTCTTCCAGATGATGACCGAACGGATCGTCACCCACTTGCCCCAAAAAGGCGCACCCATGCCCTAATTTGGCGACAGCGGCGGCGACATTGGCAGGGGCACCACCCGGTGCCTTCACAAAACCGGAGGCTTCCCCCACCGTGACGCCACTTTCCAACGCTACAAAATCGATCAACAATTCGCCAAAACACACAACGCTCATGAATTCATGCCCTTCTATAAGATCGTTCGAAAATAATCATGCCGCTTCACAATAAGCCCTTGAATTTTGCGCCCTCAAGACCGGACATGCAAGCCGAAACACTGCTCCAGATCGGGCTGGCAGCACAGCGATACTCGATCCGGTTGCTTAACGCCGAATTCATGTATAAACCGCGCCCACTGGCACCCCGCCCCCGCCGCGTCTTTGATTATGCCCTGCACAGCCGTTTGCACGCTCTAAGCCAAACCCCCGATGCCGCGGTCGTTTACATCTGCAATGATGACCACACCCTCGCCAGCCTCAGGCATCTGCCCTCCCTATTCCCCAAGGTGCGGCATCTATTCACAATCACCCGCCCCGCGCTCGCAGACAAAACCATCACCCCGGCGGATAGCCGTACCCCGTTTGAGTGCCTGTGGGAGACCCCCGACCAGTGGCAACCCGTGACCATGACCGACCGCTGGGCGCGCATTGATGCCGCGCTCACCGTGGCGAGCCAGTTGCCGAATGCAGGGTATCTCATTATGCCCGCCCACGATGCCATCTGGGGAGAGACATTGCTGGCAGACCTCATCGACTTGAGCGCGGCTCATGCGGTGCGCGGTTTGCCCGCCGCTGTCAGCCCGTATACCCCCCGCCAACATTCGCCCGTGCCCGGTGCCGCGATCCCGCGCATCATGATAGATCTGATCAACATTGCCTTTGGGCGCGATGACCAGATCGCCGATCACATCCGCGCCGGAGCCTATCAATCCTTTTGGGGCAAGATGGGCATGATCCCATTTGCGTTGTGTGATGAAATCCGCATCCATGCCGATCATCGCATCTGGGAAGATGATCTCGAAATCGACCGCGTGTTGCGGGCGCGGGGTTTAGGGGTGGTCAGCACATGGATCGATCAGCCCACGCGCTATCGTCAAGCGTTGCCGGTGTTTGACCGCGCTGGCGTGCGTGCCGTTTTCGACCGCACGCTACATTATGCTCTCAATATCCCCGCCGCCACGCCGGGGGAACACAGCTTCCTCAAACGTCCTTTAAGTGAAGCTTTACAAGCCCGCCGCCAAAACGACCGCCATTTTGCCCGCGCGCTAACGCTGTCGGAACAACTCATTGATGACTGTCTTGACGATTTACGCCTCCGAATTGCGCGCTATGAACGCTCGTGGGTGGACTGGGGAAATTATCGCTATGTCGTCCGTGTTGGCGATCCGTTCATCCAAGTCTGGTACAAACACTAGACTTTGCTACAATTGGCTGGTATATCGAAAAGACATTCAATAAGGGAAACAACCTGTATGGTCGCTAGTGAACTCAAACGTGGTACAGTTTTGCGCATGAACAATACGTTGTATCGCGTTATGGGTACCGAATATAACAACCCGGGACGCGGTGCTGCCTCAATGCGCGCTCAACTTATGGACATCAGCACCGGCAACACCCAGTACAAAATCTTCAGCGCGGGTGATTCTATCGAGAATATCTTCGTTGACTCGGAAAAAGTCCAATACTTGTATGGCGACACCGACTCGCTCCATTTCATGAACTTGACCACCTATGATCAATATGAAGTGCCGCGCAGCTTGTTCGGGGATGATGCCCTCTACCTGCTCGAAAACATGGAATTGGAATTGAAGCTCAACGAAACCGTCGCCATCGATTATGAACTGCCCGTCACCCTCGTCTACACGGTGGTGGAGGCTGAAATCGCTGTCGCCGGCAACACTGCTGGTGCCGTCAACAAGCGCGTCAAGACTGATACCGGTCTGTCGGTTGTTGTGCCGGCGTTCGTCAAAGAAGGCGACAAGATCAAGGTCGATACCCGCGACGGTTCCTACCTCGGTCGTGGCAACTAGCCCGTCAGAGCCTTTAGGCTCCAACCCCGCTTATAGCAACTATAAAAACAAGCGCGCTCCTCAATATGAGGGGCGCGCTTGTTTTAATGAATGACGCTTGTGAGGAGAGAGCGGGATTCGAACCCGCGAGGGTGTAACCCCTACTCGCTTTCCAAGCGAGCGCACTAGGCCACTATGCGACCTCTCCAATGCGCTACACAACTACAAATATAGCAGTGCTTTTCACGAAATGCTACAGGGAAATTGCAAATGAGCGATCCGGAATTACGCCTAACGGTTTCGGAAAATCTGCCCCTGTCTTGGCTTTTTCGCTATGCCTCTTCTCGGCTTGGCAGCCCATCTCAGTCTATTTGGGGTGCAGACTTCACACAGCACTTTCGGTATCAGCAGTCACGAAGCCATGCCGCTCTAAGAAGATCGTCAACTCTTCGATATTCGGTTCCGTGATCATCGTCTCGCGATCAATCCCGCGCGGGCTGTGTCCCGCTTCCAAAGGGCTTGGGGGCGCATAAGGAAAGTCGCCAGCATCCTCAGCAACGACCAGCGTGGGCACCGACAAGAAACCCGTCCAATCGACGACCCGCTGCCGCGCCTCACTATCTTTATCGATCATGATCTCGCGATATGTCACCGCATGATCCTTCAACACCCGTTTCGCCAGTGTGATAAACGGGCAACCATAACTACGAGAATACATGATCAGTGATTTTTCACTCATGAATACCAATCCTGTGTGCTAAAAAAATTCATTGGAAATTGAGAATCGTTACCGCATGGTGAATGCGTGGGCATAAGCCTTGTCAGTTTAATATCTCTGGGTTCAAAAAACAAACCACCCCTTCGGTGATCGCTTGCGCCATCAAATCGGGTTGCTCCGTCAATAATTCACGATCCCCCAACATGAATCCCAATTCGAGGATGGCGGCGGGCGTCAGCGGGTGAATCTCGCGGAAGGTATGATAATCGGTCATATCCACCGTCAGCCCCTGCCGCCGTTCCAACTGAGTCAGCATCGCGTAATTGCGGGCAATACATTCGACCAGCACATCATCATTGCCGCGTGCCGATATGCGCGCCGCCGCCGCCGCGATCAAGAAACCGGACACCGGTTCCCCAAAATCTTGGCAAGTGTTGGCATGGATCGAGACCAGCGCATCAACCCGATAATTGTTCAAACGGGGGTCAAATTCATCCAGCAGATCAACGGTATACCCCCGCCCTTGTAATCCGCGCACCACCCGCTCTGCGACATTCAACGTAATCGACGCCTCGGTCAAACCATCGGGGCAAACCGCCCCCGGATCATTTTCCGGTCCACGATGCCCAGCAACCACCCCGATCCGCCGCTCCCAATTGGGGGTTGGCTGCGCGGTCGGTTGCGGTGTCGCCGCTTCCGTAGCGATGGCGGCACTTAACCCCCGCCGCACATTGTTGGCGATGAAGTCGTTAGGGGTTGCCCATGTGAAGATGGTCGAGGATAGCCCCGCCGCCGCCAACACGATGATCAGCGATGTTAAGCACCCCCCCAACACCCCACCCCGCCCACGCCGATCCGGGACAGACCGGGGGCGATTGGGGCGCTGATGGGGACGATCCGGCAATGAGGGTGGTTCATCTGGTGGCGACGGCACCATTTGCGTTTCTGGCACCGATACAAAGGCAGAACTCGCTACCAGTTGCGTCGTCAGCGCATCCAACTGTGCTTCCACTGAATCGGGCGTAGCGGGTTCGGGTACTGAAGATTCTTCGGCGCTCGCCGTCAACGCTGCCGACCGCATCATCGCCATAAAAGTGACGCTCGGCGCGACTTCATCCGCATGGGCGGCGCGGCGGGCTGCCCGCCACGCATTATATTCATCATCATCGTCCATCGGGGGACGGGGTTCGTCGGGCATGACCAATTCCATTTTCGGACGCGCCCTTGCGCATCCCTACACGAGCTTCATGTGTTCTCTTGCATTATGGCGCGGGTACTGCCGCCGCGTCAATCACACGATAGACCTGCGCGCCCTCGCGATCAAAGACCAACTCCAAATAGGGCGGCACCCCATCGGGAATCCCTCCTGCGAGGGTCACTTCGGTCAAAGGGGGACGCCAACGAAAGGCGGTCTCCAAGCTGGCGGGATCAGTGATAATCTGCGGCACGATCACATAATCGACCCCAGCTTCCCGCAACAAATCAACATTGGTCGCCGCACTCGGATCCCGCCAGAAAGCGAGGAAACGATCCTGTTCAGCAAGCGACTCCTCCGTACCCCGAAAGAACGGCTGCCAACGATAAAATACGGTCTCGCGTTCGCTGATGACGGGCACCCAATCGCCTTCATGCGGCCCCGGATGATTTAAGACGCGGGCGTCGGCAGGGGTGTTATCTTTCAGCCATGTCATCGCCTCGACATCTGCCACCGATGAGAACGCCCCGAAAAAAGCAACGCGCCCTTTACTGAATGCCAAAATTTGGGTGTTAAAAGCGAACGCCCCCAGCGCCAGCACAATCGCCACAGCCGAGGCAATCGGTGCCCATCGGTGCAAGGCGATGCCCCATCGTTTTTCGGCAAATGTATCCCATAACCATAATAAGCCCCGCCCTCCGAGGATCGTGTACGGGAGGATCGGACCATGCCATGCGATGCTAAACGGATAGTCATAACGCAAAATGGGTGCCAGCAAGCCGGGGAACAGCCCTTCGAGGATGCCCGTTGTCGAAAAATCAAGGATAAGCAACAGCCAGCCGACCGCCAACAAAGAGGCTGAGTCGCGCTTGCTGATCCCATTGATCGCGCCGATCAATACGAAGGGCAGAATAACGACCCCGTGATAAAACACCATCACGCCCAAATAATCTGACGACCGCTCGAACGGGGAGACGATCTCCGCCCCTAACAAAGGAACGATACTCACCAGCCAGGGTGAAATCGCAATCACGGCGACCACCGGCACGCCGATCAGCAAGGACACCCACAAGCGCAGTGTCGGACGGGGAGTCGCCAGCCACATGCTTAGCATCCAAGCGCCAATCCCCAAACCGAGGATGATGGTGGTATCAGGATGCGTGATCGCCACCGCCCCCACCATCAAACCTGCGCCGATGAGGTCAACAGGCAAATGATCGCGCAGATAGCGAAACATAAAGATCAAGCTGGCTTGGGCAAACAGCAGCGCCAACAGCGTCGTGTAGTGCGAGTCCATTGCGGCGAAAAACAAGCCAAAGCCGCCCAACATCGCCAGCGCCATCGCCCGTCCTAAGCGCTTATCCCGCAACTCTGACCCCATATCATACGCCAACCAGACGTTCAACAGCCCCGCCACCGCCCCTACCCCTAACTGGATCAGGTGCATTCCGAGGTTCAGTTGTTGGCTCAGATACGCGATCAGCGCGGTGAAGCCGGGCGAATACAAATATTGTATCTCTGGTTGAAATGGCGCTAACGAGGCGAACCCGCCGCCAAATTTCGCCATCAACCCCAAATACCCAAACCCTTGGGCATCGGTATCCAACGGCACAGGGATGGATAATGCAGGGATGAGGAAAATCAACGCGGCGATGGTGAACAGCAACAAGTCCCGCAGGCTCGTCCACCCTTGGTCAGCATCAGACAGCTCTTCACCGCGATCTTCCGCGCGTTTTTGTCCATAAGACAGCGTACCAAACAAAAAGATGCTCGTCACCAGCGCGAACATCAGATAATCAACCACCAGCGTATCCCACCCAAACAGCGACGCCCAAAACACCGCGCCCCCGATCACAAGACCGAGGGCGAGGGTAGCCGCCAAGCCGATACGCGGTTGACGAGTCGGCATAGCGGGTGCGAGCATCGCCCCCGCCCCAATGATGATGGCACCAAAGACAAAAAAGACGAACAGAGTCATGAGTAGCCTGTTTGTGTAAATCTTCGCAAACGAATCGCTGCCTAGTATAGCACGCACAAACGACAGCGATATGATGACTCATGACCCACGGGTGCATTTCACTTTAGTGCAAAATATGCTCGTCATGGTACCGGGGGAAATGTGGGGTTTCAAAGGGCGGATATTCGGCGCGGGGACAATGTGAGTTGATAACATTTGACAAGCGCCTAATCCGCCCCTACAACGATCTCCGTTGCGGGCCCCTAACCACAATAGGGCGGGTTTGTTTTTTGTTGCCAACC
>Ga0209181_10008211_pt1 | contig 14068 bp, 10 predicted proteins | sample MAT05_FD_187208 | JGI IMG/M metagenome (GOLD analysis project Ga0209181, IMG submission 187208) | Freshwater microbial communities from Lake Fryxell liftoff mats and glacier meltwater in Antarctica - MAT-05 (SPAdes) (version 2) | ecosystem: Environmental > Aquatic > Freshwater > Ice > Liftoff... | reverse complement strand
GCGACATGCCAGAGGTCCGCCCCCGCTTCAGCGATGTTTCAAATGAAATCCGTAACATCGGAATCTCCGCCGCCGGCGTGCGCGCCGTCGTAGAAGCCCACGGCGAAATCCTCACTGTTCCCGTCGCAAAGGGCGACACCCGCAATCTCACCAACACCCCAGGCGTGATGGAGCGCTCCCCGGAATGGTCACCCGATGGCCAAAGTATCGCCTACTTCTCCGATCGGGACGGCCCCTACGCCCTCCACATCAAACCTCAAAATGGCATCGGCGAAGCGAAGAAAATCTTCATCTCTAAAGACCCAGCCTACTATCGCAACCCGCAGTGGTCGCCCAATAGCAAGTACATCGCCTTCCACGACAACCGCCTCAATTTCTGGTACGCCGAAATTGCTACCGGCAATGTCATCAAGGTCCACACTGACCGTATTTCAGACAACAATGCAGATCTCGCCTGGTCGCCCGATTCCAAGTGGCTCGCCTTCACCCCGGCACTCTCCAACCGCATGCATGCCGTCTATCTGTACTCTCTCGAATCAGGCAAATCCTCCCAGATCACCGACGGCATGAGCGATTCACGCTCCCCGGCATTCGATCGCGACGGCCAGTATCTCTACTTCGCCGCCAGCACCGATTTCGGCACCTCCATCAGTGGTCTCGACATGAGCAGCGACGCCTTCTCCACAACCCGAAGCATCTACGCGGTTGTCCTGAACAACGAATCCCCATCCCCGGTTGCCCCTGAAAGCGACGAAGAAAAGCCCCTTACCGAGCGCACACCAGCCCGTCCGCCTGCAATCGCTGCCGCTCCCAAGCCCACCCGTGTAGATCTCGATGGCATCTCTGGCCGCATCGTTGCCCTGCCCATTCCCGCCCGCACCTTCGGTGGCCTGGTCGCAGGCAAAGCTGGAATCCTCTTCCTCTCCGAGAGCAGAGCGTCTGGCCGCGCCGGTGCTGGCCTTGGCCGCACCCTGCACAAGTTCGATTTCAAGAGCAAGAAGCTCGAGACCTTCGCCCAGGGCGTATCCAACTACGCTATCTCGGCCGATGGCGAGAAGATCCTCCTGGCCATGAGCGCCCCTGCCGAAGCTCCCGCCCAAAGCCGCCTCAACTACGCCATCGTCGGCACGGCTTCACCGATGAAACCAGGTGAAGGAACTCTCCGCATCAACAACCTCCAGATCCGCATCGAGCCCATAGCCGAATGGCAACAGATGTACCGCGAAGTCTGGCGCATCCAGACTGCCTACTTCTACGATTCGAAGTTCCATGGAGTCAACGTCCAGGAAGCGGAACAAACCTACGCGCAGTACGTCAAAGGAATCTCCTCGCGTGCCGAGCTCAACTACATCTTCCAGGAGATGCTCGGTGAATTCAGCGTTGGCCACATGCGCGGCGGTGGCGGCAACATCCCCAACCCGAAACGCATCCCCGGCGGTCTCCTCGGCGCAGATTACGAGATCTCGGGCGGCCGTTACAAGCTCAAGCGCATCTACTCCGGCGAGAGCTGGAATCCCCAACTTCGTTCCCCACTCGTTCAGCCCGGGCTTAAGGTCCAGCAGGGCGAATTCATCCTCGCCATCAATGGCGAAGACCTCAGCGCTTCGACTGACATTTCTCAGCTCCTCGAAGCCACGGCCAACCGCAGCGTCACCCTCAAGCTCGCCTCCGACCCTACCGGCAGCAACCTCCACGAAGTCGCTGTAGTTCCAGTCGCTACCGAGACTGCCCTCCGCAATCTCTCCTGGATCGAAGACAACCGGCGCAAGGTCGATCAGCTCAGCAATGGCAAACTAGCCTACGCCTACATGCCTGACACCGGCCTCGGCGGCCTCACCAGTTTCAACCGCTACTTCTTCGCTCAGACCGACCGCCAGGGTCTCGTTCTCGACGAGCGCTTCAACGGCGGTGGCCAGGTGGCCGACTACGTCATCGAAGTTCTCAAGCGTCCTCTCATGAGCTACTGGAAGCCGCGCTACGGCGATGTTTACAAAACTCCTGCCGGTTCGATCCAGGGCCCCAAAGTAATGATCGTCAACGAATTCGCCGGCTCCGGCGGTGATGCCATGCCTTGGCTTTTCCGCCAGGCCAAACTAGGCACGCTGGTTGGCAAGCGCACCTGGGGCGGTCTGGTCGGAATCGGCCAGATCCCACCATTGATGGATGGTGGCAATGTCACCTCACCGAGCTTCGGCTTCTTCAGCCCGGCTGGCGAATGGGATGTCGAGAATCGCGGTGTCGCACCTGATGTAGAGGTCGAGCTCGATCCCAAGTCCGTGGCTGCAGGTCGTGATCCCCAGCTCGAAAAAGCTGTCAGCATCGCTTTGGCCGAACTAGGGAAAATGACTCTCCAAACCCCAAAGGTGCCCAAGTTCCCCGACTACCACCGCTCAAACTAGTTGCGGAAGCGCAAGCTGCCGCCTTGTTGGATCTTCTCGATCAGGCCAACAATGTCCGATTCCTCAACCGGTTTCCGCAGCATCGACGAGGATGATCCGTCCAGCAACTCTGTGCTCTGCTCCTCGGCGCTTTCGCTCAGCAACGCGAAGTGCGGTGTCCGGTGATGCACCCTTTGGAATAGCTCGGCCCATGTCCCACCCTCCGGGCTTGCGCTGGCAAAAACAATGTCGAAGCGCATTTTCTCAGCTAGATCCACAGCTTCTTCGATATTGCTCACAGGTATCAACCGATGGTTCAGTTCTCCAAAGATCGACAACATCCGCCGCTGTGATTGCACCTCGGGCTCTACCAACAAGGCCGTAATCGTACCCCTCTGGGGTGCAAACTGCAATGCGGTCGCAAGGTCTTCGAGCGGGCTCGAATTGAGCGTAGGCAGTTCTACATCGTAGCGGTATCGCCCCGCCCGTATCGTTGTAAACCGAACTTCACCGCCATAAGATTGCAGCAGGCCCTTTGTGATGGCCAGCCCCAGGGCAGACCCGCTAAAGTCGGGTCCTTCTCCGTCACCAAATGGCCCAGAGAACTCAATCTCGATCATCGCGCTCCGCCCAATCCGGCTCAGACTTACTTCAAAGAAATGCTCTAGCGAATATGTTGCCGCAGCCTTCGCATGCATAAAGAGATTCTCAAACACCCGGGTCAATTGATCTTGAGATCCAAGCACATAAAGACTTTCCGGCCCCAGATTGGCTTCACTCTCAATCTGCGCCTTCCGCATGTCTTCATCCATCTCTTCCATCAACCGCTGAAAGAGAAACCGCATGTCCACAGGGCGCGCATCTATCTGCTCTGCCCGTGCCACATCCACGATCCGTTTGACCGTCTCGCTCGCCTTCTGTACCTGCTCATAAATCGCCGCCGCATCGCTGGACGCCAGCGCCGCCGTCAAATCGCGAATCTTCTCCAACGGAGCATTCAACTCCGTAAGCACGCCGTGAATCAATTGCCCTGCCACTGCCAACTTTTCACTCCGATGGGTCTGCTCACGTATGGCGGATTCTTCGAGCCCTTCAAAATACTGGCAAGCGTCATTGGCCAGATGCTGTGCTGCTGGCTGCAAGGCTTCAATCAACAACAGCCGGCCCGCAGGCCCTGTCAACACCAGTGCTCCCCGCGCTTCGTTCCGGTTCCGCATCGGAATTACTAGCAACGACTTCGATTCTTTTTGCTTGCTATTCAAGAGGTCTGCCGAGTTCGTGTCTACAAATTGCAATAGTGTCTTGTTCTTGACTGCCAGTGCAATCCCGCTTTCAATTGCCGTGCCGCACTCATCGACATGAAATGAGTGCAGCGCAGAACTACTCTGATCCGGGATCCGCTCAAACAGTTTCCGTGTCGAATCGTAATGATAGGAACTCACCGTTTCTGCTGGAACTAACTCAAGCAATCGGCTTCTAAGAATCTCTGCCACTTCCCGTGCTGTTCCTGCTCCGTACAATTCCTCGCTCGCCTGCAGCATCCGCTGAATCACTCTATTCTGCCGCCGTGCACGCTGCTGCAAATACCATGCCGCAAGGATCACCAAAAGCACCAGCAAAACAGCTGCGGGCACTATCTGTGGGGGTACCGCCGGTCGAGGCTCTATCATTTCAATGTCTTTCGGGCTCGCCAGCAACAACTGAAAGAACTGATTAAATGGAGGCCTCAGGCAGAACTGGCTCACCAACCCTTTCACCCTGATTCTGTCGCCCTTCTGGTATACCGACAGCGGGTGTTCACTCCCCCCTTTCATCAGCGGCAGAAATACCCGAATCGATTGGCCGCCTTCGCTGAAGTCCAGTAGGTCGCCTTTCGATCCTTCCCGAAACTCCCCAACCACTCCCTGAATTTCAACCTTCATGCCCTCATACTGAAAGCTCGCCGCACTCGTAGGCGTCAACTGGATCAGCCCCGGCAAACTTCCGCTCCCAATTACTCTCAACTCGCTCGGCTTAAGCACGGCCTGCCCTGCATGCAAACTCACAATGCCAGAAGCTTCGATCAATGTCCCAGGTGCAAAGTCCGGCCCGCTCGGTTTTTTCGATTCGTTATCCCCGGAAAAAACCAGCATCAAACCCGAATTCTTGCTTTCCGCATCGAGCAACGGTAGATAACTGGCATCTGGCGCGTCCAATACGGATGCCTGTACCAAGCCCTGCACTCGAATTGCTTCTCCCAGCAGTTTCGGACGATAGTCCGGTCCAACCCGGGCGGACGCCTCCGACAATTTTACGATTCGATAGCCCCGCGACTCCTCAACTGCACCCTGTCCATAGACCATTTGGAGCGCACACAAACCGATTACGATATTTAAGCTTGTTCTTGGAGCCATTCTTGAAGTCGCATATCTAGGAAATGATCGGCTTCTACCGCCTGTCCAATCAGAGTAGTCCTATGAGAATTTATAGCTACCACTCTCATCCCTGCCGCAACTGCCGCATCTATTCCTGTTTGGGAATCCTCAAAAACTATACAGTCTTTAGGTGCTATCTGCAAGAGTTCGGAGGCTTTAAGGTAGATTTCCGGATGCGGTTTTCCGTATTTCACCATCTGACCATTCAGTGCAAACCGAAAGAAACTGGCTAGCTCAGCCCGGTCTAGAACAAAATCTACATTAGCAGCCTCAGCATTTGAAGCCACAGCCTTTGGCATAAGAAGATTCCGCGTCAAAAACTGCCGAACTCCAGGCACGAGCGACGCCTCAAGCTCCCCTTCAATTAAGTCGCGGTACAAAGCTTCTTTCTCCGAGCCCATTCTTTGAATCTCTTCAGCATTTAATTCACTACCGAAGACATCTCGCAAAAGTTCGTCGTTATGTTTACCGTGCATCCTCGAGTTCAGGGTCGACGCATCGCGCCCCTGCCTTTCGAGGTATACCTCCCAGGCCCTTACGTGGAAGGGCATTGAGTCGACGATCACACCGTCCATATCAAAGATGAATGCTTGAGGTTTCACAGGTTTCTTCAGATGAGAGCTAAAATCAGAATGGCATGGATTTGTTCTCAGAAATTGTTCGTCTCCGCAAGCTCGGTCAGAAGTGCGCCCTGGCCACGATCGTCGAAGTGAATGGCTCGATCCCCAGCTACGAAAGCGCCAAAATCCTCGTCCGGGAAGATGGCAGTTTCATCGGCACCATCGGCGGTGGCTGTGTTGAGGCTGAAGTTTGGAACGCTGCTCGAGAAGTCATCGAAACCGAAAAGCCCCGCCACCTCAATTTCAATCTCGGCCAGGACGCCGCCTACGACAACGGCCTCATCTGCGGCGGCCAGCTCAACGTCTTCATCGAAGCGATCGTCCCTCAGCCCCACGCATTCATCTTCGGTGCAGGCCACATCTCAAAAAGCCTCGCCAAAGTTTCCTCCCTGGCCGGCTTCGGCGTTTCTGTCATTGACAACCGCGAGAGCTTCGCCAATCGCGAACGCTTCCCCGACGTTGAAGAAGTTCTCGCAGCCGAGTACGAAGAAGCTTTCTCCAGTCTCAACATCAACTCCTCCAGCTACATCATTATCGTCACGCGGGGCCATCGCGACGACATGCGCGTTCTTCGTTGGGCCATCACCACCGAGGCTCGGTATATCTCGATGATCGGCTCCCGCCGCAAAGTGATTGCCGTGGTCAAGGAATTCGAAAAAGAAGGCGTCAGCCGCGAGAGCTTCGAGCGCATCCACGCTCCCATGGGGCTCGAAATCGGTGCCATCACCCCCGAAGAGATCGCCGTCAGCGTCGCCGCCGAAATGATCGCCGTCCGCCGTGGGGCCGACCCCAAATGGAAGGCAGTAGCCAAAGGCATCTTCGCCAGCAGCCAAACCGCTGCGAGTCTAAAATGATCTGTGGCATCGTCCTTGCCGGCGGTGCATCGTCCCGGATGGGCCAGCCAAAAGCACTCCTGCCGCTAGGAACCACCACCATGGTCGAACGCCTGGTAAAACTCTTTAACCACTTCTGCGAGCAAACCATCATCGTCACCGGCACCCACCATAGTCAGATCCTCAACACCTTGCCCCAACTCGCTCCCCAAATTCTCTTTAACGAAAACCACGCCGAGGGCATGTTCTCAAGCCTCCGCAAGGGCCTCGCCGCAACCAGCGCCGATGCCATCCTCTTAAGCCCGGTCGACTTCGCCTCGGTCGAAGCGTCCTCCATCGCCAGCCTATTCAACGCACCCACCCAGCCCATCGTAAAGCCCCGCTTTGAAGGCCACAGCGGCCATCCCATCCTGATCCGTCAACCGGCAATTGACGCACTGCGTAAGGCTGATGCAGGCTCCAATGCCAAACAAGTCCTAAGCCAATTCCAGGCCACCTACATCGACTTAAATGATCCCGGAGTAGCCGACGATTGCGATACCCCACAAGACTACGTGCGACTCCTCGCCCGCTGGCAGGCCCGCGTATGAAACGCAAACTTTGGCTCGCAGGCATACTTCTTCTGATCACGGCCCTTGCCCTCCCATTCTTCAGCGCCGGCTGGGTCAAACAAACCCTTCAAACGAGTCTTCAACTCGCGCTCTCGCGGCAAGTCCGCATCCAGGGAGAAACCCACTTCCGCATCTTCCCAACCCCCGCCATCCTGGCCGACGATGTCACCATCGGCGAAGACCCCACTTACTCCCTCGAGCCCTTCGCCTATGTCACCGTCCTTGAGGTCCAGCCGAGCGTGCTGGCGCTACTCTCAGGCCGATTAGAAGCGGCAAGAATCCGCCTCACCGAGCCCAGCGTTAACCTCATGCGCGGCCCTATCGGTTGGAATATCCAGAGCATCGTCTCTGGCAACCTCCGTCCCCCGGAAATCGAAGTTCGCAACGGCCGGCTCAACTTCAAACAAGGCAACGCCAAGAATGCCTTTTACCTCACCAACGCACTGGTCGACATCAGCGCACCAACCTCGCAAGGCGACGTCAAGATCTTCTTCTCGGCAGAGCCGGCCAGAACCGATCGCGGCACCCAGGGCTTCGGTAAATTCTCTTTGCGTGGTGAAGTCCACGCCCCGCCCTCCGCCATCCCCGGCCTTGACTTCGACCTCGAACTCCAGCCCAGTTCCATCCACGCCTTCAACTTCTTCTTCGGCGCGAGAGGAGTTGATTTTGCCGGCAAGCTCTCCGGCAAAGGCCGTCTCAAAGGCCCCTGGAACAAAGCCGTGATCGAAGCTGGCTTTCAGTTTGAAGGCCTCGCCCCCCAGGGCTTCCTCCCCTTCGTTGGCAAAAGCAACAAGCTCGCGCTCGCCGGCTCGCTCGACATCCCCGGCCAGCGCTTCGCCCTCGATACTGTCGGCGATGAAGCTGTCCGCGTCCGCATGCGTGCCCGCGATTTCTTCCAGTCCCCCAAAGGCGCACTCCTGCTCCAACTCCGCAATATTGAACTCACCAAGCTGATCGACCTCGGCCGTGAAGCGAATGCCAAAATTCCTCTAGGCCTCACCGGCAAAGGCAATTTCAACGGCGTCATCGGCTACGCCTGGCCCAGCACTGAAGAAGTGCCCGCCAAGGGCATGATCCGCTTCGCTGATGCCAGTATCGAGGTCCCGGACCAACCTGGCCTCATGACCCCTTCAGCTACCGCCATAGTCGAAGGCTCCCGTTGGATCCTCGCCCCTTCCGAAATCCGTGTCGGAGAATCCCAGACCGCCATTATGAGTGCCGATTGGAACGCCCGCACAGGCGCTCTTCGCCTCGACGTCGCCACCCAACTCCTCAGCATCAAAGGCTTGAAGTCCGGCCTGGGCCTTCTCCTCCAAGCCTCCAGCCTCCCGCTCCTTTCCCGAGCCCAGGGCGGCAGTTGGCAAGGCAACGTCCAGTTCCAGCGCACCGAAGATTCCGACCCTGGCCAGTGGAGCGGCCGGCTCGGCGTCCGCAACATCTCCGTTGACCTCGACGGCATCCCGGCCCCTCTCGATATCTCCACCGCTTCGATCGAATTCGATCCCAACCGAATTTCCATCAAACGCATGCGCGCCGAATGGGAATCCGTCGATCTCGAAGGCGACGTCTCCTACATTCCTGAAAGCTCACGCCCCACTGAGCTCAACCTCATCATTGGTGAAGCCTCTGTCTCCAATCTAAGTCGCGTTCTCCAATCCGCGCAGCGTCCACCAGCCAGCCTGCTTGAAAAAATGCGCCTACGCCGCCCCAGTATGCCCGATTGGCTTCGCACTAGAAACGTCTCTGGGCAACTCCTCTTCAAGTCACTCGAATTCGCCAGTGGTTCCTTCCACCCCCTGAAGCTGCAATTCTTCTGGCGCGGCGACAAGCTGGATGCCACAATTCTCCACTCGGAATTCTCACTCCTCAACCAGCCGGGCACTATTCGTCTCGAAGGCAATATGAAGACTAGTCTCTGGCAACCCGAAACCTCCTACCAACTCGATGGAACCATCGCCGATTGGCCCGTAGACAAAACCACCGCTCTCTTGGTAGGCACCCTCAAAACCCCCTCATTGGAAACCGACTGGCCCGATAACCTCGAAGGCGAAGCCAAGCTCACTCTGGCCGAGCCTGCCACTGAGCCAATCAAGCTCCTGTTGCAGCAAGGCAAGCTCACCCTCGATTTCGGCGAAGGCCGCCGCAAGCCTCTGACGCTCGTTCCACCCTACTGGCCTTTAACCATTCCAGCAGAGCCATAGAAGAGATGATCATAGCTTCTTGTCTACGCTAGAACCGAAGCCATTAGTAAATCAAATTGAAACAAACACATTAGATGCCAACAACCGATCTAAGGTTCCGCACACCTCCATGCGCGGTCAAAAACTAATACTAAAGAACATTGACATGAAATGAAGAAAAGCCTATAGTCAGGGCAGATGTTCGGATTTAGTAGATAACAAGCATTCCTGTTATCATTTCCGACAGGCCTACCAACAGCTGAATCATAGAGAGGTATTTTATGATGATCACTGCATTACTTTTTGCAGCGTTTTGGCAATCTCCAACGGATGATATTTGCACCCGAACCCTATCGGCGACAAGTTTGCGAGGCGCTCATCCGAATGATTTCGAATTGATGTTGAAATTAGTTGTCCGAATAGGCCAACTGCACGAGGAGTCATCAAGTCCAAGTTCGAGCTCGGAAAATGCATTAAAATTCGAGAAACACAAAGAATTTTGTCTTGATGAGGTTGCTTTTAACAAGCTGCACCAAGTGGCGAGGTCAAATATTACTGCACTTTCAGCTATCGAATCAAAGGGTGTAGTCAGATCTCGGAATGCATCCGCGAAAACAAAGAGTGACGATCTCAAGCTCTATTCGCTTCTTGAAATTGAGCGACAATCTTTACTCGCTAAAGCTCAATCTGATCTCGCTTCAGCCCTAGATGTTGAATCCTACAGACGTCTTGCGTCATGGTATGAGAATAAATTTCGGCAATCAATAACTAGGAAGGTGTTGACTCAATGACAATATCAAGCTTCATTCGCCACTCTATCCCTTTTCTTTTCCTCCAGTTTAGTGGTTTCGTGTTCGCGCAAACCATATGTACCGATGCCACCACCGTTGGTACTGGCATATCTTACCCCGTCACTAGAAATGGGCCTAACAGTACGCAGTACATTACTGAAACTTCATTCACTGGGAACTAACGATTCTCATGGCGAACATACATACAATCTTGGGTCTTCCGTAATGGATCGGAAATTCAATCGTCTCCTGAATCAACTTCTGCTCAGTTGGGTCAAACAACTACACACACCACTGGTTCGACTCTTTCTATCTATGGCCCGGGGACTTATTCTGGCCGGGGATGGCATAGACTATATGCTCCAGGCTGTAATACTTGGGACACCCTTGGCTACACGAATAGTGCAACAATTGCAGTAGCAAGGCCTTCCTGGAGCATTGATCATCCAATTTAGCATCTTGGCAATGTTGGAGGATTTGGTAATTATCCAGCCACGGGTGTACTTACAGCAATTCCGAATGGTGCCACCGGATCCCCAGCGTGGAGCATCATCAGTGGGTCAGACAAAGTTCAACTCTCATGCACGACTTGTGTTCAGACTTATTACACAGCGTTAAAAGCAAGTAATGGATGTTCTTATGAAGTAGTACTAAAGGCTTCTTATGGTGGGTTTGAATCTGAACCATTGTACATATTAATTGATAAGCCTCATTCGTTTTCATTTGTTAGTGGCAACGATGACGCGAATGATTCTCCTGCGCAAAACGGATATTTAAGTATTGTCAGATACGCATTGAAAAGCCAATGTCAGTTATTTCTAACGGATATGAGGGGAGGGGAGTCTTTTCCTCTGGGCGGTTACGGCGAATTTCCTCAATATCAGTCCAACAATTGGCCCCCAGGCTCTGCTGCCACAATTACTAATCCATCGGCCGTTTGGGAAGATCACCTCTCGCTTACCAATTGTCTATGGAGTCTTAACCAGTGTTATCCAGACTCACTAGTTCCCCAATCGCCTAGGTTGGCAAATAACGTTCGACATGTTCCGCAGGAATGGTGGATGGGTAGTCTTAATGTAGGGGCTGGAATCAGAGTTCAAACTGATAAGATTATTTTGTTCCAAGATCACGGTCGACATAGTGTGATTGTTAGTCCTGCTCCATGAAGTGAAATTGAATCTAACTTTTATGATTGTAGAATAAGGAGTATATCAATGACGATAGTTAATTTAATGTGTCTCTTGTCACAGGTGTTTGTGGTTCATGCAGCGCTTGTAAGTGCGCCAGACCTCAGGGTGCTTGTTGATCAATCTGATAGAGTCATAGTTGCAAGCATTTTGTCGATTAACGATATCGAAAATACCGACAGAATCAATCCCAAAACGAATCGGACGGCAGAATTATCAGTTGTTCGGTCTTTGGCAGGTAGCCTGGGTGTCGGTGATCGAATATCAGTGAGTTGGACTGAGGTTGGACTAGGAAAAGTAAAATCTGGCCTAATTGGCGAACATGGCCTATGGTTTTTGAAGCAAGAGTCTGCCAGACAATTTACGCCGCTCCCCGTTGCATCCGGATCCCGTTCCATCAATGATTTGAGAATCGGCGTAGCGCCACTACTCACTTTCTTACCTGAACGTTCAAACTTATCGACCACAGAACGTGCGCTTCAAGAAATCCTTAACACTGCTGAGAGCAGCACAGAGTCCGCATACAAATCTTCATATTTGCATCATGGTGCTTATGACGAGCTAAGTCCAAGCATTCTCCGCCAGTTTTACGCGAGATTAGCTGAAAGCGACTTAGACTGGAAATCTTCTCGAGGTCTAGCAGGCTTAGTGAGAATGGGTGATGTTTTGGCTTTGCGGCGGATAGAGGCAAATCTTTCGGCCATGGCTCCATATCTTGAATTGATTGGATACTCAATTTCCTCGCGTTATCGCAACATCGACCCTGTTGGCCTTGCGATCTTGCATCGATTTTCTATATCGAGTCAATCTCCAAACTTCTTTCAGTTGTCCGCCGCTCAGGCACTAGCTTTTATCCACACGTCCGCCTGTGTCCCATATTTGGAAGTTCTGCTTAATTCCGGTGAGCCTCAGCGAGAATTATTAGGGGCTGCTGGTCTTGCCTTGTTCGCCAACGGCGTAAAACCGATTAGTGTCGGCGGATCCGGCAGCTTCATTCCATCCAATGTTCGAGGGCCTTTTGCCTCTGATGAAACAATGCAGAACTTCACTTTGGATGCCACTCGTTTTACCCAAAAGCGATCAGAGCTATTGAATTTCTGGAAGGCATGGTTGCAAACAAATCGTGATCAGATTCTAAAGACACCGTAGCCTTGATGGATTGCTGTTTGGCAATTGCGGTCTGATCTTTTTTCAGGTGGTTGTGTCCACTAATTGAAAGTGATTACACCTAGCTGGGGATTTCTTCCATGGGCTGGAATTCGCGTGGTTTTCGTGATTCAACTTTCGACTCCAGGGCTCAACGTGAAGCTAAGATTACGGGACGGCACGCTTCTTGCGCGTCCCCTTCACTGCATATATATTGCCGCTGCACATGCCTGTGAATTCCTTCAGGCACCAACTCCTCCCAATCGCTGCCACTCGCGATCCTCTGCCTCACCTCGGTCGATGAAACTGATCGCATCTCAGCTTCTATTTCCAGCCATGCAAAGTGTTTCTCCAGCCGCATTGGCAAACTCCATTCCTCCTGACGTCGAGCAGTCAAGATTCCGTAGCGCCGGAGGTTCCGCTCCAGATATTCTTCATTCTCCAATTCTCCAAAACCGTAGTCCCATTCCAGGATCCGCCTCGCCCCGTCTTCCCCAATCAGCAAACGAATTTCTGTATCCGGTAAGCTCTCTTCCGTCTCGGCGGCAATTGAAAAAAACAAACTCTCGCTTGCCACCCCCACCGCATCCATCGTGCTTTCCAATACCATCCGCAGCCGTTCCGGCAGCGGCACCTCCTTGTAGGCCTTGTGCGGAAACCGCTCCGGCATCACCCAAACCACCTCATCGACAACCGAGCGTGCGGCGTTTGCCAGCGCCACATGTGCCACCGTCGGCGGATGAAAAGCTCCGCAAAAAACTGCAATGGAACGGCTAGCTTGCCGAGGACGTCTCAGGAATCGCATACTCTCCTTTCAATTTAAGACGACGAGAGCGTTACACTTTGGAATACACAAACAATGTTTACCTGGATCTGCCCCAAGTGTGGAAGAGAAGTCGGCCCTTCCTACAACGAATGTCCTTTTTGCGCCGAAACCGGACCCCCAAAAATATTGCCGCCCGTGCCTGTGGGACCCCATTCTCTACAGCCTCAATATGTAGCTCCAGCCCCGCCACAGCCGCAGTACGTTCCCCCTCCACCACCAGTGCCGCCACCAGCATCGGCGCCAGCACCGTTACCTCCACCACCTGCACCCGTCCAGCAAACCTACCTCGTTGGTGCCGATGATCACAAACGCAGCATCCCGGGCTGGCTCGCTGCTATCCTTGCCTTTGCTGCCGTAGCTCTCATCGCGTGGGCCTTTGTTTACTTCACCCAGTCCAGCCGCCAGGTTAACCCTGCTGTCGCCAAATCCGCTGCCAAACAAAAAGCTGCTGGCAACCCCTACGCGAAGTACCTCGAACTCACCGGCTTCCGTATCAACGAAACCACCGGCAAAAAACTCCAGGTCCAGTTTCTCGCCGTCAACCATGGGGCTGCAGATCTCGCCGGCATCGAAGGCATAATCACCCTAAAGGTCAAAGGCTCTGAAGCAGACGAGCCAGCTGTCACCTTTAAATTCAGCATCTCGGAAGTCCCGGCTTTCGGTGCAAAAGAAGTCGTAGTCAACGCCTTCATCCAGAAGCGCAAATCCCTCGACATGCCAGACTGGCTCTTCCTCGAACCCGTCGTCGAGTTCACCTCTACCGAATAGCCAGCGCCTCGCGAGCCGGCTTGTGATCAGGGTTGATTTCAAGCGCCCGCTTGAAATCCATCTCTGCCGCCTGCCGCTGCCCAAGTGCAGCCAGAGCCACACCCCGGTTGTAAACATGTGAAGCCACACCAGGCTCAATCGCAAGCGCCTTACCAAAAGCCCGCAGAGCCTCTGCAGGCTTTCTCAACTCCAGATACACCCTACCCAACTCCGTCTGATACCCGGCATCCCGCACCGCCGGAGCGCCTGTTAGCGCATCCAGGGCCTCCTCCGGTGCAACATACTTCGTGTACTGCAACAGCGCCCCAACATTC
>Ga0209181_10008209_pt1 | contig 14070 bp, 10 predicted proteins | sample MAT05_FD_187208 | JGI IMG/M metagenome (GOLD analysis project Ga0209181, IMG submission 187208) | Freshwater microbial communities from Lake Fryxell liftoff mats and glacier meltwater in Antarctica - MAT-05 (SPAdes) (version 2) | ecosystem: Environmental > Aquatic > Freshwater > Ice > Liftoff... | reverse complement strand
GGCTTCCACGCCGACTACATCGTGGGCGACTACGAGGATAGCGACCTGTGCCTGCGGCTGCGCCAGGCCGGGTTTGGAATCTTCTACGAACCCGCCGCGGAGCTGTACCATTTCGAACGCCAATCCATCGCGCAGCATGGCGGCTATGCCGGCACGGTCGCCGCTGCCTACAACCGCCGCCTGCACCATCGGCGCTGGGCGAGCACCATCGAGACGCTCATGGAAGCCTTCCCCCGGGTCGGCGAGACCCACGCCGCCGCCTGAACTCCCCCGCCCCCGCATCTTCGGACCTTGCGCCGCGCCCCGGTTTCGGGGCCACTTCCCCAGCGGCCGGTGCGCGCACCCCGCAATCACGTGAGCCAAACGCCCCGATGCGCCTTCTCGTCTTCTGTCACAATCATCCCGATCTGCAGCCCGGCGGCACCGAAGTCGTCGCGCGGGGCCTGTTTCGCGAACTGCGCGACCGGCATGGCGTGGAGGGCCTGTTCCTCGGCGCCGTCACCGGCCAGCACCGCGAACGCCGCCCCGGCACGCTGTTCCAGTCGGCCGGGCGGCAATCGGACGAGATGCTGGTCTGGCTCAGCCATTTCGACCGTTTCCACCTCGCGCAGCTCGACACCTGGGGCATGGGCGAGCTCGGCCCCTTCGTGACAGGCTTCGCGCCGGACATCATCCACTTCCACCACATCCTGTATTTCGGGCTGGAGACGCTGGACCTGGTCCGCCGCGTCGCGCCGCGCGCCAAAATCATCGTGACGCTGCACGATTTCTTCGCGATCTGCCCGCAGGAAGGCCAGCTGCTGACCACCGATGGGCGGCTCTGCCAGGGCCCCTCGATCGACGCCTGCCGCCGCTGCTTCCCCGGCCGCGGCGCCACCGATCTGGTGCTTCGCGAACTCGCCGTGCGCGGCGCCTTCGCCGGTGTGGATCTGATCCTCTCGCCCTCCGAATTCCTGAAGGGGCGGTTTGTCGCGGCCGGCTGGGATCCGGCACGCATTCAAATCATGCGCAATGGCATCGCCGAGGCGCCGGTCGCGGCCCACCGCCCCCTGCCCCCCGGCGGGCCTCCTGGCGGCCCCCCTGGCGGGCCCCCTGGCGGGCGACGCGACCGCTTCGGCTTCTTCGGCCACATCAACCGCTTCAAGGGTCCGATGGTCGCCCTCGGCGCCTCCGCCCGGCTGTCCAAGCTGGAGGTGCCGCATGAACTGGCGCTGCATGGCGGCACGGCCTGGCAGCCCGACGAATTCCTCGCCGAATTCAAAGTGGCGGTCGAGGCCGCGCCCGAGGCCCGCCATCACGGCCTGTACAATGCGGAGGATCTGCCGGCGAAGATCCGCGAAGTCGATTGGGTGATCATGCCTTCCATCTGGTGGGAGAATGCGCCGCTGGTCGCGATGGAGGCCTTCCGCCACGGCAGGCCCGTGATTTGCGGCAATGTCGGCGGCATGGCGGAATCGGTGCGCGACGGCGTCGATGGGCTGCACTTCCCGATCGGCGACAGCGCCGGCCTCGCCGCCGTCATGCAGCGTGCGATCGAGCAGCCGCGCCTGTGGCAGAAGCTGGTGAACGGCATCCGCCCGATGCGCAGCATCGCCCAGGCGGCCGAGGAACATCTGGCGCTCTACCGCCGCCTGCTGGGCCAGACCACGCCGGCGAGCGCTGCGGCGGCGAATGGCCACGCCGCGCCGGTCAAGGCGGCGACCAGGATCAAGCCCCAACCCAAGCAGGGTCCGCCGCCAAAGCCCCCGACCCGTGGCGCGGGCAAACCCGCACGAGGTGCCCGTGTCCGCACAGGCTGAAGCCCCCGCCGCCCCGGGCATGCGCGGCTTTGTCGATGGGCTGACCGGCGCGCTGATCGACGGCTGGGCCTTCGAGCCCGCGCATCCGACCGAACGCGTGGTGGTGGAACTGCGACTGGAAGGCGAGATATTGGCCACCACCGTCGCTGACCGCCACCGCGCCGATCTGATGCGCGCGGGCATCGGCGATGCCTTCCACGGCTTCCGCTTCCCGCTCAAGCCTGGCTGGGCCGAGCGCCGCACCGACCTCATCGCGGTGGCACGCGGCGTCGAGGGCGGGGAGGCGCCGCTGCCGCTGTTCCAGCGCGGTGGCGCGCCGGCCACCACCGCCAGCCCGCAGATGGTCAAGGCGATCGAGCGCCTGGTCGCTGGACAGCGGGAGCTGGAGACGCGGCTGGGCGAGCTCGCCGGCCAATTCGCCGCCCTGCCGGCGCCGGGCACCGAGGCACCGCCCGCTAGCGCCTTCGAGGACGCCGAACAGCGCCTCGCGGTGCTGGAAGCCTGGGTGGCACGGCTCGATGACCAGCTCGCGGTGTTGAACCAGAGCGCGGCGATGGAACGCGTCGCGCCGAAGCAGGGGATGGATACCTGGCAGGCGGTGCTGATCGCGCTGCTTTCCGTCTTTGGGCTCGGCGCGCTGGCGACCTTCGCCCTCGTGCTGGCGCTGTAGCGCGATGCCGGGACACGGCCTCGCCCCCCTGCCGCCGATTCCGCCCAATGGCCGCGCCATGCCGCGCCCGGCCGCTGCGGCATCGAGACCGGCCCAGGAGGATGAGGCGGCAGCGCCGGAGCGTGACGTCATCACCGTGGTGCGCGCCGAGATGTGGCATGCGGCCAGGCTGACCCTCGCCCTCGGCCTCGTCATCAGCCTCGCCACCTTCAGCGTATTGGTGTCCAAGCTCACGCTTTGGCAACTTGTGCTGCCCACCGGCAATGGCTGGACGTTGGCGGGCCTCGCCGTGGTGTTTGGCCTCGCGGTCGCCATGCTTGTGGCACTCGACCAGTTGCGGGAGCTCGGGCTGCTCGCCATCGCGCATCGCCTGGCACGGCGCCTGGCCGCGCCGCTGGTGCTGGCCGTGGCGCGGGAGCCGGGACGTTCCGACCTCGCGGCCGGGCAGGCGCTGCGGGATGTGGAGGAGCTGCGCCGCGGCCTCGCCGGGCCGCTGCTGACCTCCATCGCAGATGCGGTGCTGGTGCCGGTGATGATCCTGCTGCTGATGCTTTTCCATTGGGCCTTCGCGGTCTGGGCGCTGTTCTGCTGCCTCGTCTCGGCCATCCTGTCGCTGTCCGGGGAACGCGCCATGCGGCGCGCACTGCTGGCCTCCAACGACGCGCATGCCCGCACCTCGGGCCTGGTCGCGGATGCCATGCGCTGCGCCGAGGCGGTGGAGGCGATGGGGCTGCGTGACGCGCTGGCCCGGCGATGGGAGAAGCGCATGGATGAAAGCGCCGAGTCGCTCGCCGAGGCACATGCCACCTCGCGCTGGATCAGCGCGGCGTTGGCCACCGTGGCGGGCATCGCGAGTGGCGGCGCGCTGGTGGTGGGCACGGTGCTCGGCGCCTATGGCGTCAATGTCGGCTTCGCGATGATCCTGGCGATGATGGTGATCGGGCAGATCGTCGCGCCCTTCGCGCGGCTCGGCAGCTCGGCGCATGATTGGGGCGCGGCACTCGGCGCCTGGAAGCGGCTGAACGGGCTGCTGCGCGCCGAACGCAACCCCGAAGCCACCACCGCCTTTCCGGTGCGTGAGGCGCGGCTGGTGATGGAACGCGTGACCTGGGCGCATCGCGGCGCCGCACGGCCGCTGCTGCGCGAGGTCTCGATGGTGGTCGCCCCCGGCGAGGTCGTGGCGCTGGCCGGCGCCGCGGGCTCGGGCAAGACCACGCTGTTGCGCATCGCGGTGGGCATGCTCAAGCCCGCCGCCGGTGGCTGCTTCCTCGACGGCCACGCGACCTCGCAATGGGAGCGCGAGGACTTCGCCCGCCATGTCGGCTACCTGCCGCAGGACCCCCTGCTGACCGATGGCACGGTGGCCGAGGCGATCGCGCGGCTCGGCACGCCCGATATGGCGGCGGTGATCAAGGCGGCGCGACTGGCCGAGGCGCATAGGCTGATCGCCGCCCTGCCCGCCGGCTATTCGACCGCGATCCGCGCGGAGGGCCCGCTTTCCACCGGCCAGCGCCAGAGGGTGGCAATGGCACGCGCGCTGTATGGCGACCCGAAGCTGCTGGTGCTGGACGAGCCCGCCGCCTGGCTGGACGCCGAGGGCGAGCAGCGGCTGATCCGCACGCTGCGCCAGCTCGCGACGCAGGGCGTGGGCGTGCTGCTGACCTCCCACCGCCCGGCGTTGTTGCAGGCGGCGGACCGGGTGCTGGTGCTGCGCGGCGGGCAGATCCTGGCCGCGCCGGGCCGCCCGGCACTGGCGGCCCCTAAAGCCGCCGGGCGGGAGGAGGCAGCGTGATCAGTGGCGGAACCGCCGCCGAGGTCGCCACCGCCTTCGGGCGCGCGCCGGCCTTCTCGCGCCTGCTGCTGCTGGTGCTTGGCATGTCGGTGGCGCGGCAGGCCTGCCTGCTCGGCATGCCGCTGCTGACCATGCACATCTTCGACAGCGTCGCGACCGCCAATGCGCTGGACACGCTGACGCTGCTGACGCTGGCCTTCGTCACGGCGCTGGTGATGGCCGGTGTGCTGCGCGCGGTGCGCGCGGCGCTGATGTCGGCGCTGGCGGAGAACCTCGCCCGGCGCCTGTCGATCGAAGCGCTTCAGGCGGCGGTGCGCAGCGCGCTGGCCGGCAGCCGGCGCCCCGGGCTCGCCGCGTTGCAGGACACGGCGGAGCTGCGCCGCTTCCTCGGCGGCAGCGGCATCGCCGATCTGTTCGACATGGTGGCGGTGCCGATCTGCCTGTGGGTGTTGTTCCTGCTGCACCCGGTCTATGGCGTGGTCGCGGCCGCAGCCTGCATCATGCTCGGCGTGCTCGGCGTGGTGCTGGACCGCACCACGCGCGGCATGCTGCGCCAGGCCTCGGACCGGCAATTGCAGACCTCGGGCGAGTTGCAGGGAAGGCTTCGGCAGTCCGATCTGCTCGAAGGGCTGGGCATGCTCGGCGCCGTGGTGCGGCGCTGGGAGCCCGCCCAGGCCCGCGCGCTGGCCGGCAGCGATGCCGCGCAATCGCGGGCCCGCGCGCTGCGCGGCATCACCGAATTCGCCACCTACAGCGCGCAGGGCGTGGTGGTGCTGGTGGGCGTGGTGCTGGCGCTGGGCGACCAGGCCTCACCGGGCAGCATCATCGCCGCCATGCTGCTGACCGGCACGGCGACCGGCCCGATCGCACGCATTGTGCTGGGCTGGCGCGAATGGGCCTATTCCGCGCTGGCGTGGCGGCGTTTGCAGGAGCTCTTCGCCGCCTTCGCGCCCCCAACGCCCCACCCGCCCGCCCGCGATGCCTCGCCCGGCCTGGTGGTGGAGGGGGTGAGCTTCACCCCACCCGAGGCAACGCGCCCGGTGCTGGAGAACCTCAGCTTCGCCTGTCCGCCGCGCAGCCTGACACTGGTGGTCGGGCCGAACGGGGCCGGGAAATCCTCCGCCCTGCGCGCCGCACTCGGCCTGCTGCAGACGCAGACCGGGCGCGCGCTGCTGGACGGCTTGGACACCCGCGCCGCGGACCGCGCCGCCCTCGGCCCGCGCCTGGGCTACCTGCCGCAGGATGTGCAGTTGCTGGAGGGCAGCGTGCTCGACAACATCGCCCGCTTCGGGCCGGAAGACCCCGAAGGCGCGGTGGAGGCCGCACGGGTAGCCGGCGCGCATGAGATGATCGGCCGCCTGCCGCAAGGCTACGCGACCGAGGCCGGGCCCTCCGGTGGGCTTTCCATGGGCCAGCGGCGCATGATCGGCTTGGCGCGTGCGCTTTACGGCAACCCCTCCCTGCTGGTGCTCGATGAGCCCGAGGCGGGGCTCGACGCGCAGGGGCGGGAGGCGGCGCGCACGGCCGTGCTGGCGGCGCGGGCGGGCGGTGCGGCCTGCCTCGTCGTCAGCCATGATCCGGCCCTGTGGCAGGGCCATATGGACCAAGTGCTGCGGCTCGGCCTCGGCGGCAACTTTCAGCTGGAAGCAGGGCGATGACCACCGCGCGGCTCGGCGGGCCGAAATCCATCCCGCTCTCCTTCGCCGAGGCCGAGGCGGCGGCGCAGCTGCCCTCCGTCCGGCGCATCATGCTCTCGGCCATGCTGCTGCTGTTCGTGGGCTGCGGCGGGCTGCTGTTCTGGGCGGCGATCACGCCGATCGAGCGCGCCGTGGTGGCGAGCGGCCATCTGGTGGCGGAGGGCCGGCGCAAATCCATCCTGCTGTCGGAACCAGGCATCCTGCTGCAATTGCTGGTGCGCGAGGGCCAGCGTGTCGAGACCGGGGAGGTGCTGTTTCGCCTCGACCCCACCGTCGCCGAGGCTGCCGCGGCGCAGGCTCGCGCGCAGGCGCTGACGCTCGGTGCACGCCTCGCCCGGCTGCGGGCCGAGCAGGCCGACCAGCGGCAATTCAACCCGCCGGCCGAGCTGGTAACGGCGGCACAGCGCGACATCGCCCTGGCCTCGATCCTCGCGGCCGAGCGGCGGCTGTTCAGCGCGCGGTGGGAGACCTTCGACGGCAATGTCTCGGTCGCCGAGCGGCGCGTCGGCGTGGAGCGCGAGAAGCTGGTGGCGGCGACAGCGCAACGCGTGGCGGCGAACAGCCGGCTCGCCTCGCTGCGCGCCGACCTGTCGGGCCAACGCCCCCTGGCGCAACAGGGCTTCGCGCTGATGAGCCGGGTGCGGGAGTTGGAGCGGCTGGAAGCGCAGGCGATCGGTGATATCGGGCTCCACGCGGCGCAGGAGGCGCAGTTCCGCCAATCCATCGCGCAGGCGGAGCTCGAGCTCTCCACCTTCCGCCTGACGCGCGCGCAGGACATCGCGCGCGAATTGCAGGATGCGCAGCAACTGCTTGTGGAAGCCGAGCAGCGCGTGCTGGCGGCGGAGAATGTGCGCGGCCGTCGGGACATCTTGGCGCCCGAGCCCGGCATCGTCACCGATATCCGCTTCGTGACACCGGGCAGCAGCATCACCGACGGCCAGCCGGTGCTGGATCTGCTGCCGGTCGATGACCGGCTGGTCGTGGAGGCCAAGGTCTCACCCACCGATGTCGAGCAATTATCGGTCGGCAAGCGGGTCAACATCCGCCTCACCGCGCTGCGCGCGCGCACCACGCCCTTGCTGTCCGGCCACCTGACCTATGTCTCGGCCGACCAGCAGACCGATCAGCAGGGCATGGTGTTTTTCCTCGCGCGGGCCGGGATCGATCCTGGCGAGGTACAGCGCATCCCTGGCCTCAGGCTCAATGCCGGCATGCCGACCGAGGTCTTCGTGCTCGGCGAGACGCGCAGCGCGCTCGACTATCTGACCGCGCCGATCCGTGATTCCATGCGACGTGCCCTGAGGGATTGAGCATGGCCGAGTTGCGTGTGGCGATCGTGGGCGCCGGCCCCGTGGGCCTGGTGCTCGCACTGCGCCTGGCAACGCTTGGCGTGGCGAGCACGGTGCTGGAGGCCGAGGCCGACATCAGCGAGGCGCTGCGCGCCAGCACCTTCCACCCGCCCTCGCTCGATATGCTGGACAGCCTCGGCGTCGCGGCGCCACTGATCGCGCAGGGGCTGGTGACGCCCGATTGGCAGATCCGCCGGCATGAGGATGGCGCGCGCGCCTTCTTCGACCTCTCCGTGCTGCGGGACGACACCGCGCATCCCTACCGCTTGCAGGCCGAACAATGGAAGCTTTCCCGTATCATCCTGGCGAAGCTCGCCGCGGCGCATGCCGGCATGGTCAGCATCGTGTTCAACGCGCGCGTCGAGAGCGTCGCGCCGGATGCGGATGGGGTGACGCTCACCGGCGAGGGGTTGGCGCCTTTGCGCGTGCCCTACGTCATCGGCTGCGACGGCGCGCGCAGCGTGGTGCGGCGCGCCATGGGCCTCGATTTTCCGGGCGACACCTATCCCGAGACCACCATCCTCGCCACCACGCCCTTCGCCTTCCACGAGGTTTTTGCGGGGCTGTCCAACGTCAACTACATCTGGACCGGGCACGAAGCCTTCAGCGGCACGTTTTCGCTGCTGCGGGTGCCTGGCAAATGGCGTGCGAGCCTCTACCCCGCGCCCGGAGAATCGGTCGAGGAGGCGCTGGAACCGGCGGCGATCGAGCGCAAACTCCAGGCAATCTTCCCAAAGGACACGCCCTATGAGGTGCCGGATCTGCGCCCCTATCGCGTGCATCAGCGCATCGTCGGGAATTACCGCCTCGGCCGGTTGATCCTCGCCGGCGATGCCGCGCATCTCAATAGCCCGGCCGGCGGCATGGGCATGAATGGCGGCATCCACGACGCCATGGAACTCGCCGCCACGCTGCTGCCCGTGCTGCGCGGCGAGGCCGAGGACTCGCTGCTCGATCGCTACACGCGCCGACGCCAGCCCGTGGCGAGGCAGGAAATCATGGCGCAGGCGGATCGCAATCGCACCCGCATGCGCGAGACCGATCCGGCCAAGCGCGCCAAGCTGCTCGCCGACCTTCAGGCCGTCGCCGGCGATCCGGTTCGAGCGCGAGAGCATCTGCTGCGCAGTTCCATGATCACCGGGCTGCGCGCCGCCGCGGCGGTTTCCTGATCGCCAAGCACCCCTTCACTTTGCTGTCATAAATCTGTAAAAGCGCTGCAACGTTGGCCGGATACCTGCCGGCAACCAACGATCATGGGGAGTGACAGGCCGATGCTTCGCCGTACCATCATGGCTGGCGCTTTTGCGCTGGCCGGCTTGAATGTCGCCGCGCCCGCCGCAGCGCAGGCACAAACGCCTGCCGCAGCGCCAGCGCAGACCGAAATCACCTTCTGGCACGGGCTGACCCAGCCGCTCGGCGGGCTGCTTGAACAGATCGCCACGGATTTCAACGCGAGCCAGACGCATACGCGAGTCGTGGCGAGCTTCCGCGGCAGCTATCCCGAGACGATGGTCGCGGCCATCGCCGCCTTCCGCGCCAACCAGTCGCCGCACATTGTGCAGATGTTCGAAGTCGGCACCGGCACCATGATGGCCGCCGGCCGGGCCATCAAGCCGCTGCACGAGCTGCTGGCCGAGACCAACACAACCATCAACTTCCAGGACTACCTGCCCGGCGTGCGCGGCTACTACAGCCTGCCGGACGGGCGCATGATGTCGATGCCGTTCAACAGCTCAACGTCCGTTGTATTCTACAACAAGGACGCGTTCCGCCGCGCCAACCTGAACCCGGATGCCTTCCCGATGACCTGGGAAGGCGTCGCGCAGGCCGCGACCGCGCTGAAGGCGGCCGGAGTCGCCTGCCCGATGACCTCCGCCTGGCCGACCTGGACGCAGGTGGAGCAGTTCAGCGCCATCCACAACATACCCCTCGCCACGCAGGGTAACGGCTTCGATGGCCTGAACGCCGAGCTGCGCATCAACAACCCGCTGCTGGTCAAGCACATGACCAACCTGGTGCAGTGGCAGCGCGACGGGCTGTTCCGCTACGGCGGCCGCGATGGCGCGGCGGATGCGCTGTTCCCCTCTGGCGAATGCGCGATGATCTTCGCAAGCTCCGGCCTGCGCGCGCGCATCCAGCGCGAGGCGCAGTTCGCCTGGGGTGTCGCGCAGCTGCCCTATTATGAGGGCACGACGCCGATCAACTCGATCATCGGCGGTGCGAGCTTCTGGACGATGAATCGCGGCCCGAACGCCACGCGCTCGGCGGCCGAGCTGCGCGGCGTGGCAGCCTTCTTCGCCTATATCGCGCAGCCGCAGGTGGCGGCGAAGTGGCACACCGATACGGGCTTCCTGCCGGTGACCCGCACGGCTTTCGAGCAGGTCCGCGCCAGCGGCTTCTACGCGCTGCCCGCCAATGCCGGCGCCGATATCCCGATCCAGCAGATGCTGCGCGGCGGTGGCCAGATGACCGAGAACTCGATGGGCATCCGCCTCGGCGGCTTCGTCGAGATCCGCACCATCATCCAGGAGGAGCTTGAGCGCGCCTTCCAGGGCCAGCAGACTGCCGAGCAGGCGATGAACAACGCCGTGACGCGCGGCAACGTCGTGCTGCGCAACTTCGAGCGGCAGAACCGCGGCGGCTAAAACGACGCGAGCCAATCACGGGGGGCGGGCCTGGTGCCCGCCCCCTTTTTGCCTTCGAAGGGGGATAGTGCGCTTGCGGAAGAAGGTGATCTTCAAGGGGACCGCCCTGCCGTGGCTGCTGTTGCTGCCGCAGTTGATCATCACCGGCATCTTCTTCTTCTGGCCCGCAGGCCAGGCAATCTACAGCTCCTTCCTGCGCGAGGACGCCTTCGGCCTGTCGCGTGAGTTCGTGGGCCTCGAGAATTTCACCGACGTACTGGCCGACCCGAACTACCTCGCCGCCGGGTGGAACACCGTGGTGTTCTCCTCCGCCGTCGCGATCACGGCCCTCGCCGCCGCGCTGTTCCTCGCCGTGCAGGCGGACAAGGCGATCCGCGGTGCCAACGCCTACAAAACGCTGCTGATCTGGCCTTACGCCGTGGCGCCGGCCGTGGCCGCCGTGCTGTGGCTGTTCATGTTCCACCCGCAGATCGGCCTGTTCGGGCGCTTCCTCAACGGCATCGGCATCCAGTGGGACTACAAGGTGAACGGCAACCAGGCGATGCTGCTGGTGATCCTCGCCGCCGCCTGGAAGCAGGTCAGCTACAACTTCATCTTTTTCCTCGCGGGTCTTCAGAGCATCCCCAGGGCAGTGCTGGAAGCCGCCGCCATCGACGGCGCGCGCCCGATCCGGCGTTTCTGGACGATCATCTTTCCCCTGCTCGCACCGACCAGCTTCTTCCTGCTGGTGGTCAACATCGTCTACGCCTTCTTCGACACCTTCGGCATCATCCATGCCCTGACCCAGGGCGGCCCGGGCCAATCGACCACCACGCTGATCTACAAGGTCTACGTGGATGGCGTGCAGAATTTGAATTTCGGCTCCAGCGCCGCGCAGAGCGTCATCCTGATGGCCATCGTCATCCTGCTGACCGCCGTCCAGTTCCGCTTCATCGAAAAGAAGGTGCACTATTGATGCGCCCTCAGACGCCGGGCGGCAGTGTTCGTTGGTGCGCGGCGCGCCTGAAGTGCGGCGCAACGCCTGCGCCAGTTGCGGCGGATTGAGCGCGTGATGACTTCTGCCGCGGAGGATGCGCGCCTCGCCGCTGCCACCGCTCGGCGCCAGGCGATGGGCCGTTATGTCGCGCATGCCATCCTCGCGCTCGGCGTGCTGGTCTTCGCCTTCCCCATCTGGATCACCATCGTCGGCTCCACGCATGACGTGAACACGATCGGCCGCGGCGACGTGCCGCTGTGGTTCGGGGCCGAGGCGGTGACGAACTACCTCTCCGCCTGGCTCACCGGCGGTTCCGCGGTGCGCACCACGGGTGGCGTGCCGGCCTGGATCATGCTGTGGAACAGCCTCAACATGGCGGTGCTGATCGCGGTCGGGAAGATCGCGATCTCGCTGCTCTCGGCCTACGCAGTCGTATTCTTCAGCTTTCCCGGGCGCATGATCGCCTTTTGGCTGATCTTCATCACGCTGATGCTGCCCGTCGAGGTACGCATCATCCCGACTTTCGAGGTCATGGTGAACATGGGCCTGATCAACTCCATGTCGGGCCTCGTGGTGCCGCTGATCGCCTCGGCCACCGCCACACTTCTGTTCCGGCAGTTCTTCCTGACCATCCCGGACGAATATGTCGAGGCTGCCAAGATCGACGGCGCCGGGCCGCTGCGCTTCTTCCGCGATGTCGTGCTGCCGCTGTCGATCACCAACATCGCAGCGCTGTTCGTCATCCTGTTCATCTTCGGCTGGAACCAGTATCTCTGGCCGCTGCTCATCGTCTCCGACAAGGACCTCGAGACGGTGGTGGTCGGCATGACCAAGATGATCGGCAGCGGCGACGCGCAGAATGAGTGGAACGTCATCATGGCCACCGCCGTGCTGGCGATGGTACCGCCGGTCGCGGTGGTGGTGCTGATGCAGCGCTGGTTCGTCAAGGGCCTGACGGAGACCGAAAAGTAATGGCCACGCTTACCCTCTCCGCCGTCAAGAAGCAGTTTGGCGGCACGCAGGTGCTGCATGGCATCGACCTCGACGTCGAGGATGGCGAGATGATCGTCGTCGTCGGCGCCTCGGGCTGCGGCAAATCGACGCTGCTGCGCATCGTCGCGGGCCTCGAATCCCCCACCTCCGGCACCGTGCGGATCGATGGGCGGGACGTGACGGCGCTCGAGCCCGCGGATCGCGACATCGCCATGGTGTTCCAGAACTACGCGCTTTATCCGCACATGAGTGTGTTCGACAACATGGCGTACGGCCTTCGAATCCGCGGCCAGTCCGCCACCGAGATCCGCCGGCGCGTGAACGAGGCCGCCGAGATGCTCGAGATCGGCGCCCTGCTGACTCGCAAGCCGCGCCAGCTTTCCGGCGGCCAGCGCCAGCGCGTCGCCATGGGCCGCGCCGTGGTGCGCGAGCCCAAGCTGTTCCTGTTCGACGAACCGCTCTCCAACCTCGACGCCAAGCTGCGCGTGCAGATGCGCGCGGAGATCCGCCGCCTGCAGAAGCGCCTCGGCGTCACCTCGCTGTTCGTCACGCATGACCAGGTGGAGGCAATGACGCTCGGCGACCGGCTGGTGGTCATGCATCAGGGCCGCGCCGCGCAGGTGGCCTCGCCCATGCAGGTCTGGGGCCAGCCGGAGGATACCTATGTCGCAGGCTTCATCGGCTCGCCGGCGATGAATTTTCTCGCGGCCACGCTGGCGCAGGGTGGCGCCGGCGCCACCCTGAAGGCCGGCCCGACCGAGATCTTCGCCGACGCCCCCCGTCCGGGCGCCGAGGGCCGAAAACTCACCATCGGCATCCGCCCCGAGCATGTCGTGATTGGCGAGGGCGGGCTGCCCCTGCAAGTCGATCTGGTCGAGCCGCTGGGCAGCGAGACCGTGATCCATGGCCGGCTGCCGAGCGGTGAGGTGCTCACCGCCCGCCTGCCCGTCGCCGCCGGCGGGATTGGCGCGACGCTACCCGTGTTTCTGCCCGCCTCAGCCTGGCATGTCTTCGACGAGGCGGGCGCGCGCCTGGCCTGAGCGCCGCCTGATCCCTGGCCGATCCCCGACCGATCATGGACGCGGCACGTCGCGCGCCGTAATCAGGTGGCGATGTCCTCGGATTCCCCGACCCCGGAGCAAATCCGCGCCCGCGCGGATGGGCTGCGCGATGAGCGCCGCTGGGCCGAGGCCGAGCAGGCCTATCGCCACTACCTCGCCCTCCGCCCGCAGCATTGGGAATTGCATGTCCAGCTCGGCCATGCGGTGAAGGAGCTCGGCGAGACGGAGGCCGCCATCGCGCATTACCGCCATGCCGCCGTGCTCGCGCCGCTCGCCGCCGATCCGCGGCTGCAGGAGGGCCATGCGCTGCGCCTGCTCGGTCGTGGCGCGGAATCGGCCGCGGCGATGCACGCCGCCTGGGCGCTCGACACGCACAATCCGCTGCTGCGGCGCGAGGTGGCGCTCAGCCGCCACCGCCGCATGGATCCCGATGTGCCAGCCCCGGCGCCACGCCCTGCGCCCACCGGCGCGCCGACGCAGCTCGCCTTCGACGTCACGGATCTGCTGGATTATGTGAAGGACAGCCGAACGCCGACCGGCATCCAGCGCGTCCAGATGGGCTTTCTCGGCGCGCTGCTGGCGCGCGCCACGCGCCCGCTGCCGATCATCCTGGTCTGCTACGACCCCTCCGCCTGGCGCTGGTGGCATGTCGAGGAGCCGGCCTTCCGCCGCGTGCTGGCCCTGGCACGGTCCGGCGCGCGGGAGGAGGAGCTCGCCTGGCGCGGCGCCACCGCCGCCCTGTTCCAGCCGGACGCGCGGCCGGATGCGCCCTTGATCGATGGCTGCACCCTGACCTCGCTCGGCAATGCCTGGGGGATCGAGGATTACTTCCGCGGCCTGCGGCTGCTGCGCGCCGAAGTGGCGCTGCGCTACGTCGCCTTCGTGCATGATTGCGTGCCGCTGGCCATGCCCGAACATTGCCTGGACCTGACCGTAAGGCTCTATGCGCGCTGGTTCTCGGCGCTGGCCTTGCAGGCGGATGCGCTGCTGGCCAATTCGCAGGCCACCGCCGCCGATCGCGCGCGCTACATGGCCGCCCTGCCACGCCAGCCGCCGCTGACGGTGGTGCCGCTCGCCGTCGATCCGCT
>Ga0209181_10008205_pt1 | contig 14080 bp, 16 predicted proteins | sample MAT05_FD_187208 | JGI IMG/M metagenome (GOLD analysis project Ga0209181, IMG submission 187208) | Freshwater microbial communities from Lake Fryxell liftoff mats and glacier meltwater in Antarctica - MAT-05 (SPAdes) (version 2) | ecosystem: Environmental > Aquatic > Freshwater > Ice > Liftoff... | reverse complement strand
CGAATCTCACCGCACTCATCGTATCGGCTGGCTCCGCGCCGCCGTCCTCGGGGCCAACGACGGGATCGTTTCCACCGCCAGTTTGATCGTCGGTGTGGCCGCAGCCGAATCCAGCCGCAACAGCGTGCTGGTCGCGGGCATGGCCGGTCTGGTGGCCGGTGCGATGTCGATGGCCGCCGGCGAATACGTTTCCGTCAGTTCCCAGGCCGACACCGAGCGCGCCGATTTGGAGCGAGAGCGTGGCGAGCTGGCGGGGGATGGCGAAAACGAACACGCCGAACTGGCCGCCATCTATGTCGCGCGCGGACTTGACGTCGAACTGGCGAATCGAGTGGCCACGCAATTGATGGCCAAGGATGCGCTCGGCGCTCACGCCCGCGATGAGTTGGGCATCTCCGAAGCTCTGAGCGCGCGGCCGGTGCAGGCCGGCCTGGCTTCGGCGGGCACGTTTGCCGTCGGTGCGGCTCTGCCGCTCCTGCTTGTCCTGATCGTACCTCGACCCGCCTTGGTCTGGACGGTGTCCGGCAGCTCTCTGGTGTTCCTCGCACTGTTGGGCTCCCTCGCGGCACGCGCCGGAGGTTCGCCGGTGTGGAGTTCCGTGGCGCGCGTGACTTTTTGGGGCGCGCTGGCCATGGCCCTGACGGCCGGCGTGGGAGCGTTGTTTGGGGCAACCCTATGAACGCGCGAGCCACAACGAGAGCCAGGGCAACTTGCTTGTCGTCGCTTTGTTTCATGCCGGAGTCGATGTGGCAGTCGCGTCTGCCGCTTCATCGCCCATCGCGATCGACACCGTGGGAGCGCTCATCGCACTCTGGGGCATCGCCGTCGTCCTGACGGTCTGCCCGCATCGCTTGGCATAACACAGACAACACTTATCATGAGCGCAATCGCATGGACGGTTTTGGGTTCCAGCCTCGTTGTGGCCGCTGGCATTGGGCTGGTCGCTTTCGGAAACTCGCGTTGGAAGGCGTCGACACGGGCGCAGATGGCGCTGCTCGAAGCCACGCGGGTACCGGATCCAGCAGGCAACTACAACGCACGCGAAATCGACAACCTGCCCAAACCGGTGCAGCGCTACTTCCGCTCGGTGTTGAAAGACGGCCAGCCATTTATCGCCGCCGCCACTTTCGATCTGGCCGGCACGATCGACATGTCCGCCGCCGGTGGCGAGGATTGGAAATCGTTCACGTCCACGCAGCGGGCCGTCGTTAACCGACCGGGCTTTTTGTGGAACGGTCGCGTAGCCATGATGCCGGGCTTGGCGGCGCGCGTGCACGACAGTTACATTGCCGGTGTGGGCACGCTGCACGCCACGATGCTCGGCTTGTTCACCGTGGCCGATGTGCATGGGGACGGCGAGATCGCGCGTGGCGAGATGATGCGTTACTTCGCCGAAATGGCGTGGTACCCCACCGCGCTGCTCCCCAGCCAGGGCGTGCACTGGGCAGCGGTGGACGATCGTTCGGCCAACGCCACACTGGTGGATGGCCCGATCGCGTTGACGCTGCTGTTCCGTTTCGACGACGCCGGGCTAGTCACGTCAGTCCATGCCGACGCGCGTGGCTCCGGCGTGGGTAAGGATATGGTCATGCTGCCCTGGGACTGCAGCGTCTCCAACTACCAGTTACGCCACGGCATGCTGGTGCCGACCCGTGGCGAGGCCGCCAAAGGGGGCAAGAAATACTTCGTAGGCGACCTCACGCGGCTGGAGTACGAGTTCGCGCCGTGAACCTGCCATGAATGCACGAACGCGCCAAGCCACTCTCTTCACGGTAGCGTTGGCGTCGTCGGGTGCCGCGCGATGAAACGCATCCTCGTGACCGGTGCCACGGGTCAAGTCGGCTCGGCCGTGATTACGGCGCTGCGTGCCTTTGACGGCATCGTCGTTCGCGCGGCGGTGCGCGACGTCGCAAGGGCCGCCGCGATATGGAGTGGCGATACGAGAGTGCAGCCGGTGGCCTTCGACTTCCTCGACGGTGCCAGTCAAGACGCCGCGCTGGCCGGCTGCGACAGTCTCTTTCTGCTTCGTCCGCCGCAACTCAACGGCGATTTCGGTGACTTGATCGCGCGGGCGGGGCAACACGGCGTTACGCACATCGTGTTCTTGTCGGTGCAGGGGGCGGAGCGCAATCGCTTCATCCCGCACCACAAGATCGAACGGCGGCTGATATCCAAGGGCGTGCCGTACACGCTGCTGCGGCCGGCCTACTTCATGCAGAACTTCACCGGCACGCTCCACGATGAATTGATGCGCCGCCACCGAATCTTCCTGCCAGCAGGAAACGCCCGGTTCACGCTCGTGGATGTCGAGGACATTGCCCGCGTGGCAGCCCGGGTGTTGACGCAACCCGGCACCCAGCACCACGGACAGGCCTACACGTTGACGTCGGAAACGCCGCTGAACTTTCACCAGATGGCAGATCGACTGACGGCGGGGTTGGGCACGCCCATCGCCTATGTCTCGCCCGGCCCATGGCGCTTTTATCGCACGCTGCGCTGCGACGGTCGAGAGCCCGGACTGATCCTCGTGATGATGCTGCTGCACATGCTGCCGCGATTCACGGGCACGCCACCCGTGACGCACACTGTGGCCGACTTGACGGGCCGGGAGCCGATCGAGTTCGCACAATTCGTGGCGGCCCATCGCGACGAGCTGCTTTCCACACACCTACCCGGAGGGAGACTTTAGGGAATGCCGTCACCGCTGTCACCACCCACAAATTAAGATCCATTATTTGCCTGTGAGTGGCCTAACCATGCGCTGCGCTTAGGTCGTGAGGCGACCCAGGTCACGAGCGATCGACAACCAACACACACGTGAAAGCCACAATTCCCGTTACGAAGAATCTTATCCTCAAGATGTCCGTAAGCATCGCCCTAGGGCGCGCCGACCGCGTATCGAGGAATCCGCGACGAGGCGATGCACGAGTGCGGCATCGGCACGATGCACGAGATGAGGTCGCTCCTGTTGGGCCTTGCGGTCCCCTCGTTCCGGTTTCGCGAGCACACCTTAAAAGAGAAGGTCAATCTCTGGCGCGGCAAGTCCGGCTCTGGCATCAGTGTCGTCTGGGACAGGATGGCCGCGACGGACCTGCGAAAAGCCGTGCCCAAACTCACGATTCCCGTCCACTTCGTCGAGGGAAGGTGGGACTACACCTGCAACTACCAGCTCGCCAAATCGTATTTTGACGTGCTCAAAGCGCCGGTGAAAGGCTTCTACACGTTCGATCGATCGGCGCACAGTCCCCTGTTCGAGGAGCCCACGAAGCTTTGCGATATCCTGCGCCACGACGTGCTCGCGGGGCGTACCCAACTGGCAGACAAGGAGCGCTGAGAGTAGGTTAACGCCGTTTCCTGCCGGCTCGCGCCAAAACGCGTCGTTCGGGTTGCGCCCGGCGGCGCGTGGTCCTAGCGTGCCGAGGGTCGTGCCGTTCTGGGCCATCGGCCACGTACCCGAACGGTTCTTCCCCGTCCTAAGTTATCGTGAGCTTGGCACCGACCTCTACCACGCCTGCAGCGATGGCATAACGGGTCAGTCCGGCGGTGTCGTGTATGCCGAGCTTGTCCATCAGACTCTGCCGGTGCTTCTCCACGGTCTTTATGCCGATGACGAGTTCCGCCGCGATTTGTTTGTTGGCCAGACTCTCGGCCACCAGCTGCAGCACTTCCCGCTCGCGCGCAGTGAGCTTCGGACCATTGACTTTGAGAAGACCGTTCCGCCGCCGCGATCTGCTTTGCGCATTGCGCCGGCGTCTGAGGATGGAAGGACCGAGAAAAATCTTACCGTTGGCGGCTTGACCGATCGCTCCGATCAGAATTTCGGCCGACGTGTGTTTCTCCAGAAAGCCAAAGACGCCTGCTTCGATCATCTCCTCGACATAGTTGTCGTCGGTGTGCGCGGACAGAATCACGATTTTAGCCGCAGGATCGGAGGCGAGAATCTGACGCGTTGCCTCAACGCCGTTCAACAACGGCATGGAGATGTCCATCAAGATGACGTCCGGTCGAACGGATCGCGCCAGCTGCACTGCCTTGCGACCGTTACTCGCCTCCCCCACCACTCGAAAATGCCCGTCCGCATTGAGCAGCGAGCACAGTCCTTGACGCACGAGAGTGTGGTCCTCGGCAATGAGCACCGTGATTGGACGAGAGGAAATCATTTCCATGTTTTCTTTTCGCGGAAGGGGATTTCGGCGCGCACGGTCGTGCCTTTGCCCGGCGCGGATTGAATGACCAGAGTTCCTCCGATCATTTCGATCCGCTCTTTCATGCCGATCAGGCCCAAGCGCGTCCGGTTTTTGGCCGCGAGCGTTTTCGGAACGTCGAACGACCTGCCGTTGTCGCCGATTTCCATCCGGATTGCTCCCGAGATTTCGCCGATGCTCACCCTGACTTTCGTCGCTTGTGCATGCCGCGCGACATTGGTGAGTGCCTCCTGCGCCACCCGGTAGAGCACCGTTCGCGTAGCGCTGCCCAAAGCCTCGACTCCACCGAACGCAGTGAACTGGATCTTGAGTTTTTTTCGGACCGCCAGAGCCTGGTTGTAGGCATGTAGCGCCGGAATCAGGCCGAGATCGTCAAGCGCCGGTGGCCGCAGGTCGCGTGCGAACCGGTGCAACATGTCTACGGAGCCCTCGACCAACCGCTGCGTGCGGGCGATCTTTTCTTTCAGCGTGCGCAGGCCGATGGACGCTCCTTTGCCCAATGCGGCTAACTCGGCATTTATGCCCACAAGCGTTTGCGCGACCTCATCGTGCAGTTCCCGGCTGATCTCTTTGCGCTCGTCCTCCTGCGCCAAAATAATCTGCCGCGTCACCTGGCGGAGCTTTCTCTGCATTATCTGCGATTGTAAAAATAGCGCGCGATACTGCTCTTTGCCTTTTCGGATCGCAGCCTCGCCTAACTTTCTTCGACTAATCTCCCGCTCCAAGCGACGAGTTCCCGTAACCAGCACGGCAGTGCGGCGTTGCAAATCCCGATGGCTATCGCGCGAGGCTTGCTGAGCCGATTCCAGCGGCAAGAGCGCTTGGGTGAAGAATACGCACGCCCGCCGGATCGAACCATTGCGCATGTTTGCGAAATCGGACGACGGCACGAGCGCGACGACCGCCTGCTCGTGCATTATGGCCAAGTCCAATGTACTGAAACCTCCGACTTGGGCAGCACGACCTAAGAGCTGCGCACGGTCGCCCTTACCTGGATATTCTCTTTTAAGTTCAGCCAGTAAGGCGTTTAGATAGCGCGACGACAATTTCCCGCGCAGCTTTTCAGAAGACGAGGGAGTTTCTTTGCTCATCGGGTGCGAGATCGCGCAGAAACGGCGAGCCGTCAGAGGATCACGCAGGTGTAGTCACACGAATCCGGCTGCGGATCCCATCTATTTGCATGAAAGAGGCTTTTTCGCTAGGTCTCTCCCAATCAATAATTTAGTGACTAACAGTCGCTCACCGCTTCAATCCTCCAAGAGGGGAAACGTAAAAAACTGCCAGTGCCTTCACCTCGGCCTCTTTGAAACAATAGCTACAAATCGAGTCGGGCGTATCCAGTTCCAATCGCGTAAGGACGGCGGGAGCGATTTCGGGGGACAGTCCGCGCGCGATCATCACCCGTCGAGCGATGGTTTACAGGCGCGGGCGGGACGCCAGTGGTACGGGCGGCAACATAAATCAGGGGACCGAATTTGTTTCGGCCGGCAATAGATTCCACTGAACGATGACGGGCGGGTCCATCCGGTCGGAACCTTGGCCGAGCACACTCAGCGACGCGGTGCCGAGCAAAAAATGACGCGCCTCCACCACAGCCAGCCCGATCCAACGAACACCGAGCACGCGCCCGAAATGCCCGTGCGAAAAAACCGCGACGCGCCCAGTGTGCATGCGCAGACGCGCGATCAGGCAATCCGCGCGCGCGATGACTTGTTCGGGCGATTCTCCGCCCGGGCACCCGTCGGTGAAAATATCCCAGCCGGGCCGTTCGGCATGAATCTCCAGCGAGCGCCGTCCTTCGTAGTCGCCGTAATCCCACTCGGCGAGGTCGGGGTCCGTCGTGGCCGAAGCCGCTCTTTCGCAGATTTCGCAGGTTTGCCGGGCGCGTTTTCGTGGGCTGACAAAGACGCGATCGAACGTGAGAGGGCGCAACCGCTCCCTAAGTTCGCGCGCCTCCTGCTCTCCTCGTTGGGTCAGCGGCAAGTCGGTCCGGCCGGTGTGTTGACCGGTCAGGGACCATGCCGTCTCGCCGTGGCGAATGAGGTAGAATTCGGACAGACGGTCGGGCGCATTCATGAATCTACGGCGGCCCACTTCCAGTTCCGAATTTCCGGAAGGTCCTGACCGTTTTCGTCAATGTAGCGTTTGTGTTCGATCAGTTTATCCCGCAGTTTCTGCTTGAGATAGACCCCCTTGTCGCCGGTCTGCGGCAACCGGTCGATGGCGTCCATCACGAGGTGGAAGCGGTCCAGGTCGTTCAGCACCGTCATGTCGAACGGCGTGGTGATGGTGCCCTCCTCCTTGTAACCGCGGACGTGGATATTGTGGTGGTTGGTGCGGCGATACGTCAAGCGATGGATCGTCCATGGATAGGCATGGAAGGCGAAGATCACCGGCTTGTCCTTGGTGAAAAGATCGTCGAAATCCCGGTCGCTCAACCCGTGAGGGTGCTCCGATTGCGGCTGGAGCTTCATGAGGTCGACGACATTGACCACGCGGATTTTCAGGTCCGGCAGGTGTTCGCGTAGAATCGAGACGGCGGCGAGGGTTTCGACGCGCGCCAGGGCTCTCTCGGAGTGGCGGCGGTGCCGCGCTCCCGTCGGTCGGTGCTAATTGGAAATAACCAGGCGCTGTTCGATCGACGCGGACTCTTCGATAAAGACGTCCATCTGCTGGCCGACGTAGATCGGCGGATCTCCCGGTTCGAAACTGAAGAGCGCCTGGAGCACTCGGGTATCGACGCGCTCGGCGCTGTCGCCGGTCAGGGATTTTTTCGGCACGACATAGGGCTCGAAGCGGACGAACGTCAGCGGCATTTTGAGCGCGTTGCGGCCCCGGAGGAAACCCGTGGCCGCTGCTCCCACTGGAATCCGCCACGCATCGTTTTCGTCCACATCCACCCGCACGTGGAGCGGCGTGACACTGCCGAGGAGAATCGACGGTGGCTGACCGACCCAAGACGCCGCGACAGAAGCGAATTCTCCGAGATGCGCTTTCACTTGGAGCACCCTGCCGTCCATGGGTGCGCGAACGGTCAGCCGTTCCAAGTCCGTTTCGGTGGATTTCACCTCCGCTCGCGCCTGCGCCCCCGGTAATCACCGCTGCGACGCACAGTGGAATGCCGGCTCCGACCGACACAGCCAGGGGAATGGCGAAAGGCATAATGAGCGAAGCTGCTCCCCAGCCCGAGCCGATGAAATAGGTTACCGCTGCAGACAAAAGAAGATAACTGCCGATCAGCAGTCCGATTAAAAGCGAAGGGGATATTTTTTCGACTAGATGGCTGCTGCCAGGGTAATCGGCGGAAGTAACGCTGAAAGCCACGGTTTCATTTTTTCGATTGTAGTGTTTGGATTTCGCTTTCCGGAATCTTCACAAACGGCGGTATCGGGCAATCCAGCGTGTCGGCGATGGCGCGGAGCAATTCGGCTTCGCGTTCTTGGATCAGCCCGTCCGCGCCGACGACCTGCACGCAGGCTTCGAGGACATTTTTTTTGATTTGCAGTGCAGCCAGCGCGAGGCGATCGAGGGCGGTATCCAGTTGTTCCAGCCCGGACTTTTCGCGCGGCAGGAACTTCAGCCCGTCCGCCTTCGCGCCCAGATGGAGTGCGCCCGCCCGGAATGCCTTTTCGATCTTGTCGGCGTTGCTGCTGCTGAATTTCGCCAGCGCCGAGAGCACGACGCTACAATCCGGCACGAGCGGTTCGAGCGTATGATATTGAATGGAGGCCGGCCGGATCTCACCCGACTGCAAGGCGAGGTGCCGGCGGACGATTTTCTGCAGGACGAATTCAAAGAGTTCAATTTTCCCGTCGCTCTCGATGATCCATTGCAACGCTTGGCTGAACTGCTCGAACTCGTCGGGCCGCAGATGGCGCAGTGCGGGCAAGGCAAGGTTCACGAGCGGCAGCCGGACACGAGCGGCGATGGGCACGACTTCAGGCCAGAGGGCCTCGGTCTTGTCGCCCACCCCCGGCGCAGCTCGCCTGGCCAGTTCCACGAGTTGCTTCGCGCGCAAGGTTTCGTCAGGGCCGAGAAGCATCGCGTAGATGAGCGCGGTCGCGTCGAGCGGTTCGCGAGCGGCGGACTGGACCTTTTCGGAGAACGAATCCCGCAAGGCCTCGGCGTAGCGCAGGTGCGACTGGTTTGGTTTGCCCAAATGGGGGAGCACGGCCCCCATCGGGACGGCGTTGGTGGCGAACCCGACGCCGCCAACCGTCGCGCCGGGCATCCCGAGAATCGGTGGAAACGGAGATCGTGACGATGCTGGTTTCGCGGCCTCGTGCGCCGATTCTGCGGCAATCGCAGCTGCGTTGGCGGTCATGAATTTCCCGTCCCAACCAGGATCGATGGCGCGGATGCGCTCGGCGAGCGGCGGGTGGGTGGCCATCGTTCCGAACAAAGGTTTGCCTAGGCCATCGCCGAAAAACATGTGGCTGGCCTCCCCAGCGTGAGCGGATTCGAGCTTCGAGCCGGTGCCGCCGATCTTTTGTAACGCCCTGGAGAGCCCCGCTGGATTGCGGGTGAACTGAACCGAGGAGGCATCGGCCAGGAATTCACGTTGTCGGCTGAGCGCGGCCTGGATGAGCCGGCCAAAAAAGACGCCGATTGCACCGATGACGATCAGGGCCAGTCCCAGGAACATCAGCGGATTTCGATCCCGGCTGCTGCGGCCGCGCGAGTAGATCAGGATCCGCCCAATTACCGCGAGACACAGGATACCAAAGACGACTCCCATGAGACGCAGATTCAGCCGCATGTCGCCATTGAGGATGTGACTGAACTCGTGGCCGATGACGCCCTGCAGTTCATCGCGGTTGAGCAAGGTCACGCAACCGCGCGTGACGCCGATGGCGGCGTCGCCCGGCGCGTGGCCGGCGGCAAAAGCGTTGATGCCCTTTTCGTCGTCGAGCACATAAATCTTTGGGACCGGCACGCCGGCGGCGATGGCCATTTCCTCGATCACATTCCGCAATTTTCGCTCATCGGGATGGGTGGTGTTGGAATTGACGAGCCGTCCGCCCAGTGACTCCGCCACTGCACTGCCGCCCTTGGCCAACGCGGCGGTTTTGTAAAGGCTGCCAATGATGACAACCCCAAGCGTGCCCGACACGACGTAAAGGAAAAGCCGGGGATCCCATAGCGCGAGTTCGGGTTGCACTGCGCCAGGTGCCTGGCTGGCATTCCCTCGGTAGAATATCAACAGACTGGCGATGTAGACCGACGCGATGATGCACATGACGGCGATCGCGAAATACACCACCAGCACCTTCGTGCTCTTCCGTGCTTTGTCCTGGAGTTCGAAAAAATCCATGAGCAAACTCTCTTCAAGCGAACGAAACCTTCGGCGCTTCCCGTTGCTGCGGCTCCTCGATGGCGAACAACTCGGCGGCGGTGAAGTGGAACGTGCCGGCGATGAGGCTGCTGGGGAAAACCTCCCGCTGTGTGTTGTAGGCCATCACCGAGTCGTTATACGCCTGCCGGGAAAAGGAGACCTTGTTTTCCGTTGAAGTCAGTTCCTCCATCAGGCTCAGCATGGTTGCGTTCGCTTTGAGGTCGGGATAAGCCTCGGAGAGGGCGAACAGGCGGCCGAGCGTGCCGGTGAGCGTGCCTTCGGCAATGGCGAGCTTCTTCATCGCGGCGGGATCGCCGGGATTGGCGGCGGCACCCGTGTTAGCGGACGCGGCAGCATCGCGCGCGGCGATGACGGCTTCGAGCGTGCCGCGTTCGTGTTTGAGGTAACCCTTCGCGGTCTCGACCAGATTAGGGATCAAGTCGTAGCGTCGCTTGAGTTGCACATCAATTTGCGCAAAAGCGTTTTTGAAGCGGTTGCGCAGGCCAACGAGTTTGTTGTAGATGCCGGCTACGAACAGCACGACCACCAAAGCCAGCGCGGCCAGCACGATGAGGACGATTAGTAATGGACTCATAAATTGTTCCTTCCTTCTTTTGTTGTTTTCTGTGTCGGAATCGCTCGAGCCGGTATCTTGCGGGGGTTGCTTCATCGTTTCTTCTCGAGGTCTTCGATTAACGCTTTCATCTCGGCGATCTCTTTGCGCTGAGTTTCAATGATGCCGTCCGCGAGCTTCCGCGCACGCGGATCGGAAATGTGTGCGCGCTCGCTCGTCGGAATCGCAATCGAATGGTGCGGGATCATCGCCCTCATCCAGGAAACATCCTCGACCGTCGCCTGACTGCGCACGAGCCAAAGCGACGCGGTGAAAACGAATGCGCTGCCCACCAAGATGCCGACGTTCGCTTTTCGATTGTCATACATCTTCAGCATCAATCCGAGCATGACGACGGCCATCGTCGCGCCCATGACCAGCGCCATTTAAGCGCGGGTCTCGCTGAAGAAGATGTGGTCGAGCGCGTAGGTATTGAGGTACATGAGGCCAAACATCACGACCGTGGAGGTCGCGATCGTAGCGGCGAATTTTGGGTATGGATTCATAAGCGTGGGTGAGGTGAAATGGGCATGGCTTTGCGGCTAAAAACGAACCTGCAGTCCGCGACCCAACCGAACCTGGAATGCCATTGGACGATCGGGGGAAGAGTCTCGCTCAGCAGGTAGCTTGTGCCCGCCCGGGTCTCCCAATGTTTGCTCGTATCATTCCACCGTCGACGCCGACAACATCGCCCCCAGCACAAACAGCGTCAGACTTCCCAGCTCTCCCGCGAACGGCTTCGTCAGTTTTCCGACGGTTGAAAAAATGGGGGGTTGAGAACGATTCGGAAGTTCTCATTGTTTGAGGGAATCGGCCTGCGACGCTTCGGTCATGATTTTAACGATCGTGTCCTCCACTTCCTGCGCCACGCCTTTCAGGTGTGGAGTTGCGAACAAAGCGAGCAGCGTGGTGGGCTTCAAGGTCGCCAGAATGGTTTTGCCGTCCTCCTCGTAAATGGAGATACGGCAGGGCAACGCCGTGGAAACGCTCATGTTTTCCTCGAGCACCTTTTTCGCCTGCTGCGGCTGGCAGACCTCGAAAATCAAGCACTCGTGGGCGAACGCCACACCCTTCTTCGCCATGGTCTCCTTCAGGTTGTGGACGTGCATCACGCCAAAGTGGTTCGCGGTGACAGCCGTGTGCAGAGCGGCCGCCGCCGCGCTCACGGTTTTTTCTGTCGGTAGTGTGAATAGCATGACTTCCCTTTCCAGGTTTAGTGGCTCCCGCTTCGCTTCGGCGGCTCGTGAATTATTTCTTCGACCTCTTGACGATCGCAACGACCAGCAAAACCACCACCAGCGTGCCGACGACCGGCCAGAGCCACATGCCTCCGCCAGACATTCCGTTCATCCATCCGCTCGATTGATTCATCATAAAACTCCGTGTGTTTCGCCGGCTCGGCGTCGTCAGGTGAAGGAATTGCTTCACCACTGACCGCCGCGCTTCGGCTTCGGATAGGGTGCACCGAAACACACCGCGGCACAATGGGGTGTAGGCCTACCGCAGACCATCCTCGCTCCGACCTGGGACAACAGCCCCCCGTCGGCATGATTTCATCGCGCGAATTTGGCGTCAAGAGGGCGTGCCTCGTGGATTTTTATCCTAGGTTTCCACCAGCCGCAGCAGGTCTGCCAAAAGCCGCTTCCGCCGCTGCTGAAAGCGGCGTTGGCGGGCGGCGTTGTTGGCGCGCTTGGTTTCCGCCGAAACCGTCGGGCGGCCGCGGCGGAGGCGGACGGGGAGGTCGGGCGCGGGAGTGAAGAGGTTGCGGCGTTTGAAGGCCGGCGGCGTGTCGCGCAGCGCGAACAGGCGCGAGCGACGTCCGTTCACGGCGAACCATGGCTCCGCTGAAATGCGTTCCTCGCCAAAACACCAGGACGGCGGGGCGATGCGGATGCGTTCGGCCAGGAAATCCGCGTAAGCCGCAAGCGTGGCGTCGGCGAGCGTGCCTTCGGGAAAGCGCGCGGCGAGCAGTGGGGGCGCAGTCTCGATCGTGCGGGCCAGAGCGGGGCGCGAACCGAGCGTGCGCACCGTATGCAACCAGTCCGCGAGCTCGCGGCCGAAGGTGGGCAGCGAATCGGAGCGGGCGGCCACCTCGGCCAGGGTTTGCGGGCGCGGTTGCATGGCGTCAGTTATCGTCCGCTAAAGCGGACTCGACGATTTCTTGCGCGCGATCGGAGAGCACGTCGTGCGGGAAAAAGCGGTCAAAAATCGCCTCTACGTCTTGCGGTGTGGCCGGTTTGATTTTGCCGATTAGAAATCGGATGTCGGGTTCGTCTCCCGGATAGCCGGGGAGAGGAGGACGGCAGGCTCGCAATTTCAGTGCGAGCAGGTAGGCGGCTGTCGGCACGGTGACGATGAGGCCTGGGCCGAACGCCTCGACGGCGGACAAGGTTCGCTTGGCTTCGTGTTGGGATAAAAACTGAGCGACGTCGGAGTTGATCCAGTCATCCGGCAGATCTTGTTCGCGGGCGACCTGGCGGGCCATGCGGTGGCCGGTTTCGGACGGGCGGATAAGTGCATCCACGTCCTTGGTGCTGTCGCGTGAACCGTAGACCAAGGTGAACACCGCGCCGCCGTACAGTGACAATTCCAACTCGAGCCTTTCGGCCACGGCCAGCTCGGCCAACCGCCGTAACGCTTGGGTAAGTCGATCCTTATTTAACAATTGATAAGGCATTTAAATAAAACGTTATATAACGTTTTATTAATTTCAAGCATGCTATTCTGCGGAATCGGACGAGGTTGGTCCAGAGGGGATGATTCGGGAGGAGCTGCACCCATCACGCCGGCGCCAGCTCACTCGTTTTGCTCATCACCGCCCATCTCCCTTCCGCAGAAACCAGGACAGCGGCCGGCGCAATGAAGCGGGCGGCGGATAGTCCTTCACGTAACCGACTCGCAAAAGGAACTGGACTCGAGCCCCCAGATCGATGGCCGAAGAGAGGGAGAGCCTGGTGGCCGGTTCTTCCAAAATCTGAGTCATCGGATGCATCCCGATCCCGCAGCCTCGCACTTTAAGAAACAGCCGCTGCATGCGTCGGCCGGTTTCGAGCAGCGAAGCCACCGACGCGTCGGGGCTCGTGATTGCGATCCACCCGGCCGATGACGCCACTTGCTCGCGCACCTGGCCGATCGTCCGCTCACGAAAGGATTTTTTAAGCACGCTGGTCCGGTCGTAGAAATTGCGGACCGCCCAACCGGACACGCCGGCGATTTCCATGGTCCCGGTGGTCAATCCGTCGCGGTAGGCCCGGACTTCCTTGCTGGAGAATCGGATCCAATCGGCTAATTCCTCCTGTGCCCGATCGCGGTAGGCCTGCAGAAGATTTGCCTCGACGGTCTGCTCGTCGATGAAGCGGGACTCCCGGCTCCCGGTGGGGAAATACCGAATAAAGTCCGGTTCCCCCGAGACCAGCCGCGCGATGTCGTCATGGCGGAGCGGCTCAGGGGAAAAGCCTGCCCGGAGCGTGCGACGACTTTTCATCGCTTCAATGTTCAACACGTTCAGCGGGCCGTTCTTTGTCAGCCTCACGTCCATCACCCGTTCGTCCTGATTGGTCGCGGCGAGCAAAGTCCATTGGCACACGTAGCCGAAGGCACCGGCGGCAAACTCCAGATTTTGCAGAAACGCCCCGAGGGACAAAAGCGTCTCGCGCTGGGACGGATCGACGGCGGGCAGCCATCGGCGTCTGTCGTTACCGATGATCCAGTGAAACGGTTCGAGATGGTCGACGGACCAGGGTTGCGTGTTGTGACCGCTCGGAGCGAGCGATGCGAGAAGCAGGATGGCCTCTTCGTCCGGCCTCAGATAAGCAGGAGAATCCCCTTCGGCCGAGGGGATGTCGGCGCGCCGCAGATTGCGTCTATCGCTGAGCAAATAGGCGGCGCAGCCGGCGACGACGACGCCACCGACCGACAGTTTAATAA
>Ga0209181_10008200_pt1 | contig 14089 bp, 10 predicted proteins | sample MAT05_FD_187208 | JGI IMG/M metagenome (GOLD analysis project Ga0209181, IMG submission 187208) | Freshwater microbial communities from Lake Fryxell liftoff mats and glacier meltwater in Antarctica - MAT-05 (SPAdes) (version 2) | ecosystem: Environmental > Aquatic > Freshwater > Ice > Liftoff... | reverse complement strand
TGGAGCGCAAGTATGCCATTTACCTGCCACCCGGTTATGAAACTTCTAACAGAAGTTATCCGGTGTTGTATTTATTGCATGGCTCCGGCGATGACCAAAGCGGATGGATTCAGTATAATGCTGACTCTATTTTGACCTGAAATTTAAAAATGACTACCTAATTATAATTAGAAAAACAATGAAATTAATCCACGAAATAAACCAGTCTTTTTAAATTCAGTATTTACTTACCTGACTGACACGCAAAAATTTGCGCTTGTGCAACCGGTCAGCTCATTCATTCCGATTTGGTACAAATTGCGGAGCATTTAAACGTCACACCGAGAAAAAAAAACTGGCTTGCTGTATTCTCTGGACTTAACAGGACAAAGGCTTGTACCTGATACTCAAAATAAAGAAAGCTATTACTTTCCTTTATTTGATACGCTACTAAAAAATTATATAGAAAGGCTGCAATGGATAATTGCAGCATTTCCCCGGGATAGTTGTTCAGTATTCTTGTTTCTTTTGTTAAAGGCGATGCCTTTGATTTGCCAAATAATTGCAGCCCTTTATTTTCGTTTCCAATACTATTCTTCTTACCTGTAGCATATTCAAATATGCTCACATAATTTACTGCATTGTCATTCTTGTAAAATTCAATACCATCCGGCACATTACCGCTTTTGTAATGATATTTACTATATCCTTCAGGCATTCCCATCCTGTTATAACTCACCTTTTTTATATAGTTGTTTTCATTGTATACATATACAAGCCGACTATTGTATTAGGTGTTTCGTGCTGAGTAAGCAAATCTGCCGTGTTTAACATGTAATTGATAGATTCCCTCGTTTGTTCAATCCCATTTATGTAGTACCTGTATAGCGCCTCGTTGTTTGTATGACTCGTTCGTTTATTTATTGGGGCATTGTTCATCCGATACGCTGTAATCTCTTTAATCCGCTTCCCGTCATTGTCCAATTCTTGCGTTGGTGGTGCTTCTTTACAACCCTTAATTATCACTAACAAAAGCCATGGTAGGAATAAAATATATTTTTTCATTTTTACTTCTTTGTTTATTCATGTAACGATTTACTTCAGCTGTAAAGCTTATGAATACTAAGGAACGATTCGGTGAGTAAATTTTTTAAATAGCTCAAAACATTTATATATCAGCACTTTGTTTGCAGGCACTATCTTTTTACTCCGAAGTAGGCGTTTTGAGCTCAGGCGAATTTGCAGGCATGGTAGCAGATGATCCGGCTTGTTAAATTGAAATGAAATCTTCAGGCTAATATTCATAATAATCTTTGCGGCATTGAAAAAGGGGAAGGATGGTTTTAGATCCTTACCAATTACCTGGCAGGTTTAATTGGGTGTCGCATACCCTGGTCTATTTTTAATAAGATTCGTTACATTTTAATTTCGGCACAATAAAGTTTAAATTGCTAAATTGGAAGCCCGAAGCATCAAAATGAATTGTTGGTGTGGAGGAATGTAACAGATCTGTAAATGAATGGTAATAAATGGAACCAGCTATGCCTTCAACACATGGGTATTTAAAATAGAACAACTATTATTTTTGATAACTACTAAACTTCTTCGAACGTTGATAGAAAAAATATGAAAAATATTAAAACGATTACTGTTCTGCTCTCCTGCTGTATTGCATCAAACCTCCTACAGGCGCAATCCACCAACAGCAATGCATTAACAAAAAAAGAAAAAAAGCATGGTTGGGTATTGTTGTTTGATGGAAAAACATCGGCCGGCTGGATGAAGGCAAATGGGAAACCCTTTCCGGAGAAGGGTTGGCGAATCAGTGATGGAACTTTGGCGGTGCTGGAAAATGAAAAAGGCGGCGATATTGTTACGTCCGAAGAATATGCAAACTTTGAATTGTCGATTGATTTTTATTTAAGCAAAACGGCCAACAGCGGCATCAAATATTTTTTTACCAATTATCCAACCGGCGGCAGCCTTGGAATGGAGTACCAGGTAATGGATGATGCAGGCGCTTCGGACAATAAACTGGCCAATCATTTATGCGGGTCATTGTACGATATTTTTCCACCAAATGAATCCATTAAAAAAGTAAATGAATTGGGGCAATGGAATACCGCAAAGATTGTATGCAAGGGAAAGCAGGTGGAACATTGGCTGAACGGTATTAAAATCCTTGAATTTGAAAGAGGAAGTGCCGCTTATGTTGCTGCAGTAGCGAAAAGTAAATACCAGACATCGCCTTTGTTTGGCACCGTTGAAAAGGGAAGAATATTGTTGCAGGAACATGGGCACGAAGTATCGTTCAGGAATATCAAAATAAGGAAATTGTAATGAATCGGCCAATCTGTAATTTAATTCTTTAATCGCCAGGATAAATTGTCGCCAATTCGAAGTACTTTAGTAGTTCCCTTTAAACAAAAAAATAAAACATGAATCTCCGCACTTCAAAATGTCACAATCTATCTTTTTTAAAAACGATTGCAGGATTATTGATGTTGTTCTTTTGCTCTGTGCAAGTGATGGCGCAGCCTAAAAAAATATACCTTGCCAATGATGACCATACCGATTACATGTGGACGGGTGATGAAGCAACTTACAAAAAAGCATTTTCTGAAATGCTTGATTATTATATCGAGCTCAACGACTCAACGGCTCATCTTCCTTACAACCAGCAAAGCAAGTGGAATTGCGATGGATCTTACTGGGTGTACAATTATAGGGAAACAAGAACTAAAAAACAGTTTGATCAACTCATCAGGCAGATAAAAGAAGGAAAGATTACCGTGCCGTTAAATTCAATGATTGTTTTAATGGGCGCCGCACCTGCTGAAGCCACTATTAGAGATATGTATTATGCAGGTTCATTAAAACGAAAATATGGATTAGACCTGTCGTTGGTGCTAAATATGGAGGACCAGGTATTACCACTCGGCCTGGCGTCTTTATGGGCAGGTTCCGGTGCTAAATACTCCTGGAAAGGAGTATGTGCCTGTGCCACAAAAGTAACCGCGTTGGAAAGAAAGCGGAATCAAATGTTTTGGTATAAGGGATTGGATGATCAGAAAGTGTTAATGAAATGGTATGCTATAAATCCGGCTTATACTGATATGGCTAAACGCAACGAATTCAAGTATCTCCTGGGTACGTATTTAGAGGCATCAAACCAGGTACAGGCAATTGACGATTGTAAATTTTTATTGAATGATCCGGTTTATCCCTATAAAATAGCGGCAGCATTTGGTAAGGGCGGCGACGATCTAAAAACCATTACCAATGCATTCCCTAAAATAGCAAAGGAAAAATCAGACTCAGATTATGAAGTGATCGTTTCCAATGAAATAGATTTCTTTAAAGATTTCGAAAAACAATATGGCGCTACTTTACCATCAGAAACAATATCGTATGGCAGCACAGAATGGGGCAATAGTTTTGCATCATTGGCAGAAGTTTCCGCTTCGGTAAAACGCTCCATCGAAAAGCTGAGGACCGCAGAAGCCATTTACACACTGGTGGCTTTGAAGGATAAAAAATTTGCCACAGATTTAGCGGAACAAAAAGAAAAAGCCTGGTTCGCCTGCGGCATGTACTTTGAGCACGACTGGACAGCGGATGGTCCGCATATCACCCGAAAACAGCGGGCCGACTGGCAAAAAAAAACTGCGGCTATATTTAACAGTTATGTAGATACATTGTACAACAGATCTGTAAAGCGGCTGGGACAATTAATAACAAAAAATCCGGTAGCGAATGAATCGTTTTATGTTTTCAATCCGCTTGGTTGGCTACGAACAGACTACAGCGATTACCTTTACAATGGATCTTTATCCATTAGTGTGGTTGACAAAGTAACACAAAAAGAAGTGCCATTTCAATCCGTAACAAAAGGCGAAAAATCCTATTTGCGGGTGTTAGCAGCTGATATTCCGTCGCTGGGTTACAAGGTATTTGAAATAAAAAAGAAAAATGTTCTAACTGTTTTTTCTGAAACGATTGTCGCCACAGATAGTACCATTGAAAATAAATTTTACAAAATAAATTTTACAAAGCAAGGCGTTATTACAAGTTTGTTTGATAAAATAAACAACCGGGAATGTATAAAGCCATTCGATAAATTGTATGCAAACGACCTTGGATCTGGATTGGCCAATAACGGCGATTCCGTTACAATCGTAAACAGGGGCGCCGTTTCTGTTACATTGGTTGCATCCTCCTATAAACCCGTTAAGCATATTACAAAGCTTACCCTATTTGCAAATAGTGACCGAATTGAATTAGAAAATTACATCCTCCAAAATCCTGATGCCAAACCAGTCACGTATTCTTTTTCGTTTAATCTTGATAAACCCGATACCTGGCATGAAGAGGCAGGTGCAATTTTACATGCAAAAACGATTGCCCGTGGCGGACACTATGCTGACACTGCCAACCGGGTAGATTGGCTGGCTTTGAATCATTTTACTGATATGTCTGATACAAACTATGGAGTGACTATTTCAAACAGGGATGCTTATTTTATGAAAACCGGCAACAGCACTAATAATTTATTGGATGATACCGCTGCTCACATCAAGGTGTTGGCAACAGCCCAGGTCGATAATTGGCTGGGAATGGTAAACCAGGATGGCGATGATTATTTTGAACATTTTCTTGCGCTAAGGCCGCATTCAGGCAAAGTTGACGCAGGCGCTGCAATGCGTTTTTCATTGCAACATCAGAATCCTTTGACTGCGCAAAAAATAACCGGCGGCACTGCCTATGACGAAAAACAGTTTTCCTTGTTCTCGGTTTCAGACAGCAATGCAATTATTTGGGCGGTAAAGCCCGCAGAGGAGGGAATTGCAAACGGAATTATACTACGCTTGTGGAATTTGGATGATCAGAACAAAACAGTCATGATTAAAGGAAATGTTCCGCTGGTAAAGGCTTTTGCAACAACACATATTGAAACCGATAATCAAACCATCCCCGTTAAAAACGGTAAACTTGAAACCATTATCGGGCACAACAGGTTACAGACCTATCGTCTCTTTAAATAATTTATAAAGACAGTTAACCTTACACCTCAAGATTGCCGGAGATCATTTTTTAGCTAAAAGACTATTTGCGTTTTTATATGAAAGTTTGTTGCCATATGCTGCAAAGTAATATGGCTTCTAAGGATGACCTCGGTCGTTAAAAATACCGCAATCTCAAAAGCGGCTGCATACAGTATAATGCTGAATCTATTTTAACCTGAAATTTAAAAATGACTACCTAAATAAGAAATAGCATTTGGACGTACGCCATTAGGCCTCATTAAATGTCTTCTAAACAACAACCTGGATTAACAGGTATCAAAAAAATTGGATATAATTATGAGAGCGATCAAAATCGTGGTGCTATTTTTAGTGAGCATTTTTTGCAGGATATCTTTAATAGCCCAGAACTTCGCCATACAAGGCGCCTGGAAAATGAGTTTTGACGATGCAAAGGAATTCAGTAAACCAGCCTACAATGATACTGCCTGGGCAGCATTAACCCAGTTAAAATGGAGCGATGACCGCAAAACAACTGCTAACCGTTTATTGTGGATTCGCAAGCGGGTGCTTATTCCATCTAGTCTTAAGCCGGCTTTTGATAAAACCGGGTTGCTTACTTTAAGCATGGGAAAAATTGCTCAAAGTGATGATACGTATCTGAATGGAAAATTGATTGGCTCAACAGGGTCAGGAGATACTTACCGCAACTATCTGGTAAGTAAAGAAGATATCTTATGGGATCAGGAAAATGTTATCGCAATCAGGGTGCGGCACTGGGGTTCGTTCCAGGTATCAAAGATTCCAACGTTTGTTGCTGCTGCACCTGAGCATTTGTTTACTTACAGCTCGGGTTTAAAAAGCAGTAATACAAAAGCGCCTGTTCTAAATAAGGAATTGCAGTACCAGTTATCGGTTGCCAATAAATCACCTCGTACAGCAGACGCAGTTATAAATGCTGATTTCTATAATTTTAAGGGGGATAAAATTAATTCCACCAAAAAAAATGTAACTATTGCTGTTGGAAAAAATGACATCCAGTTTCCATACAGTTCAACTTCACCCTTTCTTAAAATTGTTTATTCCATTGACATGCCTGCTTATCAATATAAGGAAGAATGGAATGCAGAATTCGGGTACGAAAATATAATGTATAAACCAGTAGTACCGCTTGTTGGGTACAAAGCAACACAAAAGTATATTCCTGCCGAACAGGATAAGCAAGTTGTAGGGGGATGGCTGGGCGACCGTATGAAAGCCAATACCGAACAGCGCCTTTATAAAGTAGATGAGGATGCCATCCTCGCAGGTTTTATTAACCGGCCTGGAAGTCATTCATGGATTGGCGAACACGTGGGTAAATTCCTGGAGGCTGCTTGTAACAGTTATGCCAATACTGCCGATCCGGCATTGAAAATTCAAATAGACCGCAGCGCCCAGCAACTCATAGCAGCACAATTACCGGATGGATATTTAGGCACCTATGATATCGGTAGTCACTGGACAAGCTGGGATGTATGGAGCCACCGGTATGATATAATGGGGCTGTTAAAGTATTATGAATTATCTGGCTTTAAACCAGCATTGACCGCTTCTGAAAAAATTGGCAACCTGTTGATGAAAACTTTTGGAACAGAAAAAGGACAGCGGGATATCGTTCGTGCAGGCGGGCATGTTGGCATGGCAGCAACCTGTATCCTGGAATCAATGGGTGAGCTATACCGGTTTTCAGGCAATAAAAAATATTTAGACTATTGTTACTTCCTGATCAAAAGTTTTAATAATCCGGGCGGTCCCCGGATCATTTCTACACTCGATTCAATTGGGCGGGTAGATAAGGTTGCCAATGCAAAGGCATATGAAATGTTATCAAACCTGCTCGGGGTAGTTAAATTATACCGGCTTACCAATGATGAACAATTTTTGAAACCTGTGCTCGCTGCATGGAACGATATTGCAGCCAATCGTTTATACATCACAGGTACTACCAGTTCATTTGAACATTTCCAGGATGACCAAGTTTTGCCTGCTGAAAACAATTCCAATATGGGCGAAGGTTGTGTAACCACTACCTGGATTCAATTCAATTACCAGTTGCTCTGCATTACCGGCGAAATGAAATACATCAATGAACTGGAACGTTCGGTGTACAATCATTTAACAGGTGCAGAAAATCCACAAACAGGTTGCGTCAGTTATTATACCCCATTGATGGGCGCAAAACCTTATGGCTGCGCCATCACCTGTTGCATGAGCAGTGTGCCAAGAGCTTTGGCCATGATCCCGTTATTTGTAAATGGAAAGATCAATCAATCGCCATCCTTCCTGTTTTACCAACCTGGTACTTACACTACCACTGTTGCAAACAATGCCACTGTTTCGTTTAACACCACAAGCAATTTTCTAAAAGGCGAAAATATTGTCATTCGGGTTGATAAAACAATCGCTGCTCCATTCACAGTTGATTTCAGAAAACCTTATTGGGCCAGTGATTTTTCCATCAATATCAATGGAAAGAAACAGGTTGTTACGGCGGATGACTTTGTGGCGATCAAAAGAGTTTGGAAGAAGGACGACAAGATTTCGATCAGCTTTACAATGCCGACGATTGTGTTGGATGGTGGCAAAAGTTATCCCGGCACGGTTGCCTTTCAGCGGGGCCCACAGGTATTGGCATTTGACAAAAATATCAATGGCTTTGCAGCAGATGCTATAACGGTTGATGCAAATAATTTACAGTTACAATCATCGCCAAAGGTGCTTCCAAACAATTGGATTGGTGGATTGGCTTTTGAAGCAAAGGCGAAAAATAACGACATAGAAAAAAATATCATTCTTGTTCCTTATGCAGATGCCAGTCAAACAGGCGGCTACACCAGCACCTGGATGAAGAAAGAGCAATAATTAAAAAGAAGCTTGCAGATATGAATTCAAAAATTATAGTGATTGGTAGTTCCAATACCGATATGGTATTAAAGACAGCAAGGTTCCCCAAACCTGGCGAAACAATCCTTGGTGGCGAATTTTTTGTTTTCCAGGGCGGTAAAGGAGCCAACCAGGCGGTAGCCGCCGCAAGGCTGGGTGGCGAGGTAAGTTTCATTTGTAAAGTAGGGAATGATTCGTTTGGCAATGTTGCGATAGCTGCTTATGCAAATGATGGCATCAATGTAGGTGCTGTTTTAATGGATGATCAGGCACCAACAGGTGTGGCAGTGATTACCATCAACGCGGCAGGGGAAAATTCCATCGTAGTTGCATCGGGTGCAAACGCCCGGCTTTCGGTAGATGATATACAACAATCAGGAAACTTGCTGAAAGATGCAGGGTGGCTACTTACTCAGTTGGAAACACCCTTACCAGTAATTGAGTTCCTGGCCGGTTATGCAAGAGCGCAAAACAAAAATTTAATCCTGAATCCTGCACCCGCAGCCGTATTACCGGCATCCGTTTACGACAACCTTTTTTTAATCACCCCCAATGAAACGGAAACGGAATTGCTAACTGGCATAGAAGTTACTGATGAAGCAAGTGCAAAGAGCGCAGCACTGGTTTTTAAATCCAAAGGCGTACAAAATGTGATCATTACAATGGGGAGTAAAGGCGCTTATGTAGATACGGATTCATTTCAGGGTATTGTTGAATCTATTAAAGTGAAAGCAGTAGATACCACTGCAGCAGGCGATGTGTTTAACGGAGCAATAACGGTGGCATTGGCGGAAGGGAAAGAATGGAAAGAAGCAGTGCAGTTTGCCTGTAAGGCAGCGGCTTTTTCAGTAACTAAGATGGGGGCACAAATATCTGCGCCAACCTTAAAAGAAGTCACTATTTAATTACAATATGTTTCTAATTCAATCTTATTCTACGGCCATTTTATTTTGCATCATCACCATGCTTTGCTGGGGATCATGGGCCAATACAACCAAGCTCAGTTCGCCTGGCTGGCGCTTTGAATTATTTTACTGGGATTATGCTCTCGGCATTTTATTGCTTTCCATTATCATGGCTTTTACAATGGGTAGCATCGGTGACACAGGGCGGCCATTTCTGGAAGATTTGAAACAGGCAGATAACAGCAATCTTATCTCTGCTTTCATCGGGGGAGTCGTATTTAATATCGCCAACATTTTATTGGTTTCAGCCATTGCGCTGGCGGGGATGGCTGTGGCATTTCCGGTAGGTATTGGTATTGCTTTGATATTGGGAGTGATCGTAAATTACTCAGGCAATCCACAGGGCAATGCCGTTTTATTATTTGGTGGAGTAGCACTGATTGCAATGGCTATTCTTATCAATGCCAATGCATATAAACAGGTTAATAAAGGGCAATCAACTTTTTCTGCCAAAGGGTTGATCCTGGCAATTGTTGCGGGTGTGCTCATGGGATTTTTTTACCGCTATGTAGCCGCTTCAATGGCAAGCAATTTCGAAGTGCCTGATTCGGGAAAATTAACGCCGTACACTGCCCTGGTATTATTTGCAACGGGTGTAGTGGTAAGCAATTTTCTCTTCAATGGCTTATTAATGCGGTTCCCGTTTGCAGGCGCACCATTGAGTATAAAAGACTATTTCAATGGTTCAGCTAAAGATCATTTGATAGGTATATTGGGTGGTATGATTTGGCATGTGGGTATGTCATTCAACATCATTGCTTCTGGTAAAGCTGGGGCGGCAATTTCTTATGGTCTGGGGCAGGGTGCAACGGTTATTGCCGCTATCTGGGGGATTTTCATCTGGAAAGAATTTGCAAATGCATCCAAAGCAACTTACCGAAATTTGTACCTGATGCTTGGTTTATATGTAATCGGAATTGTATTGATCATTCTCGCTAAGCAATAAACATTTTAATCAGACGAGGAGTTTGAAAAATGTAAGATAAAGTAACAATGAAAAAAAATGAATATAGGGTCAGCGGTTACCTCAAACCGTTTTGTGTATGGGTATTTATAGATGCTGATGATTTTAAACCTTGTTAGATGAACGGCTTTATGGCGGTCAAACTAATCTATCCCATCACCAACTGTTTATGCAATGTCGCGGTTGGAAAGATGTTTCCCCGATGCCTGCAGTTGTATCGTGGGATAAAAATTGCAACCTGTGCCCCTGGGGAAAGTATTTACAGAACTGGTAAGCAAAACATGGAGTACCAATGAAAATGGATTAACAGGCAAAGCGGGAGGTTACTGCCTAAGGGGCTTTAATGGTAAACAGGAAGCTACAGTAGCGAACATTGTAAAAAAGTTAATTCAAAATTCTTCTTTAGACAGAAAATGACAAACTGTGATTATAAAATTGCAGTAAAAAATAAATTTTAAAAATAATTGTATGATAAAGATAATTACAGTCGTCTCATTGTTGATGCTTTCTTCAATGAAGGGCTTTTCAAAAACATGGATTATCGAAGATAAAAACCTGCAGGTACGCTTCGATGATCAAACAGGGATGCTAACCGTTAAAGATAAACGCTGCGACAAAGTGTGGCAGCAGGTGCAATATAAAAACGGTTTAAAAGTTAGCAGCACCGTGCAAAAAGGCAATTCACTGTTTGTAAAGTTTACAGGGGAATTTTCATTTGAAGTAAACTATACTTTAACTACCGCATCAGCGCTTGACGTTAGTTTAACTGCTGAGAATAAATTGCCCATAACGGAGTTGGAATTTCCTGCAGCATTTAAAACCAACAATAAAAATCATTACCTGCTTTACACAGATGGCGGCGGATTTTTACTACCGGTCACTGATAATGAATATCCTTTGGGAAATGGCGTCACTTACTTTTGTGGAGGTGGCCTTTCAATGGCATGGATGGGTATAACGGATACGGCGTTTAAAACCGGCTATATGGCCATTTTAGAAACACCCTATGATGCTGCGCTGAGAACAAAAAGAGTAGATGGACTGGTTAGTTTTTCTCCAGTATGGCTTGCATCTATGGGGGAGTTTGGATACACCAGAAAAGTAACCTATCATTTTTTTAACAAGGGCGGATATGTAGCCCAATGTAAAAAATACCGGGATTATATATGGAAGAAAAACAACCTGATAACCCTCCGGCAAAATGAAATAAAAACGCCGGCATTGGCAAAGATGATTGGGGCACCGCATATTTATGTTTGGGATAATGCAAGGGAAATAAGTTTTGCCAAAGAGCTGAAACAATCAGGTATAGAAAAAGCAATGTTTCTTTGGGATGCCAATCATACGCCCTACCCGGAGATTGGTTACGATACCAAATTAAAAGAATTGGGTTATGCCACCGGGGCTTACGAATTATTTACAGATTTAAAGCCGAGAGATACGGTTGTCTCTCAGGTGGATGAACACGGGCCGATGCGTTTTGCGCTTACTTCTTATCCCGGCAAATTCAATGAGCTGGCAGCCCGTAAAAAGGATGGCAAAACCTATTTCAACCAATTTGGCACCACTGCATGCCCGGTTGCAATCCGGCCGGAAATGACGAAGCGCATTGAAAGGGAGTTAAAAGAATATCCGCATGAAGCTTATTTTTTGGATGTGTACCAGGCCAATGGTTTATTTGAATGTTATGCTGACAATCATCGACTGACAAGGCAGCAATTTGCAGAAGCCGTTAATAAAAATTATCAAACCATCAACGAAAAATACGGGCAATACATGGGTGGCGAGTGGGGCGCAGATTTTGTGGGTTCAAACAGCGTATTCGTTCATGGTATGATGACGTTGCAACGCACCTGGTTTGGGTCGGACGTTAATAAAAAGGGAACTATTTATTGGAATGGGGATTGGAGGAGCAACCCACGGCCGTCACAAATGCTGGGTATAAGAACTGCCCCGGATACTTATCTCAGATATTCTATCAACGAATATACCCGTGTGCCTTTGTATGAATTGGTATATCATGATGCTATTGTTACTTCCTGGCGTTGGGAAGATGGCAATCACCACAATCCCGAAATCTGGTGGAAGAAAGACTTGTTCAATATTTTATACGGCTCCGCACCTCTTTGGAATTTAGATAAAGAACGTTGGGATGGTTTTAAAAATACCTTTATCCAGAGCTATAAAAACGTTTGCCCCTGGTTACAAAAAATTGGTTATGATGAATTGGTGAGTCATCGCTTTGTTACAGCAGATCATAAAGTGCAGGAGTCTGTTTTTTCCTCCGGTAAAAAAGCAGTGGTGAATTTTGGCGACGAAGATTATTTATTTGAAGGGATGACTATTAAACGTAAAAGTTTCATTACTTCAGGGTTGTAAAAATGGTTCGCATCCGCACTAATGGAGGTATAGAAACCGTTGGAAAACTTTCGGCAAAAGTGTTTGAAGGCCTCGCCAGAATTTATGTTGAATCAGATTTACCTGGTTTAATAAAATTAAAATAGAAATGATAATTACGAACTAAAAAATGAAAAAAATGCCCAGAGTCTTGCTCCTGTTTTTTTTATTGAAAATACTTTTCATTTCAAATCTTTTTGCTCAAACAGGCATTGTAAAAGACAACCTTTCCCTGCAAAGCAAGATCCTGAATATGGAACGTAAGTATGCCATTTACCTGCCACCCGGTTATGAAACTTCTGACAGAAGTTATCCGCTATTGTATTTATTGCATGGCTCCGGAGATGACCAAAGCGGATGGGTTCAGTTTGGGGAAGTGGCAGGCATTACAGATAAAACCATTAAAGAAGCAAAGGCCACTGATATGATCATTGTAATGCCCGATGCAAACACCGGGCAAAGGGGGTATTTCAATAGTGTAGATGGCAAATTCAGGTACGAAGATTTTTTCTTTGAGGAGTTGATTCCTTTTATAGAAAAAAACTACCGGGTGCGATCTGAAAAAAGATTCCGTGCCATTGCAGGTTTATCTATGGGCGGCGGTGGCACATTAATATATGCCTTACACAAGCCTGAATTGTTCGCCGCTGCCTGTCCGCTTAGTACGGGCAATGGTTTGCAGGATATTGACTCGACTAAAAAGATGTACAAAAAAATGAACCCAACAATTAGTGACGAAAATATTGAAGCCTGGTGCAAAAAATACAATGGCTTTGAATTGGTAAATAATGTGGCTACAGAAAAAGTGAAGGCAGTGCGTTGGTATATTGATTGTGGAGATGATGATGTACGCAGCGAAAACAATGCAAAACTGCATAGTGCCATGAACAGAAAAGGAATACCGCACGAGTTTAGGGTGAGGGATGGTGGACACACCTGGGCTTACTGGCGCAGTGCATTACCGGAAGTACTTGCCTTTGTCACCCAAAGTTTTCATCAATTGTAATGCACTAATTATTTACAATCTTACAAAAAATAACAAGTGTAAAAAACATAAGCCAGCAGGAAAAAGCTTCCCAACTGAAATCGTTGTTGGTCGACATGGGAAAGAAATTGAAACAATTTGATTTAGAAAAAAATTTTACAAAAAACAAATATGAAAAATAGAATACTGCTCGTCTCACTGCTGCTGGCTTTTATATCCAGCTTTACTGTACAGGCACAAACGGAACGCTTACTAAAAATTATTGTTTCTCCCAATCATGATGACTGGACTTACAAAATTGGAGAAACCGCAAAGTTTGATGTAATCGTTTTTAAAAACAATGTGCCATTAAAAAATGTAAAAATTTATTATGAAACCGGGCTGGAAAGAATGGCGCCGGTAAAAAAAGATTCAATGGTACTTGCAAGCGGAAAAACAACCATTGATGGGGGCACTTTAAGACAACCTGGTTTCTTACGCTGTACGCTAACCAGTATGCTGGACGGTGTAATGTATCGTGGATTGGCTACTGTTGGGTTTGACCCTTATGCCATTCAACCATATGCATCAATGCCCGTTGACTTTCTGCAATTTTGGGAGAGCGGTAAAACAGAATTATCTAAAATACCCCTGGATGCAAAGCTGGTTTTATTGCCGGAGCGTTGTACAGAAAATACCAATGTATATCATGTGAACCTGCGGGGCTATGGCCGTAATTCAAGGTTATACGGCATCCTTTGTGTTCCTAAAAAAGAAGGAAAGTTCCCTGCGTTGTTAAGGGTGCCGGGTGCCGGTGTTCGTCCTTACAATGGCGATGCAGGCACTGCCGATAAAGGTATAATCACGTTGG
>Ga0209181_10008196_pt1 | contig 14095 bp, 14 predicted proteins | sample MAT05_FD_187208 | JGI IMG/M metagenome (GOLD analysis project Ga0209181, IMG submission 187208) | Freshwater microbial communities from Lake Fryxell liftoff mats and glacier meltwater in Antarctica - MAT-05 (SPAdes) (version 2) | ecosystem: Environmental > Aquatic > Freshwater > Ice > Liftoff... | reverse complement strand
CGTCACTCTTAGCAGCTTCCCCACGCGTGACGGATTCGACCAACTACTTGTCATCACACTTCAGTGCGCGCGAAACCAAATCAGAATGACAATGGCGCTCAGTGACCCACAAATCAAGTTATTCATTGCTGACGCCATGAAAAACGAAACAATCAGCATACTGCTAGGGGCTGAGAATTCGACAGCGAGGGTCGCAATGGATATTCCACTCAGTTTCGAGGAACCACAAGAACTGAGCTACTATTTAGGAGCTTCTCAACCAAGTCCCTCAGGCGTCATGCGATTGCTGCAGCTAACAGCTGCTGCCACCCAACTGGACTTTCTACCGAGTCTCGTTCAAGGTATGGAGGTCACGGGCATTGTAACTATCGTCGTGGCCTCCAATTCAAACCAGCAGCTGCTGGCTGCTCGCACCGAAATGTTCGCGCCAGCTAGTGCAAAGAAGCCGAAGTCAAGTGTGCATTGAGTGAATCTGGGTCAGACTTTCCATAAATTATCAATTCAGGCGCAGCTTATGCTGCGCTTTTTTCATCTCGAATGAAGCAAAGAGATAAATGAATAACGTAGCTTCCAACCTTAACAACTTGGTCGTAGCAGTAATAGACAAACTGCAGGTTGGAAATTTCCGGATGGGCCATAAAATGCAATAGGTAGAAGTCGCCTCCCTATACGAAGTCCACAGGCCATTTACTACAAGGACTCATCTTGAAAACAGTCAGCGACATCGACCTCTCCCCTTCCCTTCGAGTGGCTTCTGTCATCAGCCCTCACGAACTACCCGCCGTTGGCATTCATTTAGACTCATCAAAACCAGGGCTTGATGGACTCGGACTAATCTTGAGTCTACCTCGCATATTCATTGAGCCTTTTACAAATGGAGGTCTGGTATCGAGCCGCATTGCGGTCTACACAACAATTGACGGTCGTGAGAACTTGGCAATTATCAGCATCCACCGGACTGGTTCACTGCTCCACTGCGCCCTCCCCTTGAGTTCGCCCCGAGTGCAGTGTTTCCTTGAAGACTGCTTTGCGCGCAATACCATTCAATTCGTAATGGCGTTCGATGGTGAGGAAAATTTTGGGTTCTGTACGCTCACCGTTCAGTTCAAAGATATCGAGCTGCTTCGCGCATTGATGCAAACGGCGCGACCCATCTCGGACAGTGATGCGGGATTTTTAGAACTAGAGGCTTTGACAACCAAGCTGACTGCGGACTTCAAAGGCACATTGAAGCCTTCGGACGAACTTCGCACGCAGGTTGTTGCAGTGCTCTCGGAGATTCAGCTTGACCCTCTCGACCAGCAGCATGAATCGGATGGTGAGCAGCCGGAAAACTGGAAGATGAATACCATTTTACACTGAACTTTATACAGTACAAACTACACACCGGCCAACCGGTTCTCGTCAGTTTATTCATGTAAGGGCGCGACTGCGGTCGCGCCCTTCTCTTTTTGGGTGGACCTGAGCTGGGAGCTGTGTATGAAGACAGCAGCCCTGCGCGATGCGGATAAATTCGGCCGAATTCCTGGCGCCAAGCCCGCAGTCGCAGCCTCCGGCGCTGTGTGTGCGTGAAGGTTGTGTACTGGTTGATTTCATCGAAAGGTTGGCCGATGAAGCCATGAACTTCAAACTGCAGCTCAATCCTGAGGTGCTGAGGCAGTTCACGACGGCGGGCGCCAAGGTACGGCACAACGCCATCCGGGGCCTGTTCCCGGGCGCAACGCCAACGCTGCGAGCGGCGCTGGAACATATGAACAGCCAACCGGCAGTGCCCAACCCCGAGGGGGTTGGCCCGCTGCACTTCCACCGCAGCGTCCTGCGGCACCTCGAAGAGCATGCCGTTCAAGTTGGTAGCAGCTGGCCGAACAGGGTGAGCGCTGAGATGGGCAAAATTGGCGACTTGGCCGTCCGCGCCTACGTTGTCAACCAACTCCTGGGCACCCTGTCCGTCGGCAACGCAAGCCGTACCGCCCTCAACCCAGGAAAATATGCCTAGCGCAGCCGCCGTTCCGGCCTGGGTCGCTGCGACAACGCCCATCGAGCTTGCGATGAGCTCAAAAGTTGTTGCCGAATTTCGGGCCGTTGTGCTCCAAGATGCGGCAGAGGGCTCGTTGCTCGACTCAGGGACGGTGTCGCCGGAATCTGTTGAACGCATCGCTCGGGCGCTCGTGTTGCGCCGTTTGGTGGCGGAGGACGGGTCCATCGAAGCCTTGCTCGAACTGGCTGAGGAGGCGGGGTCGCAACTGAACGACTTCTTGTTGGGGCAGCGGGACCCTCGAGTGGACGCGGGAGCGATGTCAAACGCCCGGCGGCTGTCGTCCATTGGGCCTGTGTTGGCGCAACGTGGGCAGATGCTCGCCGTAGGCCACCACGAAGACGTCGGGGCGCGCGCATCAAAACTGGCTGAGAGATGCAGCAGTCTGCTGTTTTCCATGCACGAGAGATTGCGCCGTTGCTGCACGGAGCTGCGCGACCCATCAAGCTCAAGCATCGGGTGCGGTTTCGGCCGTAGTTGCAGGCCTGCGCAGTCCCCGCCGAGCCGGTCAGGACGCGCTGTGTGGCCGCTACCTACACGTCTTCTCGGACTACTTGAAACACAGTTTTTTGTTTTTGTCAAACTTGAGGTCTTTCGGCCGTCAATCCGTAGGTCCCGAGTGATAGCGCAAGTGATAGCGATGGACCCTTCGAAGGGCTTCGTCTGACTTCGACGAGGTTCGGCCCATTTCGGCTAAGTATTTGATATCATTAGGTTTTCGGTGATGGGTAACCCCCCTCCGGGCCTGAGACTTCAACTGTTAATCCGTAGGTCCCAGGTTCGAGCCCTGGTCGAGGAGCCAATAAAGTCAAAGGGTCAGCTTAATTTCGGGCTGACCCTTTTGTCATTGGTGGGGTGGATTTTCTCCCCCGCGCTGCGGCCTGCCATCCTTCGCGGCCGGTATGAAAGCCCAGCAACGCCTAGTGTGGACCGTCGCCCGCGAAGGGCGCCTGCACGGTGAGCCAGATCTCGTTTCGCCGCAGAAACCACGGCGTGAGCGGCGGGTTGTAAGGCGACAGCGTTGGCTCTACCGCCCAAGGCAGCTGCGCCGCGCGCAAGGCGGCTTGGCGCTTGCCGAGGTGTCCGTCGCAGTTCGCCTTCGACCAGAACCCCGAGTAGTGGATCTCTGCGACGCGCCGGCCCGGCACCCGCCGCCATTGCACCCGTGGACCAATAGGCCCGGGTGCGGTGTCGAGCGTGACGACTTTGGGCAGCATGAACTGCACCAGATAGCTGCCCGGCGCATCGATCTGGCTGACCGGTGCCGTCATGTCGAGCTTCACGGGCACGGCGGCCGGGGTCACCGGCGCGATCAGGTCCCGGCGCCCGCCACAGCAGCAAATCGACCGCTGCGCCGAATGCATCCGGCGCAGCCTGGGCCGCTTCAGCGAGGGATGCGAACACCGCCATCACTGGCCAGGGCCGCCCCGGCCGTTGGACGACTGCAGGCCGTTGCAACCGCAGCGCCAACAGCTGAGCATTGGCGGCGGCCGAGGCCGGTGGCGCTTCAAACGCCAAAGATGGCCTTGTTGAATACGATTTGCGTCGTATTGTTGATCAAACATTGGCTGAAATTAACCACTTGAGTCTGATGTGAATCCATTTGTCTATAGTTCAGCCATGTCTGCCGCGACCAACCCTTCCCCTACCGTGTATTTCGATGGTGGCTGCCCTGTCTGCTCACGTGAGGTGGCCCTGTACCGGCGTCAGCCCGGCGCGGACGCGCTGCAATGGGTAGACGTCGCGCATTGCAGCCCTGGTGACTTGGGCCCCGATCTGACCCGCGACGCCGCCATGGCCCGTTTGCACCTGCGCCGCCCCGACGGCAGCCTCGTCAGTGGCGCCGAGGCGTTCACCCGCTTGTGGCGGGAGCTGCCGCGGTGGGCCTGGCTGGGCCGTGCGCTGGGCACCGGGCCGGGTTTGTGGCTGCTCGAGGCCGGCTACCGCGTCTTTCTCGTCATCCGTCGCGGCTGGCGCAGTGCCTGATGGGCCGTTCAGCGAAGCGGTCTCGGCCCTCCCGCCCCGCCGGGCCGCCCCTGCGCCGCAGGTGGCTGGGCTTGCGGGTGTGCGCTGACTACCGCCTTGATCGATCGCCAGCATGACCGCCATCCCCACCGAGATCGAGCGCTTCAACCGCCTCAGCACCACCTGGTGGGACAGCGGCGGGCCGATGCGGCCGCTGCACGTCGTCAATGCCTTGCGGCTGGGCTACCTGCTCGAACGCATCGCGGCGCACTTTGGGCCGGGATGTGCAACATCGCCGGCGGGTTTGCGCATCCTCGACGTGGGTTGCGGCGGCGGTCTGCTGTCCGAACCGCTGGCGCGGCTGGGTGCCCGGGTGGTGGGCATCGACGCATCGCCCGGCAATCTGGCGGCGGCCCGGCTGCATGCCGCAGCAAAAGGGGTCTCGGTCGACTACAGGCTCGGCGACCCGGCCCAGACACTGGCCCCCGAAGAGCGGTTCGACGTGGTGCTGGCGCTCGAGGTGGTCGAGCATGTCAGCGACGTCAGCGCCTTTGCCGAGGCCGTGGCGCGCCGCGTCGCGCCGGGCGGGCTGCTGTTTGCATCCACCATCGACCGCACCTGGAAGAGTTTTGTGTTTGCCATCGTCGGTGCCGAACACATCTTGCGTGTGCTGCCGCGCGGCACCCACCAGTGGCGGCGCTTCGTGCGGCCCGCTGAGTTGGCCGCCGCCGTGGGCCGCGCCGGCTTGCAGCAGACCGATCTGCGCGGCATGCGCTACCTGCCGCTGCTGCACCGGGCCAGCTGGTGTCGCGACACACGGGTCAACTACCTGGCTGCCTTCGCGCACGCCGCTCCGCGCGAGGGCTGAGCAGCGACCGCGGCGATGAGCGCAACCGCCCTGGTCTGGTTCAAGCGCGACCTGCGGCTGCACGACCACGCGCCACTGGCTTCGGCCGCAGCGTTCGAGCGCACGCTGGCCGTCTACGTTCTGGAGCCCGAGTGGCTGCAGAGCCCGGATTGCGATCCGCGCCACGTGGCCTTTGCGCTGGCCTGCGTGGCCGAGTTGCAAGCCAGCCTGGCGGCCGTCGGCCTGCCGTTGCTCGTGCGCGTGGGCTCGATGCTGCAGGTGTTGGGCGATCTGCGGCGCGAGGTCGCCTTCACCCATTTGTTCAGCCATGAAGAAACCGGCCCGGGCTGGAGCTACAGCCGCGACAAGGCGGTGGCGGCCTGGTGCCGCGAGCTGAACGTGATCTGGACACAGTCACCCCAAAACGGCGTGGTGCGTCCGCTGCGCACCCGGTCCGGCTGGGCAGCGGCTTGGGCACGGCGCATGAATGCGCCGCAAGCCACGCTGGCAGGGGGCTTCAAAGCGGCGCCGGGCTTGGCGTCGAACGCCGTCAGCGCTTTGCCGACCCTGCGCGGGCTGGGCCTGGCGCAACCCGCCCCTGCCCTGCCGCCCGCGGGCGAGCGTGCCGCGCAGGCGCTGCTGGACAGTTTCCTGGCCGGCCGCGGCCGGGACTACCGTCGGGCCTTGTCCAGCCCCCTCACCGCCGCCGACGGCTGCAGCCGGCTGAGCGAGCATCTGGCGTTTGGCACGGTATCCCTGCGGCGGGTTCACCAGGCCACCGAGACCGCCGTCCGAACCACCGCGGACCGTAACCTGGCCTACGCCTTGCGCGGCTTTGCCGGCCGCCTGCGCTGGCACTGCCACTTCATGCAGAAGCTCGAGGACGAACCCGCCATCGAGTGGCGCAACTTCTCGCGCAGCCATGATGGGCTGCGCGCAGGCGACGGCGGGTGCGAGACGCCTTGGAACCGCGAACACTTCGAGGCCTGGTGCGAGGGGCGCACCGGCTACCCGATGGTCGATGCCTGCATGCGGCAGTTGCGCGCCACCGGCTGGCTCAACTTCCGCATGCGCGCGATGCTGGTCAGTTTTGCGGCGTACCACCTGTGGCTGCACTGGCGCGAGCCGGGGCTGTTCCTGGCGCGCCAGTTCCTCGACTTCGAGCCCGGCATCCACTGGAGCCAGATGCAGATGCAGTCGGGCACGACCGGCATCAACACGCTGCGCATCTACTCGCCCGCCAAACAGGCTCGCGACCATGACCCGCAGGGCCACTACTTGCGGCGCTGGGTGCCCGAGATCGACACGCCGGCCTATGCCCGCCCGGTGGTGGATGAGCGGGTGGCACTGGCCGCCGCCAAGCAGCGCTTGTACGGCCTTCGGCAGGCCGCCGACGTGCGCGCCGAAGCCGATGCCATCCAGCACAAACACGGCTCGCGCAAGAGCGGATTGCCCCGGCCCGCCGCGGCTTCGCCCGCAGCCAGAAGCCGAAAACGCCCGGCACCCGAGGGCCAAGGCGAATTGTTCTGAGCGCCCCCAAGACGGCGGCAAAACGCCCGCCGCCGCCCTCCCAAGGGGGAAGAGTCCACTCGGGAGCGGCCCAGCGTTGATTCATGAGCAATGTGGTCGGGTAGACAAAAGGCACAGCCCTGCGCTGATCGCCAGGCAACCCGACCGAAGCCTGCACCGGCCCGCAGCGTCCCGCACCGGCATGCACTGCCCCGCAGTGCCCCGAGAGTCGCAGCCGCCCCGCGTCTGGCGCCATCTGGCGCCGCCCGGCCGGCATCTGGCGACTGCCGCCGGGGTCAGGTCGCCGGGCGGTGGCTGCCGGGTAGGGTGCCCGGCAAGATGCGGTCATCCCCGGCCCAGCGCCGACCGCCTCCCAACCCACCGAAAACGCCGCATGACCACCTTTGTCCTGACCGTCTTCAGCCACACCCCGCCCTGGGTCTGGATCATCCTGGCCGCGTTGGTGGCGCTGGGCCTCCGCCAGTCGCGGGACCATGTGGTGTCGCGGGCGCGCCTGCTGGCCCAGCCGCTGGGGCTGGGCGCGCTGTCGTTGGTTTTGATCGCCAGCGCCTTCGGCCTGCATGCGCTGTCGCTGGCGGGTTGCGCGGCCGGCCTGGCGCTGGGCATGGCGCTGAGCCGCCCACTGGCCTTGCCACGACGGGTACAGGTGTTGGCAGGTGATCGCTGGTTGATCGGCGGCAGCTGGGCGCCGCTGGCCTTGTTGATGTTGGTCTTCTGGCTGCGCTACGCGGTGGCCGCGTCGATGGCGGTGTCGCCAGGGCTGGCACAGACGGCGCTGTTCGTGCTGGCGGCCGGTCTGCTGTACGGCGCCGCTTCGGGCCTGTTTCTCGCCCGGGCGTTGCGCGTGCTGCAGCAGCGCGCCGTCCCGGCACTGGCCACCGCCGCGGCGTGGTGAAAGACGTGGCCAGGGCCACGTCGGGCGCGCCGAACCCGGGCCGCCTGACAATGCAGGCCATGCCATCGCCGCCTGCCGCCACACCATTGCCCAGCCCCTGGGCCGGGTTTTTGCGTCGCGGCCTGCACACCCAGCTGCTGTGCGCCGTGATCGCACTGCTGATCTGGCTGATGACCAGCAACGCCCGCGGCAGCCTGTACACCGCCTGGGTCTACTCGGCCGCCATAGGCACGTTTTGCTGGATTTTCATCGACGCCGGCAGGCTGTTGCTGGCGGCCTGGCTGCCGGGACGCCACCATGTGTCGGCCTACCAGCGCTCACGCTGGCCGGGGCCGGGCTGGATGCTGGTCTGCATCGTGGTGGGCACCGGGCTGGGTTACACCCTGGGCGGCGCGCTGGGCGATGCCATCACCGGCTTCAACACGCCCAGCCTGCTGCAGAACCGGGGCGCGGTGGCGATCAGCATCATCGCTGCGGTGGCCGCCACCTGGTACTTCTATGCCAACGAGCGGCTGCGCGGCGAGCAAGCCGCGGCCGACGCCGCCCGGCGCGAGGCCGCCGAGAGCCAGCTGATGCTGTTGCAGTCGCAACTGGAGCCGCACATGCTGTTCAATACTCTGGCCAATTTGCGGGTGCTGATCACGCTGGACCCGCCCCGTGCCCAGGCCATGCTGGACCGGCTGATCGGCTACCTGCGCGCCACGCTGGGCGCGTCGCGTGGCACGCTGCACCCACTGTCGGCCGAGTTCGACCGCCTGGGCGACTACCTGGCGCTGATGGCACTGCGCATGGGCCCGCGGCTGCAGGTCACGCTGGACCTGCCCGAGCCCTTGCGCGGCCTGCCCGTGCCCCCCTTGCTGCTGCAACCCCTGGTTGAAAACAGCATCCGCCACGGGCTGGAGCCCAAGGTCGCCGGCGGGCGTATCGAGGTGCGCGCTGAGCAGCGTGGCAATCGCCTGCTGTTGACGGTGCGCGACACCGGAGTCGGGCTGACCGCCAGTGCCGGCCCGCCTGCGCCGGGGGCTGTCGATCCGTCAGGTGGCCCGGCTGGCCAAACTGCGCCCCACAGCCATTACGGCACACAACACGTGGCCGCCCGTCTGGGCACGATGTACGGCGACCGGGCGCGATTCACCTTGTCGCCAGCCCCAGGCCCCGACGGCGGCACCCTGGCCGAGGTGGACCTGCCGCTGCCGACGTCCGAGCTCACCGCGCCGACCACCGCGCCGACCACCATGCCGGCCACCCCGCCGACCACCGCCCCGACCGCTACCCGAGCCCCCACCCGCTGAGCACACCGCCATGCCCACCGCCCTGATTGCCGAAGACGAACCGCTGCTGGCCGCGGCCTTGCAGGCTGAACTGGCCCGGCTGTGGCCCGAGTTGCAAATCGCAGCGCTGGTGGCCGACGGCCTGAGCGCCGTGCGCGAGGCGCTGGCGTTGCAGCCGCAGCTGTGTTTTCTCGATATCCGGATGCCCGGTGCCAGTGGCCTGGAGGCAGCGCAGGCACTGGCCGAGGACTGGCCCGAGGGCGCGCCCTTCCCGCTGCTGGTGTTTGTCACCGCCTACGACCAGTACGCGCTGCAGGCGTTCGACGCCCAAGCGGTGGATTACCTGCTCAAGCCGGTGGACAGCCCGCGCCTGGCGGCCTGCGTGGCACGCTTGAAGCAGCGCCTGGCCGACCGCCCGACCGAAGCAGCGGCCGGCCCGCAAGCCGGACCAGGCACCGGGCCGCCGATGGCCGCTGCATCGTCCACCCTAACAACCGGCATCTCGCCCACCCCCCTCCCCCTGTCGGACCCGGCGCTGCAGCACACCTTGGCCCAACTGCGTGCACTGCTGGGCGCCACCGCCACCGCCGCCGCGCCACCGGCGCAGCGGCTGGAGGTGATCCAGGCCGGCGTGGGCAATACCGTCTACCTGGTGCCGGTGGCCGAGGTGCTGTATTTCGAGGCCGCCGACAAGTACGTGCGGGTCGTGACCGCCGAGCGTGAGCACCTGATCCGGTTGTCGCTGCGCGACCTGCTGCCGCAACTCGATACCCAGCAGTTCTGGCAGGTGCACCGCGGCCTGGTGGTGCGGGCATCGGCCATCGGCAGCGCGCTGCGCGATGAGTCGGGCAAGGTGTTTCTCACGCTGCGCGGCCGCAGCGAGCGCCTGACCGCCAGCCGGCTGTACGCCCACCTGTTCAAGGGCATGTAGCCGACAGTTTGCCCCCAACCCTGAACCGGAGAACATGATGGCCCGGTACGACAGCACCGCACAACCCACCCTGGAACAACGCGCACGCCGCCGCGTTCGGCTCAAGAAAGGCTTGTTCATCCACGCACTGGTTTTTGTGCTGGTCAACGGCGGGCTGTACCTGATGTCGGTGGCATCGGGCTGGGGCCTGGGCGGGGACTCCGGCTGGGGGCATCGCCACGGCGGCGGGATGTTTTTCCCGCTCTGGGGCTGGGCCCTGGGCCTGGCGATCCACGGCGCGGTGGTGGTGCTGCGCTTGCAGGGCGACGGCATGACCGAGCGCATGGTGGATCGCGAAATCGAGACGCTCAAGCGCCGCGACGGCAGCAATGCTGGCAGCGCCGCCAGCGGCGACGCGGGCGGCGACAAACCGGCACGCTAGGCACAGGGCGCAGCACACCCCCTCGCTAGAATCAAAGATCCCCGCCCCAAGCGCGGCCGGCCCGTGGGGCGGGCTGCCAGCCCCCTGCCCCAGCCTATGTCCGTGCCCGCCAAGACCGATGCCCCGCCAAAACCGGCCAACTTCCTGCGCACGCTGATCGAGCGTGAACTGCAAGACGGTGTCTACGCCCAGCGCCACTGGGGCGGCTCGCCCGGCGATGCTGCCCACCATGCCGCCGGCGGCCTGGACCGGGCCCGGGTTCGGTTGCGCTTCCCGCCCGAACCCAACGGCTACCTGCACATCGGCCACGCCAAGAGCATCTGCCTGAACTTCGGCCTGGCGCGTGACTTCGGCGGCGTCTGCCACCTGCGCTTCGACGACACCAACCCTGAAAAGGAGGAGCAGGAGTTTGTCGACGCCATCATCGAGATGGTGCACTGGCTGGGCTGGTCCTGGGACGCCGACTTCAACGGCCAGCCCACCCATCACCTGTTCTACGCCAGCAATTACTTCGACTTCATGTACCGCGCCGCCGAGCATCTGGTGACGCAGGGCCTGGCCTATGTGGACGAGCAAAGCGCCGACGTGATGCGCGCCGCGCGCGGCGACTTCAGCACGCCCGGCAGCAACAGCCCCTGGCGCGACCGGTCACCGGCCGACAACCTGGCGCGTCTGCGCGAGATGCGCGACGGCCAGCACGCCGACGGCGCGATGGTGCTGCGCGCCAGGATCGACATGGCCTCGCCCAACATCAACCTGCGCGACCCGACGCTCTACCGCATCAAGCGCGCCCACCACCACAACACCGGCAACACCTGGTGCATCTACCCGATGTACGCCTACGCGCACCCGATCGAGGACGCGCTGGAGAACATCACCCACAGCCTGTGCACGCTGGAGTTCGAGGACCAGCGGCCCTGGTACGACTGGCTGCTGGGCCAACTCGCCGACGGCGGCCTGCTGCAGCGGCCCCTGCCCAAGCAGCATGAGTTCGGCCGGCTCAACCTGAGCTACGTCATCACCAGCAAACGCAAGCTGCGGGCGCTGGTGGACGAGGGCATCGTCAGCGGCTGGGACGACCCGCGCATGCCCACGCTGGCCGGCATGCGCCGGCGCGGCTACACGCCCGAGGCGGTGCGCAAGTTTGCCGACGACACCGGCGCGTCCAAGACCAATATCTGGGTCGACTACAGCGTGCTCGAGGGCGCGCTGCGCGCCGACCTCGAGGGCAAGGCTGCCCGGGCGATGGCGGTGCTCGACCCCGTGCCACTCAAGCTCGTCAATTGGGCCGCGCTGTTTGGCGCCGGTCACATCGAGCCCTGCAGCGCACCCGCCCACCCGCAGCGGCCCGACCTGGGCCAGCGCAGCTTCTGTCTGGGGCCTGAGGTGTGGGTCGAGCGTGACGACTTTGCCGAGGTCCCCGTCAAGGGCTTCTTCCGCCTGTTCCCGGGCAACAAGGTGCGGCTGAAGTACGGCATGGTCGTCGAATGCACCGGCTGCGAAAAGGATGGGGATGGCCGCATCACCGCGGTGCTGGCCCAGGTCGTGCCCGACACCAAGAGCGGCACGCCCGGCGCTGATGCGGTCAAGGTCAAGGGCACGATCACCTGGGTGGGCGTGCACGACGGCGTGCCGGCCACCTTCAACCTCTACGACCGGCTGTTTACCGAGCCGCAACCCGAGGCCGGCGGGCGTGACTTCCGCGAGGTGCTCAACCCGGCCAGCAAACGGGTCGTCAGCGGTTTTGTCGAGCCGGCACTGGCGGCACTGGCTGCGGGAGCGCGCTTCCAGTTCGAGCGCCACGGCTACTTTGTCACCGACACGGTGGAGCACCAGCCGGGCGCGCCGGTGTTCAACCGCATCACCGGGCTGCGCGACAGCTGGACAACCTGACGAACTGCCAGACGTTGAAGCCGACCTACCGCGGCAAGCCGCCCGAAGCGCGGGCCTGAACCGGAGCCGCTCGACCATGCTCGACTTCTGGCCCGCCTGCGGCTGGCGCCACCTCCAGGCCGACAACCAAGGCCGGCTGCCGCCGTCGGCTGAATGGATCGGCCACTGGCTGGACCGGCCTGAGCTGGCACTGGTCGATGAATCCTGCCCGGCCGAAATCAGGCTGCACCAGGCATTGCGTGCCGACCCGCTGCGCCCGGTGCCGCCGGCCGAACTGGCGGCACTGGTCGACGACGACGCCCGCGAGAACTACCGATTGTTCCTGGCCCTGCGCGATGGCGTGCGGGCCGCGGGCACGCTGGAGTCGTTCTACACCGGTCTGTTCCGCCAGGACGCGATCACGTTGCCACCGCTGTTCATCGACGCGATCTCGCAAACCATCCTGCGCCAGCTGCTGGAGTCAGACGCCGACGCTTTTGCGGCGCGTGCGGCCGAGCTGCTGTTCCGCCCGCAACGCATCACGCTGCAAGACGGCCGGGTGCTGGCCGGTGACCGCGCCACCCTGGACCGCCTGAGCGACGCCGGTGGCTTTGGCGCGCTGGGCCGGCTGCTGGCCGAGGCCCGGGTACCGCTGCGTACCGCGCAATTGCAGGTGCTCAGCCTGGACAACGCGGCGGACTACTGGCAGGACCGCGGCCATGACGGGTTGGAGCGTTTCCGCTTTGTGCTGGACCTGACCCACCAGGTGCCCAAGACACTGGCGCCGGGCGTCAGCGTACCGGTCACGCTGTCCCACTCGGGCCTGACGGCGCTGGCCCGGGTGCTGGCGCGCTGGGTGCAGCAGATGCTGGGCGTGGTGGTGACGATCACCCCGGTAGCGCGCATCGATGATGCCGACTGGCGCTGGCATCTGGGGCTGGACGCCGAGTCCACCGCGATCCTGAACGACCTGTACCGCGGCCAAGCGGTGGACGAGGCCCGGATGGCGCGGCTGGTAGGCTTGTTCCGGCTGGACTTCGCCAACCCGGCCGACATGCGGGCCGACCTGGCGGGTGCGCCGGTCTACCTGGGGCTGGCGATGGCCGCTGATGGCGGCTTGCGGCTAAAACCGCAGAACCTGCTGCTGAACCTGCCGCTGGCGCGGCGCTCCTGATCGGTGGTGTTGATCCGCGGCGCTCACAGCTGATGCGGATCAGCCGTTGCCGACCTGCGCTCAGCGCCGGTGGCCGGTCGTGAAATCATTGCGGCCGCTGCGGTCCACACCCTTGAGCAGCCACAGCGGCCGCTGCGCAAAATCAACCGCCACGCCGCTCTGGCCGTGCACGGGCTGGAGGCTGCGGTCGAAGTGTGAGCTGGCCGGCATGTAACGCAGCGCCACGCCGGTGCGGCGCTGGGCGCTGGTGTTGGCGGCGGCGCCGTGGATCATGTAGACATCGTGCAGGCTCATCTGGCCGGGTTGCAGCTCGATGTCCACCGCCTGAGATTCATCAAAAGCCCCGTCGGCCAGGCGCTGCTGCAGCGTCAGGTCGTTGCGGTCCTCAAACAGGTGCGGATGCAGCTGCCGGGCCCGGTGTGAGCCAGGGATCACCCGCAGGCAACCGTTGGCGCGGGTGCTGGGCTCCAGCGCCAGCCATACCGTGCAGGTGGCCAGCGGACGGATCGGCCAGTAGTGGCCGTCCTGGTGCCAGGGCGTTGCGTAGCCTTCGCCGGCCGGCTTGCAGAAGACATGGGCGCCCCACAGGATCAGGTCGTCGCCCAGCACATCCGACACCAAGTCAACGATGGCCGGGTCGCGTGCCAGGTCGAGAAACGCCGCCACGCCGCGCACACCTTCGCCGTTGTCGAGGCCGCGATCGGCGCCGGCTCCCGCACCGGCTGCGCGGTCGATATGCGCCGAGACCAGCTTTTCAGGCCGAACGCCAGGGTTGCGGCGCAGCAGTTCAGCCAGCGCTGCTTGCATCGCACGCACCTGCTCGGCGGGCAGCCGCCATTGGGGTACGACCCAGCCCTCGTTGTGGTAGCGGGCGATTTCGTCAGCGAGCAAGCGGGCCATCGGCGTTGAGGGTCAGGTCGTGCATGGCGGGACCGGAAGGCAGACGGTGCTAACGCCCCCGGGGCTGAGCTGGCTGCATTTTGCGGCCTGCCAGCCCGGCCCACCAGCACGGGCCGACCCGTAGAGTTGCGGCGCGGCGCCGCCGCTACCATGACCGGATGCGCCCATCGCCTGCCTCCGAGTCTGCCGTCCTGCCCGCTGCGTCCCACCCCCACCCCCACCCCCACCCCCACCCCAACCCCCACCCCCACTTC
>Ga0209181_10008192_pt1 | contig 14100 bp, 8 predicted proteins | sample MAT05_FD_187208 | JGI IMG/M metagenome (GOLD analysis project Ga0209181, IMG submission 187208) | Freshwater microbial communities from Lake Fryxell liftoff mats and glacier meltwater in Antarctica - MAT-05 (SPAdes) (version 2) | ecosystem: Environmental > Aquatic > Freshwater > Ice > Liftoff... | reverse complement strand
CGAATCAATGCGTTGGCTGAAGTTTCGGAGTGCCTGAGGCATGCTGCCGACTTCTGCCTGCTGATTCACCAGTTGCAGTTCTTCCGCAAGCGCCGGATGTACGCTGCCTATTTCCCGGCTGATGCGTTTGAGCGACTGCGGGACGGTGAGCCCCTGACTGACGCCCATGTTCATCATGTCCAGCACGTCCGGCAGCCCGCGTTCGATGTCGATTTTACGTTCCGATGCTCTGAAGGACACAACCAGTGGCGGAATCGCCCACGCCAACAGCGGTGCAATGACCAGCATCGCGACCAGCATCGGTTCCGCAGCGGGTGGGAGTACAATCAGAAAGTAGCCGACGAGCACGGTGGAGAGAAACGCCAGGACAAATCGGATTGCGGTCAGATTGATCCACGAAGCGCGGGACAGGTATCCGGCACCCAGGAGATTCTTTCTCTGCACTTCACGTCGGGCAGCAGTTTCGGGAAGCAGTTGAGCCACTGACGGCGTGATACGTCCGAAGAACATTTCGCCATCTCGCATCGGAAGATCTTCCGGTACGATCAGATTCTTTGGACCGGCGTCATTGGAAAGGATTCCACGAAATTCTGAGAACAGACGGCGATCGTCCCATGTCGAAATCCGGTTCACCCCCTGCTCTGCCGAATTCCTCGCGGAGTCCATTACACATCCAGCCATTGCGCGGGCAGGTTCGACACTTCGCTGCGCAGCAAACGTATGCGTCTGCAAACGGACTTTTTGCGCCGCCGGAGTGAATTCGCTGTCGGGTATGTTCGCGAGTTTCAACAGTCCGGACTGCATTTTTTCCTGCGTCGCAAGATCCGGTGCAGAACGCAGATCGGGAACCGGGCGTGACTGCTGAAACGGACTGAGGATCCGCTTTTCGGCAGGAAAGAACAGCTTCTTCAGAGCAAGGCCAACAGCCAGGACACCAGCCGCTGCAAGAAACCAGATGAAGTACATAAAATTTGCTCCACGGTCGCTGCGGCATCGGTCGTTCCGATGCGGTCAGGTCGAAAATTTCATCTGCGATGATGGACTTAATATCCACGAATTCTTTCAAAGTCTGAAACCGCCTGCAGGCATCAGAACCTCGCACTTCTCGCCAGGATTCGATACACGAAGAAGCTGCCGGTCAGGAGCCCGGTAATGCCGAGCCACAGTGAAATCCGGCCCGCATAGGAATCCGTAAGGCGAACCAGATAATCTGGATACCACACTGTATAGATCATCATCACAATAAACGGTATGATCACCATCATCGCCGCGCCCCAGCGACTGGCCACCGTCGCTGCGCGTTGCCGAGCGACAAAGTGCAGCCGATCGCGCACTGCTGTTGCCAGTCGCTCCAGCACAATGATCAGGTCACCACCGGTATCCTGGTGCAGCGCTAACGCTGAAGAAAACATTGCCAGCGTAGATACACCGGTGCGGTCAGCAAGGTCGCGAACAGAACTAGCAACATCCAGCCCCATCTCCAGGCGTCGCGCGCTGATTCGGAGTTCGTTTCCCAGGGGAGCCGGAGTGTCACCAGCCACTAGCATCAGAGACCGTTCCAGATTGCGCCCTGCTCGCGCGCTACGCGCCAGTTCATCAGCCATGTTCGGCAATTGCGCCATGATGGCAGTTTGACGGCGGTTTCGCATGGCGATCGCGATGCCGACCGGCATCAGCAGACCCAAAACGGTAAAGAACACTGTTGGGACAGCACTCTCAAGGAGTACAAGTGCCATGCCGCCTGATGCCAACGCAGATAACAGGCACAATCCGAGCCAGAGCATCGGCGACGTCCGAATCCCCGATTGAATCATCAGACAATCGAACCAGCCGTTAACGGATTCGCTCATCCCTTTTCCGGAACCGGTTGCGAACTGTTGATTCTCGCGCAGCAGACCGGCAAACTCACGCCGTCGTTCCAGCGTCGGCAAGGGATGATTGGGTGCGATCATGGCGTCTGTTTCCGAATTGTCGAAAAACGATATTCAGCATCACAGCTTCGGTCAGCAGGCTGCTGCAGTCAGTTCCTGGTCATTTTCAGTTCGCGGGCTTCGAACAGTGGGAGGTAATGCTCAATATTGGCACCTGTCAGTGCCAGGCGTCGCAGGGCAACCGGCTGATAACCGGTGGCAAAGAAACTCCCGACAGGGCGACCATCTTTATCGACTCCGCTGATCCGATAGACAAAGATGTCGTCCATGAGGTACTCGCCATCTTTCAGCCCGGACACTTCCGAGATTCTCGTGATGCGACGTTGACCAGTGTGCAGACGTGTAACGTGAATCACGATGTCGATCGCATTGGCGATGTACTGTCGAGCGATACGTGACGGCAGATCGACGCCCGCAAGCGCGATCATCAGTTCCAGTCGGTCGAGAGTTTCGCGTGTGTCGTTGGCATGAACGGTACTCATGGAGCCATCATGACCGGTGTTCATAGCCTGCAGCATGTCCAGCACTTCACCGCCTCGGGATTCGCCGACGATGATGCGGTCAGGTCGCATGCGCAAAGCGTTACGCAGCAAATCACGCTGCGTCACGGCACCTTTGCCTTCGAGATTGGGCAAACGGGTCTCCAGTGGTATGACGTCGGTCTGCTGCAAACTGAGTTCCGCTGTTTCTTCGATCGTTACGACACGCTGTGAATCGGGAATAAAGCGGCTCATGCAGTTCAGCAACGTCGTCTTGCCGGCACCCGTGCCTCCGCTCACGATCACATTCATGCGACCACGGATCGCCAGAATCAGAAAGTCGGCCATTGCCGGTGCCAATGAGCCATAGTTGATCATATCCTCCATCTGCAGGCGGTGGTTGCCGAACCGACGAATGGAAACAGTCGGACCGCACAGTGCGAGCGGTGGAATCACAGCATTGAAACGTGAACCGTCCGGCAGGCGCGCGTCAACAATCGGACTGGATTCGTCGATCCGACGACCGGCGCGACCGACCAGACGATGAATAAACTGCATGAGGTGATTTGCATCCGCGAACCGGATGTTCGTAGATTCCAGTAAGCCATTGCGTTCAACCAGAATCCTGTCCGGGCCATTGATCAGAATATCGGTGACCTGCGGATCAACCATTAGAGACTCGATCGGGCCGAAGCCGTAGATCTCGTCCATAATCTCCGACACCATCGTTTCGCGCTGCTGAGTGTCCAGGCTCAACGCCTGCTGAGTACACAGATAATCGGCCAGTGAACGCAACTGTCCGCGCAGTTCGCTTTCGGACAGACCTTCTGCCTTGTTAAAGTCGATCACATCAACCATTTGACGATGGAGCGAAGTTTTCAGTTTTTGAAAATCGCGGACCGTGTTGTTCAATGCTTCAGTTGCAGCGACCATGAAGTGTTCTCAGTTCAGAATGAATGGCAGCGATGCCGTCCACCAGCGATTGGCCTGCAGCAGGAGCGCAATGGACCGAAATCAGTTATCGAATGATCAGTCCAGGCAAATCCAGAATGTCGAGGACTGGCGTCGAAGGCAGCCTGGTCCGAGAAACAGATAAAGACGGCACAACCTGCATGATGATCATTCGCACAGGCGAACGCTGTAGACATAGCGGTTCATGGTCGGCTGCAAAGACGAAGACATCACCGCAGTGGAAGTAATCAGCACACACGGCTGCAGACAGATCCGCACGTTACCTCCTGCCGAAATCCTCGAAGCCATGATTCTGGCGGCAACGGCACGATTCAACTGCACCGTTGACAACACGGAGCCAGCTGCCGATTCATTTTCTGGACCTGCAGAACTGACTGTTGGATGGCACAAACATACGATAAACGACTGCCCTGCATGTGAATGTAACCATGCGGCAATCTCAGCACATTCCGTCATGGACAGCGCGGATGCCGACATCGTGCACGGAAAGGACAGTTGATTCAATCCCAGTGTTTTCAGATCCGCCGCAGTGACGCCGAGCTGCAGCCAATTCACGGTCTGGCACGAATTCCCCGTTGGATGTGCTGCGGAAAACTTCAATGGAACAAAGCTGTCAGGGTTGTTGCCGACGGAATTCGGCGAAAGCGTCAGTGTGATTTCCGGCAGTCCATCCGGTCCGTTTTCAACAATTCGCTGCACCGGATTCCAGCTCAGATTGTCGAATCCTTCTCCGGATTCAATCTGCTGCGACCATTGTCCACCGGCATTCTGCAGCGAACCATCGCCGGGACTTTGGTCCACAATTGAAAATGGAAGCACGGGAATTGTGGCATTTCCACCCGGCAGAAATCCTGCAGGGGCATGTTCAATCCTGGCCGCGGCCGAAACACCCAGACGCGCATGGCGAACGCCGGTCAAGCCACTGAAGAACATTCGCAATTGATCGTTCGACTGGCCCTTGCCAAACGTGACGCGAATCTGTTCGGGCACGGTGTCAGTCTGCTGCGTCAGTCCATTCATGCCGGTCCGGGCTGCTGCCAGGGGTTGAATGAGTTCAACGTCGTTCTCATTGATCATGGGAATCAGAGAACTGTCGCCTGCCTGACGGAGATAGGCTACCGTCGCATTGCGACACCGCGCGGCTCGGCCAGCAATCTCAAACGGCTGTTGATGCGCTCGCAGGATGTCATCAGATAAGTACGCATGGCCCCCGACGATGACGGCGGAATCCGCATGTCGCCGCGCTTCGGCCCGAACACACGTTAACCACATGACGTTGAAGAAACACGCCACGATCATCAGCATCGCAAGAAAAACCCAGACGCTCCAGATCATGATCGCGCCACGACGGAAACGATGTCGTTCAGGTTGCCTTTCCTGCAATCCACGTTGAAATTCTTGTGTTGAGCTGATCTTCATTTCAGAACCAGGAAGCAATCCGCGTTTAGGGGCCACTACGCTTTCAAGGAAACCAGGCTCAGTCCCGAACCATTCATTCGTCCCCAGGTTCGCTCGGCCAGGTAACACATTTGATGACAGAGACAATCACAACTTGCTGGAAACCGCAGACTGCTGTTGTCGGGTCAGGTCATTGTTCGGAGGAGCACCATTGGTTTGAACGCCGCCGACAGATCCACCGGTGCTCTGCAGACTTGTATCGCCGACGTCGTTGCCACTTCCCTGATAATCTATACGTTCGCCGTCGCGCCAAAATGAATCAGAATGTCCTGCTCCACGATAATGTTCTGTCTTAAATGGCTTCTTTTCCGCAGGTTCGTCAGTCAGCCCCAGCAGTTGTTCCATGGTGACACGGTCACTTTCCGTCTTCACGTTGACGCCACCGGGCCCGGCACCCGCCGGATTATAAGTCAGGGCGATCTGTCCTTTCTGCTGAGCAAGCAGCATGTAGAGTGCCTGTTTTTCGTCCAGCTCCAGCGTAACATTGTCAGACGTCCCGCTGCCCTGCAATGCGGAACTCGCACCTCCACGATTCATGGACACGACTTTGACGCCTTTGAACAGCGTTGTTGTCATACCCGTTCGTGCGCTCGCATCGGATCCGCCGTTCGACTGCAGGCGATTTCCCGCGCTGGTATCGGTCGTCATATGCACATCAACATACTGCCCTGCTTTGATCATTCCACTCAGGATCGCAGTGGCGTCATCGACGTTAATCGTGACACCCCGCTTGCCCTCTTCGATCGTCAGTCCCGGATAGTCGCCGATGGCGTAGAACATCGAGCCCTGCAGGGGAACAGCGGATGGAATTCGCACTTTGGCAATGCGGCCAACGAGAGAATCCAGATTCATGATCGTATCCGGTGCCAGCTTTTCATCGGAGCCCACAGGACCGTTTCCAATGTGTTTCATTGTAATTACAGTGCCAGGCTCAACCTCAGTGATAGCCATCGGCATTGTACGCACAGGAACCGGCGGAGCCTGAACCACTTCCGTCGCCCAGAGCTTTTTGAAGAAGAATGTTACGGCCAGAAGACAGATGACGGCAAAAGCAGCTACGGTGAGCATCCAGGGAGTCAGCTTCACAACGATTCTCCAGACAAAGTCCGTTCAACACAGGGGAAGTTCGATACTCAGCATCAATGACGCTGAACATCAACAGCTGATGCGATGCGTTCCATTGCCATTGCGGCGTTGCAGTTGATCGAACGATTGGCCACGCTGAATCCGGTCATCCACAACAAATCCGGACACGCATTTCGCATGGGAACCTGAACGTAAACATGGCCCAGATCCGACGCATAGTTTCCCGGATCAATTGTGATAACGCATTCCCGGGCCAGCGATGGGCCGAGAAGTTGTTCGACTCGGGCCTTAATGTCGGCTTCTGCCGCCGCCGAGGGCATTCCACCGACGCTCAGCAGGCGGGCTCCGTTCTGAGCGGCATTGGCCACTCTGGTCTGAGCCGACATGAGCATGGAGAACTCGACAATGGAAAAAATGAGCAGCAGAAAGATTGGCAGAACGAGAATCAACTCCATCGACAGGATCGCACCTTTGCGATTTGAAGATTCGGAGCGTTGAACTTTCATAAGCCGAACTCGCTGGGAAAACGTGGCTGAACGAATAGGCGCAGAGAATTACCAAACCTCGCCTTTCTCGTTGATCGGCAGAATCTGCCGCTCAGTCTGAACGTTATGTGAATGGGCGTCACGACCCTCGGTTTCCGTATAACTGCAACGCCACTACGCACCACGTGGCAACTGCGACCGGAACAGCAAATGCCATGACTCGCCGTTTTTGACGCTGTTCAGTCGTTTCCCCTTTGCCCGTTTCATTTGTTGTCAGATATTGATCCTTCGTACGGCGAGGACCCTGCAACAGCAGACCACTCAGGACGATGCCGATTGTCCCTGTCGTCACAAAGATCAGACTGCAGAACAGAACCTTGAGCGTCATCAGCGAACCGAGCCATGTCGAAAGTGCAGAGATGAGTTTTACATCTCCCCCGCCAGCGGATCCGATGATCCAAAGCACGAACAGAATTCCGAATCCAGCCGCAAATCCCAGCAAAGACACCCACAGACCGTCCATTCCGTAGAATGCGACCTGATAGACGATGCCTGCCACACACATCGGGGCTGTCATCCTGTTCGGGATCTTGCGAAGCCGCAAGTCACAAATCGCCGCGGCCATTGTGAACACGCCGACACACAGCAGCAACACGACTTGAGCAGTAGTAAGTTCAGGCATGGGACGGCATTTCAGTTCAATTCAAAGCGAAGTGAATCACTTTTGGCCAACATATTTTTCAATTGTTGTTTCCGAAACCTCCCGACGGACGTGTTTTCTGGCGAAACCACTTTCAGATTTGTTGACACAAAGGACGCAGGCACCACGTTTGTTACAATCACTGTCATCGGCACCATGAGTCGTAACTGTTCAATCCACACTGTCGTTGAAAACCTACTATGAATTCCACAGATCAGGGATCGTCGGCTCGGCACACATACCTTGCAGCAGCCATCGACGCGGCGCATGTCGGAGGGCGCGTGCTTCAGGACTGGATCGGTCGTTTTTCCGTGCGGGAAAAGAGCCGTGCCAACCTGGTGACAGAAGCCGATGAAGCGTCACAGTCGGCGATTGTGCAGACTCTGAAGAATCGGTTTCCTCACCACGGTTTTCTGGGCGAAGAAAACCTCAACGATCGTGACGCGGCCACTGAATCCTTCTGGATCATCGATCCGCTCGACGGAACTTCCAACTACGTTCATGGTTTTCCGTATTACGCCGTATCTATCGGACTCTGGGTACGCGATCACATCGAAGTCGGTGTCATTTTTGACCCGACGCGAAACGAAACATTTGCAGCTGCGTTCGGTCACGGCGCAACGCTGAACGGTCAGCCGATCAGGACTTCCGGAGAAATCAACCTCAAATCGGCCATGGCGATGGCCAGCCTGCCTGTCGCGACCGACCGTGAGAATCCCGCGGTCAGCCGCTTTCTGAATGCACTCACACAACTCCAAACCGTGCAGCGGAGTGGTTCAGCGGCATTGAATCTTGCGTATGTGGCCAGCGGTCGCATTGACTGCTTCTGGTCCAGCAGCCTTCATCCCTGGGACGTCGCAGCGGGAGCTCTGTTGGTCGCGGAATCCGGTGGAACCATCACAAAGCTCGACGGCAGCACATTCGACATTTTCGTTCCAGACCTCCTGTCTGCCGCCACTACTCTGCTCGGTCGGGAACTCGTAACCGTCTTGCGTTGATTTTCCTCAACGTCTTCTCCAACCGCCGAATACCGCGTAGACTATCTGCATGGCAATTTTCCGATTGTTATTGCTGGTCTTGTTTTCGTTATCCGGGCTCACCGGATCCGTGATGCTGCGCGCTCAGGATTCAGGAACGGTGCCGCCTGTCACATCGCCTGCTGCCCCTTCCGGCCATGTGCCTGCCGGATCGGTCCCGCCGCCCGTCAAGCCAGATGTCCTGCTTCGAACAGAGTCTGGTGATCTCATTCCGTACCGGGAACTGCTGCCGATTGATCGAGTGATCGACGAACTGCTTCAGCGAGGTTTGGAACAGCTGGCTGTGCCGCTGTATACGATCGCGCAGCAGGAACTTTCAGCGGTCGTCGATCGGGATGAAATCACCATCACGCTGGAGTTGCAGATTCAGGTCCGGCCAGCGGACGAATGGGTGACAATCCCGATGTCATTCGGCGACGTGTTTCTCAAGCGTTTCAATCACAAGTCCGACGCACCGAAGTCGGAGGCCGTGCCGGAATTTGGTGAGCAGAACTCGCGCCAATTGCATCTACTTGGTGCAGGCCTGCATACGATCACCCTGGAAATGATGGGCAAAGCACGGTCGCTGGTGCCAGGTGTACGTCAGCTGAGTCTAAATCTTCCGTCCGCCACGGCATCGCACGCTGATATCAAGTTTGCCGGGCCAGTGGAACTTAAGGGTCTGCCTGTCGGTTCGGTCGATAAGCCTACGCGCGACGAAGAAGGTATTCGCTCAGTAGAATTCTGGGGTCTTGCGCAGGCGTTCAGTCTGTCATGGTCGGACGTCGTCCAGCGCGTGACTCAGAAACCGGTAATTCAGGTCCAGAATCGCATGAAGCTGGACTTCACGACAATTCCCGTGAACCTCACAGGGTCTCAGCAACTGCAGATCAGCGGCAGTCCGATCAATGAAGTTCGCGTCACCTTCCCGGCCGGATTTCAACTGCAGGAAATCGATGCACGGAATTCGAGCGGTATCTCTGTGCTCAACAATTTCGAAAGAACATCAACTTCAGATCCCGTAACAGCGCTGGTTCGACTGACGACGGCCACCGAAGGTCCGCTGACGCTTTCGTTTGATCTGGAACTTGCGAATCGCGCCTTTCCGCAGGATATCCGCGTGGCGCTGCCCGCGATACAGGATGCCAACGTGCAGTCCGGAGATCTGGACATTTTATTTCCGACGGGCCTGCTGGTGCAGCAGACCGTCGTTGAAGGCGCCCAGCGAAAACGCGTGACTTCTGAGACCGATCTCAGCGTCGCAGCCACGGCGTTTCGGATGCGTTCCATAGAATCAAACATCGTGCTGCATGTCGAAGAGACCGAGGCACAGTTTGCGGTTTCGCCGGAAATCACGCTGCAACCCGATCCGCAAAACGTGATCCTGACCGCGCGTTACCCGATCAGCGTCTTGACCGGTTCGCTGCTGGATCTGGCAATTTACTGGCCTGGCTATTCAAGCGGCGAATGGCAGATACTGCCAGGCACGACTCGGCTGATTTCCGGAAAGACCATTGTGCCACTTTCACCGCAGCAGTCAGACAGCGAAACGGATGTGCTGCAGATGACGTTTCGCGAACGGCAGTCCGGGGAATTCATCGTGGAATTTCGCGCTTATGCTCCACTGGCGGCAGTGCGTTCCGGAGCGATCCAGTTGCGTTGTCCGGAAATTCAGGCACGACTCGGTCAGCCGTTTGTGCTGATCACGATTGAATCTGATGAATTCTCTATTCGTCCCATCAGCATGGGAACAGGGGAACCGTTGCCGACGATTCCTCTGCCAGCTCCAGCGGCCGCAGTTGCCGTAGAATCAGGGCTCAAATCAGAGAGCTGGCTGCACGACGATGCATCGATTCCGATTCGCCTGGAACTTCCAGCCCAGGCTCCTTCCGTGCGCGCAAATATTCGGATCGGAATGCAGCCTCGAGGTTCCGGGATTGAAGTGCTGGAGACGATCGGTTTTGAAATTGAACACCGAGACCTGGCCAGTTTGTCTCTGATCGTTCCCGCTGGCGTTGAACCGACTGTGCGTATTTCCGGACAGAGCGAAATCCTGCGAGCCACGGAGGTAATTGACAGTGATTCTGAAACACACTGGAGTTTCCGTCTGCCGGAAGCTCGACGTGGAAGTGTGACTTTCGAAGTCAATTACCTCTGGACGCCGGCGGCCACAACGGATCCCTTGCCGCTGATCATTCCCGAGGCTGCGGAAGTACTGAGCATCAAAGTGGGAACTGGATCGGGCAGTGGATTGACTGTGCAGGATGCTGAAAACTGGCCACCTGTGTATTCCGAAGAATTCGATGCGGCCTGGCAAACCAGCCAACCCGTGGCGACCGTTCCACTCCACTGGCAAAAGGGTCTGGCGCTGACATCCGGAGACAGTCCTGATTTGATACTTGCGAGGACTCAGATCATTGGAAAGCAGATCCTCACAACCACTCTGGCACTTTACGAAACGCTTCCCAGCGTGCTTACCGTGGAAACACCGCTCCATGCCAGCCTGGACGCAATTCTGATTGATCAGCAGTCGTTGACATCCCATGAAGTACTGCTGCGTGGAAACGTGCAGCGGGAGAAAATTGTCGAACAGGGCATCAGTCGATGGCGCTGGACGATTCGGACAGTCGGGGCGACGCTGCCGACAGAGCCCACAACTGATGGCCATGTCGGCCCGCGAATTGTGGAATTCAGAATCCGTGACCGTATTCCGGCGCAATCATCAATCTGGCTGACGGCTACCGTGGAGCGTGCGACGATGACGGGTGAATCACCGTCCATGCCTGTTGTGTGGTACACAGGCGTGCAGGAGAAATCTCAAACCGCCAGCGCATCGCCCGACTTTATTTCACTAATGCATCACGGAGCGACTCTGCTGCCGTGGGGCGAAAGTGCCCGTCTGATTGCGGATCGACAACTGAAAGCCATCCTGTCGCCGTATCCAACTGAAATTCAACTCGTGGCAACAGAAAATCTGGACAGCTGGATATCAGCGTCCGACCACCATGACTTGTTCTTCGGCTCTGCCGAATCCGGAGCATTGCGATTAATTCTGATTCCCTTCGTTTCGTTACTACTCATTAGCGCGGCTGTTTGCGTGATCTTCTTTGTCGTGTTGTCCATGCTGCAGCGGATCACGATCGTCTTTCCGCTGCTGCTGACAGGATGCGGCGGACTCGCAGCGTGGCTGTTTGTACCTGAATGGATTTCACTCCTGGCACCGTATGTGGCGATGGGAGTCGTGTTTGGCGCGGTATCGGTAACGTTTCAGCGGCTGATATCTGACCGGCGGATGCGGTTTCCAAAAGCGACTCAGATGGGTGAGTATCCAACGGTTTTCGGTTATTCGGGAATGCTGTCACATGCAATCACAGAACGGTCCGCCGCCGCAAATCCGTCCGGAACGAAATCTGAATTTAACGTCAGTTCCTTTGTCTGAAGTCACATGATTCACTGAGTCGATACCGATTCGGAGAGTCAAGCTCGAGATTCACATGATGACGTTTTGGCAACTGTTGCTGTTCGCAGTACTGCAAGGCCCGACCGATGTGTCGAGCGACGCGGATATGCCGGGCGTGCTCGTGGAACGTGTGCCACTGGGTGAGCTGCGACAACGAGTTGTCGGCAAGGACTATGTTCCTGTACCTCGAAGTCAGCTCAAGGATCTGTTCACAGACGACCGCAGCGCCGCACCGGTAGCCGCAGCACTGCCTCAGATTCGTGAAGCACGATATGCAGCCCGCCTGAACGGAACACGTCTGGAGCAAGGTCAACTGGAGTTTGACATTTATTCCGAATCACACCTCTCCGATACCGGTCCCTTGCTGATTGGCCAGACGAACTTACAACAGTTGAAAATCACCGATCAACAGGGTTCCATCGAGTTGGCTGCGGATTCTGCGCGACGCTTGTTTCTGCTCAAGCCGGGGTTTCCGGGAAATCTGACAGGATCATGGACATCCGATGGCCTCGTCACCGGTGACGTTGTCACGTTTCGACTTGAACTGCCAGCGGCGACGATATCAAGGTTTGAACTGCTGGCGAATCCAAACATCCTGCTGACGAGTGTCGGCAGTCTGGTGCTGGATCCGGAACATGTGCCAGCTACCAGCGACAATGGTGAGCTCAAAAAGTGGACCATCCTGCCTGGCGATGCCGCTCGGCTGACTTTTAGATGCCGCGCACAACGCCAATTACAGTCGCTGGATCCGATGCAACTTGGATCGTTCAATGCGGCTCATGAGCTTGCGGGCGACATCCTGAGGTCCCGCTGGATGATTGGCCTTCCAGCGGAACTCAATGGTCGCGCCCGATTGACAGCGCGGATTTCCAGCGAAGTGCGTGTAGCCGACGTCACACTGGAAGATCATCGTCCGGTCGAATGGCAGGTAACGGAAGAGAACCATCAACAGATCCTGAGCATGCTGTTACCGGAAGCATCAGAATCCACAATCCTGAATATCTCTGCTGCCTCAGTGTTGCCTCAGACTGAATCCTGGGAACTGCCCATGCTGTCGCCTGCTCAGTGGTTCAGTCGCAACGACGAACATCGAGGTCCGATCCAGTCACCCATCGGTCAGCTGAGCGTGTTGATGCCAAAGACCGTACATCTTGACGAATGGATGCTCGTCGGCATCCAGGAGCGTGACATTGTGACTGGCCCCGATCAGAGTCGCGAATATCAGCTCACACAGTTTTTGCCCGAAGCCTCAGCCATCGCGCGAACGTCCACGAGTGAACCGCGATTGACGGATTCTGTCGTCACGCTCGTCGAACCTGCCGGACGCCTCGCAACGGTTCGCTGCCTGGTCAACGTGCAGTGTGAAGGAGCCTCGGTGGTGGAACTACAATGGCCTGTTTCGCAGGACTGGCAGGTGATCGCGGCTCGATATGCGTCCAATTCCCGCGCGCTCTTCTTTGAGTTTCCGCAGTCAGATCCCGAAGCAGCCACCTCGCCATTGACGTTGCATTTGCCCGAATCTCTGGAACCCGGAGCGTCTCGTGTCCTCGAGATCCAGTTTCGCCAATCTGATGTCTCAGACACGCGCACCATAAATCTGCCGCTCGCAGAAAACCGCCGAATCGAACGCATCAATGCTGTCGTTGTGTTTCCGCCCGCGTTTACCCTCAGCACCGAACTGCAGCGTCGCTGGACCGCCGGACGACCTTTGCTCACAACGGAGGAAGTCCTCCGCTCGATGACATGGTTCCCTGAATCGAAACTGAGCAGCGGTGGTCAGTTCTACGCAATCGGTGGTTCCCAGCAGATCAATCTGGTCGCTGAGGTCGCAGCCGACACGCCACACAGTAAAGTCATTGAACTGGAACATGCCGTGCGGATAGTGGAGGGAAAAATCGTTGAAACTTCGCGGATCGTGTTGCGTGCCGATCAGCAGTTTCGTGAATCGCTGTCGCTGCTGATCCCGTCTCGCGCTGCAAATGAATTGCGGTGGTCTATGGACGGTGAACCAATTTCGGCACGACGCGAAGAAGCGGCTGGCGAACCGCCGGAATGGCGGCGATGGTCGCTGAATCTGGCAGGACGACAATCAGGAGTCGCAACCGTCATTCGCTGCGAATCCAGACAAGCTGCCGGGCAGGACATCGTCGCGACGATTCCGATGCCCGACACGGACCTTCCGATTCACGGAACGCTGCAACTGTTCTCGTCTGATGAAGGTCAACTCACATCGCCGGGACTGAAGCCGACTGCATCCGGGAATTCACTCAATTCCAGTGCTGACGATCAATCAACAGCCTGGGAACTTCCTGCTGTACCGGAAGTTGTGCGGTTGGTGCTGGGACAGAACCCCAGGATTCAGTTCGGCCAGACGATCGACATGCATATGATGCACATGATCGATGAACACCGTGGTGGCCTGAATCTGCAGGTTCTCGCTGTCGCCAATGTCAGCCGTAGCGCGGGACAGAACTCCCTGCCACTCGCGCTGCCTGCGGGCGTTCGACCATTGG
>Ga0209181_10008189_pt1 | contig 14104 bp, 15 predicted proteins | sample MAT05_FD_187208 | JGI IMG/M metagenome (GOLD analysis project Ga0209181, IMG submission 187208) | Freshwater microbial communities from Lake Fryxell liftoff mats and glacier meltwater in Antarctica - MAT-05 (SPAdes) (version 2) | ecosystem: Environmental > Aquatic > Freshwater > Ice > Liftoff... | reverse complement strand
GCCCTCCCTATGTTTGAGAGGGTCGCGCACCGCGTGATGTCCAGCGACGTTCGCTACCGTTTTCGTTCCGGGCGAGGACCCGATTGCTGTTCGGCTTCAGACCGGAATCCCCACCAAACACCTTTCGGCTGAAACTTTGACGAGGCTATTGCGTTGAATTCAGTCATCGTTGCGGCCCGCTGGTTTGCTTCCCTCTCTTTCAAAGGCTTTCGACACTCCGCTTGGAGTCTGCTACCGGGCGCTCCGGCGCTTACCCGGACAGGACTTGCACCCATGAGATCAATACTTCTGTCAGGACGCACCATTGGTTATATTTTATTCGGAGTAGATATCTTCGAAGGCCAGTAAAATTGGCGTTTTGTCGAACAACGTTAGACTCAGGGCCTGTAGAAGCTGTAGAGAGACATCTGGATAGCTAGGCGCTTCCGAACGATTGCCCCCCAGGACGTAAACTGAGATGGCAATCCAGATTTGAGACTTAACGTCGTTCTTGCTGATCCTATAGAAGGCCTTGATTCTGAGGTGCTGCTTGATCCATTTGAAGAACAACTCCACTTTCCAACGGGACTTGTAGATAGATAGGTCGCGGTAGAGACGGCCATTACTGCCCGCCCCCCGCACAGATCCGTACGTGCAGAGTTACCGCATACGGCTCCTGCCTAAGGTCGTGACGCGAAGAACCGCTCCTCCCGATAGGGATGCAGAACTCGGCATGACGGTACGTACTTACGGGTGAGTCGATTGAACCGCGCCAGGTTTTGCCGGAGGCTGGAACGTTGAGAGGCACTGTCACGTTGCAAAATTCGCTGGGCTCACGACCAGGGTTCTGAAACTTGAATCGACCACAACTGAAACAACAGAGAATTTTAGCCCTTTCTTTTAAACACGATAAAATACATTATCATGTTTAAAAGGTAGCCCATGTCCGACCTCGTTCCGGTCCCCGAAGCCCGCGCTCTCACCGCCAAACAGTTCGGCGATCTGGCCGATGTCCCGCCCGAACTGGAATGGCTCGCCAACATCACTAACCTCAAAACCCGGCTTGCATATAAAGACGATGTGAACGGCTTCTCCCACTTCGCCGGTTTACGGAGTCCGATTGAGCTGCGCGGCGTCACGCGCGCCCATGTCATCGCCTGGCGCAAGGAGTTGGAGGTCCGGGCCCTCTCGCCGGCCACCATCCGGCGCAAGCTCGCGGCGTTGTCATCGCTCTTCGATTATCTGTGTGAGCGGAATGCCGTCGCCGGCAATCCCGTCGATGGCGTCAAGCGGCCGCTGGCCAACGGCAACGAAGGTTCGACCCCCGCGCTCGGCGATGCCCAGGCTCGCAAGTTACTGGATGCGCCGCCCGCCGACACTCTCAAGGGTATGCGCGACCGGGCTATTCTCGCCGTCCTGCTCTATCATGGCCTGCGGCGGGAGGAGCTCTGTCGGCTTCTGGTCAAGGATGTGCAGAGCCGTGAAGGCGTAATGCATTTTCGAGTTTGCGGTAAGCGCGGCAAGATCCGCTACATCCCCGTTCACGCCGCGGCGCAAAGGCTCATTGGAGAGTATCTCGGAATGGCTAAGCACGGCTACGATCTAGGAGGTCCCTTGTTCCGTCCGGTGCGAAACAACCGGACGCCGGAAAAGTTAAAGCGGCCGCTCGATCCCGCTTCCGTCTATCGCAACATCGTCCGCCATTACGGACTGATGGCGGGTGTCAGCGGCGATGTCATCGGCCTGTGTGTGCATTCGCTCCGCGCTACCGCCGCCACCAATGCCCTCTCGCATCAGGCCGATATCGCCAAAGTGCAGGAATGGCTTGGGCATGCGAATGTGTCCACCACCCGCCTTTATGACCGACGAAAAACCAGGCCCGAGGATAGCCCAACCTTCCGCGTTAGATATTGACTCGGAAGACGGAATTGACCTCGTTCGAGTTGTGCATGGAGGCCGAGACCTCCAGAGCATACTCGGGGAGGGGAGGGGGTTTTCGGTTGAGTGTAAGGCCATTCGCGCCCGCTCTCATCCGCAGATTTTACGGGATTTAGGCCTCGGCGTGCTTGCATACAGAGCCGAGTCTGATTATTATCTGTACTATAGTTCCAGAGACTATAGTACCGCCTTTCTCTGAGTCTCAAAAAAGAAGGTCCACAATGACGCGTTTCACAATCAGCGGTGGCTGAATCGTGCAATAATCCTCGCTCGTCCGAACCAACCATCTTTCCCCTTTTCGTTCCGCCCCGATTAATTCAAGGGCCCTAAATCCCCTTTACGCGCTTCGATACCTACCGACGTCGGTAGGTGTTAGATTTTGAGTTTTCGGACCGCCTTCATTGCTTCCTGAAGAGCCAGGATATAGTCGTCTTTGGTTGCCGCCTCCAACTCGCAGTGTATGATGACCCAGCCTTTGGAAATGGGGATCCTCCGGCTAGGCCTGACGATCGGCTTTCCCTCCCTGTCATCTTTCGCTCCCCTCGCCTTCTCCCTTACTTGGCGAACAGTGGCACCGCCAAGGACGCTGTCCAGAAGTTCGATCTGGGTCTTGAAATCTGCTATACGGGCGATTTCAATGACCGAGTCATACGGAATGATTCGATCTGCGGTACGGAGTTTCTCCTGGGCAGTGTCAGGCAAGTCCAGTATTCTAAGCATCTGCCCAACCCACTGCTCAGACTTTCCAATCTGCCTGGCTAAATCCCTATTTGTCTTAACTTCAGGATTTTCTTCCTTCATCTCTTGAAGCGCCTGGGCAACCTCCAGAGCACCCAGGTCCTCTCGCTGAATATTGCTGATCAGACTCTTTGCCCGGCGAACCCGTTCCTCTTCGGCATCTCCAATAATGACCGGAATCTGCTGGAGGCCAGCTTCCTTTGCCGCCCTCCAGCGTCGCTCACCAGTTGTTATCTTGTAGCGTCCATCTTCCAGCGCAACAACCGTTGGCGGATCGATGATGCCGACCGCCCTGATGGTCGCGGCCAGTTCCGGAATGTGACGAAATACTTTTCTCTCGTTCCGTTCATCAGGAACCAGACTTGTGATGTCGACCATTACCCTTCCCCGCTTCGGCAGCCGCAAACCTGCTGTATCTGTAGCTCCGGCCCGAACAAGGTCCAGCCTAGATATCCGCCCTTCTTCTGCTTTTACCACGTTCTTACTCATGCGTGTGCAACCCTCTTCTGGTCACTCACCCGGAACCTGTTCAAAACCTCTCGCTGTAGTTTCGGAATATCCTCTGCTCCTTTGGAGCGCGGACGGTAGTCGAAGATGCTCCCACCGTGCCGGTCAACTTGCGCCAGCCAGCCACAATTTCTGACCTCTGTCCTTGCAACCGGAATCCCCTCGTCCTTCATAAACTTCAAGACGCTGTTTCGAACTCCATTTAGAGTGATGTTGTTCAAGACGTGAAGTATACCGTAGGAGCCGGGCGTTCGATGCCGCTGCACGAGAGAATAGAAGTTTGCGTAGCTGGCAACGGCCTTAGTGCTTTCAATTGGAACCACAAAAACGTCGGTAGGGAAAATAGCGCATTCCATCAGAGGAGAAATCTGGTTCGGGCAATCAATGACCACGTAATCAAATTCATTAGCAGGAAGATCCGAGAGGAATTCTGCCAGTAGCGATTCGTAGCCTTCGACTTCACCCATGGAGTGGCTGATCGTTTCTAGTGGCTGAGAACCTGGCGCTATAAATACGTTTTTGATGTTCGTTGGCTTGATGATCTGCTTGAGCGAGACTTCCCGCAAAAAGACGGCAGCCAAAGTTCCCACTCTGTCTAGCCCGTTGCTGGCTTGCAGCCAGTCTGAGACCTGCGCCTGAGGATCCATATCCAACACAAGCACCTTGGTTCTCGGAGAACGCCCCAAGGACGCTGCAAGGCTCAGAGCAATGGTGGACTTTCCGCATCCACCTTTTGCATTACAGACCGTGATCACATTCATAGACTTGCCTCGTTAAATCGTTCTGGGTTATTTGCCTTATCCCAGGCCCAGAAGTGCAACACCCCGTGGCCTTCTTCCAACAGCACCAGCTGCTGGAAACGTTCGAGGCGGCCGCTGAGGTATTGAGCACAGATTTGCTCGACGTTTAGGCCGAACCGATTCGCTTTGAACACCTGGAGTTTTTCGCTTTCTTCGGCAAGAAGCGTTTGAAAGAGTTTGCTGTTCATAGACTCATTCCGCGCCAGTTCGCCTGCAATGTACCCGCGGTACGACTGTTGGAACTTTTCGTAATGAGATAGGGAAGCCTTGTTTCGAGCGTGTCGAAGTTCGGCTTCACGAGACTCCCTAAGGCGCGAATAGAAATTATCCCCATGCCGCTGGAGTGCCAGACGAAGGGCAGGAAGGCTGTGCTTTTTGTGACCATGCTCGCGGGCGACCATAGTCCCAAACTGTCGGCCCCACATTGGGACCTGCTCCGGTTCTTTGAAAACTTCAAGTAGCCGGTTGACCAGACGCTCAGCGGCTTGAGCGTCAGCCGGAGAGGGATCAGAAATCGGAGCCTCAGAGTTTCCGTTATAACCAGCATAAAAGTTAGCGGCGAACGCCTGGGAAATAGAACTACCGACGTCGGTAGTTCTTGGTTCAGCCGGAGGAGCCCAGTTTTCGACAATGGCCTGGCGGAGTAGTCCAAGAGGATTCTTTGTGGCATGTCGTCGAGCAAGAAAGCTTACCTGTTCGGTGATGACGTCTAACGGGTTTGTGGTGGAAAGTTGCTCAGCGGTTTTTCTGTCGAATCCAGCTTTTAAAAGAACTTCTTCAGCAGCAGCAACAGAATTTGTATGGGGAGAAGGGGAGCTGCTGTTGTTGTTGATAAAAGTGTTAGGAATAGTTGTTTTAGTAATTCTTATGGTCTCATTTTGGGGGCGTTCGGCGTGTCTCATTTTGGGGGCGTTCCGTGTCTCATTTTGGGAGCGTTGCCCGTGTCTCATTTTGGGGGCGTTCGGGGAAGATACCCGTGTCTCATTTTGGGGGCGTTCGGTCGCTTCCCCAACGTTAACGGGAAGCCCTTCATAGGTATAGGTATAGTCTTTGGTCCATTTAATTCCGTAGACCGTAATGGCTCCAGCCCGGTTCCCGGCGAGATCAAAAAAACCCGGCTCAACCCGCTCGATATAACCCTTTTCGATGGCCTCATCCAGGGATCGCACAATGCTTCCTTTGGCAAGTTGTGTCAGCTCAACCAAGTCTCGTAAGGACTTCCTTACGGTCGTTCTTCGCTCACCACCCTTGCCCCAGTCGATGCTGTACCACAGAAGCGTTCCGACCACCCTGATTAGTGCTCGATTCTCCTCGCGTATCAGGTAATCAAAGAAGATGTTCGGAATGTTTTTTCTCCCAATCCGATTCTGTCCCGATTCATCCGTATAGCTCGGTTGCAGGTAGAACCCGTTGAACAACTTGAGGTCGTCTGTGTACCACGCTTCATCCCAGAGAAGCTCAAAAGCAGCACTCCTTGCGCGGACTCCCTCGATTTGCACCCTGGCCTTTTGGGCCCGGCGAATGAAGTTGAATTTCAAGGCATCAGCGAGGGCTTCAGACAGCCGACTATGAGAGACTCCAGCAACCTGTTCCAAATCTCGGTGAGAAAATTCGTGTTTTTCCTGAATTGGATTTCCATCTTCGTCAACCCAGCCCAGGGTCTTTCGCAGCATATGGGCAACGACACGAATTGTGTTGACGGTCGAGTTAGGGACGACGACAGTGAAGAACTGCTTTGGGCAATAGAGAACGTTCGAGCGAAATTCCGGGAAGCCTCGGAACTGTAATTCCGTTCGAGCAGAGGGGTGGAAACTCCCTAGATCTCTATTGCTACGACTAGGCACGGTTACGTTAAGCCTCAAGCCCTAGGGGAATAGGCTTGCCCTTTTGTTTGGCGTACTCGCGAACGATACGATTAATAAGGAAGCTGCGGTGACGCTCCTCCTCGACGGCAAGCGCGTCGAGGAACGTCATCACCGGCTCTTCGAGCCGAACTCCTGTGTTCTTGAATTTTTTTGTCGATGCTTTTCTCGGCACGTCCAAACCTCCTTTTTTGTTCAAAACAACTTCGAGCAATAATGTTGTATGACGTATGGTACCACTCTATGGCAATAGAGCATGCTGCTAGTTTTCGCAATCCCAAGGGAAGTCGGCTTTGCAAAAACTACCGACGTCGGTAGTTTTTGCGATCAAGAGGCTTCCCGTTCGGGGTAGGCAAGCGGCTCAAACGGCCTGCACGGTTTTCGTCTAAGCCTGAAGCACGACGTCTCCAGGAGTTATAAAGTAGCCGATCGACGAAGCTTGTTCACCTGGTTCAGTATGACAAGGAATTGGTGCTTCACGGGTGCTTACGGCTCAAAGGGGATCTGTGAGAATAGCCCGGTCAAGGTGTCCCGTGACCCGAGAGCCCTCACCTTGAAGTGGGCCTTCAGTTCCCGTTCAATTCGAACGTGGACATGTCCTACTCGAAAACCTATCGAGTAGCTGGCGAACTTGATGGGAGCTTTCCGGCAATCTCGAATCCCGGTTTTCTCTGCTTCGAAAAAAGGATGATCTCCGTGCGTTGCGAGCAGCAGGAAGATCCGCCTAAAAAGGATGAGTTGAAGATTGGCGTTCCCGGCTAGTTTCCGTCTCGCTCGGACAAACTTCAATACTCCACTTTCGTACCTCGTGATCAGTTTGTCGCAGACGGCCCTGGGATCCTTCACTTCAGGCACAATGCCACTGACATAAAACCGTAGCCTCTGGCCACGTACTGGACAGCGACCTGCTGAACGAAGCCTTCAACGCGCTGTGTCCTCTCGGCAAGCATGCGAAGTTCAAGAAATCTCGCCAGCCAGGATCCGCCGAACCGACGTTCGGCCTATTTTCAGCCTCCGCGCGATCTCCGATTTGCTGATTCCTGCCAGAAATAGGTGCCTGACCGAACGAGCTTTGCCCATAACCGTCGGCGGTCGGCCGAGTCTCTTGCCTTGGCGCCGGGCGTGATCCAATCCAGCGCGGACCCGCTCGGCGAGGATGTCCCGTTCGAAGGCAGCGAACACAGCCAGCAGTCCAGCGATCGCTCGGCCCGTGGGCGTGTTCAGATCCAACGCCTCCGTCAACGACACGAACCCCACGCCAAGCGCCGTCAGTTCCTGCAATGTCGAAACCAGATCCGGCACCGACCGGCCCCAGCGGTCCAGCCGCGACACCAGCACCACATCAATCTCGCGGCGCCGCGCGGAGTCGAGCAGTTGTTGGCGCATCGCCCACACCACCGCGCCGGAGCCCACTTCCTTACACTCTTCAACAACGGTCCAACCGCGCTTTGCGGCGCATTCCCGCAACGCGCGCATCTGCATCGGCAGCGTTTGTTGATCCAGCGTCGAGACGCGCGCATACAGCCCCGCCCGCAACATTTTCGCACGTTTGCGTGACTGACCAAAAACCCTCTTCGATTTCGACTTCGGAATCGTCCGTTTGGCTGGCATTTTCGCAGTGTATCGGAAGCTGGCCGAAAACCATCCTTTTCGGCCAGCTTCACTCATCCCACGCCGGCGCGATCCAGCGTCTGGCGATAGTTCTATGGCATCCACTCCGCCGGGCTGGCCGCGATCTCTCGCCGATGGCGCTGCAGTTCCGTCAGATACTCAAACGAATTGGCGCCCCATGCAGTGTCCGATAGAACAATGCATTCTTTCTGTGCAAAACAGCCAGTTTAAAAGCCCTTTCGACGATATTGTTGTCGAGCGGCGCCCCAGCGATACGGAGGAAAAGCGTCAAGGGCCGCCAATGATTCAACAGGTACTTAATCGCCTTGCCGAGCCCGGAGTTCGGCTCCGTCTTGCGCTCGGCAAACTGCGCCTCCAGCCATTCATGCAGTTTCGTCATCACCGGGTCGCTGTGTCCGGTATGAAGTTGCAGTCGTTGTTCCGGTGTCATTTCCGCCTCTCTCGCCTTCGCATCGTGGCCATACACCTCGCCCAGCAGCTCCAGCACGTAGCGGCATTGCTCGGGGAAATTCTCCGCGACGTCCACAAACTGCCTTCGTCCATGAGCCATACAATGGGCCAGCAGAATCTCCGCGCCCTGCGCTAATTTCGGCGCGTTGCGCGACAACGCATCGCACATCTGAATCGGCCCGGGAAGCTCCGCCGCCCGCTGTTTCAACACGTCGCCGAGGTTCTCACCGGCATGCTGGCGCCCGGTAAAATACAGCGCACTATTGCCGCCCTCACGGGTCGACACGATCCCACTCGTGAACACGCCGGTGCGGTCGTCACCGGGCTCGCGCTCCATCTTCAGGACCCGCATGCTGGTGTCGTCGTTGTGCATCACTTCACCCTGCGCCGCCTGGCGGATGAGCTCGTCGTGCGCCGGTTGGAGGATCGCGGCCACGTCTTCGACCATCTCCCACTGCGTCGCCGCCGGCAACGGAATCCCCAGTTGGCTCTCCAGTGTTTCCAACCGGTAGAACGGCACGCCGCTTCCGTACTTGAGCTGCGCGATCATCGCGCCGGCTGTCTCGTCGCAGGCGCCGCAGCGCAATCGCTCCAGCGAATAGACCGTGGCCGCCAACGGTGCCTGCCTCTTCAATGTCTGATGCGCGACCGGAACCTTTTTCGCGCCGCCATACGCCTCGGCTCCGTTGCGCCCATGTCCCGGTTTTTGCGGCGCGTTGGCATCCGGCGGCGGCGTTTCCGGTTTCGGCAACACATCGCTGGTCTTTTCGCTGTTACGCGATCGCACCAGCATCGCCAACAGAGCATGCAATGTGTCCTTCAGCTTGTCGTGTTAATCTTCTTACTCTCCCGGCAACTGGCGAAATCGTCTTGTCAGCGGATATCCCAAGACCTCTTTGATCGAAGGGTTCGGCACATAGCTGTTGGACTGCTTGCCCCGTCCCGTTGTCTTGCCCAGCACCACCCAGTTCGCCGCGCGGTAACAGGTGCCGCGGAAGCGCTCCGTATCCACGAAGGTTTCCGCAAAATAGATCGGATGCCCATACATCGGCTCCCAGTCGGAGGAAAGCCGGGCCGCCATCCGTCCCAAAATATGTGACGCCAGATGCGGCACCTTCACCCACGGCAGAATCAGAAACCGGGTGTTGTAAGCGAGGAATCGAATGTTGCGCCGGCGCGCTTGCTGGTCCCAGCCGATGTAGCGATCTCGCGCACCAATGTGACGCGGTGCGCTCGACCACGCCACTCAGGCCACGGGTCTGCCATTGACCCACACCAGATACTTCAGGTGCTCGCCCACTGGCTGTTCGTACCCCAGACAATTATGCTCTTCCATCAAGCTATTGAACAGCGGCTCATCGCCGCTCCGCCGTACCTGGAGGGCCGACTCCGTGAAAAGGACGAAGTCATCGCCGACTTACTGACGGAGCACATCGCCCTAAAAAAGAGTGTGTGGACCGCGCTGAATGGTGTCTGGGTCGAGCCGGATAAGCGCGATCAAGTTGTAGATTTCGTCAACGGCTGGTCGAAAAAGACCAGACTGCCGATCGAGGGCCTCCTCGATCAGGTGGGCCTCGCCGTCGGCAAGTTCTACGACTGGAGAAAGCGCTACGGCGAGGCGAACCAGCACAACGGAAAGGTCCCCCGGGACTTCTGGCTGCTCGGTTGGGAAAAGCAGAAGGTCCTCGAGTTTCAGTTGTTATATCCCGACCTCGGGTACAGGCGTCTTACCCATCATGATGATCGACGACGATGTCGCTGCGATGAGTCCGGCCAGTGTATGGCGGATCCTGGACGAGGCCGGGCGAATGCGGGGAGCAGCTGCGCCTGGATCGACGAAGAAGCGTACCGGCTTCGAACAACCGGTGGCGTTCTCCGAAAGTCGGAATGAACTCCTGATTGCTGTCAATATAGATTTCGACGTCGGCCAGACCCGTTTCTACCCTGTGCTGCTCTCGTAGTACAGGGCTACGCGGCCCCTATCTGGATGACCTAAAAACAGGTGCAGGAACTGGGCGTGAATGTTCGCAAGGGCGAGCACGGCTCGCTTGTCGTCTACGCTAATAGCGTCACCAAGACCGAGGCTAACCATTTGCGCTCGGGCGTCGAGTATATGACCATAAACAGTGGATATGCCAATCGATGTGACTATGAGAGCACTATTCAGTGCACCTTGCCCTGTATGACGAATTTCACTACACATTTGTGGGAGAAGCGGGGCTTGGCTTTCGCGGTAGTCATGGGTGTTTTTTGTCTGATCACAATTCCCATGGGGGTTATTCGGCCTCTCTGGTATGACGAACTTGCCGCGCGGTGGCTGGCGGAGGCAACGTCGATTGGCGAGTTCGTTGACCGTATCAATACCGGCGTTGAGCCAACCCCGCCGCTCTATCTTCTCGTGCAGTATCTGTCCGTGCACCTGTTTGGCGCGCCGGACTGGACCGGCAGATTGCCATCGATGCTTGGGTATGCGGCCAGTCTAACGTTTCTTTATTTGTTCGTGGCTCGCCGTCTGGCGGCGATCGGCGGAGCAATTGCCATGGCAATCATGATGCTAACCGGGACGCTCTACTACGCACAGGAGGGGCGCCCTTATGGGATGGTTTTCGGCTGCGCTGCCCTGGCTATGTGGGCCTGGCAGGAGTACATCGAACAGGAACGACCCCGTTACGCGGCTCTGTGCGGGGTGGCCCTGTTCGCGGCTGCCAGCCTTCATTATTACTCTGTGTTGCTCAGTGTGCCGTTTGGATTGGCGGAAGTGCTTCGGATCTGGAAGAGCAGGCGCCTGGACTGGAAGATGGTGCTGGTGACCGCAGCCCCCGGCATTGCGTTACTTGTCCATCTCCCGATTATCCGGATGATCCTGTCGAGCCAGTCCAATCCAGAATTCGCTTGGGCGAAGCCGACATTGGCCTTTCCGGCTAAGTTCTGGCTGCGGGCGCTCGAGCCGACCGTGTTCGTATTTGTTGCCGTCGCCGTGCTCATCCTCTATCTATGGCGATCCCGGACGGTGGATCCGGCTGAACCCAAGACGAGTAGTTTTTCGCTGCCCGACGCTGAACTGGCGCTCCTGATCGGATTTGTGTTGATCCCGATTGCGGGGACGATCTTTGCGAAGGTTGTGACCAATGCCATTGCGCCTCGCTACATCTTCAGCACCATGTTGGGATTCTCCGCACTCCTGGCCCATGTGTTGATGCGAGCTGTGCCAGCCGGCCGGAGCTGGATTTTTCTAATCCTGTTGGCGGCTGTGGCCGGCAATGGATTGCTCGATATTCGCTGGTCCATGCGCGATTCCCTTCCCGGCCAACTCGAGATTCCGGTTGTTACCGGAGAACCCGCTCTGCCAGTCGTAGTCGACGACTACTTGCTCTATGCCCAACTCGGCCGGTATGCGTCGCCGGAGCTGCTCTCGCGGTTGGTTTACCTGACCGATCTGGAGCGGTTAAAGCGTTATACCAGTGCTGGTCAGATGGAAATGATCACGGTGATTGGCGTTAAGAAGGGGCAACTGCGGGGGCAATCCGGCTATTTGACTCCGTTCCTTGAGTCCAACTCCCGTTTTCTACTGTTTGAGCCGCTTCGGGCGGAGCAGAACGAATCGTGGCTTTCTCATGATCTTTTGGACCGCGGGGTGGGATTGAAACTGATCGCCATCCAGGGCGGCGGCCGATGGTACCTTGTGGAACGGAAGTAGCGAGAAGGCGACGTAAGTATATCCATCTATGAGCCGGCAGAGCCCCAATTGCTGGGCGGTGCCGCATAGCTACCCGTCTCCAACTCGATTTCGATGGCGCGGATCAGGTGTTTTGCCTCAGCTGAAATCGGAGGAATCGGTTAACGAGAAGTGAAAAGTGGTCGAAGAGGTCTTTGGAGCGCGGACGACACGATCAAATTGCTGCGTCTCCATCTGATCGAGAAACAGGCCATCTCGAAGATTTGCGAAGACGCCAGTCTGTCGCCGACTCAGTTCTACGCCTGGCAGGAGCAGTTGTTCACCAACGGCGGCCTCGCCATGGTGAGTAAGCGGGTTCCGGAACGGAACAAGGACTTAGAGCGCATCGAAAAACTCGAGGGCCGACTCCGTCAAAAGGACGAAGTCATCGCCGAGTTACTGACGGAGCACATCGCCCTAAAAAAGAGTGTGGGGACCTCTGAATGGTGTCTGGGTCGAGCCGGATAAGCGCGATCAAATTGTAGATTTCGTCAACGGCTGGTCGAAAAAGACCAGAATGCCGATCGAGGGAATTCTCGATCAGGTGGGCCTCGCCGTCGGCAAGTTCTACGACTGGAGAAAGCGCTACGGCGAGGCCCACCAGCACAACGGAAAGGTCTCCCGCGACTTCTGGCTGCTCGATTGGGAAAAGCAGAAGGTCCTCGATTTTCAGTTGTCATATCCCGACCTCGGGTACCGACGCCTCACTTATATGATGATCGACGCCGATGTCGCTGCGATGAGTCCGGCCAGTGTATGGAGGATCCTGGACGAGGCCGGGCGAATGCGGAGAGCCGCTGCGCCAGGATCGACGAAGAAGGGTACCGGCTTCGAACAATCCGTCGCCGTCCACGAGCACTGGCACATCGATATCGCGCACATTAACATCCACGGTACGTTCTACTACCTGTGCGCGGTGCTCGATGGTGCCAGCCGGTTTCTGATCGCCTGGGACTTACGCGAGAGCATGACGGAGCGAGAGATCGAAGTGCTGCTGGAGAGGGCCAAAGAGCGTTTTCCGGACGCTCGGCCGCGCATCATCTCCGACAACGGGCCGCAGTTCATCGCCAAGGATTTCAAGGAGTTCATCCGCCTTTCTGGAATGACCCACGTTCGCACGTCGCCTTACTATCCCCAGTCGAACGGGAAGATGGAGCGTTGGAATAAATCGATCAGGCTACCCTTCCGTTCTTTGCTCCTCTCGAACTCACCGAAACAAATCAGTTGCCGACCTCATCCGAGGAATGGAGATGCTATCGCGCAAATCGAAGCCCGCTCACTACGCTCACTAAAGGATACTAGAGTAAGGGCCTAAAGGAGATCAAAGAGAATAGTGAAGACGTTGCTGGCACAGACAGGCCTACCTCCCCTAGCGACCAGCAATCCTGATTGGCTGTAGGAACTTCTTCTTTGTGAACACCACTGTGACAAACCAAACTAAACCGACCATCGCCATTTTCGGTATGGGCTATGTCGGCTGCGTGAGTGCTGCCTGCTTTGCTGAGACCGGCTTCAATGTGATCGGTGTCGATATTGACGAAAGAAAGGTGGCCAGTATTGCGGCCGGCCGTGCGCCGTTTCACGAACCAAGCCTGGAGCCGCTGATCGTCCGTAATATCGAAGCTGGCCGTTTGACCGTCAGTTCCTCGACAGCCGAAGCGATTGCCGCTGCGGACTTCGCGTTCCTATGCGTCGGTACGCCGTCGGCATCGAATGGAAATCTGGGGTTAGCCCAATTGCAGCGTGTCGTGGAAGACATTGATGTCGCCTTAGAGGGAAGGGACCGGCCGTTTACACTGGTCGTCCGCAGCACCGTATTTCCCGGCACCTGCGAAGAGGTGGTTGCGCCGCGGCTGGCGCGACACCCGTTGGTCCGAATTGTTGCCAACCCGGAATTTCTGCGAGAAGGAACGGCGGTGAGGGAGTTTCTAGAACCGTCGCTGCTGGTAGTGGGCGCGCATGACCGGGAGGCTGCCGAGTCGGTAGCCGCTCTTTATGCGAGCCTACCCGTAAGGCCGTGTATTGTCGCGCTGCGTACGGCCGAACTCATTAAGTATGCTTGCAATGCCTTCCATGCCGTTAAGATCGCCTTTGCCAATGAGATTGGTGCCCTGAGCACCGAGATCGGCGTTTCCGGGGCTGAGGTAATGGATACGATTTGCCAGGATACGACGCTCAATATCTCCCGCGTCTATCTGAAGCCTGGTTTTGCCTTTGGCGGTTCGTGCCTGCCGAAGGATCTACGGGCGCTCAACTACCGGGCCCAACGTCTCGACATTGACCTGCCGATGCTGAATCACGTGCTGGCCAGCAATGAAGCTCATCTAATGCGCGCTGTCCGTCAGGTCCTCGACACCCCCTACCGCCGCCTGGGAGTCTATGGACTATCCTTCAAGAACGACACCGACGACCTGCGGGAGAGCCCGGCGGTGGCGCTGATTGAGCACTTGATCGGCAAAGGACGGGATGTGAAGATATACGAT
>Ga0209181_10008187_pt1 | contig 14107 bp, 12 predicted proteins | sample MAT05_FD_187208 | JGI IMG/M metagenome (GOLD analysis project Ga0209181, IMG submission 187208) | Freshwater microbial communities from Lake Fryxell liftoff mats and glacier meltwater in Antarctica - MAT-05 (SPAdes) (version 2) | ecosystem: Environmental > Aquatic > Freshwater > Ice > Liftoff... | reverse complement strand
TTGCCGTGGTGAATTCGTTTTTGTACGTTGTTTTGGCTTGTAAAATCAATTTTTTGTCGCTGTTATAAACCCTTATAGAATGGTCTGTTTTTACTGTAGAATCCCGGTTTTTTAGATCCAAATAAATGCATTTATTGCCTAAATACGAAAAAGCTTGGTTTGTATTTGTTGTACTTTGAATATGCAAATGCGCAAAAAGAGAATCTTTGGAAAGCACGTGGGTCGTGTCTTTTAAGCCCGTTAAAAGCAAAGTAGAAAGAAAAACAAGTTACCCATGAAAATGAATAACGGTAAAATATTGAAATTATTTTAACAACCCCTAAAAATGGAAATTTAAAAATAGAAAGCGTTAGCGAACTTTATTGCGCAGCCAACCACTCTTCCATGGCAGTGTCGTAGGCTTTTTTATTGCTGGCAATTTGGCTTTCTATTTTTTGGAACAAAGCGGTTAATTCTGCAATCTTTTTAAAATCAGACGCAACCGCTGGAGATTGCAATTCTTCTTCCACCATGTTTTTTTCTGTTTCCATTTCGCGCATGGCTATTTCCAAATCCTCCATCTTTTTCTCTAGCTGGTGCAAGGTATTTTTGCTTGGTTTTTTGTTGTCGGTTTCTGCAACGGGTGCAGGTTTAACTTCGGCTGCTGGGGTAGTTTTTGTTTTTTGTTTTCCAGGTATGGGAATGTCTTTGCCTTCTTTTTTCTTGCGATCTACCCATTCGTTGTACTCGTCATAAGTGCCAGGGTATTCGCGCAATTTTCCATTTTCAATCCACCAAATTTTATTGGCAATTCTGCTAATAAAAGTACGGTCGTGGGATACCAAAACGAAAGTGCCTTTGTAACCAATTAGAGCTTCGGCAAGCACGCTGGTAGAAAACATATCCAAGTGATTGGTAGGCTCATCCAACAATAGAAAATTGGATTGGGTCAACAATGTTTTTGCCAAAGCAACGCGGCTTTTTTCGCCTCCAGAAAGTACTTTTACCTTTTTGAAAACATCGTCTCCGGTGAACAAAAAGCAACCCAAAGTGGAACGCAATTCACCTTCGGAATATTCGCCACCCACGGTTGCCAATTCATTCACCAAATCGTTTTTTAAATTCAAAGCTTCCAATTGGTGCTGCGCAAAAAAGCTAGGTTCCACATTCCAACCTGCTTCTACGGTTCCATCATGCGGTTCGCTTCCGTTGATGATGCGCAACAAGGTAGATTTTCCGCGTCCGTTGGCTCCGATTAACGCAATTTTATCGCCGCGTAAAATTTGGGCATCGGTATCTTCGAATATACTGAGATTGCCGAAACTTTTAGAAATATGCTTGAGGGTACAAATTTGTTTTCCAGGTGTGGTGCGAATGTTAAATCGGATATTTAAATCGCGGGCTTCATCTTCGAGTACTTCGATTTTTTCAATTTTATCCAACATTTTAACCCTGCTTTGCACAGCGGTTGCTTTGCTGGCCTTGGCTTTAAATCGTTGAATGAATCGCATTTGCTGCCTTATATAATCCTGTTGGTTGTCATAACGGCGCTGCATCATTTCGTCGCGTTCATCCTTTTGTTCTAGGTAATCGCTGAAATTTCCTTTGTAGTGAAACAACTGAGAATGGGCCACTTCGGCAATACGATTTACACAATTGTCCAAAAACAAACGGTCGTGACTTACAATAACGAACGTGCCTTTGTAATCTTTAAGGTAATCTTCAATCCATTGAATGGTAGGCAAATCCAAGTGATTCGTTGGTTCATCGAGCAGCAACAAATCTGGTTCCATGAGCAACAGTTTTGCCAGCATTGCCCGCATGCGCCAACCTCCCGAGAACTGGTTTAGCGGTTTTTTTAATTCTTCGGTAGAGAAACCCAACCCTTCAAGCAATTTTTCAGCTTCGGCATGCCAATCGTAGCCACCTAAATTGCCAAATTGGTCTTGCAACTCTGTCAATTTTTGGATGCTTTTCATGTCATGTGTGGTTTCAATAACCTCCAGCAAACGGTGAATTTCTTTGTCTAGGGCGGCCAAATCGGCACGACCTTGAAGCACCACATCCAAAACCGGTTCTTGGTAATCTATACTTAAAAGATCCTGGTTTAAGAATCCAATTTTAAGATCGGCAGGTTTACTTAGGCTGCCTTCTCGCAACTCATATTCGCCAGAAATAATGCGCAACAGCGTAGACTTTCCGGTACCATTTAAACCAACCAATCCAATTTTTTCATTGGGTTTTATATGCCAAGAGGCATCTTTAAACAGGTATCTTCCTGCAAATTCAAATGAGAAATCAACTAAGGCAAGCACAGCCTGCAAAGATAATACAACAAAGGGAATGAATTAAGGCAATTTTTGTTAATATTGAAGGGTGAAAAAGCCGTTGTATATTTTCTGCAATCCCAAATCAGGCAGGTATGATGAGAAAAAGATAGGAAAATTGTTAGATTTGGCCAGATTGCAATTCGGGAAATGTGAATTAACAAGCAACATCGGAACCTTACAAACCATCCGAAATGCGCATGTAATAATTGCGGGTGGAGATGGGACAGTGCATGTGGTGGTGAACGAGGCAGATTTAGAAAGCAATACATTTTCTGTGGTGGCATTTGGGAGTGGAAATGATTTTGTACGCAATTTTCCGAGACGCAAAATGGAAGATTTGTTAGCAGAAATAGAAAAGGAGAAATTTGTTTCTGTCGATTTGTTGCAAATCAATGATAAAAAAGCAGCCGTGTTGGCGGGTATTGGATTTGACGCGGTGGTTTCGGATGCGGCCCACAAAAACAAATGGAACATTCCAGCCATAAAATATATGGTACCAGTGTTAAAAAACATGTTTGGCTACCGGGGTATTCAAATGAAAATAAAGGGTAAAGATATGAATTATACCGACTGTGTTTTTATGCTTTCTTGCGGCAATGGATATAGGGCTGGTGGAGGCTTTAAACTTTTTCCAAAAGCCAGTTTGACGGATGGGAAAATGGATGTTTTATTGATAGAACCGCCTACATTTTGGCAAAAATTAAAATACATTTGGTTGGTTAATTTTGGCAAACACTTGGAATTAAATATTGTAAAATATGTGCAAACCGATAAAATAAGTGTAGAATTGGATGTCGAAGATTTGTACAACACAGATGGAGATGTTTACAGGTCTAAAAACATGGAAATATCAGTTTTGCCCGGTGTTTTTAAATTGATTATGTGATCGCCATGGGTTTCACCCTTGGTTATTTATGATTGACCCTTGCCTTTAATCCTTTGCAGATTCGTTGCGTTTTGTAAATCTTCAGGATTTTAAAACTGATTTAAATTCAAAGTATCCATTTTGTTTAAGTTGTATTTCTGTAATAAATAAATAGCATTCAATCAATTTAGGACTTTAGAGGAGTTCATCATTAATAAAATCCAAAATGTCGAAAATTATCACCCTGAAAGGGGCTGAGATTAATGTTTTAAAAAGACAATGCAGGTTTTAATGAGATGATAGAATATGACAATAGGGATGGAAAGTAACAAGAATTGGAATGGCATAAAATAGACCGTTTACAATTTCCTCCAAACCATCACAAAATCATTCATAAAATAGCCATCTCCAATATCGAAATCGGCCACATAATCTATAACGAATCCCATTTTAAAATAGAAATTAATGGGTTTGTAATTTTGGCGATTTACTTGCAGGCGGGTTGTTGTTATTTGTGGAAACAATTCTAGCAATTTTGCGAAGGCAAGACTGCCAATTCCTTTGCGGTGAATTTCTGTGTCTATATAAAATTTGTGTAAGAATAATTCATGGATATCTTTTTCTGAAATGGAGATAAATCCAACCGCAATATTGTCCGATTCAACCAAAAAAAACTGCTGTCCTTCTTGCATTTGGGCTTGCAGTGCCGCTGAATTGTATAGTTTTGCCAGCATAACATCGACTTGCATTTGACCCACAATGGCAGGGTAATGCGATTGCCATATTTTTTGCGCCAGCACCTGAATTGTGGAAATGTCTGCCTCTTTTGCCCGAATTAAATTTACATTCACAGTTCAAATTACCCGAAATTTGTGGCAGATTGCAAATGTTACGGGTAGAAAATCTTCAATGCGGTTATGAAGGCTCGTCCAATGATGGGTTGGTGAATCGCTTGGATTTTAAGTTGGCGGCGGGCGAATTGCTGTTGTTGGCTGGCAGAAACGGTATTGGCAAAAGCACCTTGATGCGCACTTTGGCGGGTTTGCAAGCACCCATTTCTGGCAATGTGCATATAAACGGCAAAGGCATTCACCATTTGGGTCCATCAGATTGCGCCGGTTTGGTTTCAGTTATGTTTTCCATGCCTCCAGATTTAGCACTTACCCGCTGTTTTGAAGTGGTATTAACTGCCATGCAACGCAATTTTTCTCCTTTTAAAACGGATTTTAGCCATGAAAAGGGAATAGTAAAAAAATGCATGGAATTGACGGGTTGTCAAAAATTTTATGATCGTGAATTTTCTACTTTAAGCGATGGCGAGAAACAAAAAGTAATGCTTGCCCGCTGTTTGGCTCAAGATACCCCCGTGTTGTTGCTGGATGAACCCCTTGCTTTTTTGGATTATCCCGGTCGAAGGCAAATGCTGAGTTTGCTTGAAGAAATTTGTAAAACAGAAAATAAAACCATAGTATACAGCAGCCATGATTTGGATATTTCATTGGTTCATTGTCACAAATTGTTGTTGCTTACTAGCCGTGGCAAGTGGAAATATTTTGAGGACAAGCAAGAGATAATGAATACAATTCCGTCTTCCTTGTTTGAGAATGAAAATTGAAAATGCGTCGTCCGTTTAAATTCAAACAATTCGAAATTCAGCAGGAAAATGTTGCAATGCCTGTAACCACCGATGCCTGTATTTTGGGTGCGTATGCCAATTTTGAAAATTGCAAAACCGTTTTAGATATTGGCGCAGGCAGTGGAGTTTTGGGTTTGATGTTGGCACAACGTTATCCTTTTGCACAAATTACAGCATTGGAAATTCATGAGCCCAGTTTTTTAGAGTGCAAAAAGAATATCGAAAATTCCATTTTTGCCAAAAGAATGGAAGCGATTTGTGCGGATATTTTGAATTTTAAACCACAAAATAAATACGATGGCATAGTTTGGAATCCCCCTTTTTTTGAGAATCAATTGGCTTCTGCGTTGCCAGATAAAAAATTGGCAAGACATACCCAAGGGTTGAATTATTCTGTTTTTTCTGAAATTCTAAAAACCAATTTGGCAGACACAGGCAAAGCTTGGCTTTTGATTCCCGATTCGCATTTGGAGCTGATGAAAACACATTTATCTACGGCAAAATATGGCATTGTTTCGGCCACTTCAATAGCCGCCAATACAGCAAAATCTCCACATTTGTGGATGTTGAATATTATGGAGGGTGAGTTTGAAACCACATTTCTGTCTATGATTACCTATGGGCAAAAAGGCGAATACGGGGATGAAATGCGCACATTGCTCGGTGGATTTTATTTGAACATGTAAATTAATTTTACATAATTTTTGGAATTTCGGATTATTTTTCTAACTTCGTAGAATGCCCGCCTTAAAATATACCATTGAAAAGTCCGCTTTTGGCGTATGTGCCTATATTGGTGACAAGATGGGGATTAGTTCTAGCCGCATTCGTATGTATTTCATTTACACCTCGTGTTTAACTTTGGGCAGTCCAATTTTGTTTTATTTAATCTGGGCTTTTTGGTTGAATATTAAACGCTATTCTGCGGAGCAGAGAACCAGTGTGTGGGATTTGTGAAGAGGATTTATTGGTTCTTTGTTACTCTTTGATTGGTTGATGTATTAAACAATGGATGCATTAGAAGCTACGATGTTCATGATGATTTTGAGGATGCGAATGTGGTGTATATTTAGCATTGAAAACTTTAACCAAATATTTTTTTACGTAACCAAGAAATAAATCAATTCTACAAAGTATATGCAAAATATAGCGGCTATGCAGATTCGATTGGAATTACAGGTTTAGGGAGAGAAATCTACAATACTGATAAGCTAAACGTTGTTTTTTAAAGATTCAAAACAATTCTAAATTTAGACCAAATTCGAATCATATCTGATACATTAAAATTGAATGTATTGTACGCTAAAATGACAGTAAAAGGCGAAAAAAGTGCATTGGGGAGTGCAGCTGTTTTAATCTTATGGAAATTTCGGCATCGAAAAAGAATTCATTGGTCAATATTACCGAAGGAATGATTCTTAAATAAAGTAGAATATTTGCATTAAAAATTCGTACTTACGGTAAACCTAACTCCGCTGAATGCAGGTTCTACGCGGCAAATACCGCCGCTGCAATTCACCCCACGTTGTTGTTTTATATACGCAATATTAAATACAGAATTGCCAGCAATATACTGTGCAAAAAAGGTAGGATAATGCAACACCCGGTTTGAAATACCCATGTCCTCATAGCGATGTGGTTGCACGTTTGCCATATCTCCCACTGCAAAACTAATGTTGGGTTTTAAATAAAATTCCACCATTGCATTGGCAAAACTTCCTTGGTCTTGTTTGGTTTTTAGGTACTGAAATTCTACACGCAAACTGCGGCTTTTTGGGAATTTAATGAGCACCTCACCAAATGGGGTTAGTGTTCTTACATTGGCATATTTAGGGTGTATTTCATATCTTTCTTGGTTGTATAAAACGGTTTGTAAACCCAATTTCAATTTCAATTTTTTACCAATGGTTTGAACAATTTCCCCATACAATTCATGAAAAAGTTCTATGGATTTGTTGTTAAATCCATTGGCATTTAAGGACCTTACGAAACTGCCGTTTAGTGTAATTTGTGTGCCTTTGCGCGGTTTCAAATCCAGTTCCCCTTGAATGCCATCTTCGCCCAATTCTTGTGCTGGTGCATTGTAGCGGGCCATTAAACGGTAAGTGTTTTGGCGCGTTAGGGATGGCAAATAAGAAATGGCGCCATTTAACAATTGGTCGTTTGGCGTAGTGCGCAAGGTAAAATTTTCGATGTGCCTGCCTTGTATATTTAAGCCAAATGAGGCTTTTTGTTTGCCAATTTTAATGCCACTCATGCCATAACTCATGGATAGGTAAAGCACTTTTCCGTCTTTTAAATGAAGTTTGCCATCGGTCAGTCTTATTGCCTCTTTGCTTTTTTTGTTGTATTCAGCGTTTAATACAAAATTGCCTAGGGTGTAAGTAAAATAGCCATTGTATCCATAAACATTGTACATTGGTTCGAATTTGTCTTTAACATCATAACTGTTAATTTCTGCTACAATAGGATCCATGCTTGCCCTGTCTAATGTACGGTTCATAAAAGAAGCACCCATATTTAATGTACCTGAATTTCCGTTTTTACCCAAATCTAGGGTATAATCTGCATTGGAGCCAGCAATCACTTGCGGTGAATAACCAAAACGATTCTCCAAATACCCTTTTTGATTGCCCACAAAGGCTTTTACCCGAAGATTGGGTAGAAAATCGTACTGTAACCTAGCCCCTTGAATGGCATAATCTATCCCAATTTGGCGTTGCTCGTAAGCCCTAAAAAGGATACCGGATCCTAGCTGGTCATAGAAAGAACCCAAGGTAATGTCTAATTTGTCCACTTTTTTGTGGGCTTGCCAATAACCAATGCCGTGGAAAGTATTACTGCCTTGTGGATTTAGTAAAGGTGAATTGAAAAAACCATCGTATCTAAGCGTGAATTCAAAACCTTTGATGCGGTAATTCATAAAAAGCCAAGCATCTAAACTGGCGCTATTTTCTTTGTACACTTTGGTATTGGCGCCAATGGAATCATCACGGATGTATTTTTGATAATTCAAAAACAGGTTGCCAGTGAACTGGCCTTTGTCTTCATTGTTGTTCTGCTGCGAGTATAAATTTAAGCCCAGCGAGCATATACCTAAAATGACAAATTTTTTCATGAAGGTGCAAGTTTAATAAAATCAAACCACTTGTTCACTCTTTTGAGTAATGTATCTTTGCACCTCTGATGGAAACTTTGTTAGAACCTGTAATTAACACACGCAAACTTTACATAGAGAGCTATGGATGCGCCATGAATTTCTCCGACAGTGAGATTATTGTGGGTATTATGAGTGAAAATGGATTTGTTACCACCGAGGACGAATTGGATGCGGATGTAATTTTTTTAAATACTTGCGCCATAAGAGACAATGCGGAAGTGCGCATTCGTGAAAGACTAAAACACCTTAGAAACAATAAAAAGCAAAACCGCGACTTGATCATTGGGGTTTTGGGCTGCATGGCAGAAAGATTGAAAGACAAGTTGTTAGAAGAAGAAAAATTGGTCGATGTGGTTGCCGGTCCAGATAGCTATCGTGATTTGCCTAGGTTGGTATCTGAAGTGGATGATGGAGCTCGCGCAATCAATGTTTTGTTGAGCAGGGAGGAAACGTATGGCGATTTAAATCCAGTTCGTTTGAATTCAAATGGGGTTTCAGCTTTCATAAGCATTATGCGGGGTTGCGACAACATGTGCAGTTTCTGTGTGGTTCCATTTACTAGGGGCAGGGAACGCAGCCGCGATGCACAAAGTATTTTACGCGAAGCCAAAGAATTGGAAGTTGCTGGATACAAAGAAATTATTTTGTTGGGTCAAAATGTAGACAGTTATCTGTGGTTTGGCGGTGGTCCAAAAAAGGATTTTAAAAATTTAACGGAAGATGAAAAAGCAAACGCCATTGATTTTGCAGATTTGCTAGAATTGTGCGCTGTTGAATTGCCTGGCATGCGCATTCGATATAGTACCAGCCATCCTAGAGACATTGATGAAAAAGTGGTACGAACCATGGCGCGTCACAAGAATATTTGCAATTACATCCATTTGCCTGCCCAAAGCGGAAGTTCAAGGGTGTTAGATTTGATGAGTCGCAATTATACGCGGGAATATTACATGGAAAAAATAAACATGATTCGTGAAATTATACCAGATTGCGGGATTAGCTGCGACATCATTTCAGGATTTTGTACCGAAACGGAAGAGGACCATAAGGCCACTTTGAGTTTGATTGAATGGTCGCAATTCAATTTTTCTTATATGTACAAATACAGCGAAAGGCCTGGAACACCCGCCGCCAAGAAATTGCAGGATGACGTTGATGAACCTACCAAAAGCAGACGTTTGTCTGAAATAATAGCCTTGCAAAACAGTATTTCTGTAGCCAAAAACCATGCATATATAGGTCAAGTGGTGGAAGTATTGATAGAGGGTGAAAGCAAGAAAAGCGATGCAGACTGGAAAGGCCGCAACGACCAAAATGGGATTACCGTTTTTCCAAAGGAGCATTATAAAAAGGGTGAAATTGTGAAGGTTCTGATTGAAACCGCAAGCACCACAACCATCCGAGGCAGGGCAATTGGGCTGGCATAAATCTTGTTTTAGGAGAAGAATTGTTGGGTTCAGGATTTGGAATTCTTGAATATTGCAATACCTTTGATTCTTAAAATATTAAGAACTATGAAAATCACAAAATTGTTAGCTGCTGCATCTTTGTCGCTTCTATAGCTTTTTAGCGCTTGTTCAAAAGAGAAAATTTTGACAAATCGCTTGGATGGAACTTGGAATTATGATAAAATTGACGGTACTATTGCCGCATCGGGTGGCGGAGCTACTACCCCATCTACATTTATCAATGCAGGCTCGATTACCCTGAAAAAGGATGGTACAGGTTCTTATACACAAGTGTTAAATGGTTCTACCACAAACGGCACCATCACTTGGTCCAACACAGCAACTACGGTTACAATCATTGAAAGTGGCCAAGCCGCCTTGGTATTTACTGTTTCAACCAATGAGAAGAAGAAACAAATTTGGAATACGACCTATAATGACGCTGGCGACCAAATCACAGAAACTTGGACGTTGAGTTTAAAATAATTTAAACTTTGTTATAGAAAAAATGCCGTTTTAAACGGCATTTTTTTTGAATATTATGTCGCCCCGATGGGGTTAAGATGCAAACATTTCCTTTAATCAGGCTTTCTGTTGGTATTGCTTCTTCAAGTTCTCCAACATATCCACGGTCATTTTGTTCAAATCATAATCGGGTTTCCAGCCCCAATCTTCACGGGCACGGCTGTCGTCAATAACGGCTGGCCAGGAATCTGCAATGGCTTGGCGAGAGTCTGCATTGTATTCTGTGGTAAAATTCGGAATGTATTTTTGAATGGCGGTGGTAATTTCTTCGGGGCCAAAACTCATGCCCGCCAAATTGTAGCTGCTCCTAATTTTTATTTTTTCTGCCGGTGCATGCATAATATCTAGGGTCGCTTTTAGTGCATCTGGCATATAAAGCATAGGTAAAACTGTACCGGGGTTTAGGAAACAATTGTGTTTGCCGGTGGTTAATGCATCGTGGTAAATAGATACTGCGTAATCCGTAGTTCCGCCACCTGGGGCACTTTTATAGCCAATCAAACCTGGATAGCGAAGACTGCGGGTATCTACACCCCAGCGGTTAAAATAATATTGTGCGTATAATTCACCAGCCAGTTTGCTAATTCCGTAAACAGTTGTGGGGTCCATGGCACAATATTGAGGTGTATTTATTCTCGGGGTATTTGGTCCAAATGCAGCAATGGAGCTAGGCCAATACACTTTTTTTATTATGCCCATATCTCGGGCTGCATCTAGCAAATGAAAAAGACCATCCATGTTTAATTTCCAGGCAAATTCCGGCATTTTTTCAGCCGTTGCACTCAAAAGTGCTGCCAAATGATACACCTGGGTTGGCTTGTATTTTTGAATCAGTTCGGTAAGTTTGGGCTTGTCTAAAATGTCCATTATTTCAAAAGGACCTCCTTCAAACACAGGATTATCGCTTTTCTTAACATCACTTGCTATTACATTTTGGTTGCCATAAATACCCCGAAGTGCTTCTACCAACTCGGTTCCAAGTTGCCCACAGGCACCAATTACCAATACCGTTTCCGTGCTCATTGTTTTCTGCAAAGGTTCAAAAACAATGGCAATAATCAAAATGCATAGTTTAATTCTCTCTGCATTACCTTTGCCACCCTTGAATGCAGTTGAATCTATAAGATATTCTTGGAAGGGAATACATACATTATTGTCGCCTTCATTAAAGCGCCGTACATACACTATTTATATTTTCAGCAGTCTTATAGGCTTGGCAGATATCATAGGTTTGGGTAGTATGGTGCCTGTATTAATGTTGGCCATTGACCATAGTTTTTTAGAAAAAAGCAGCAAACTAAGGGCAATATACCATGCTTTGGACCTATCAAATGAAGCAACCTTTCTAAAAATATTAATTGTAGCAATATTGTTGTTTTTTGTATTAAAAAGCTTGCTGGCCATAGCATTGCAAAAGCATATTCGATTAACGGCGATTGATTTGTCTACCGAATTGGCGGCAGAAAGTTTTAGCAAATCATTTCAAAACAATTCCTACGAGAAAGTATCTGCAGATGGCTTGGGTTTTAACGACGAAGTTATGTTTACCCCCTATTACTTTGTATCTGGAATTTATTTTCCATTTATAAATATTATTGCTGAATCAACAATTGCATTTATGTTGATTTTGGTTTTTACCTTGTATAATCCAATGATATTTTTTCTCATTGTGGGTTTGCTAGGGACCGCATTCGTGCTTGTAAATCGTTTTACAAGAAAGCGCATTTCCAACTTGGGAGAAAAGGTAAGTGAAAGCCGGGAAAAAGCAATCAAGGATTTAAATTTTGGTATTTCAGGTTTTGCAGATATTCGAACCCACGGCGTAGAAAAATATTTCAAAAAAAGATTTTTAGCACATTTTCATGAATATGTCTTGAACGGAGTTAAAGGTTTGAATTATCAATTAATTCCATCAAGAATAAATGAATTTGTGAGTTTGTTGGGAATTGTCATTTTGGTAATTTACGCTTATTTTTTCTCGGGAGATAACCTTGGTCAAGTAAGGGTTTTGGCTGCTTTGTTCGCTATTTCTGTGTTTCGATTAATCCCAGCTGCGAATCGGGTTTTACAAGCATTAATGCATTTAAAAATGAATGCATATACCATTGAAAAACTGATGCCATTAAAAACAGAAAAGCAGAAATTGAAAACAGCAATACGCACTTTTGAACATTCTATTGTGTTGGATAAAATTAATTTCGCGTATCAAAATAAGTCAGATGCATTGATTTTTGAAAATTTGAATTTAAAAATAAAAAGGGGAGACATTGTCGGTATATCTGGAAAATCGGGAATGGGAAAAACTACGTTGGTAAAGTTGCTATTGGGTTTTTATTTTCCGCAAAGTGGAAGTATTTTAGTGGATGGATTAGCTATTAAAGACGAATTTGATATTCAATCCTTATTTTCCTTTATGGGCCAGGATCCATTTATTGTGGCTGGGTCAGTTGCGGATAATGTGGCATTGGGGGTGGAGCCTGAAAATAGAGACAATCAAAAAATTGCCCAATGTTTAGCAGACGCTTCTTTCCAAATAGAGGGTGCCAATTCAATTGAAGAATTGTTTGTAGGTGAAAGTGGTTCTCGGTTAAGTGAAGGGCAAAAACAACGATTGGTATTGGCCCGGGAATTGTATAGGGATGCACCTGTTTTAATATTAGATGAGCCAACAAGTTCACTTGACAATGAAACTGAAGATGGGATAATCAAAACGCTAAGAGATTTAAAATTACGGAAAAAAACAATGATTATCATTGCACATAGAGAAAGAATATTCGAAATTTGCGACTTTGTTTTGAACCTTGAAGGCAAAAAATTAACAATAAGGAAATGAAAGTAAGATTTGCAGTATTGGGCACTGGGCATATTGGAAAGAGGCATGCAGAAATGGTTTCTAGAAATGAAGAAGCTGAATTGGTTGCGCTTGCGGATATAAAACCCAAAAATGAACTAGGAATTGACCAATATAATGTTCCATTTTATCATGATTTAACTTCCTTATTGAACGATGGGCCAGAATTCGATGTTTTGTGCGTTGCAACTCCCAATGGATTGCATGCAGTTCATGCACTAGAGGCGTTGAAAGCTAGAAAACACCTGGTTATTGAAAAACCAATGGCCTTAACCAAATCAGACTGTGAGATGATCATTCACAATGCCATGGCGGCGCATAAAATGGTTTTTTGTGTTATGCAAAATAGGTATTCACCACCCTCGGAATGGATAAAAAAAATTACGAGTGATGGGACATTGGGCAGGATTTTTATGGTTCAAGTAAATTGTTATTGGAACCGGGACGACCGTTATTATAAAAAAGGAGGGTGGAAAGGCTCTCAAGAATTGGACGGCGGCACGTTGTTTACCCAATTTTCGCATTTCATAGATATTATGTATTGGCTTTTTGGAGATATCGAAGATATCAATGCCACATTTGCGGATTTTACCCACCAAAATTCCACAGAATTTGAAGATTCAGGAACGGTTAATTTTAAATTTAAGCAGGGTGGGCTGGGTTGCATAAATTATTCTACGGGTGTTTGGGATGTTAACTTTGAAAGCAGTATTACCATTATCGCAGAAAATGGCACCGTAAAGATAGGAGGCCAGTATATGAACGAAGTTGAGTATTGCCATATTAAAAACTATGAAATGCCGGTATTGCCGCCTTCAAACCCTGCCAACGACTATGGTCCTTATAAAGGCAGCGCTGCAAACCACAATTATATTTTTGACAATGTAATTGAAGCCATTAAACATGGTGGAACACCTACAACCAACGCTATGGAAGGTTTAAAAGTGGTTGAAATTATTGAAAATATCTACCGACAGAATCAATTTTTTCGCGAAAAAAGAAATGTTTTAGCCACCGGCACGCAACAATAGCCTTTGCCTGGGGGGTTGGGAATTATTTTCATTTATTTTTGGGGGTAGTTTATCCTTTTGCTGTATATGCTTGTGATTAATTACGCATATGAAAGAACAATTGGAATCAAATTTGCTTACCAAATACGCAGCAGGTCTCATGAACAATGATGAATTGCGCAGTATGGAAGATTGGTTGCGCAAAAATCCGCAATTTATGACTACGTTAGCCCTAATAAAACAAAGGGTGGATGTTATGGTTACAAGTTCATCGGCTAGATGGTAAACAGATGGAAGAGAAAG
>Ga0209181_10008186_pt1 | contig 14108 bp, 13 predicted proteins | sample MAT05_FD_187208 | JGI IMG/M metagenome (GOLD analysis project Ga0209181, IMG submission 187208) | Freshwater microbial communities from Lake Fryxell liftoff mats and glacier meltwater in Antarctica - MAT-05 (SPAdes) (version 2) | ecosystem: Environmental > Aquatic > Freshwater > Ice > Liftoff... | reverse complement strand
AGGGCCTGACCCTCCGCGACAAGGTGGAAGGCGAGCGCGTGGTGCCGCTGACGCCCTATGAGGCGCAACTGCTGGCCGGGCTGCCGCGTCGCAATGAGTGGGTGTTTGCCAGTGGGCGAGTCATCGGGCAGGACACGGCAAGCATCAAGCGCCGGGCGCGGTATCACGCCGGCAAGGGCACGACCGGGCCGGTGGCCAGCGCCAGCAAGAACGGGCATATCACCGAGCCGAACGGCCTGCACCGTGGCTGGCGTCAAGGGCTTGACCCTGCACGGCCTGCGCCGCTCCTTCAAAAGCCTGACCGAGTGGCTGGAGATACCGGCCGGCGTGGTGGCGCAACTGATGGGCCACAAGCCCAGCGCGACCGCCGAAAAGCATTACACCGTGCGCCCGCTGGACCTGCTGCGGGTCCACCATGAGCGCATCGAAGCCTGGATTCTTGAGCAAGCCGGGGTGACGTTCGACGCCGCTGCACCCGCTGGCCTGCGTGTAGTGGCTTGAGACCCGAACCGCTTGTAACGTATAGTCCACAAAAGCCATGCACGATATCCAGACCTACCAAGCGACGGATGGCAGCGAGCCCTATGCGCTGTGGCTGACCGGGTTGAATGACCGTCAAGCCCGCGCCCGGGTGCTGGTGCGGGTGCAGCGGATGGCCGCTGGCAACTTTGGCGACTGCAAGCCGCTGGACGCCGGGGTATGGGAGTTGCGCATTGATTGGGGTCCGGGCTACCGCGTCTATTACGCCCTGGCTGGCCGCCGTGTGGTGCTGCTGCTGGTGGGTGGCGACAAGCGGCGCCAGCGGGCCGACATCACCGATGCCGTGGGCTACTGGCAAGACTGGCAACAAAGGAACGCGACATGAAGGCATCCCGCCCGCACGATGAAACCGTGGTTGACATGCTCAAGGCTGACCCCGAGTTTGCCGCCGTCTACCTGGCCGCCGCACTGGACGAAGCCGAGCAGCCCGGGGGGCAATCCGCGCTGCTGGCCGCGCTGCGTCAGATAGCGGAGGCGCAAGGGATGGCGAGCGTTGCCGAACGCGCCGGGCTGCCGCGTGAAAGCCTGTACCGGGCACTGTCACCGCGAGGCAATCCGACCTTGAAAACGCTGCTGGCGCTGCTGCACGCGACCGGGCTGCGGCTGGGTGTGAACCCCTGAACCTGTTGCGCCCCAGCTAGGCCCGGTCGCAAACGGGACCGAACGCCGCGCCCCCGACACGGCACGCTGGGGCACCTTTCATCGGGGTGCATCGGGGGGATGCTGTGGATTGCGAAATCAAGATTTCAGCGCTAGCCGGGGACGTCATTCCGATTGGGCTGGTGGCGCACGCCATGGCTATGCGGGATGCCACTGCTGACGGGCCGGACTACCTGCAGGCGACCCTCGACGGCAGCATGACGCGCTACACCGCGATTGCCACCAGCGTGATGGTGTGTTGAAGGTGGCGATCACGCCTTGAGGTGTGGCGGGTAGGTCAGGTGGGCATCAGTGCTCTGGCTTTGCCGGTGTTTCTGCCCACCGCTGCGATGCTGGCAAGTCCGGGGCCGATGGCGCCGTTCAGCGCGTCCGGTCGGCGTCCGACATGGGTGGATCCGCGGTTCCACTGCGTTCACGACACTGACAAAAAAATGGCCACCCCATTGGGTAGCCATTCGTTCGGTTTGGGTTGGTAGGCCGTGTAGGACTTGAACCTACGACCAAAGGATTATGAGTCCTCTGCTCTAACCAGCTGAGCTAACGGCCCGCTGCAAAACCAGCAGAGCCCCGATTGTAGAAGCGTGGCCGGCGGGCATTGATGCGGTGCCAGGTCAGTGGAGCGCGGCCAGCCACCGACACGCAGGCGCTTCCAGGCACCAACTCGCTGCCACCGCGCAGTGCGGACACGTTCAGCGCGCCGTCTTGCGCCACGCGGTGGCAATCGCCCGGCGCCAGCAGGATGTCGTCCAGCCTGCCGTCTTCGGTGATCCACACCGTGCCGCGCTCGCCGCGCAGCTGGTCACCTGCCCGCAACTGCACAGTCAGCATGTCGTGTGCGCCCAGTTGCAGTGTGGTGCGCACCGGCTGGGTCGCGCCGCAGTCTGGCTTGGGTTGCGTGGTGTTCATGGTTCAGCTCCGATCTGGGTTGACGATGGGGCAATTTCATCCCGGTATCGGCCGCTTGTCGAACGACAAATCCGCCCAGTTCGCATGCGCTGCAAGAATGTGTCATTCACTCGACACCCGCCCATGAACAACGCACTCGCCCGTTTGCCCTCGCTCGACCTGCTGCGCGGTTTTGTCGCGGTGGCCCGGCGTTTATCGGTCACCCAGGCCGCCGCCGATCTGTTCCTGACGCAATCGGCAGTCAGCCGCCAGATCCGCGCGCTGGAGGACCACCTGGGCCGGCCGCTGTTCATCCGGCATCACCGTGCGCTGGAGTTGACTGCCGACGGTGACCGCCTGTACCGGCTGAGTGATGCCTGGTTGACGCAGCTGGGCGCGCAGATCGATGCGATGCGCCAGCGCACCGGCCTGCCGCCGGTCACACTGACCGCCACCATCGGCGCGGTATCGCTGTGGCTGCTGCCGCGGCTGGGTGAGTTTCAGGCCGCGCACCCGGGCATCGATGTGCGGGTGTCCGCCGGCAACCGGCTGGTTGATCTGGAGCGTGAGGGCATCGACCTGGCCCTGCGCTACGGCCCGGCCAACAGCCAGCCGCCGGGTGCGCTGCGGCTGTTCGACGAGCAGATGCTCGTGGTGGCCAGCCCGGCACTGGGCTTGCAGCCCGACCTGGAGGCCAACGACTTTGCCAAGCTCACGCTGCTGGAATACGACGATGCTGCACGCCCCTGGATGGACTGGACCGATTGGCTGGCCGCGCTGGGGCTGTCGGCAGCCCAGGCCAAACCACGTGCCCGGCTGGCTTTCAGCCAATATGACCAGGTGATCTTTGCCGCGCTGGCCGGTCATGGTGTGGCACTGGGCCGGGCGCCACTGGTGGCTGCCATGCTGGCCGATGGCAGGCTGACGGCCTTGCGGCCCCGCACCACGCCGCTGCTGCCCGACTTTGCCTACTGGTTGATCCCGCGCCAGGGTGTTGATACCGCATCACGCCAGCAACTGGTGGCCTGGCTGCTTGAAGAGGCTGAACGCACCCGGGCGCTGGTGGCGCGCTGCTGTTGACGCTGACCTGTCAGCGCAGAACAGTTGACGCGGACGGCGCCTACTTCGGCCCCGACAACGCATTGCCCACCAGCCGGGCGGTGATGTCCACCAGCTGGATCATGCGTTCATAAGCCATCCGTGTCGGGCCGATCACGCCCAACGTGCCGACGATGCGGCCGTCCACCTCGTAGGGCGCCGAGACGATCGACAGATCCTCGTAGGGCACCACGCCCGACTCGCCGCCGATGTAGATGCGCACACCCTCGGCCTTGCTGGAGTTCTCGAGTAGCCGCATCAGCTCGGTCTTTTGCTCGAACAAATCAAACATCTTGCGCAGCGAGCCCAGGTCGTTGCCAAAGTCCTGCACGCCCAGCAGGTTGCGCTCGCCGGAGACCACCAGCTGCTCGGTGTTGTCGGCCAGCGCGTCGGTGCCGGCCTGCACGGCGGCCTGCATCAGGTGGGCGATCTCGCCGCGCAGGGTGTCGATCTCGTGGCGCAAGCGCTGCTGCACCTCGTCGATCGCCAGCCCGGCGTAGTGGGTGTTGAGGTAGTTGCTGGCCTCGATCAGCTCAGCCGCGGTGTAGTCGCGGGCGGTGAAGATGACGCGGTTCTGCACATCGCCCTCGGGCGAGACCAGGATCACCAGCAGGCGCCGCTCGCCCAGCCGCATGAACTCGATGTGGTGGAACACGCTGGCACGCTTGGGCGCTGTTACCACGCCGACAAAGTGCGACAGGTTGGACAGCAGCTGCGCCGCCTGAGCGATCACGCGCTGCGGCTGGTCGGGCTGCAAATGGCCGCGCACGCCAGCCAGCTCGGGCGACGGGTGAGATAAGTCCACCGTGCGCGCCGTCAGCATGGTGTCGACAAACAGCCGGTAACCGCGCGCCGTGGGGATGCGCCCGGCGCTGGTGTGCGGGCTGGCGATCAGACCCAGCTCTTCCAGGTCGGCCATCACGTTGCGGATGGTGGCCGGCGACAGCTCCAGCCCCGAGGCCTTGGACAGCGTGCGCGAGCCCACCGGCTGGCCGTCGACGATGTAGCGTTCGACCAGGGTTTTCAGCAGGGTACGGGAGCGCTCGTCCATGGGCTTTTCAGGTGCATTTTCATTGTACGGACAGCACCGCGCCCAACCGTTGCCGCCTGGGGCGCTGTGGTGTAATTCAGCGCATGTCCCGTCGATTCCATCATGCTGCGCTGGTTGGCAAATACCAGGCCGATGGCATCCGCCCGCTGCTCGAAGAGATCGCGCAATTCCTGGTCCGGCTCGGGCTGGAGGTGTCGTTTGAGCACCAGACCGCACTCAACACCGGTGTGACTGATTTTGAAGCGCTCACGCTGGCCCAGATCGGCGCCCAGTGTGATCTGGCGGTGGTGGTGGGCGGTGACGGCACGATGCTGGGCATTGCCCGCGAGCTGGCGCGGTTCGATTTGCCGGTGGTGGGCATCAACCAGGGCCGGCTGGGCTTTATCACCGATGTGCCGATCGGCCACTTCCGTGAGGCGCTGGCGCCGATGATCGCGGGCGACTATGAAGAAGACTTCCGCGCGATGCTGGAGGGCGAGATCTGGCGCGACGGCGAATGCATCTTCGAGGGCCTGTCGATGAACGACGTGGTCGTCAGCCGGGGTGCTACCGCCAGCATGGTCGAGCTGCGGGTCGATATCGGCGATGAGTTTGTCGCCAACATGCGGGCCGACGGCCTGATCGTGGCCTCGCCCACCGGCTCGACGGCCTACGCCTTGTCGGCCGGCGGGCCCATCCTGCACCCGGGCATCGCCGGCTGGGTGGTGTTGCCGATTGCCTCGCATACCTTGTCGAACCGGCCTATCGTGCTGCCCGACAGCGCGGCGGTGCGCATCACCGTGGTGGCCGGGCGCGATGCGTCGGCCAACTTCGACATGCAAGGTCTGGCCAGCTTGCTGCACGGCGACCAGGTGCGGGTGCAGCGATCGGCCCACAAGGTGCGCTTTTTGCACCCGCGCGGCTGGAGCTATTACGCCACTTTGAGGCGCAAGCTGCGCTGGTACGAGGGCGTGGTTTGACTTCCCCCCAAGGCATGTTGCCGTGCACGGCCACCGCGGTGATGCCAGCCCTGGCCCCGGAGCGCTGAAGTGTTGCGCCGGCTCGCCCTGCGCGATTTTGTGATCGTGCCGGCCCTGGAGCTGGAGTTCCACGCCGGCTTCTCGGTGCTGACCGGCGAGACCGGCGCCGGCAAGTCGATCCTGGTCGATGCGCTGCAGTTGGCGCTGGGCAGCCGGGGTGACGCCGGTGTGGTGCGTGAAGGCGCCAGCCGGGCCGAGGTCAGCGTCGAGTTCGACAGCCCCAGCGCGCTGGCCGGCTGGCTGGACGAGGCGGGCTTTGCCACTGACACCAACGCCCAGCCGCCCGCGCTGCTGCTGCGCCGCACCATCGATGCCCAGGGCAAGAGCCGCGCCTGGATCAACGGCAGCGCGGCCACGCTGGCACAACTGCGCCAGGTGGCCGACCACCTGCTCGATATCCACGGCCAGCACGCCTGGCAAAGCCTGACCCGGGCGGCGGCCACGCGCGAGCTGGTCGATGCCCAGGCCGGGCTGGACACGACGGATCTGGCCGCCCGTTTTGCGCAGCGCAAGGCCGCCGCCGATGCGCTGGCCCGGGCCCGCGAGCGGGGTGACGAGATCGCCCGCGAGCGTGACCGCCTGGCCTGGCAGATCGGTGAGCTCGACAAGCTGGCCCCTGGCGAGGGTGAATGGCCCGAGTTGTCGGCCGAGCACCAGCGCCTGGCCCACGCCCAGGCCTTGATGGATGCGGCGCGCGGCGCGCTGGACGATTTGGCCGGTGCCGATACCGATGCCGACAGCGCCACCGCCCAGTCGCTGACCAGCCGGGCAACCGACATCCTGGCCGGTGTGGCGCACCACGACCCGCGCGTGGCCGAGGTGGTCGAAACCCTGAACAGCGCGCTGGCGCAGCTGCAGGATGCAGCCCATGCGCTCAACAGCTACCTGCGCCGGGCCGATCTGGACCCCGAGCGCCTGGCCGAGCTGGACCAGCGCATGGCTGCCTGGATGGGGCTGGCGCGGCGCTACCGCCGCCCGGCCGACCAGCTGCCGGCGCTGCTGGCGCAATGGCGCGGCGAACTGGCTGCGCTGGACGCCGCCACCGACACCGCCGCCCTGCAGGCCGCGCTGGACCGGGCCGACTGCCACTACGGCGATGAAGCGCGGCGGATCAGCGCGGCCCGCCAGGCCGCCGCCACGCCGCTGGCCCGTGCCGTGACCGACGCGATGCAGGGCCTGGGCTTGGGCGGCGGACGCTTCGAGGTGGCACTGGTGCCGCTGGCGCAGCCGCAGTCGCAGGGCCTGGAGTCGGTGGAGTTTCTGGTGGCGGGCCACGCCGGCAGCACACCGCGCCCGCTGGGCCGCGTGGCCTCGGGCGGTGAGCTGTCGCGGCTGGCGCTGGCCATCGCTGTGACCACCTTGAGCCGGCCTGCTGCCCCGGCTGACGACGCCCACGGCCAGCTTGCGGTTGCTGTTGCGGATGCTGGTGGCGCCGGCACGCTGATCTTCGACGAGATCGACGCCGGCATCGGCGGTGCGGTGGGCAATACCGTCGGCGGTCTGCTCAAGCAGCTGGGCGGCCAGCGCCAGGTGCTGGCGGTCACCCACCTGGCCCAGGTGGCCGCCTGTGCCGACCACCATTACGTCGTCAGCAAGGCGCTGCAGGCCGACGGCCGCACCACCAGCAGCGTGCTGCCGGTGCTGGGCGAAGCCCGGGTTGCCGAGGTCGCGCGCATGATGGGCGGCGAGCGCCTGGCCGGCACCAGCCTGGCCCATGCCCAGGCCATGCTGCAGCAGGCAATAGCCCCGCAAACCGTGCCCGAGATGACCGCCAAGACCTTGCCCCAATCCACCCCACGCAAGCGCAGCAAAGCATGACCGATGCGGCCACCCCCGTCACCAACACCTCGATGCGCGAGCTGGTGCTGATCACCGGCATTTCGGGCTCCGGCAAGTCGGTGGCGCTGCACGCGCTGGAGGACGCGGGCTATTTTTGTGTCGACAACCTGCCGCCCGAGTTGCTGGGTGAGTACATGCGGCTCAACCACCCGCGCTACACCCAGCGGGTGGCGATCGCGGTGGACGTGCGGGCCGCCGGCTCGCTGCCGGCGTTGCTGCCGCTGATCATCGATTTGCGTGCCGCGGGTGTCACGATCCGGCCGCTGTTTCTGGACGCCAGCACCGACACGCTGGTGCGCCGGTTCTCGGAGACCCGGCGCCCGCACCCGTTGAGCCATCCCGTGGCTGGTGGCAACGTGCAGCACGCGCTGGTCGAGGCGATCGAGCTGGAGCGGCTGATGCTGGCCGAGTTGCGTGAGGTCTCCACCATCATCGACACCAGCACGCTGCGCCCGGCCGGCTTGCGCCACCATGTGCGTGAGCTGGTGGCCGCCAGCACCGGGCGCCTGACGCTGGTGTTCGAGAGTTTTGCGTTCAAGTACGGCGTGCCGCTGGACGCCGACTATGTGTTCGACGTGCGGGTGCTGCCCAACCCGTACTACATCCGCGAGCTGCGCCCGCTGTCGGGCCGTGACGCGCCGGTGGCCCAGTTCCTGGATGAGCAGCCGGAGGCCGGCGAGTTGCTGGACCAGATCGAGGCCTTCATGCGGCGCTGGCTGCCCGCGCTGGCCACCGACCAGCGCGGCTACGTCACCGTGGCCATCGGCTGTACCGGTGGCCAGCACCGCTCGGTCTACATGGTCGAGCAGCTGGGCCGGCGATTTGCCGACCACGGCGCCACCGTGATCCGTCACCGTGAACTGGATGCCTTCGATTGACGTCCGACCTGCCAACCCCGGGTGACGCTGCGGCGTCGCCGGCACCCGACCACTGGCCCGAGCTGCCGCTGTTTCCGCTGCAGACGGTGCTGTTCCCGGGCGGCCTGCTGCCGCTCAAGGTGTTCGAGGCGCGCTACCTCGACCTCATCAGCCACTGCCTGCGCAACCGCTCGCCGTTTGGCGTGGTCTGCATCGGCCAGGGCAGCGAGGTACGGGGAGGCGGCGACGGTGGCGGTCGTGACAAGGTCCGGCTGGAGCCGATCGCGGTGCTGGCCCATCTGCAGGACGTGGACGCCGAGCAGCCCGGCATCCTGAAGGTGCGCTGTATCGGCGGCCGCCGGGTGCGGCTGGGCACGGCTTGGCAGCGCCCCGACGGCCTGTGGTTGGCAGCGGCCCAGGCGCTGGACGACGATCTGGCCGCCACCGTGCCGCCCGAGCTCGACGCCACCGCCAGGGCGCTGGGCCAGGCCATCGGCTCGCTGGCCGCGCAAGACCAGCGCCCTTTCGACCGGCCTTACCGGCTGGACGAGGCGGGCTGGGTGGCCAACCGCTGGTGCGAGATCCTGCCGATCTCGGTCGCTGCCAAGTACCGCCTGATGGTGCTGGACGAGCCGGTGCTCAGGCTCAAGCTGGTGGACGAGTACCTGCGTGGCAAGGGCGTGATCTAGGCGTGGTTTTGGGCCTCCCGGCTGCGGCGTACCGTAACCGACCTCCCGAGGAGGTGCGAGGCCGCTTGGGAGCGGCCCGGCGCTGGCCCCGCCCGGCTGGGTCAGGCCGAAGGCCCGGCCTCCAGCAGCCGCCGGACCGGTGCCGGCAAGCCCATCGCCAGCGCGTCCTGGCGCGGCACCCAGCGGCCGGCCGGCAAGCCGGCCTCGACGCGGCCCCGGGCCTCGGCGTCCAGCCCGGCCGGCAACAACCAATGGCAGGGCCGCAAGGTCCAATCGAAGTGGGTCAGTGCATGCTGCACCACCGGCAGCTGCCGCCCCTCGCCCGGCCAATCGGCGGCCTGCGCCCACAGCGTGTCGGTGCCGTCGAACTCGGGCAGCGTCCACAGGCCGGCCCAGACGCCGGTCTGCGGCCGCTGCACCAGCCACACCCGGTCGGCATCCATCAGCCACAGCAGTGCATGCTCGCGCTGGCCGCGCTTGAGCTTGCGGGTCTTGACGGGGTAGGCGTCCTGCCGGCCTTGGGCCTTGGCCACACAGCGCGCAGACAGCGGGCAGGCATCACAAGCCGGCCGGCGCCGGCTGCACAGTGACGCGCCCAGGTCCATCAAGCCCTGGGTGTAGGCCTCGATGGCACCTGGCACCGAGGGCGCCGGCAGCAGCGATTCGGCTTTCAGCCACAGCGCCTTTTCTTGCCTGGCTTCGGCCAGGTCACCGTCAAAACCCAGCGCCCGGGTCAGCACCCGCTTGACGTTGCCGTCCAGGATGGCGCAGCGCTCGCCGAAACAGAAAGCGGCAATCGCCGCCGCGGTGGACCGGCCGATGCCGGGCAGCGTGGCCAGTGTGCTGCTGTCGCCCGGAAACCGGCCACCGTGTATTTGCTCGACCACCTGGGCGCAGCGGTGCAGGTTGCGGGCCCGGCTGTAGTAGCCCAGGCCGCTCCACAGCGCCAGCACCTCGTCCTGGTGTGCTGCCGCCAACGCAGCGACATCCGGGAAGCGCTGCAAGAAGCGGCCGTAGTAGCCCAGCACCGTGCTGACCTGGGTTTGCTGCAGCATGATTTCGGACAGCCACACCCGATACGGGTCGCGGCTGCCGACCCAGGGCAGGCCATGGCGGCCGTGCTGGCGCTGCCAGGCAATCAGCAGGCTGGCCAGGTCTGGCGTGCGGGTCTTGATGGGCTCGGATCTCAGGGTGGCGTGCATGTCGCCATCATGCGGCACAGCCTCAGCCGGTCACCTGAACGTGTGATCGCGCGGTTGCCCGGTCAAGCCGCGCCGCGCACCAGTTGCAGGTGCTGCGTCCGGTCGGCACCGGTGCTGGCGGGCGGTGTGGCCGCCAGGATGCGCAGGCCGTCGGCATCGGCCGCCAGGCGGTCGGCCAGTGATGCCAGCCGCGTGTCCTCGGCCACCAGATCGGCTATGCCCTGCGTCAGACCTTGCTCGGCACTCTGGATGCGGTGGTGCGCCTCACGCCGGTGCTTCAGGGCGGCCCGGCGGTCGCGCAGCTGGTCGTCGATCTGGTTGCTGGCGGCGCGGGCCCAGTGTTCGATGTGGTTGGCCGCACCCTCGAACACCACCCTCAGCCGCGACAGCAGCATGTGGCTGAAACGGTCGGCAAAGCCGGGCTGGGCCAGCCGCCAGACCTGCGTCACGCCGATGTAGCGGCTGTAGCTGTCTTCAATGCGGCTGAGCTCACGCACAAAGGAGGCCAGCGACGGGCAGGCGTCGCTGCTCAGCATGAAGCCGAATTCGGCATTCAGCGCCCGTTGGCTGGCTTGCAGCATCTGTTCGATCTCGCCGGCGCGCTGCTCGGCCTGCTGCAGCAGGGCCTGCAGGCGGCGGCCCAGCGCGGCGTAGGCGCTGGTGGCGCCCAGCCCGAGCAGGCTGCGGGCACTGTCGCCCTGCATGCGTTGCACCTCGGCCTGCAGCGGCTCGCTGGCCAGGCCGTCCAGCACTTCTTGCAACTGGCGCGTCAATACTGCACGCAGGGCGGCCAACTTGGGCGCGCAGCGCTCGAAGTCGGCGCCCTCGGCGTCCAGCCTGCCACTCACCAGCCGCAGGCGGGCCGCGCTTTTGCCGCCCAGCCCGCGCAGCTCCTGCAGTTGCTCGGCGGTCTGGCGTTGGCGGTCGGTCAGCCGGCGCAGTGCGGCTTGCTGCAATGCGAGCACGCTGTCTTCGACCATATGGCCGATCACCTGGCCGCGCTGCGGCAGCAATTGCGTCAGCAACGCGGACTCAAGGGCCGGCAGGCGGCTGGCGGCCAGCGCTGTATCGTCGCCTTGCACCCGGGCCATCAAGGCCTGGCGCGCCGACAGCGGAAACACTCGGCCCGGCTCGATGCCCAGGGTTTGCGCGGCCAGTTCACATTGGCGCTGGACCTGGGCCTCGACCTGCGTGGCATCCAGCATCGGATCGGCCAGTGTGTCGATCTTGTTGAGCACCACAAAACGCTCGATGCCGCGATCACCCAGGTGGTCGCGCCAGACCGCCAGGTCGGACCGGGTAACGCCGGCGTCGGCCGCCAGCAGAAACACCGCCGCATGTGCCGAGGGCAGCAGCGCGAGTGTCAGCTCCGGCTCGGCGCCGATGGCGTTGAGGCCGGGCGTGTCGAGCACCACCAGCCCGCGCTTGAGCAGCGGGTGCGGATAGTTGATCAGGGCATGGCGCCAGGCCGGCACGTCGACACGGTCTTGCGCATCGCGCGGCGGGTTGTCGTCGGGGTGTTCGTCGCTCCAGAAGCCCAGCGCCCGCGCCTCGTCGGTCGAGACCTGGATGGTGCGCACCACCTGCTGCAGGGTTTGCGCCATCGCCTGGGCGTCGCCCACCGGCAGCGGCAGGATGCGCCAGGCCTCGGGCTGCTCGCGCAGCGCGGCCAGGGTCTGGCCGCTGGCACGGGTGCTGATGGGCAGCAGCGCCAGCGTGGGGGATTGCTGGTTGTCCCAGGCCAGTTCGACCGGGCACATCGTCGTGCGGCCGGGCGTGGCCGGCAGCACGCGGCGGCCGGTGTCGGCAAAAAACAGCGCGTTGATCAATTCGGACTTGCCGCGTGAAAACTCGGCAACAAAGGCCAGCACCAATTTGTCCGAGGCCAGCCGCTGCCGCACCGAGGCGGCCAGCGCCAGCGCCGCCTCGTCGAGCAGGCGGCTGTCGCTCAGTTGTGCCGTCAGCTGCGCCATGCCGCGGTCAAGCGCTTGCCGCCAGGCGGCAAAGGCGTCGAGGTGGCTGATCAGGGCGGTGGACATGGGCGGGGTGCGGCGGGCGGCCTGGGCCTGGGTTGGGGCAGCAATGCCCATCTGCACAGCTGCACGGCCGCAGGACGGCTGGCAGGATGCAAATTCATCCTAGCGCGGCCATGCCCCGGGCGGGGGCCCTGCACACACCTGCTGACAAGTTGGTCCGTGTCAGCGTGAACTACTCAACGCCGTTGGCAGCCGGCGCAAAAGTAGCTGGCGCGCTGACCCTGCACGATGCGCCGGATGGTGCCACCACAGCGGGCGCAGGCCTCGCCCTCGCGGCCGTAGACCAGTGCCTCGGTCTGGAACGCACCGCTCATGCCGTGGGCATCGCGGAAGTCCCGCAGCGTCGAGCCGCCCAGCTCGATGGCGCGCGCCAGCGTCAGCCGCAGCGCGGCCAGCAGGCGCTCGCAGCGCGGTTTGCTCAAATGGTCGCAGCGGGTGCGGGGGTCGATGGCCGCGCGGTGCAGGGCTTCGCTGGCGTAGATGTTGCCGGCGCCGACGACGATGTCGCCCGCCAGCAGCGCGGCCTTGACCGTGGTCTTGCGCCCGTGCAGCGCCGCATGCAGCAGCGCCGGGGTGAAGCGGCTGTCGAAGGGCTCGGCACCCAGCCGGGCCAACAGCCGGGCCGCCGGGTCCTGCGTCAGCGCAGGCGACCAGACCACGGCGCCAAAGCGGCGCGGGTCGGTCAGGCGCAGCAGGCCGCGGCTGGTCAGCAGGTCGAAATGGTCGTGCGCGCCGGGCTCACCAGCCAGCGCCGTCAATTCAGCTGGTTCTGTCAGTTTCAACGATCCTGACATGCCCAGATGCAGCAACAGCCCGCCTTCGTCGGCGTTCTTGTCGCCATCTGGCGGCTCGGCGTCCGGTTCGATTCGGCTAGCGGGCAGCAGCGTGGCTGCGCTGCCCAAGGGCATCCACAGGTATTTGCCGCGGCGCTGCAACACGCCGATTCGCCGGCCAGGCAGGCTGTCCGGGCTGACGCCCAAGGGCCAGCGCAGCGGTTTGCCCAGACGGGCTGAAAGCACCTCGGCGCCAAAAAGGCGGTCGGCCAGGCCGGCGCGGGTGACTTCGACTTCGGGCAGTTCGGGCATCGAAGGGAATTATGGGCGCCGCCTAGAATCAATTCTGTTTTCAGGAGTTTTCATGACCGGCAAAGCTGCCCGCCCGAGTTGGCCCGTGCTGGGCTCCAGGCTTACCCCGATCAGGGCAGCCGCCCTGGCGGTGGCCTTCGCCTGCGGCGTGGTGTCGGCCCAGCCAGCGACCCCGGGCGCGGCCAACAAGCCGGGCGCGGCCAGTGACGCTGCGGGCGCCGCCGCGCCGGCGAGCAATTCGTCGCTTGACACGCTGTTGTTCTACCAGTTGCTGATCGGCGAACTGGAGCTCAACGCCGGCCGTGCCGGCAATGCCTTCGGTGTGATCCTCGACGCCGCGCGGCGCAACGGTGACGAGGCGCTTTACCAGCGCGCGGTCGAGATTGCACTGCAAGCGCGGGCCGGCGACCAGGCGCTGGAGGCCGCACGCGCCTGGCGCAACGCCAAGCCTGGCTCGGTTGCGCCGCTGCGCTACCAGGCGCAGATTCTGGTGGCCTTGAACAAGCCCGAAGAAGCCGCCGAGCCGATGGCCGCCTGGCTGGCCGGCGTGCCCCTGATGGAGCAGCCCGGCCTGATCGCCGGCTTGCCGCGGGTATTGCAGGGCGTGGCCGACCGCCAGCGCGCGCTGTCCATCGTCGAAAAGCTGGTGCTGCCCTACCTGGACAAGCCAGGCACCCGAACCGCCAGCCGGGTGACGCTGGGCCGTGCGCACCTGGCCGCCGGCAACCTGCCACAGGCGCTGGGCTTGGCGCGTGCCGCGCAGACCGACGACCCGTCGGCCCCGGGTCCGGTGCTGCTGGCGCTGGAGATGCTGCCCGGAACGCCCGCGGCCGAAACCGTGGTCACCGACTACCTGGCGCGCCCCGAGGCCGAGCCCGCCGTGCGCATGGCCTATGTGCGCCAGCTGACGCAATCGCAGCGCTACGCCGACGCCGGCCGGCAGCTCGACCGCCTGACGACTGAGCGGCCGCAGATCCCCGAGCCCTGGCTGATGCTGGGCGCGCTGCGCCTGGAGCTCAAGCAGCCGCGTGATGCCGAAACGGCGCTGTTGAAGTACGTCGAGCTGGCCTCGGCGGCCACCAGTACGGCCACCAGTACGGCCACAAGTACGGCCACCAGTACGGCCGCCAGTTTGGCAACCAGCCCG
>Ga0209181_10008185_pt1 | contig 14109 bp, 13 predicted proteins | sample MAT05_FD_187208 | JGI IMG/M metagenome (GOLD analysis project Ga0209181, IMG submission 187208) | Freshwater microbial communities from Lake Fryxell liftoff mats and glacier meltwater in Antarctica - MAT-05 (SPAdes) (version 2) | ecosystem: Environmental > Aquatic > Freshwater > Ice > Liftoff... | reverse complement strand
AGTAATTTCTTGTGTGTGTGAGGTATATCAAATGCCTAGTTTTAAACTTTCTCAGCAAGTTGTCTTAATTTCTCTAATTGCATCAGCATCAGTAGTGACTGGAGCAGGTCGATCTCAAGCCCAAGTGAGCGACCCCCTGACTACATCTCCTGTAGTTACTTCAGTTACTACTGACTCATCGATCGAAAATCTCGATCGTGCCAAAAGCGCCCCTGAATCAAACATGATTCAGCAAATCAGTAGTAATGATCTAGCGCAGACCGCTCAGAATGTGACTTCGGTTTCGCAGCTTAGTGATGTCCAACCGACAGACTGGGCATTTACAGCTTTGCAATCATTGGTAGAGCGTTATGGTTGTATTGCAGGTTATCCCGATCGAACATTTAGAGGTGCTCGATCTACAACACGCTATGAATTTGCCGCAGGTTTAAATGCCTGTTTGGATAAGGTTAACGAGCTGATCTCTTCAGGATTAGCCGACAAAGTTAGCAAAGAAGACCTCGTAGTTCTCCAGAAACTCCAAGAAGAATTTGCCGCCGAACTAGCTCTCCTGCGCGGTCGGGTTGATGCCGTAGAAGCCAAGGCAGCCCAACTTGAAGCCCAGCAATTTTCTGTCACGACCAAACTCACGGGTGAAGCATTAATTTCGCCGAGATTTATATTTGCTGAGGATAAAAGACCTGATACATCTTCGATCGCTAAAGGCACGATTTCGTCTTTTGACGGCCCAACCGCAAAGAATGTGACGATTGGCTACCGCGTCCGATTGAATTTTAACACCAGTTTTACAGGCAAGGATTTACTTCTGACTCGGTTAGAAGTATCTAATATCCCCCGCTTCAGACTTGGCACCTTTACTAACCAAGGAGCCCTCCAGCCTGACAATACCACTGGTGATGAAGGGCAAACTTTTCTGGTCGGGCAACCCACAGGTCAGGTGAACAACAGCACCATCCGCCTTGATACACTGCAATATACTTTCCCGATCTCCAATCAATTAGTCGCTAAATTCATCGCTACAGGCGGCAAACTTGATGACTTCGCATCTACACTCAACCCCTTGGACTTTGGTGGTGCAGGGCTCGGCGCGATCTCTGAATTTGGTCAGCGCAATGCAATTTATCGGCTGGGTAGTGGAGGCGGTGGGTTTGGACTCGACTATAAAATTAGCGATGCGCTCCGTCTATCAATGGGATACCTCGGCGGCAATCGTACCTCTGTCGCTACCGCATCCAATATACCTGTGGTAATTCCTGGACCAAATGCGATTTCACTCCCAACGGCGGGTGGCGGGTTGTTTGGCGGATCTTATGCGGCGATCGCGCAGTTAACCTTTAGCCCTGCCAAGAATATCGATTTGGGGCTAGCCTATGTGCGATCGTACATCACTACCTACGATCTGCTCAGCATCAGGCCGGGTCCAGGCGGAAGTGTAGGCTCACACAACGCGGACGGCCCCCTTGGTGCAGGTCCCTACGAATTAAACTCCTATGGTTTTCAGACCCAAGTAAAATTTAGCCCCAGCTTTATTTTGGGTGGTTGGATCGGTTTAACTGATGTGACAGCGCCCTCGGGTGGAGTCAGCCCTGTAACTGGCGAACGGTTATCAGCCCCAGGCGCAAAAGCGACGATTCTCAACTGGGCATTGACGCTTGCTTTCCCAGACTTGTTTAAAGAAGGTAGTTTGGGCGGCATCGTCTTCGGTCAAAATCCTCACGTTACGACCAGTGATGGCGTAGAACCAGCAATTCTTACAGGTGGGATTAGTGGACTGCCACTGTCCGACAACAATGCCGCATCTTTCCATATTGAGGCTTTTTACCGCTATCCCATCAGTAAAAACATCAGTCTTACACCTGGTTTTATCGTCATTACTAATCCTGAATACACGACCAAAAATGCCATGCTTATTACTGGGACGTTACGTTTGACCTTTACCTTCTAGGTAACTGGAAGTTCTACGCTCCGATCTGGGAGTTTCGATCGAAATATTATGTGTTTGTGAGGTTTAAAAATTATGTCAGAGTTTACTAGCCCGAAAATCAGTTTTATATTCTGTCGATCGATCGCCCTGCTTGCTTTGGCAGCAACAGCATCGGCATTACCTGTTCAAGCCGAAACCAGCGGCACTCAACTTGAACAGGTCAGTTTTGAGGCCGCTCAATTACCAAAACCTTCGATCGAATCAACCAAACCCAAGCCTGCGGAACAAACCACAATCAATCAACTCTCCCAACTAACCCCTGAAGTTTCGCAAAATGTCACCTCAGTATCCCAACTCAGTGATGTTCAGCCCACAGACTGGGCATTTACGGCTTTGCAATCTCTGGTAGAACGCTATGGCTGTATCGCAGGTTATCCCGATCGAACATTTAGAGGTGCTCGATCTACAACACGCTATGAATTTGCCGCAGGTTTAAATGCCTGTTTGGATAAGGTCAACGAGCTGATCTCTTCAGGATTAGCCGACAAAGTTAGCAAAGAAGACCTCGTAGTTCTCCAGAAACTCCAAGAAGAATTTGCTGCCGAACTAGCTCTCCTGCGCGGTCGGGTCGATGCCGTAGAAGCCAAGGCAGCCCAACTTGAAGCCCAGCAATTTTCGGTTACGACTAAACTCTCAGGCGAAGCATTATTCTCGCTGCGGTCAGACTTTACTGGTAGCGATCGCCGACCTGACAACTCAGGCGCAATCCCAGGATTGGTGTCGCAACCACTAAAACAAGGTGGGCAAGGACCTGCTGGGCGCAACACAACTTTTGGGTATCGGGTTCGACTCGACTTTAATACTAGCTTCACAGGCAAAGATATCCTGCTCACCCGATTGCAAGCCTCTAACATCGTCAGGCAAGGTGTTAGCAAGTTTACAAACACAGGTGCTTTACAGCCCGATGATGCCACAGGTGATGAGAATAACGTCTTCTTTAAACCTTTTGGCTTAGCCTTTGGCGACACAGGTACGGGTCGAACTAGCAACGGCGCGATCTACCTCGATACGCTACGCTACTCTTTCCCTTTAAACGACCAGTCATTAGTGCGGATTATTGCTACAGGTGGCAAACTCGATGACTTTGCACCAACACTCAACGCGCTAGATTATGGTGGTGCGGGATTGGGTAGCATTACCGAGTTCGGTCAACGCAACCCGATCTATCGACTCAGTGGCGCGGGTGCTGGGATTGGATTCGACTACAAATTCAACGATATTGTGCGGTTATCGTTGGGCTATCTCGGTGGTAATCGTGGCACTGCTGCTAATGCTAGCGGTTCAGGCGGATTGTTTAATGGTACGTTTGGCGCGATCGCCCAGTTAACCTTCAGCCCCAGCAAAAACATTGATATTGGTTTGACCTATGTGCGCACTTACTTTACGGCGCAGGATATCGGTAACCAAAGACCTGGCTTAGATGCTGGGGTCGGCAGTCACCACGCCGCTCTGACCCTTGGGGCTGGACCAACTGAGGTTAATTCCTATGGACTCCAAAGCTCGATTCGCTTTAGCCCTGGATTTATTCTGGGTGGATGGTTTGGGATTCAGGATGTTACCGCTCCCTCAGGTGGCTTTAATCCTTTAGGTCAGGCTCTATCTAAACCTGGAGCTAAGGCAACCATTATCAACTGGGCAGTGACTTTGGCTTTCCCCGATTTATTTAAAGAGGGCAGCTTAGGCGGCATCGTGGTTGGGCAAGCTCCTAAAGTTACAAGTACAGATGGTTCTTTCCCTTCTTCCTTTGGTAGCGGCCCAACCAAAGACTACTTCGGCGAGTCCTATCATATCGAGCTGTTCTACCGCTATCCCATAACTCGCAATATCAGCATTACGCCTGGAATCGTATTCGTTACAAGTCCTGAGTACAACTCCAATAACCCCACCCAGATCTTGGGTACGATTCGGACAACTTTTACCTTCTAAACCCCGTTTAGTTTGAACCCAAGCATGGTTACAGTTGCAACCTTACGGACTGTATTCAAGTTTTAACCCAGCCCAAAACATCTAAACCTAAAACATGGCAACCACAATACCTGTATCTAATGGCAGTCTGATTCTTGGCAATAATCTAGCTGAGAACATTCTTGCTTCTGCTACTGTGAGCAACGACACTATTTATGGTTATGCAGGGAATGACACCATTTTGGGATTGTCAGGCAATGATTATATCGACGGTGGTATTGGCAATGATACCCTGTCGGGTGGAAGAGGAAACGACACTCTAATCGGTGGGGCTGGTGCGGATACCATCTTGGGAGATACTGGCGGCGATGTAGCTGGCGCACCTCCTGGCACAACCTTTAACGATCTAATCTTTGGCGGTGCTGGTAACGACAGCTTCAATGGTGGGGCTGGTAATGACACTCTAAATGGTGGCAATGACAACGACATTCTGATTGGTGCTGCTGGGCTAGACACTCTGACTGGCGGAGCAGGTAACGATACCTTTGGCTACCCACTTTTCACGGGGGCTGGTAACCAAGATCTAATTCTTGACTTTACGCATGGTGAAGATATCATAGCTATATCAAAAGCTCCTTTATTCTTCCCCACAGGTGGGTTTAATCAAGATGGAGCTTTGACAGCAATCACTGGTACTCTTCCTAGCAGTCTATTTGTGTCTGGAGCGGGACTTACTGCCCCCACTAATGCCACTCAAAGGTTTATTTTCGACACAACTACGAAGAATCTTTACTTCTTTAATTCAACTGTTCTGCCGATAGGGACACAAATAGGTTCTTATCTGATTGCCACAACTGCTGGAATCGACCTTACTGCATCAGATCTAGTAATTTTCTAAATACTAGTTCATGATCTAAATGTTTAGGATGTAATGAAAAAGGAGATCTAATCACATGCCAGAATTTATTGCCAAAGTTGAAGAAACGCCAAAGACTAGAATGTTGCAACGCCAACTAGGCTCAGTTGAAGAAGGCAAAAACGATTTCAACTTGTTTACTCTTTGCTTCCTAGAAGACGGAGCCTATCAGTTTGGGAATTTCAATCCCAGCCTAGGGCGACAAGGAATCTTACAGGGTTTCTACAATCTCGTGCCTTTGGTCAAGGGTGATTTCTCGAAAGTCAAAGTCAATCACGACATTTGGATTCTCGAAGAAGTGGGAGATAAGATCTTCTGCCAAATGGATACGGTCTATAAAATTGACGATGAGGAAAAGCTGAGACTGCCATGCTTTGCGATGTATTACTTTAGTGGTGAGTTTGACGAAGAAGGCAGAGAGTATATCAAGAAGTTGCAGACTTTCCTCGATACCTCACCTCTGTTTATGGACACCTCATCGCTGATTCCCAATGGTGCTCCGTTCAAAGGATTACCTTAATGGCTTGGTTTGTGAAAAAACGTTACTGAGGATCTCACCTTGCGCATACTTCTGATTGCTAACACTCTATTTGAATTTGCAGTTGCGGTCGCCATGATTTTTTTCTCTCCCTCTCTTTTTCAGGGACAAGCATTGACAGTCGCTGTAGCTAGAGTGTTAGGAAGTAATGCTTTAGCGCTCGGCACGCTCAGTTTGTTTATGCAGGGTTTGACTGAGCCGTTACAAATCCGATCTGGGTTGATCGCGCTCACGGTGTTTCATGTCTCGGTGTGTATCATTCAAATTCTGAATTTTTTAGATGGCAGCATACCTTTTCCTGCGATCATCGTGCATTTGTTATTTGCGATCGCGTTTGGATTTTTTCTGCGGCAGAACTTATCTCGACGAGGATAGATTTTGGGGATAATGTGAGATGAGATCGTTTACGATCGAAGATTTTAGCCAAATATTCTAGCAATATTCTTAATCAAGTAATATGCAGCGTTTTAACTTTCAATATCGTCTAGCTTTGGTAATTTGGGCATTAAGTGGAGTAGGACTTCAAGCTACGGCTGAAACCACACCAGCAGAGATCTCTTTCACTTCTGTTGCTGAAATCGAACAGGGCTTATCAGTCAAACAGGTAGAAGCTTCCCAGAAATTTCTCTCTGTAGAACTAGACAACACATTTAGTGCAGATAATTCAAAAGTTGCCACCAACTTGCCCGCGCCTCAGATCGATCTAGACAATAAAGCTGTGGTGGAGCGAGTTACATCTGTTAACGATCTAGAGAATTTTGCCCCGCCGAGCGATCGATGGGTCGGTCGTCCTGAACTGACTAGTTTATTTAATTTAAACTCACGGTCGATCGCGCAATCCCCACCAGACTCTCCACCCTCTGAGAACTCTAAAGAATCACCCAAAGAACCGACACCGCCACCACCAGACATTACGCTCGATAGTTTTGTAACCGATTTTAGCTACCAGTCAGATAATTTCAATCTGGTGATCTCATCAGTTGAGCCAAGTGTGATCTTTCGCCTCGCCAATGGCAACAAACTCAGCCTCAAAACTGGTGCTATCAATCTCCGCGATCAACCAGGATTTCAAGCTGTGACGATCTATCCAGTGCGTGTTGGCTGGGAAGGGAATATCGAACGAGCGAATGTTAAAGCGGGGATCACTCTTAATACCTTTAGTCGCCTACCATCTTCAGTCGGGTTCGATGCTGGTGTGTCCATTCCTGTACTACCCAACCTGATTGTGGGAGCATCATTTGAGCGTACCCCCATGAAGTTCGCGCCCTCCACACTGGAAATCCCAGGAACCACCACTTACAGTGCCTATGGACCAAACCTGCTGTGGTTGATCGATCGAGATACCAGCCTGTTCTCGTTTATCAGCTTTATCGACATCAACGATGGCAATTCTGGCAGCATCTCTTTCACCAAACTCAAGCGCAACTTCGGACAATTTTCAGTTGCAGGTAATGTCGTTACCACCTCTTACGCCAAAGACTCTGCGCCTTTTATCTTTACGCCTCAAGATTTCATGATTTACAACGGCGAACTTGGATGGCAAGGGGATCTAACTGATTTCCTCAACCTCCGCGCCCAAGTCAATCTGGGGGAGCAACGTCTGCGTGGGGAGTGGACAAACGCGCTCTACTATGAATTTCAGCTAACAGCTAAACTTTCGCCAACCGCTGACGCTTTTATCAACTATTCTTTTGGTAAACTCAGTCAGATCTCATACTTCCGAGCCGCCACAGGTGCCGACGATCTTTACAGTCGAACGCTGATCGTCGGTCAATTGCGTTTCAGGTTTTAGGTGCGAAATTAAAACATTAAAGGTATAACAGCATGTCCCCTTTGTAAGGTATGTTAAAAATAGCTGCGGGAGTAATGAGTAAAGGAGACCAGCAAGATGTCTGAGCAGTCGAGTGAGCAATCTGGAGCTAAGTCTGGATTGGGGCATTTCTTAAACGGCATCCAACACTTTGGAATTACCGTTGCTAATTTGGAGAAATCGCTCGAATTTTATACTGAAGTGCTAGGTGGGAAGCTAGCTGTCGGCGAGACAGGACTAGAAGGCGATACAATTCAAAACACGCTGTTTCAAAAAGAAGAAGTCGATGCCGAGACTTTAGGTAAAACACTCCAAGAGCTTGACGTTCCTAATATCAGAGACATTGGTAATGCGATTGATGTCAGATTTATTTCTTTTGGCAATGCCGTAGTTGAGCTAATTCACTTCCGCGATCGAACTTCCGATCCATCTACTTCACCTAGCGTAGTCAGTTCAGTCCCGTCTCACATCGGTCATGTCAATGCCAAACATCTATCCTTCCATGTCAAAGATACGATCGACCTCAACGAGTTTGCCAAAAAATTAGAAGCTGAGTGCCAGCAACGTGGCATTCCCAATGTTGTGTTTAATCGGATTGAACGGGCTAGGTCAGTCGAGGAAAGAAATTCGATCGCCCAAAAATATAACTCATTTAAATTTTGGAATGAACCAGATCCAGACACTGGTGAAATTGTCGATGCCGAATGGGGCGAATTTGAAGGCTGGTCTTTGTTTTATTGCAAAGGTCCTAGTGGTGAACAACTTGAGTTTAACCAAGTCACCCGCAATGTCAAAAAATTATTTGCCAATGCCCAAGCAGAGTACAACAAATCCAACGGCACTAGCTTTATCAGTGGCTAGTAATTGGACTTGATATCTTGGTAAAATATTGGCGTGAGTATACTTACGTTTTTACTCAAGATTAGCCTTACTCTGATATTGACTTTAGTTAAGAAATTAATAAATTAGGAGGATCGATGACAGACAGATTTCCAGGAAGCCCAACACACCGTGTTTTGAGTTTATTTTCCCGAGGCGAATCATTTGATTCAGCAGGATTTACTACCTTTTTCACGGATACGCCTGCTTATCAATTTGGCAACTTTGAGGTGGCGATGGATAAAGCCGCAATCTTAGCTTCTGCTGATAATTTCTTCAATAACATCAATGCTGTTTACCACGAAATTAAAATGATGTGGGAACATGGCGACTGTGTATTTGTCGAAATGGATGTCCAGTACTGGCGCAAAGATAATTCTTACATCTCACTGCCATGCTTTGATATCTTTCGGATGGAACCAGGCACTGACCTGTTTTCGGAGTTACGCATTTTCATGGATGTTAACCCTGTATTTGAGCCTAGTCGTGTTGCTGCCCCTAACGCTTCCATCCTGACGATCGCTGAAAACAAAACCATTACCCCACCAGGGACAATGAAAAAGTTCTTTGCTGAAGATCCTGAAGGAATGAAAAGAGTCAAGGCAGGCTTTGTGCCTAAATGGTCGATCAATGGGCCAAAATGGTCGATCGACTAACTGCAAAAAAGCTCGAAATTTCTCGGCAACATCAGCATTTTTAGGTCAGGTTTTGTGGAAATCTCTTGATTTAGATTGATATTTAGATCGATTCGGTCACGACAAAACCTGCCCTTTCGTCATCTGTCTTCGCGTCTATCTTCCAACTAAGTAATACAAATCAGAGGATGATCGTATGTCAAGAATAGAAAAGGTTGAGCGCATGGTTGGATACTTAACTGAGCAGAATTGGGAAGCAATGTATCCCTTTTTTACTGAAGATTTAGTCTACAAAGTCGGTTCTAACCCCCTGATATCTGGGGCAAAAGCGGCCGCCGAGTACTTGGCTTCGTTTTACAAAATTGTCAAACCTGCTGCCCATGAAGTTCGAGGTGCTTGGGAACTAGAAGATGGTACCGTAATTATCGAAATGGATGCCAAATATGTCCGCCTTGCCGACAATAAGCCAATTACTGTTCCCTGTTGTGATGTCTATCGATTTGAAGGCGATCTAATTAAAGAATGGCGCGTCTACCCTGATGTCGCTGAAGTGTTTAAATAATTTCCTAGAAAGTCTTCTGAGATCGTCACAAACAGTTTAAGTCCTGCAATCGCTAATAATTTGGAGTTGTGATTATGCTCTCTTTTTCTGCTACTGTCTCCGTTCATGCCCCTCTAGAAGTTGTCTGGGAACTGCTTGTCGATAAAGTAGAGCATCCAGATCGTTATGTTTCTGGGGTGCAAGGACTGGAGATTCTAGAAAAATACCCTGACGGAGTATTACGCCAGTTAACTCATCCTATGCCGATTAAAGAGAGAATTTCAATTAATCGCGATCGACTTGAAATTATTTTTAAGCTGGTCGATCCGATCCATTTCTCTGGTTACTTCTTTAACCGTATTCATCAACCTGAATCGATCGATCAGCCCTTGAAACTAGAATATGGACTGGAAGTCGAACCTACAGACTCTACCGCTCCTTTCGACGAAAGTAAGTTACCAAACGCTTTTTTTGCCACACTAATGCATACCAAAGAGCTAGCTGAACAGAAGGCTAAAGCTGGGTAATTAATGACTTCCATATTGACTTACGACTAATGCAGAGAAAAATTTTTTTAGCCTCTTATTTGGCAACATTTACAGCAACTTTTGTCGCAGTCTTTTTATCGATCTGCATATTTGTCCCATTAACTGATGCGGCGATCGCTAGTGAGATCGACCAACTTGGTTTAGGTCAAAATCAGGTGAACTCCCAGATCGAACAATCACCCAAGGATGAACAATTCATTCTCGGCGAACAAAAAACGATCGGCGAAGGTACTGTCCAAAGTTGGGTCAAGCTCGATCGAAACCAAAAACCGCTTAGTGTTGGGATTAATCTAACAGAAGCGGCGGTAGAAACTGCTCCACCAGACGATCGATCGGCGGCAGGTAAAGACGGGATCAAGGTAAAACTCCAAGACGGTATTGGTCATCAAACTTTTGAATATGAAATTGCGATCCCAAATATTCCCGAAGCTCAAATCCCTTTTACCCATCTAGGCGTGAACTGGAATCCGTATGGTCATGGGCCAGAAGGAATTTTTACGGCTGCTCACTGGGATATTCACTTTTATACGATCGATGCCGAATATCGCCGAAGAATTAGCCAGTATACGGATGTGCATAAACGCATATCTGACAAACTCCCACCCAAAGGGTTTACCAATCCCGACTACCAGTTAGCCCCTGGCACAGCAGAACCACGCATGGGATCGCACACTGCTGATTTTAGTTCGCCTGAATTAGCGCCTGGAAAGTTTGGCAACATATTTATCTACGGTATTCATAACGGTCAGGTGATCCATTGGGAACCGATGGTATCAGATGACTTTCTCAAAGCAAATTCTTATGCTGTGCAGCCAATTAAGCTACCTGAGCTTTATTCCAAGAGTGGTTATTATCCCAACACATATACAGTAAAGCATGACACGGCAAATCATCAGTATGTAATTTCTTTGGACAATTTGTCATATCATCCTGCATACTCAGAGTTAAAAGAAGCAAAGCTTTAAGCGTCTGGTGGTATATTAATCAGAAGTCAGCGCAAGTGCAAAAACAGGGCAAAACTCAAAGTTTAATTTGCAATGTTCGCAGTTTAAGGTTCATAATTTTTAAAGTTCATAACCACGAGGAAGTTTGATGAACAAAGTCGATTTTTCATTTTCGGACACAATTGCAGGGTATGTTACTCACTACGATCAGACTAAAGCAGTCTTTGGACTCAAGACATCAGATGGCAGGGAGTTTCAAGCTAAACTCACAGACACTACCTATGCCGAACTAGCCCGAAATTTAGGCGAACCTTATCAAGACTGTACTGGGAACATCGGCTCCATGCTTGTGCCTGGGCGTTATATGTATGCCTATGGGGTGTTTTACGCTGAGCAAGGCGATCACAAGTTTGAAGCCAAACGCATTATCTTCAACGGTCGCAAAGAGAATGAGTATAGTTTCGAGAAGCAAAACTGGTGGATCAATCAAATTCGCGAACTAGGTGATTTTTATCTGCTCGCTCAGTTTCAGGGCAAACCAGTTGACTACCGCGACTACCGCACCACTCTGGCAATTACAGGCGAAAAAAGAGGTGATTTCCGTCAGGAAACCGATACAATTTCACGTCTGGTCTATGGTTTTGCTACCGCCTACATGATGACAGGCGATGAGCGTTACCTCGAAGGTGCCGAAAAAGGAACGGAGTACCTGCGCGATCACATGCGCTTCTTTGACCCTGACGAAAACATTATTTACTGGTATCACGGTATTGATGTTGCAGGTAATCGCGAAACTAAAGTATTTGCGTCTGAGTTTGGCGATGACTACATGGGTATTCCCGCCTACGAGCAGATCTACGCCCTCGCTGGTCCGATCCAAACCTACCGCGTTACAGGCGATCCGCGCATTCTTGATGATGCCGAGAAGACGATCGACCTATTCGATCGATACTTTATTGATAAAGAGAAAGGCGGTTACTACTCTCACCTCGATCCGATCACCTTGGATGCCAAGAGTAGTTCATTGCCAGAGCGCAATCGTGGTAAGAAAAACTGGAACTCGGTCGGCGATCATGCTCCTGCCTACCTGATTAATCTTTATCTGGCAACAGGCGAAGAAAAATACGCCAAGTTCTTGGAATATACGTTTGACACGATCGCCAAATATTTCCCTGACTTTGATAACAGCCCATTTGTCCAAGAGAAATTCTTTGACGACTGGAGCAAAGACCAAACTTGGGGATGGCAACAAAACCGTGCTGTAGTTGGGCATAACCTCAAGATTTCTTGGAACTTGATGCGGATGCAGAGTCTCACGCCCAAAGATGAGTATGTGAAGCTCGCTGAAAAGATCGCCGAAGTTATGCCTGCTGTAGGCAGCGATCTCCAACGCGGTGGCTGGTACGATGTCGTGGAACGAACGCTCGGCGAAGATGAAGAATCCCATCGCTTTGTGTGGCACGATCGAAAGGCTTGGTGGCAACAAGAACAAGCAATTCTGGCTTACATGATTCTGACAGGCTGCTTGCACAACGAAGAATATCATCGCCTTGCCCGTGAGTCAGCTTCCTTCTACAACGCCTTCTTCCTCGATCATGATGACGGTGCGGTGTTCTTTAACGTGCTGGCAAATGGCATTCCCTTCCTCATGGGTAACGAGCGACTCAAGGGCAGCCACTCTATGAGTGGTTATCACTCGTTTGAATTGTGCTACTGCGCCGCCGTTTATACCAACCTGCTGATCACCAAGCAACCAATGGATCTGTTCTTCCATCCTTTACCAGGTGGATTTAAGGATAATATTCTGCGCGTTTCGCCTGATATTTTGCCTCCAGGCAGCATTAGCATTGGGTCAGTGACGATCGATGACGAACCATATACCGACTTTGATGCCGCAGGTTTGACGGTCAAACTACCCGACACCAAAGAAAGAGTCAAGGTAAAAGTACATATCGTGCCAAACTAGCTGGATTTAGCGATCGCATTTTCCTCATAACTCATAAGGTTTAGGGGAAATGCGATCGCAATCGCTAAATGTTTAAGATCGGGAGAAACTATGGATATTAATATCAAAACACTCGAAGATGTCACAGTTGTAGAACTGGCTGGTGATATCGATGCCAATACTGCTCCTTCGATCCAAGAAAAGGTTTTACCTTTGGTGGGAACAGGAGGTAAAGTTTTATTGGATATGACAGCCGTTCCTTATATGTCCAGCGCAGGATTGCGGATGCTATTATCGCTATTTCGGCAGGTTTCCGCTAAAGATGGAAAGCTTGTTCTGGTAGGTCTTTCCGAGGAAATCAGAGACACCATGTCGATTACAGGATTCCTTGATTTCTTTACCACCACCGAAACCATCGAAGCTGGTTTAGCCTTCCTTAATTAGAGCCACAAACAGGCGATTGTGAACAGCCACTGGAGATTGACTAAAGATGGTTATCGACCGCATTGACGTTCATCCGACTCATACTCACACCACACCTGCTGGTGACACTTTTAAATTACGCTATGGTCGCCCTTTTCCGTTTGGTGCGACTCTAGTACCTGCGGGGGTGAATTTCTCCATATTTTCGAGTCATGCCACGTCTTGTACGTTGGTCTTGTTCAAAAAACACGCGCCCCAACCGTTTGCCGAAATCCCATTTCTGAATGAATTTAGGATTGGCAATGTGTTTACGATGATCGTGTTCGATCTCGACTACGAAAATATCGAGTATGGCTATCGGATGGATGGGCCATTTAATCCCCAAGAAGGATTCTGGTTCGACGCTTCCAAGATTGTGATGGACCCATATGCCAAAATTATCGGTGGACGTGACGTTTGGGGTGTAACTCCCGACTGGAATGATATCTATCATCATCGTGCGCGGATTTCGATCGATGATTTCGACTGGGAAAGCGATCGACCCTTAGAAATTCCTGACGAAGACCTTGTGGTCTATGAGATGCATGTTCGCAGTTTCACTCGTCATGCCTCTTCTGGAGTCAAACATCCAGGCACATACGCCGCGATTCGTGACAAGATTCCCTACCTCAAAGAACTCGGAGTTAACTGTGTTGAGTTAATGCCGATCTATGAGTTTGATGAATTTGAGAACAGCCGCCCTAACCCGACCAACCCAGATGAAACCCTACTCAACTACTGGGGCTACAGCACGGTCGGTTTCTTTGCGCCCAAAGCTGGGTACGCCGCTACAGGCAAGTTGGGAATGCAGGTCGATGAACTCAAGACCCTGATTAAGGAACTCCATAAAAATGGGATTGAAGTCATCCTTGATGTCGTGTTTAACCATACAGCCGAAGGCAATGAGCGCGGCCCAACGATCTCCTACCGAGGGATCGATAACAAGACCTACTACATGCTCACACCCGAAGGTTACTACTACAACTTCAGTGGTACGGGCAA
>Ga0209181_10008183_pt1 | contig 14112 bp, 11 predicted proteins | sample MAT05_FD_187208 | JGI IMG/M metagenome (GOLD analysis project Ga0209181, IMG submission 187208) | Freshwater microbial communities from Lake Fryxell liftoff mats and glacier meltwater in Antarctica - MAT-05 (SPAdes) (version 2) | ecosystem: Environmental > Aquatic > Freshwater > Ice > Liftoff... | reverse complement strand
GGCTGCGCCCTCCCCAGCACCCCTTCCGATCTTTTGGGATCACAACCACCAAGCCAGGTCCGCAAAGTGTAACCTATCACGTGACCTTAAGTGTAACCTATCACTTGGCGTGGTACCTTTGACCCGCCCCTGCCGATCATTCCAACCGCGAATTAGAATGTATCCAGAAAACCTCCGGAATTTGGACCACGGATTGCACGGATAATCACGGATCAAGCCCTGAGCATGTCCGATTTCTCCACTCAACCAACCTGCTCCTTGGAGTTCGGAAATCCGATCCGTGTGGATCGAGTGTTATCCGTGGTAAAATTTCCGTCGGCCGATTCGAGTCCAGTCGCGTCCAGTCGCGGTTAAAGACTTCCGAGCTTCCCTAGCTCCTCGCGGATAACCGCGAGAGTGCGCTCCACCGCCCCCGTATTCTCCCGGTGCCATTTGGCCGCCGCCGCCGCGACTTCCGCGCGCCGGATCACGTGCGGGAGAAGCGAGGCCGCAGACGCGGCCAGCGCCCCTGCATCCGCCACCTCGATTGCGGCGTGACGCTCCACGAGGTCGCGCGCGATCGCCCGGAAATTTCCCATGCCGGGCCCGAACAGGATCGTTTTTTCCAATGCCGCCGCCTCGACCGGCGTCTGCCCTGCCGTGTGCGGCGGCAGGCTCTTGCCGACAAACACCAGGTCCGCCAGCTGCAGCATCCACCGCATCTCGCCCGTCGTGTCAGCCACGGCGACCTCCACCTCACCCGGGGCGGCGCCACGGGTCCGGAAATGATAACGGAGCTTTGAGTCCGCCAGGAGCGACTCGATTTCCGGACGGCGTTCAGCGTGACGCGGCACGATCAGCAGTGAACACACCGTCCCGCGCGAGCGGACCAGTCGCAGGGCGTCGAGCAGCGCAGCCTCCTCGCCCGGCCACGTCGAAGAGCCCATCAGCACGAGTCCCGCCGGCAGGCCGAGTTCGCGGCGCAACGCGCTTTTCTCATCCGAGGTGAGCGGCGGGATCGTCACATCGAGCTTGATGTTGCCGGTGGTCGTCATCCGTTCCCGTGGAAAACCCAGGGCCTCAAACCGCTCCTCATCCTGCGTCGAACATGGCAGGAGCCGCGTGATGCCGTCCAACGTGACCCCGGCCGCCGCGGGGAAAAGCATCAGCCGGCGGTAACTGCGGTCGGACAACCGGGCATTGATGCCCAAGACCGGCACCCCTCGCGACTTCGCCTGGTGAATGTGTTCCGGCCAGCGTTCGCCTTCCGTGAGGATCACCAGGTCCGGCGCGACGCGCTGCCACGCGCGCCGCGAAAACAGCCACCAGTCGAGGGGGAAATAACCGATGCCCACGGTGAATTTCCCATATCGCTCCTTTGCGAGCTGGTAGCCCGTGCTCGTCGTGGTGGTCAGGTAAATCTCGGCCTTACCGTCCGCCGTCAGCGCCTCCAGCATCGGCGCAATCGCGAGCATCTCGCCGACGCTCACCGCCTGCAGCCAGATCCGCCGGACGCCCGCGCGTTTCGCCGGCACGCCGTCATGCGCGCCAAACCGGTGGGTAAAATTCCCGCCGTAGCCGCCGCGACGCTGCATGCGCCGCAAATAGGCCGGGGCCGAGAGCAGCAGCGCGGGAAGGAAGAGGAGTCGGTAAAGCCAGAGCATCAAAGATGAACCAAGCTGGTTCCGGTCAGTTCAAAACGCCGCCGGCGAATTGCCGAGACATATTTGTTTCACGCCAAGCCGCCAAGTCGCCAAGGGCGGACGGAACGAGGGAAGATCCGACTTGGCGGCTTTGCGACTTGGCGAGCCAATCCTACTCCGCCTTACCGCTTACTGCTTAAAGCTTAGAGCTTAGAGCTTACCGCTGCCTTCAGTCGCGCCAGCGACCGGTCGTGCCACCGGCTGAGCAGCGTCACCGCCAAGATTGCGCCGATCAGCGCCCAAAGCATGTCCGTCTGCGTGTCCCACACGTCACCCTGCGTGCCAAGGAAATCGTTCGCCGCTTCCCCACTCGTGATGGCGGCAAACCATTCGATGAGCTCGTAAAACGCCGAGAAGGCCAGGCAGACGGACACCACGAGGAAGCCGAGCCACTTGCTGCCCTTGAGCGGTGACGTGCGGATCAACAGCTCGCGCGCCAGGATTGCCGGCACGAAACCCTGCGTGAAATGGCCGAGCTTGTCGTAGTGGTTGCGCGTCCAGCCGAACCAGCCCTTCGCCCATTCCCCGAGAGGCACCAATGCATAAGTGTAATGCCCGCCCGTCACCAACAGCACGCAGTGCAGCCAGAGCAACCCCAGCAGCAGCGACGAGAGGGGGAATTTCTTCTGGAACGCGAAGAGCAGCGCCACGCCCACCACCGCCGGCGCCGACTCCAGCCACCACGTTAACCGATCATGCGGCCTGATCCAGGACCACGCCATTACCGGCGCGAGAAATACCAGAAACCAAATCAAACGGCGGTCCATGACTCGATTTTCACCACGAAGCCCACAAAGGTCACGAAGGAATACCAATCCGAAATCGGCTTTCCCTCCGGATCGGGCTTTGTGTTCTTCGTGCGCTTCGTGGTTAAAATCCGTCTCCGCTTTCGGTCTTACACTTTGCTGAACACCAGCGACGCATTCGTCCCGCCAAAACCGAAGCTGTTCGCCAGCGCCGCCCGCACGGTCTTCTTCACCGCCGTGTTCGGCGTGAAGTTCAGGCCCGTCGCCGCGCACTCGGGATCGAGGTTGGTGAGGTTGATCGTCGGCGGCACGATGCCGTCACGGATCGCCAGCACGGCGGCGAACGCACCCATCGCGCCCGCCCCACCCAGCAGGTGGCCGATCATGGATTTCACGCCGCTCACGTGCAGGTTCGCCTTGGTGTCGGCAAACACCGTCGCAATCGCCGCCGCTTCCTCGCCGTCACCGCCTGGCGTCGAGGTCGCATGCGCGGAAACGTAATCAATCTCCGCCGGCGCCATCCCGGCGCGCTTCAGCGCGAGGCGCATCGCGCGTGCCGAGCCCTCGGCGCCCGGTGCGAGCGAGGACAGGTGAAACGCATCCGCCGTGGCGCCGTAGCCGCGCAGCTCGGCATAAATCTTCGCCCCCCGGTTCACGGCGTGGGTGTATTCCTCGAGCACAAAAACCACGCCACCCTCCGACAGCACGAAGCCGTCGCGGTCCTTCTCATACGGACGCGAGGCCGTCTCGGGGGTCTTGTTGCGCGTCGAAAGCGCGCGCATCTGGGCAAACGCGCCGATACCCAGCGGCGTCACCGTGGATTCCGCGCCGCCCGCGATCATGACATCGGCATCGTCGCGCACAATCGCCGCGGCCGCCTCACCCATCGCGTGTCCGCTCGTCGCGCACGCCGAAGCCACGCTCATGTTGGGACCGCGCGCATCCAGCAACAGGCTCACCTGCCCCGCGAGGAGGTTGGGCGCGATCTGGATGATGAAAAACGGGGAGATTTTCCGGAAGCCGCCGGCCTTCCAGGTGTCGTGCATTGCCTCCATTTCCGGCAGGCCGCCCAAGCCGACGCCGAGGTTCACACCCATCCGCTCGGGATCGAGCGTTGCGCGGTGGGCATCGAGCCCGGAGTCGGCATACGCTTCGACCGCCGCGGCCGCGCCGAGGTGAGTGAAGCGGCCGAACTTCTTTACATCCTTGGGCGTGATGGCCTGCGTGATTGGCTCCGAGCCGGGGCCCCGCGGATGCAGCGGAGCCGGGAGCGGGCGCGCGGGATCAAAATTCCTCACCTCGCCGGCGATCTGCGCCGTGCAGCCGGTGGAATCAAAGCGCGTGATGCGGCCGATGCCGCTGCGGCCGGCGGTGAGCGCGGCCCAGGTTTCGGGGGCGGTGTTGCCGCAGGGAGTGACAGCGCCGAGACCGGTGATGACCACGCGGCGGGCGGGAATGGAGGCAGGATTCATGGGACGGATGCGAAGGTCTTGCGCAGGATGCGCCGGGAGGAGGTAAGCAGAGCGTCGCTGCGGACCGGGTCGTCGGTGACCCGCGCAAAGATCAACGCGCCCACAAGGGAACTCATCAGGTGCGTCACGCGGTCGTGGTTTTCCGCCGGATCCCGCGCCAGGCGCAGCGCTGCGCCCAGTCGTTCGAGGTGACGCAGAAAACCGCGCGCATAATCGGCCCGCGCCGGGCCACTCAGCCGCGCCATGTCGGCGCCGACCGCCACGACAAGACAGCCCGAGCCGCGGTTGTCGCGGTGGTGGGTGGAAAGATAACTATCGATCAGCAGTCGCGCGCGCTTGGCCGCCGTCGGCTGGGCCGAGATGCGATCCAGGTTGATGACCGCCTGGTCAAAGGCCTCCGCACAAGCCTCTGCAACCAGCTCGGTCTTGTCGCGGAAGTGCGAATAAAACCCGCCATGCGTGAGCCCAGCCCGGCGCATGACCTCGTCCACCCCGACGCCCTCGACGCCCCGCTCGCGAAAAGCTGCGCTCGCCGCCGCCACGATGCGGCGCCGGGTGGCATGCTTGTGCGAAGGGGGATAGCGCATGGGAGGCAGTTACATGACGAGCGTCATACCAATTGGCAAGCGTTAGATTGTCGGTGGGTGCGCCCTGTGGGGAACCGCCGGTGAACGCGCTGCGTGCGACTCCGCATTATGTCTGTTAACCATTTGGTTCTATGTGACATATAGGGCTTATAGGGCCTATCTAAGCCCTGATACCAACCTAGCTATTGCCTATATATTCCGCGCTCGGCAGCACCCTCCCCCCTCAGCCTTTGACTTTGCCACACCTGCCCGCTTTCCTCGCCGCCCTTTGAAACCGCAGCAGCTTCACGCCTACTGGCGCATGGAATACATCCAGGCGCCGCGCTACCCGGCCTCGCTCAAGCGTCCGTTCACGGAATTGCCCAAGTTGGGCGACGACCGCACCGCGCTCATCGTCTATCGCTCCCGTCTTTCCTATCTCGTCCTCAACCGCTTTCCCTACAACCCTGGCCACCTCCTCGCCGTGCCATTCCGCGAGGTGACCGATCTCGAGGAGCTCACGCCCGCCGGGCGCGCCGACCTCATGGAGACGATAACGTTCGCCAAGCGCCTGCTCACCGCCGCGCTTAAGCCCAATGGTTTCAATGTCGGTTTCAACCTCGGCTCCGCCGCCGGCGGCAGCATCGCCCACCTCCACGGCCACATCGTCCCCCGCTGGAACGGTGACAACAACTTCATGCCCGTCATCGGCCACGCCCGCATCCTTCCCCAATCCCTCGAAGCCACCTGGGACCGCCTCACCACTGTCGCCGCCAAACTAAAGAAATCAAAGCGAGCCCTGAGCAGGTAGCCACGTTGGAACGCGCTGGTGCGCTTGAGGGTCTCCAAGTCCCCCGCCCCTCGAGTGCCGCTTTCGCCTTCCCGATCGCTTCTTCCTTTTTCCTTTTCCTTCCTCCTTTCCGAGTGCCCTCCAAAACCCTCCATTTCCCCAGTCCGCGCCACTTGTCCTCGCTCTACGCCGGCCGGGAGGAAAACCTCGTGCACGCCGAGCGCACGCTCGGCGTAAAGCTGATCACGCGGGAGGGCTGGCTGAAGATCGAGCCCGCCAACGGCGCGTCCGCCGCCGAGGCCGCCGGGCCCATCGCGCGCACCGAGGCGTTGTTTAATTTCCTCAACGAGGCCCGCGGCCAGGGCATGAACATCCGCACGCCCGACTTCCACCGCATTGCCGACGGCTTCGCCCGCGGCGAAGGCGAGCAAATGCGTGCCCTCATCGACGAGCCGCTCGTCATCGCCACCAATCGGAAGAGCATCATTCCGAAAACCCTCGGACAAAAACTCTACCTCCAGTCGATGTTCGCGCACCCGGTCGTCTTCGGCATCGGCCCCGCCGGCACCGGCAAGACCTACCTCGCCATGGCCGCCGCCGTCTCCGCCCTCCTGCGCAATGAGGTAGAGCGCATCATCCTCACCCGCCCCGCCGTCGAGGCCGGCGAAACCCTCGGTTTCCTCCCCGGCGACTTGCGCGAAAAGATCCTGCCCTACCTCCGTCCCCTCTACGACGCGCTCGGTGACATGCTGGATCCCGAGGACGTCACCCGGCTCACGGAAAAAGGAGTCATCGAGATCGCCCCGCTCGCCTACATGCGCGGCCGCACCCTTTCCCACGCCTTCATCATCCTCGACGAAGCCCAGAACGCCACGGCCGAGCAGATGATGATGTTCCTGACCCGCCTCGGCGAGGACTCCCGCATGGTCGTGACCGGTGACATCACACAGATCGACCTCCCGCGCTCCAAGTCCAGCGGCCTCCTCGAGGTCCGCCACATCCTCACCGACATCCCCGGCATCGATTTCCACACCTTCAGCGGTGCCGACGTCGTTCGCCACCCCCTCGTCCAAAAGATCATCGAGGCCTACGACCACTACCGAAACCCCATGACCCAGGAACCCAACACCCCCGTAAAATCCTAATCCGCCGCGCCTTTCCGTTACCGAAATCGGAAATCGCCAATCGAAATTCGAAAATCACCGATGTCCGTCCGTAACCAGCTCAAAGTCCTCGTCGGCGGCCTCAGCGCCCGCCGCGCCGGCCGCCGCGCGCCGGCGCATTCCGCCACGCGGGAGTTTTTCGACCGCAGCCGCGTGGTCGCGATGCTGATCTTCTTCGCGACCGTCGCGGCCATCGTGCTCATTAGCTCGGCCGGAGTCACCACCCTCAACGTCCCCGTCCTCCCGAACCAGCTGGCCACCGTCCGCGTGGCCGCCGGGACGCCGTTCACCTACCAGAGCGTGGAGCAGACCAGCGCCGCCAGCGAGCAGCTCATCAACCGGCTGCCTCCGGTTTACCGGATCGACCTCGAGCCTTCCCACCGCTTTGACGCCGCGGCCCGGGCTTTGCTCGGGCAGTTGGCGGCCTTCGAACGCAGCCATCCGGTCAACGCCCTCGTGCTCAACAATCCCCGCGCCGAATTCGCCACGCTCGTGGACGCCTTCAACGCCCGTGGGCCCTACCACGCCAACGTGGAGGATGTCGCCGCCGTGCTCACCGCCGGCGATGCGAAGACGCGCGCCGCGCTTTTTGACAACGGGCTGGCCGCTCTCCGGGACATCGCCACGGAGGGCGTGCATGACGACAACCTCGGCAGCTCCAACCCGGGTAATGTCACCGTCTTCCAGATCGTGCGCCCCACCGGCGACGTCGCCCTTCGTCCCGTCCAGTCGATGGAGGAGGCCATGACCTTTCTCCGGGTAAACCTCGCCGTCGAGGGTCTCGCCCGCACGACCGCCATGGCGTTTTTCCGTTTTTTTCGCAGTGGTCTCACCGCCAACCTCGCGTTCGACCGCGAGGCCACGCAGGCGCGCGAAGCCGACACCCGCCGCCTCGTAAAGCCGGTGCAGGTCAGTGTCGCCCGCGGCCAGACCATCATTGAACCCGGCGAGCGGGTTTCCCCCGGGCAGTTTGAAATGCTCATGGCCTACCGCCGCTACCTGCGCGAGCACACGGACACGCCGTTCGACGAGGGCCTGACGCTCTTCGGCCGCATCCTTCTCGTGCTCGCGATGGTCATCGCCAGCGTCATCTACATCCGCCTCGAGGATCGCGAAACCCTCCAGCACAACGGCCGGCTCGGCCTCCTCGCGCTCGTCACCATCGTTAACCTCGCGCTGGTGCGGCTCGTCTACTCCATCGGCGGACTCGACTTCTTCATCCATGACGGCTCCTGGGCCTCCACGCTGCCCTACGTCGCGCCGACCGCGCTCGCGCCACTCATCGTGGCCATCCTGATCGACGCCGGCTCCGCCATTTTCATGGCGCTGCTCATCTCGATTTTCACCGGCGTCATCTACGGCAACCGCCTCGATCTCATCGTCCTCACCTTCCTCGCCTCGCTCGTCGCCATCTACGGCTGCCGCGAGGTCCACAAGCGGGGCCGCGTGGTCCGCGCCGCCGCCGCGGGGGGCTTGACCTTCGCCTTGTTTGCCCTGCCCATCGGTTTCGCCGACCAAGTGCCGCTCGCCATCATCGCCCGCCAGATGACCGCCGCCGTCGCCACCGGCCTGCTCACCGGCATGGCAGTCGTCGGCGTGCTGCCCGTCCTCGAGTCGCTCTTCAAGCGCACCACCGACATCACGCTGCTCGAGCTCACCGACTACAACCACCCGCTCCTCCGGCAGCAACAGCTCGACGCGCCTGGCACCTACCACCACTCGCTCGTCCTCGCGCAGCTGGCCGAGAACGCCGCCAACGCCATCGGAGCCAACCCGCTGCTCGCCCGCGTCTGCGCGCTGTTTCACGATATCGGCAAGACGCCCCACGCTGCCTACTTCACGGAGAACCAGCGCGACAACCTCAACCCGCACGACGGACTCACGCCCAGCGCCTCCGCCCAGATCATCAAGGCGCATGTCACCGACGGCGTGGAACTCGCCCGCAAGCATCACCTGCCCAGCGCCGTGGTTGATGTCATCCGGCAGCACCACGGCACCACGCTCGTGCGCTCGTTCTACCTGCGCGCGGTCGAGCAGTCCCGCGTGCCCTTCCCGGTCAAGAACCTCCCCCCGATGCCGCTGCAGCCGGCGCCGCCCGAATCCGCGTTCCGCTACGACGGTCCGAAGCCGCAGTTCAAGGAAAGTGCGATCATCTCGCTCGCCGACGGCGTGGAGGCCGCGACGCGCTCGCTGCGGTCCGTCAGCGCCGGCCAGCTGGTCCCGTTGATCGATCGCATCGTCGCCGACCGCATCGCCGACGGCCAGATGGACGAAGCCCCGCTCACGTTCGAGGAACTGAACAAGATCAAAAACAGCTTTCAGTTCACGCTCCTGAACATGCTGCACAGCCGCGTCGCCTACCCCACCGGCGAATCCGCCGCCACAACTGAAGCCAAGGCCTGAGCCTGTTCGGCCTTGCCCGTGAATAACGCGAATGAGCGCGAATTCTGAATCAGTCGTTCCCTCGTCTTCTCCAGATTCTCGGAAATTCGCGTAATTCGCGGGAAAATTCCGCATCCGATGTCCTCCCGCGAAATCCTCATCGCCAACCGCCACCCCCGCCTGCGCTTAGACCGCCGCGCCGTGGCCCGCGCCATCCAAACCCTCGACGCCAATTTCTCCCCCAAACGTGCCGGAGATAAGTCCGGCTCCGGCAAATCGAAAATCGCCAATCGCCAATCGAAAATGAGCGCGCCGCCCGGCGAGCTCTCGGTCGCCTTCCTGACCGACCCCGCTCTCGCCCAGCTCCACGCCGACTTCCTCGCCGACCCGACCCCCACCGACGTCATTACCTTCGAAGGCGACCCCGCCGTCGGGACCGCCGGCGAAATCTGCGTGTCCGTGGACGCCGCCATCCGCGAAATCGGCGCACGCCGCGATTTCTCCTCCGAGCTAACACTGTACCTCGTCCACGGCTGGCTCCACCTCGCCGGCTACGACGACTTGGAACCGGCCAAGAAGCGCCAGATGCGCCGCGCCGAGGCGCGCGCCCTTAAGTTACTGGGGGTCGCAAAGGCCCTCCCCGCGTTCACCCTGCGGCGTTAAATCCGCCCACCCATGACTCCTCAGAGGAAGATCATCCTCCCTTATCACCAGCCCTCGTGAATTTGATCCGTGGTCATCCTGTTATCCGTGGTCAAAAATTCGAATCAGGCTTCGGAAGTTTTCTCTGCATCCGCGACCCTTCGCGGTTAAAAAATCCGAATCAGCAAAAAACTTTGCGTCGGCGCGGGTTTACCAGAGCTTAGGACCCGTCCATGCCCCCCCGTTCCGCCAAGCATATTGTCACCGTCCGCACCGCGTTTTTCTCGGGCCTCCTGCTGCTCGCACCTCTCGCCGTCACCATCTACGGCTTCATCTGGATCATCGGAATCGTGGGTGGCAGCTTCCGGCCACTGTTCGATCTCGTCCTCCCTCTCCGGCTCCAGTCCATCCCATTCGTTTGGGATGTCGCCGTCACCATCGTGGTGTGCGCCCTGATCACGCTGTTTGGTTTCATTTCCCACTACCTCTTCGGCAAATACCTCCTCGATCTCGGCGAGCGCGTCATCCTCGGCATCCCGGGCGCCAGCACGGTTTATAGCTCAGTCAAGCAGGTCGTCGCCACCTTCGGCTCCCAAAACCGCAACCTCTTTAGCAAGGTCGTCCTGATCCAATATCCCCGCGCCGGCGTCTGGACCCTCGGCTTTCTCACCAGCAAGACCCAGGCGGAGGCGCAGTCGCGCGCCGGGCAGGAACTGTGGGCCGTCTTCGTGCCCACTTCGCCGAATCCCACCAGCGGCTTCGTCCTGTTTTTTCCCCCCAACGAGATCACGGAACTCGATATGTCCGTCGGTGACGGCATGAAGATGGTCATCTCCGGCGGCGCCGTGGTGCCCACGCGGCGGAACGCCACCGCGGTCCCCTTCCCCGGCGCCAAGGTCTAAGCGTGTGCCCGGACTCCCGCTCCAGACCGACGGCTTTGTGCTGCTGAAACGTCCCCCCACCGACGCGTTTCAGGGATTTAACATCTTCTCCGCCGAGCACGGCGCCCTACTCGTCCACCAGCGACTGCCGAAGCGTTCCAGCGGCAAGCCCGGCAAGACGGAAGCAACCACCCTCGCGCTCGACCTCTTCGACGAGCTCTCGCTCCGACTCGAGAGCTCCAACCAAGGCCAGACCTGGTTTGTCCAGGAAACGCGCCTGATCACGCGCCATGCCGACATCGGCCGCGGCTACGAAACCCTCCGCCACGCCTCCGCCCTCGCCGCGCTCGTCGCGCGCAACCCCGTCCATGAAGAAAGTCGTAGCCAGGTCGCCGCCCTCCTGCGGCAGGCATTCGCTTCGTTCGCATCCAGCGCGCGGCCCGACCTCGTCTGGTTTAAAAGCCTCTATCGTTTCGCCCGCGACGAGGGCTACCCCGTGAAACAGCAGTGGTTCCCCACCCTGCCCGCCGCCGACCGCAAGGACGTCGCCACGCTCCTCAACCGTCCGCTCACCGAGCAAACCGCGACCACTGCCGTGGTCGCCCGCCTGCAGCGCCGCCTCGAGGAATACCTCACCGGCCACACCGAGATCCTGCTGGACTAGCTTAATCGTGAAGACTTTCGACACAGAGGACACGGAGAGCCTCAGCCGAGGTCACAGAGTTACCCTTGGTGACCTCTGTGCCTCCTCCGTGATCTCTGTGTCACAATCCGCTTCCGGATTCCGATGGATTTCAACCTCGACCAGCGCACCGCCAGCCTGAGCGTCGGCGAATTCGCCGAGTGCACCACCGGCCCGCATGACGCCGGCAGCGGCCACGCGGGCCTCTGGCGCGCCCAGCTCGGCACGCACTGGCACAACGAGCTCCGCGCCCGTGCCACCGCCGAGACCCCCACCGCCGAGTTCGAGCTCGTGATCATCGGGAAGATTTTCCACGCCGGCTGGACCCTCACCCTCACCGGCCGGATCGACCAGCTCCTCCGCGTCGATGACCTCGTCACGCTCCGCGAAATCAAGACGGTCACGCGTCCCCTCCCCACCGACGAAGCCATCCTCCGCGCCGACTACCCCGGTTACTTCGTCCAGCTCGCCAGCTATCTGACACTCTGGCGGCAAGCAGCACTCAGCGATCGGCAGTCAGCCTCTGATCCAAAGCTGAAGGCTGAAGGCCGACCGCTGCCGACTGCCGCCCGCGGCGAATTGGTTTTTGTGGAGACGGCGAGCGGTCTCGCCCAAAGCGTCCCGCTCACGCCCGCTGACGAGTCGCTCTTCCGCGCCCAGCTCGAGCGCGTCGCCGAATTCCTCAACCTCCGCCTCCGCGCCCGCGCGCGCCTGCGCAACCTCAGTTTTCATTCCCCTTTCTCCGTCCTCCGCCCCGGCCAGGAAACCACCCAGGTCGAGCTGACCACAGCCTTTGAAAAACACCCGCTCGTCCTCTTTGAAGCCCCGACCGGCTTCGGCAAGACCGGCGTCCTCCTCGAGTTCGCCCTCGGCCAGCTCCGCGCCGGCCACTTCGACCGCGCGCTCTACCTCACGAGCAAGTCCACGGGGCAGTTGCAGGTGGTTAGGACGCTGCAGGCGATGGGAAGCCCAGCGCCGGTCATGGGTGACGCGACCCAGGTCATAGGTGATAGGTCAAAGGTCATGGGTTTCCAAAAATCAGGCCAATCACCCATCACCCCTAACCTCTCACCAGCGCTCAAGCCCCCCTCACCCGCCGCGACCCCCGTCGCGGTCTGGCATGTGCGGGGGAAAGCGGAGCACTGCATCAACGCCGTCTTTCACTGCGTCCGCGAGTCCTGCAACTACCTCGACCGCCTTGAGGAACGCTGGCCGGCGAGCGGACTCTCCCGGTTTTACCGCTTCGAAAACCACGCGCGCGACCTCGACACGCTCCGCGCCGCCGGCCGCGACGCGCGCATCTGCCCCTACGAGATCACCCGCGCGGCTCTCGCCTTCAACGATGTCTGGATCGGCGACTACAATTACGTCTTCGCCCCGCGCAACCGCACCCTCTTCTACAACCAGCCTGGCTTCGATCCCGCGCGCACGCTGCTGATCCTCGACGAAGCGCACAATCTCCCCTCGCGCGTCGCCGACGCCCATTCCCACACCGCCCGCGCGAACGACGCCTCCGCCCTCCTCGCCGAGCTCGATCACGTCAACGCCGCCGCGCCGCTCGTCCGCGCATGGGAAAGTTGGACGCAGCTGCTCCTCGCGCTCTCGCCCGTGGACGCCCTCGATCCCGCCCTCGAAGCCGACGTCGCCGACACCCTGTCAAAGATCGCCGAGTTTCTCGGCGACCTCCCGCTCGACTACGCCGCACTCGGCCCGCAGTTCAGCGACCAGCTCTGGCAAACCCAGCAGCTCGGCGAATGGCTCGCGGATTCCCGCCTGAAGAAACTCCTGTGGTGTCCGCGCCCCGGCGAACTCGCCTTCACCTGCATCGACGCCGCCGCCGCGATCGGCGCCACCCTCCGCGAATACGGCGGCGTGGTCTGCGCCAGCGCCACGCTCACGCCGATGGATGCCTTCGCCGCCTCCTGCGGCTTCGGCATCGGAGATCGGAGTTCGCAGATCGAAGATCGTGCACCTATAAGCTCCGACCTCCAGTCTTCGGTCGCCGGTCCATCAGTTTGGAACTCGATCTCCGATCTGCGATCTCCGATCTCCGCGTTTGCGCAGGTTACTGCGCAAACGCCTTGGCGCGACGGAGCCTACGATGTCGCGGTGGACGCGCGCGTCGACACGACCTTCCACCACCGTGCAAGCTACTTCGCGACCACCGCGGCCACGATCGCTTCACTGCAAGCCGCCGCCAACGGCCCCGTCGCCGTCTTTTTCCCCTCGTACGCCTACGCCGAGTCGGTCGCCCGCGAAGTCGAGCGCGCGGCCCCCCTGCGCGTCGCCGTGCAGCCCCGACTGCACGACCTCGCCGCCCAAACCGCGTGGGTCGAACAATCCCTCGCGTTCACCGACGCGCTCTTTCTGGTGCTCGGCTCGAGTTTCGCGGAGAGCATTGACGCTTTTGGCGGGCGCATCACCCATGCGATGGTGGTCGGCCCCGCGCTGCCCGAAGTAAACGCGATCCAGCGCGCCCGGCTCGCGGAATTTTCTCCGCTGGGACGCGAAGCCGCTTTCCGCCGCGTGTATCAGATCCCGGGCATGACGAAGGTGAACCAGGCCCTGGGCCGTCTCGTGCGCGCGCCCGGCCAGCGCGCCCGGGTGATCCTGCACTGCCACCGTTTCCTCGAGCCCGCCTACGCCAGCCTCCTCGCCCACGACTACCAGTTCGGAGCGAACGTCCTCGAAGACAGCGACTTGATGGCTTGGTTGGCCCGGGGTAATTTGTAGGGCGGGATCGCCGAATCCCGCCTTGGCGCCGTGGTGACCACTGTCTTTATCGACGATAGCGCCGTTGTGAAAACTGACCCTCACCAAAAACCGGCAAGATTCGACGATCCCGCCCTACAACTGACTCCGTAGTTTCACCCGAGCGTTTTGGCTTTCTGTACTAGCATCACTAGGGCGTGTCTTCAAACCATGGAACCATGGCAGCCGGAGCCAGTCGTAGATTGTCCGATGCAATCGACAACACGTTACACGTTGCCGGAGCCCCTCTGGGCTCGGCTAAAAAAATTAACGTAGGCGGGCGCAAAAGCCGGCTCTGGCAGATTGGCACAGTGGCGGCCGGCCGAGGAAAGATGATCGGCTCATGGTCACGGCG
>Ga0209181_10008182_pt1 | contig 14114 bp, 14 predicted proteins | sample MAT05_FD_187208 | JGI IMG/M metagenome (GOLD analysis project Ga0209181, IMG submission 187208) | Freshwater microbial communities from Lake Fryxell liftoff mats and glacier meltwater in Antarctica - MAT-05 (SPAdes) (version 2) | ecosystem: Environmental > Aquatic > Freshwater > Ice > Liftoff... | reverse complement strand
GTATTGGCCGTGCTTGGGGAATTAAACTTAAAACGGGCGAGACGCTCCGGTCCCCCTGACTCACCCACTTTTCATCACACGCGCTGATGGCCTTGCGAAGAAAGTCCGAATCGCGTTAATTGAAAGGATGGGGGTTGATAAAATTCTGCTTGCGGCGCAAGGCTACATTGAGTTGGACATGCCTGAAGAGGCCATCCGCGAACTCGACAGCCTGCCTGTTGAAGATCGCCAACGCGAACCCGCGCTTCAACTGCGGCTATTTGTGATCATGCGCTCCCGTCAGTGGCAGCGGGCCTTGGATGTTTGTGAGGCCATGCGGTCCGCCACGCCGGAAATTGTCACCGGCTATATTCATGGTGCCTTTTGTTTGCACGAAATGGGCAGGACCGCCGAGGCGCGAAAGCTTCTGCTGGCGGCACCATCCCATCTCCGGAAGGAACCCACCTATCACTACAATTTGGGCTGTTATGCGGCCGTTTTGGGCGAGTTGGAAGAGGCACGCCATCATTTAACGGCCAGCTTTGAATTGGATAAAAAATTCCGTGACATTGCGCTCCAGGATCCCGATTTGCGGTCGGTCAAAGATTTTCTTTAGATGCCGAGCATTCCGCTGCCGTTGGAAAATTTACAGAAGGCTTTTGAGGAAAATTTTACCTTGGGTTTGGAGTGTGGGGCGGCCCTCAGCGTCTGGAAGGACGGCAGGGAGTGCTTAAATATTTTTGCGGGCTTTCAGGACCAAAAACGATTGGTGCCATGGACGGAGGAGACGCTTGCTCTGGTCTGGTCAGCGACCAAGGGACCAGCCAGCGCCTGCGTTGTTCATGCGATGGAGCGGGAAGGCGTTTCTATCACATCCCCTGTTTCAGCAATCTGGCCGGCCTTTGCGGCAAATGACAAATCCGGAATCCGCATCGGCGAGGTGTTGAGTCATCGGGCCGGACTGGCAGCTTTGTCAGACCGAGGCGTTCGGTTTGATGATCTGCAGGCCGTTGTGGCAGCAGTGGCAGCCCAGAAACCGCTTTGGCAGCCAGGCTCCGGGCATGGCTACAGTCCCCGGGTTTTTGGCTACCTGCTTGACGAGATTTGCCGCCGGATTTCAGGGCTCTCGGTGGGAGCCTATTGGCGGCAAAACTTTGGGGGTCCGCTCGCGTTGGACTTTTGGATTGGGCTCCCTGAGAACGAACACGCGGCTCAAATGTTGCCACCCCGGTTCACGGCTTCGCCCGGCGAAAAAACAGCCTTTGAACGGGCCTTCGCAGAACCTGGCAGCCTGACCAACTCCGCCTTCTCCACACCGGCAGGCTTGCTCTCTGCCTCCGTCATGAACAAACCGGAGAACCGGGCAGGAAGTTATCCGGCGTTTGGGGGCATTGGTTCGGCTTCGGCTCTTGCAAAATTTTATGGCATGTTGGCGTGTGAGGGCCAGTCGGAGGGGCATCAATTTTTGTCGCCCGATTCCATGAACCTCCTGAAAACCCGGGTCTCCGATGGCCTGGATCTGGTCCTGCAACGTGAGACCGCATTCTCGGCGGGGTTTATGATGGATCCTATGACGCAGGGGCAAAAAATCCGCGAGACCTTTGGTCCGAATCCGTCGGCCTTTGGGCATCCGGGTGCCGGCGGGTCACTGGCTTTTGCCGACCCGGTCCACAGGCTTGGTTTTGCCTATGTCATGAATCAGATGGAGCCGGGCGCGATGCCGCGCGAGCGAACTCTTCGGCTGGTGCGGGCGCTTTATGCGGATTTGGGCTTGGTCACTAATCCCTGAACCGGATCGAAGGTTGAGGATTTTTGGTCGAGTCCCTCAAAGATCCGTGGTTTGCGTTTGATGGATGTGAGCGCCCAGGCGATGAGAAAAAGGATGGCCCCCACCACAACCATTGCTGCCGCCGTGGAACATCCCAGCCAAATGGCCAGATGGAATCCTAACACCGAACTCACGGCGGAATGAAACGCGGTCAGCACAAAACGAGTTGGTAAATGAAAGGTGAGCTGGGACGCGAACATTGCAGGCACAATGAGCATGGCCACAGCAAGGATGGCGCCCACGGCTTCAAACGAGCTAACGACCACAATCGAGAGGGCCGCCATGAGCGCATAATGCCAGAAGCCCGTTCTTAATCCCATCGACCGGGCCAAGCCGGGGTCAAAGGATGTGAGCAGCAGCTCTTTGTAAAAGACCGTGACTAAAACAATCAAAACCAGCGTGACTCCCGCCATTCGAATCACGGAAGGAGGCCCGATTTCGTGTCCGCCAAACATGACGGGTGGTTCGAGAGGAACAAACGCAATTTCGCCGTAAAGCACACATTCGGCATCGATGTGGATCGGCCCGGTGGTTTCCGCTATGCTAAGCATAACCACCCCAAGCGCAAACAGGCTTGTGAAGGCAATGCAGGTGGCCGCATCGGCTTTGACGCGGGTTTGACGGTGGATAAATTCGATAATCCCCACCGTGAGGAGTCCGGCTCCGATGGCCCCAAGGAACATCAGAGGGGTCGAGACATTTCGAAAAACCAAAAACACAAGCACCAAGCCGGGAAGAATGCTATGGCTGATGGCATCGCCCACGAGGGCCATCCGGCGCAGGAGCAGATAGTTTCCGACGAGTCCACACGCCGTACCGACCAGTGCCCCCATCAGGACGACCCAGGCACTCGCAGACAGATTTTCGGTCCAGGGTTCCACGATCACCTGTGCAAAATCAAAAGTGGGAATTAAAGCGCTCATTGTCGGTGAGGACCAAATCCCACCGCATGACCGGAAAGAAAGCGGCCACTTACTCCGTGGATATCTTCCAGTCCGGGGATGAGTTTGCCATGGGGATCCCGGCGGGCATAGTTAAGTCTCTTTTCGAGCTGACGCACATTTTCCTCGCCCAGAATATGCTCAATCTCCTCCGCTTCATCATGCACATGATCGGCAGGAATATTGGCCGCGTGATTGAGATAAAGCTCCCAGAGCCTGTGATTGCGCACAATTTCGCAAGCCCGTTTCCAGCCCGGGGGAGTCAGGGCAAAATCCGAACCCTCGCGCGTCGCAAAGCCGTGGTGCTCGAGGGTTTTGATGGCTGCCTCGGAATGTTCCAATGTCTCGCGCCGGTGTTCTGCCAACTCGCGCAGAGAGACACTCTCCGAGCGGAACCCTTCATCTTCCAGCACACGATAAATGGCTTTGAGAGTGTTCTCGCGCTGGACCCGGCGTGCCCGCGTGCGCTGCCGCCACCACTTGGCCAAAATGCCATGACGTGGAGCCAGAAACAGCGCCACCGCAAAAACCGCTGAGGCCGTGAGAACCATCACTGGCCCGGTGGGCAAGTTGCGGCCCACAAAAGAAAAAAAGGCCCCGAGGGCACCGCTAAGCATGCCAAAAACAGCCGCCAGTACCAACATACGGGGAAGCCGGTCAGTCAACAAGAAAGCGGCTGCGGCCGGAATCACCAACATCGCTGCGACAAGAACAACTCCCACGGCCTGGAGGGATGCCACAATCGCAAATGCCAGCATCAACATCAGCGCATAATGGAAAATTTGAACCTTCAAACCGCTGGACCGCGCAAAGGCCGGGTCAAAACTGGTGACCAAGAACTCCTTGTAAAAAATGCCGATAACGGCAGCGCAAATCACCACCACCCCCGCAAGAATCAGCACGTCCTCCCGCCCCATCGCCGCCGCTTGCCCAAACATAAACTTATCCAAACCGCTCTTATTTCCCCCCGGCAGGTTCTGGATCATCGTCAGCAGACAAACTCCCACTGCAAAAAACCCTGCCAAAACAAACCCTAAGGCCGCATCTTCCTTGTGCTTAGTGGTTGAAGTGATTGCCTGGGCCGTCGCCGCTCCGAGCAGCCCGGCAATCGTTGCACCAATAAAAATTGCAAACGGGTTTTTGGTCATCGACCAAAGAAATCCAATGGCCACGCCCGGAAGGACCGCATGGGAGAGGGCATCACTCATCAACGCCAGTTTGCGGACCACCAAAAACGTTCCCATCAGACCGCAGGCAATGCCTAGAAGCATCGAACCAGCCAGCGCATACCTCAGGGAGGGGTCTGCAAACGAAAAAAACCGGACCGTTCGATCCAGAAAGTCAGTTTCTGTGATATCGCTGATCTTCGCGGCATGGGCCAACGGCGCTATGAAAAAGAAACTGAACAGGGCCAGAAGGAAGAGCGGCGGCTTTGCCGTGGGGGCAGGCATCGCGCCCGGAGATCGCGATCCACCTGATGTGTGGCGCGGACGCGCTGGTGGATCGGGCACTCCGCTGCACGATGACAATTCTTGGCGGCGAAGCCGCGTCGTTGGAGGAATGAGTGACGGCTTTGCCGTGGGGGCAGGCATCGCGCTCGGAGATCGCGATCCACCTGATGTGTGGTGAAGCGTCGATCTTCTCATTTAGAGTTTGGTTTCGCCCACAATTTGCACAACTTCCGACAGAATATTCAAGCGCCCCCCGTACGTATTTTGCAAATTCTCAGGCGTAAAAACATCCTTCGTTGGTCCAAAGGCCAGCAACCTCATGTTGAGCAGCATGAGCATATCAAAATACTCTCTGGCCGTGGCGAGGTCATGATGCACCACCAGCACGGTCTTGCCGTTTTCTTTCAGGTTGCGGAGGAGGGTGATGATTGCCGCTTCCGTCGAGGCATCCACACCGACAAAGGGTTCATCCATGAGGTAAAGGTCGCTTTCCTGGGCAAGGGCTCGGGCTAAGAAAACCCGCTGTTGCTGGCCGCCGGAGAGATTGCCGATCTGACGCTGGGCAAATGGCAGCATGTTCACTTTTTCCAAACAGGCCCTCGCGATGTCCCGGTCTTTGGCCGAGGGCCGGCGTCCCAGACCAAGGTGACCGTAACGGCCCATCAAAACCACATCCATCACATTCACAGGAAAATCCCAGTCCACGGATTCCCGCTGAGGCACGTATCCGACGCGGTGACAATTTTTTGCGTAAGGTTTTCCAAAAACCTTCACCCAACCGCTCGAAAGGGGCATGATGCCCATGATGGCTTTGATTAGCGTTGATTTGCCTGCGCCGTTCGGCCCAATGATGCCGACCAAACGGCCAGCGGGAACAGTCAGGTCCACGCCATAAAGTACCAGCTTTTTGTGATAAGCCACGCTCACGTCATGGACCTCCAACGGAGCGGGACTGTCTGCGGGAGCCTCCGGATTCATTTCAGCGCATTCACGATCGTCGTCATATTGTAGCGGATCATGCCCTCATATGTCCCGGTATCAAAGCCATCCTTTTGCTCGCCGGATTGGCCCATGGCATCGGAGTAGAGTTCGCCGCCGACCTTAACCTTGGCATCGGCCGCCACGCGGTTGATAGCGGCAGGGTTCACACTGGATTCCACAAAGATGGCCTTGACGCCTGTGTTTTTGATGAAATCCACCAAGCTGGCCATATCGGCTAAGGCCGCTTCCGAGACCGTTGAGACACCTTGAAGTCCGACCACTTGGAATCCATAGGCCCGCCCAAAGTAATTGTAGGCATCATGACTTGTCACAAGAATCCGTGAGGACTCCGGCAGGGAGGCCATTTGTTCTTTGCACCAGCCATCCAAGGCCGCAAGGCTCACCTGCAAGGCCTCCGCATTTTTTTTGAAGGTGTCCGCTTGATCCGGGGCCGCTTCAGAGAGCCCTTCGACAATGGTTGGGATGGTCTGAGCCCAAAGCGAGACATCCATCCAAACGTGGGGGTCGTAGTGACCTTCAAATTCAGGAGGTTCCAGCAGAAGGCTTTTGTCCACACTTTCAGTGATGGCATAAACTTTTTTTCCGCCCCGCGCGATTCGTGCAAACAAATCAGCCATCCGACCCTCCAACATCAGACCATTGTAAAAAATCACTTCCGCCTTCGACAACTTTGCAGCATCCGCCGCCGTGGGTTTATAAAGATGAGGGTCCACTCCCGGCCCCATCAGCGTGCTGACCTTCACCCCCTCGCCGCCAATCCGGCTTACCAAATCCCCGATCATTGCCGTTGTTGCCACCGCAGAGATCTCCGCAGACCTTGCCCACGGACTCCCTCCCGGCAGCAGAAGGAACACGAGGAGGATGACGACGGTTTTGGAAAGAGGAAGATATTTCATGATGATGGTGGTTTTGGGTTTTAAGTGTTTCGGGCTCTGAAGTGTAGCATCGGCTACAAATCGTAAAAAGTTATACTATTGCAACCTTGGATTTGTCAAATGGAAAAGAATCTGTCAGTAATGGAGGTGATGGGTTTAAAAAACGGAGATTCCCCCCGACACCCCGACTTGGAGCCACTGGAGGCTTTGGGGCGGGACACAGCCGCGCACCAGCGTCGGACGCGTCTGGCGCACAAACAGGAGCGTGCGCAGGATTATGTGGAGGCCATTGCGGAGCTGATTCTTGCCAATGGGGAAGCCCGGGCCACCGACTTGGCGCGCGCGCTGGGCGTCACGCATGTCACGGTGGTGAGAACCGTGCAGCGTCTCCAAAAGGAGGGATTGGTCACGAGCCGTCCGTATCGCTCAATCTTTTTGACCGATACCGGGCGGAAGCTGGCAAGCAAGGCGAAGGCGCGTCATGCCACGGTGATTGCCTTTCTCGAGTCCCTCGGGATCTCGGCGGCTACCGCAAGGGCGGATGCCGAGGGGATTGAGCATCATGTGAGTCCGGAGACCTTGGCAGCTTTTGAACGGCAGTTGTGCCGGGATCTGCCCCCCAAGCCTTCGTCCCGTAAAGCGGCGATCCAGCGAGTCCCCATCAGCGATCATCCCCCCAAACAGTAATATGCAAATTGCTCTGATTAGCGATATTCACGGAAATATTGACGCCTTGGACGCCGTGATCCGGGATATTGATGCCCTTGGTGTGGAAACAGTGGTGTGTTTGGGAGATATCGTCGGCTACGGGCCGGAGCCTGCAGAATGTGTGCGGGAGGTTTTGAAACGATCTGCTTTTGCGGTGATGGGGAATCATGAGGCGATGTTGTTTCACATGAGTGGGGAGCAATTGTTGGAGGTGGATGATCGGATTGGGAGGCCGCTTTTGCTGGCCAGATCGCAACTCAGTCCGGAAGAGTCGGAATATCTGAGGGACCTGCCGATTGCTGCGGAAATGGAGGGCCTGGAAATTGTCCACTCCTCGATGCATGATCCGCCGGCTTTCAACTACATTTTTGAGCGGTCGGATGCGCGCAAGCATTTTGATGATCAGAAGAGCGGCATTTGTTTTCATGGTCACACGCATATCCCGGCGGTGTGGATCCGGGATGGACGCTCGATTCATTGTTTGCGGGCCTCCAGCCAGCCGATGGTGTTGAATGGGGAGGCCATGTATGCGGTGAATATTGGCAGTGTCGGGCAACCGCGGGATGGTAATCCGCTGGCCAGTTATGCGATTTATGATGTGACGCGAAAGACCCTTCTCCACCGCCGGGTGGCTTATGATCTTGAGAAGGCGGTCCAGCGATTTCGTGATGCCAACCTGCCAGAGGAAAACTTTCTACGGCTGGCGAGTGGTCACTGAGGGCATCGGATGTGATTAAAAAGTGGGTGCGGTTGCCATGCAGGCCAGGGGGCATGGTCGTCCCGACCGTGTGGGTATTGGCTGTGCTTGGGGAATAAAACTGAAAACGGGCGAAACGTACTGTTCCCCCTGACACCCCCACTATTAATCACACCTGGGCAGCAGTCGCTCGAACCCGGAATAGACATTGGCACGATCCGCACGGAGGAATCCGACCAGGGAAATCCCGGCCAAGTCGGCACAATGAATAGCGAGACTAGTTGGAGCGCCCATGGCAGCCAGAAAGGGGATCCCTGCTTTGGCAGCTTTCTGAACGATTTCAAAGGCAATGCGGCCACTCACCAGCAACCCCAGATGCGGGAGGGGCGTCATGCCCTCGCGCACGCTGTGGCCCACCAGTTTGTCCACCGCGTTGTGACGGCCCACATCTTCGCGGGTGAGGAGGATACGGCCATTGGTGTCAAACCATGCGGCCGCATGCAGACCTCCTGTCTCTTGGAAGACTTTTTGTTTTTCCTCCAAGGCTTTGGGGAGGCCATGCAGGGCGTTTGCTGTGATTACGAAGTCCGAGGGGGGAATCTTGGGCAGGGCGAGGCGATCCTCAATTTCCCGGAGCCCGCAAATCCCGCAAGCCGAGGTGGTGATAGTTTTTCTCTCGAAATTGGCTGGATCAAAAGGGCTGATGAGTTCGATATTGAGATGATTGCTGGATTTGCGGGAAAAGCTGATGATGTCCCTCGGGCTTTGGATTATTCCCTCCGCAAAAAGCAGGCCCGCGACGAGATCCTCGTCATTTCCCGGGGTGCGCATGGTGAGGCTGAAGGAGTGACCATTGACGTGGATATCGAGGGGTTGCTCGACGGCCACCAGATCGTCCTTTGCCGTCCGACCGTTGGCGTCCACGCAAAGGATTTGGGTTTTCATGTCACCTTCTCAATCCGCACATGGGCATTGTAATCCGGCACGCCGCCCATGGCATCCACCACGCCTTTGCGGATCAGTCGATTTCCCTCGGGCCAATGAATTTGGAGGTTTCCGGGAGCGATGGGGGCCGGGTGAACGCGCCCCTCGTAGCGGCCAAGGCCATTGACTAAGGTAATGCGGTCTCCGCTGACGAGATGAAGGGCGGCCGCATCCTCGCTGCTGATCAGAACCGCATCGCGGGGGGCATTGTTCAAAGGGTCAACCTCTGCATAGATCAGGGTGTTGAATTGTTTGCCACGGCGCGTGCTCACATGGAAAACGCCGGCCTCGCGACGAAGCTCCGGTAATGGCACGCTGCGAAAATGGCCGCGTCCGTCGGGGGTTGGAAACTGACCGTTCGCGCAGAGGTGGGGGCCTCCATACTGGAAGGCATCGCCAGTTTTTTGGAGGTGTTGGATCCCGTCATAAAAAGGAACCACCCGCGCGATTTCCTCCCGCATCGACTGCCCGGATTCGCAGCCGAACAGAGCGGCTTTTTCCGGATGGACCGCAAGGGCTAGCTCGCGCAAAATTTTCCATTCGGCCTTGGCCTCGCCGACTTGACGGGGGATCTCGGGGCTGAACATGACCCGCCGTTCGGTGCTGGTTTCCGTCCCGCCGTCGTCTTGTTCGTATCGTGTTTTGGCAGGCAGCAGGAACACGGCCTCCTTGGCCGGGATGAACATTTGGTCTGTGAGGATGATGTCCTGATGGACCCGCACGGCCACGTTTTCCATAGCGGCCCGAACGTAGGCGGGTTCCGGCAGGGTCTTCAAAAAATTTCCCCCGAGGCAATAAAAAACATCCAGTTCCCCACGGGCACAGGCCTCAACCATCTCGGTGGTGGTCAGTCCCTGCCAGTCGGGAACCGGGAACCCATATTCTGTGGAAAGGGCTTCGGCGTTTGTGGGGGTGATGGGTTTGTAGCCGGGGAAGGCAGTCGCGTAAGCTCCCATTTCCGCACCGCCTTGCACCGAGGAGTGGCCGCGAATGGGCATGACGCCATTTTTGTCATGCCCGATATAACCACGGGCCAATGCCAAATTCAGAATCGTCTGCACGCCATCTCCGCCCCAGGGGTGTTGGGTGATGCCCATGCTCCACACCAAAACAGCATTTTTTGCATCGCGGATTAACTCCGCAAATTCCTGCATGGCGGCGCGGTCCAGCCCGGCCGCCAACTCGAGAGATTCCCACGTCATAGCCGCCACATGGGCGGCAAGTTCATCAAATCCCATGGTGTGGTTTTTGATGAAGTCATGGTTCACCCAACCCTCGGCAAACAAGATTTTGAGGACGCCCGAAAGGAAAGCGATATCGCCTCCCTGAGAAACCGGGAACCAATAATCCGCGATGTCTGTTCCAAACAGCGCGGAGTCCGCATTGGAAGGAACCCAATATTTTTTCATGCCGGGTTCGAGGTAAGGATTCACAAGCACGACTTTTGTGCCAAGTTTTTTGGCCTCGTGGAGGTATTTGGTTGCGACGGGTTGGTCGTTCGCGGGATTAGAGCCAAAAAAAATGACCAGGTCAGTTCCGTACCAGTCCTTGTAGCTGCAGGTGGTGGCCGCCACGCCGAGGGCCTGCTTCATCGCAGCACCCGATGGGGAGTGACAAATGCGCGCCGCATTGTCCACATGGTTGGTGCCAAGAAAGCGGGCCGCTTTTTGCGCCATGTAATAAATCTCGTTGGTCACCCCACGTGATGTCACAAAAAAAGCAAGGCGGCGCGGATCGGTTTTTCGGATTTTGTCACCAAGCCGCTGGAAAGTTTCCTCCCACGAGATGCGGCGAAATCCGCGGGCCCCCTTTTCGCGGACCATGGGAAACGGCAACCTTCCAAGCGCCCGGAGCTCGGCATTTGTTAATTTTTGCAGCGCAGACACATCTTTCAATACCTGCTCGTCAAGGGCCGGCATGGTGTTCAGCCGAAGAAGATTCAGCCGGGTCATACACAGATGAGGGCCTTTCACGGTCCAGTCCTTCAGCCCTGCCACCCCGAGGGCACAGCCATCACAAACCCCCTTGGTGATCACCTTCCATGCGTAAGGGAGGTTATCGCGGTTTTGCCAAAGGATATCGAACATGTCCCGAAAGTGTTTTGGCTTGGTCTGGCCAATTCCAAACGGCGAAAACCTGGCAAGCCCTTTCGGGCGGGGCATACGGTGAGACTTCATGACTTGCCATTCGCTGCAAACTCACACCGGGGAGCGTGAAATTTCTTGATCATAATTTCACGAGGAGCCAGGTGTTACTTTCCCCGACCGGGAAACGTGAGTTCGGCAATACCGCTTTTGTCGAGGTCTCCAAATCCCTCGGCGACCATCCGGTCATATTGTGCTTTGGTGGCGGCTGCCAGCGGAAGGTTGAGTCCTTGTTCCGTGGCGAGGGCGAGAGCAATGCCGCTGTCCTTGGCGGCGTGAGCTCCCGAGAAAAAGCAGGCATGATCTCGGTTGATCATATCTTCTCCGTCGGTGGCCAGCACGCGGGAGTTGGCACCAGTCTGCGAAAAAACTTCTGCGACCGTGCCAAGATCAAGACCCAGCGAAGCCGCCAGCCCCAACCCCTCGGCAAGACCGGCCGTGTTGATATTCATGACCATGTTAACAAGCGCCTTCACCTGGGCGGCCTGCCCGGCTGTGCCAATATAACGGAGCAGTTTTCCATCATCGGAAATCGGAATCAGAATCTTCTGAACACTATTAAAAACCTCCCGTTTGCCTCCAGCCATCAGATACAGCGTGCCATTCAAAGCCTGAGTGATGCTTGATGCCATGCAGGCTTCCAAGGAATGGGCTCCGACGGCCTCGCTGCGTTTTTCGATTTCGCGGTGGGTGGAGGGCGAGACGGTAGCACAGTTGATAAACGTTTTTCCTGCGGCTCCGACAAGGAGGGAGTCGCCATCCTCGGCAAAGACCGCGAGCTGGGCGGCATCATCGGTCACAACCGTGAAGATCACGTCTGCGGAGGCGGTGATTTCGGCAAGCGTCGCGGGGGCTTTGGCACCGATTTCGGCAGCGAGGGATTCCGCACCTTCACGGTAGGAGTCATAAACAGCGGTGACGGCAAAATTTTGGGATTTGAGGCGACGGGCCATGTTGGCTCCCATGCGTCCCACGCCGACAAATGCGATGGTTTCGCTCATTTGGATTTGGAATATTTGGGTTGGGTGAGGAGGGCTTTTCGCCAGGCTTTTTCGATGACGGGGCGAAGCACTTTGGCGTCTTCCCAACTGTTCGGAAGGGAGGCAAAATTATAGCCACCCGGAATGGGTCCCATCTCGGGCACCATAAACACCTCGCGTCCGGCCTGGTTGCCTGCAAGCCAGAGCTCCAAGGTTTTGTCGAGGAAGGGCAGCCATTGTTTGAGTTCATGACTGAGCTGGCCCTTGCCGTCTGTGACCGGGACCTGACAGTGGTGGCCATTAAATGGTCGAAAATGAAATTGCTCGGCCCGTTGGATGAGTTTGGGAGCAATTAGTAGGCGTTCCCAATACGGGGGAGCCAAATGTTTGATGACCGAGAGGTGGGAAAAGTCCCATGTCATAGGAAGCAATTCGCCCGTGGCTTTCCGATAACCTGCAGCAATCGCATAAGTTTTCTCCGGAGTTTCCGTGCACGTGTCGCGATGGATTTCGACAGCGGTTTTTGCGCCGAGTTTTGCAGCGAGCTTTTGAAGTTGGATGGCCAGCTTCACGGATTTTTCCACGGGCGTGTCATGATCGGCCAGTTGGACATTGATGTGGATGGCTCCGGCCTCGAGGTTTTGTTCGATGAGTTTGCAAAAATCCGCAGGGTTCGACGACGCAAAATAACCGACCACGATAAGGTCCAGCTTCTTTGCGAGGCGGCCATGTTCTTTGGTGGCAAGGGTTGTGAATCCGTCAAATCCGGAAGCCTTGATGTCCGTGAGTTGTTTCTCAAGGGACCATGGTTTTTTGGATGTCGGGTAGTCCACAAGGGACCAGAGGTTGGCAATGTGGTGGAGGGTGGGAGGTGTTTTCATATTTATTAAGAGGCAAGGAACGGGTTGGAGACTTTTTGTTCACCGACGGTGGTGAGGGGGCCATGGCCGGGAGCGAGGACTGTTTCGTCCGGGAGGCTGAGAATTTCTTCGTGGTTGGTGCGAAGAGCGTCAGCGTAAGAAACACCGCCACCCCCCATCGAGCCTGCAAAGATGGCATCTCCCGCTACCGCGAGGGGTTTTTCAAGGCCGTGAACAACATAAGTGATCCCGCCTTGCGCATGTCCCCATGTCAGCCGGGTTTCAATACGGAGGCTTCCCAACTCAAAGATTTTTCCGGCAGGGAAGGCCGTGGCCCCTTTCAGAGCAGGTTCTTTGTCCCCCACAAACGCGGAGGCACCGGTTTTCTCCACCACCCGATCAAGTTCAAGGATGTGATCTCCATGCGTGTGGGTGAGCAACAAGAGCTTTGCGGTGAGGCCTTCTTTGACGAGGAAATTGAGCAGTTCGGTGGCATCCGCCCCGGTATCAAAAATGATTGCGTCCTTGGTCGTTTCGTCCCAGACCACGTAGCTGTTCACCGTCATATCCTCAAACGGCGAATTAAAACTGGCCAGTCCTCGCACCGAAATGGCCGCAGGCCGATACGTTCCTTCTCCCAGCGCGACCAGAGCCGTGGCATTTAATCCCAACTCCGCCGCCAAAGCGCGAACGGCAGCCGCATCAAACGCACCTTCTTTCACTTTCGCGAGCGTCTCTTCCGAAATCCCCGCGCGTGATGCCAATTCCGCATCGGTTAGTTTGAGACCGCGTTGGGCCTTTCCAAGGATATCGTTATAGAAGTCTTCAAGTGGGATGGACATCCGCAAGCTGTGACGCAATTTTCAACCGCCTGCAAACCTGTTTTTATTGAATAAAAATCCGATCCCATTGCCTGTTTTAGGAAATGTCCGAATGAAAACGCCACTTGCGTCAATGAATCCCAGCGCAATTCTTGGATGGAAGAGGCCGCAGTGTGGCACGTTATCTCATCGGATCGGCGTCTGGAAACCAAAACGCCCGCCCCGGATTTCTCCAAGGCGGGCGATCAGGTATGATTAGGTTTTAATCGTCGATCTCAACGCGGTTGATTATGCGTTTCTCGTCGATCGTGTCGTAGCTCACGCTCACGGGCATACCGACCTTGATCCGGGTGGTCAAGTCGGCTTCGGTCAGTGTCTTCCCACTCTTGGTGACATAGACGACCTTGTCGCCGTAGGAATACGTGACCGGGCCGCTTGTTTCCTTCACAATGAAGGCGGATCCGGGGGTGTAGGTGGTGAGGGTGCCCGTGCCCGTGGTGGTTGTGGTTGTGGTGGTGGTGGACGATGTTTGCGCCACGGCGAAGGCCGTCGATGCGCAAATGGCAAGGATTGATAGGATGATTTTTTTCATAATGTTATTTTTTTGGTTTGTTGTTTCAGCCGATGAACACTCAGCGGATGTTAGTGAAATCGTATGGCCTGCTTCGGTCGGCCCTAAGGTTATGTCCCTGCAAACTCCTCAGGCATGAGGTCAGGGATACCGGGCACCATGACAAAAAAAGACGCCCCTCGTGGGAACGGCGGCTTTTTTCACCATTTCTTATCTGAATCTCGACAGCCGGGGCATTTCCCCAAAACGCCTAGCCGCGAGCCGGCCTGGCAT
>Ga0209181_10008181_pt1 | contig 14115 bp, 9 predicted proteins | sample MAT05_FD_187208 | JGI IMG/M metagenome (GOLD analysis project Ga0209181, IMG submission 187208) | Freshwater microbial communities from Lake Fryxell liftoff mats and glacier meltwater in Antarctica - MAT-05 (SPAdes) (version 2) | ecosystem: Environmental > Aquatic > Freshwater > Ice > Liftoff... | reverse complement strand
CCCGTGTACAGGGCTTCCCAGCCGCATCGCAAACGATTGTGAGCGAAGGCGTAAAGCGCATGCTGGATTACCAGGATGTTGCGTATGCGAATCAATATTTAGATCGTTTAAAAACTGTGTTTGCCCTAGAAGCGAGCAGGGGCGACGGCGCCACTAGCCTGGGGATTGAGACAGCCCGTTACTTGGCTTTATGGATGTCGTATGAAGACACGATTCGTGTGGCGGATTTGAAAACTCGTTCTGCTCGTTTTAGTCGTGTGAGCAACGAGGTGAGCGCAAAATCAAACAATGTTTTGCACATCAAAGAGTTCATGCATCCGCGTATTGAAGAAATTTGCGACACCTTACCTGCGGGCTTAGGTCGTTTTATTCTCAATTCGCCAGCCGTCCGTGGGTTTCTGGGGCAGTTCACCAAAAAAGGTCGGATTATTGAAACAACCAGCTTGTTCGGCTTTTTAATGTTGTACGGGGTGTCTGCCATGAAGCCTTGGCGTCGCGTTACGTTGCGTTACAAAACGGAAGAGGCCAACATCCTTGCATGGTTGGCACGCGTAGAAGCGATTGCTGCCAGTGACTATGCGCTGGCTGTAGAAATCGCCGAGTGTCAGCGTCTGGTAAAAGGCTATGGAGATACTCATGCACGTGGTTCCCGCAGCTTCCGCCGAATTATGGATGTAGTGGAACCTCTCCGCGCTAAAGGCAATGCGGCGCAGCGAGTAAAAGAGCTACGCGAAGCCGCTCTGGCGGATGAGGATGGTAATAAGTTGGGCGAGGTATTGAAGTTGAGCTTACAAGCCTAAGCTGAGTGGAGGCTAGAAAGGGGGCTAAAAACAAGGAGCCCCCTTACCTCTTGAGCGCGTAAATTTTTTGCAATAGGCTATTAAAGTTCTATTACTCTGGTTATAGTACCGCCTCGGGATGGTTCATCAGGTCCCTTCGATTCCCCTATTCGGGGCGCGACCAGCATATTTGTGGTGTATGGAATTCCTAAGAAGGAGGCAATGCCGGTATGTCTAATACGACCGAAAGCACGATGAAGTATGCGAAAGATGGAAAAACGCAGAAGATTTCTACGTACTGTTATCAGTGCGTAAACGGCCCCGATATGTTGACTGTCGAAGTAGTCGACGGCGTGGCAACTAAGGTTGAACCCAATTACAACGGTAAGGGCATGCACCCCGCAGACGGTAAGGTGTGTGTTAAGCCTTATGGTCTTGTACAAAAACTGTACAACCCAAACCGCCTTCTCAAACCCATGAAGCGAACTAACCCTAAAAAGGGTAAACACGAAGACCCAGGCTGGGTTGAAATTTCGTGGGACGAAGCGCTGGATCTCGTGGGTTCACGCCTCAAGAAAATCCGTGATGATGGTTTGTTAGATGAAAACGGCAATCCAAAGTTGGCGTTCTCTACTGGTGGCGCAGGTACACCGCTAGCCTACATGGGTGCTTTCCCGGCCTTGTTCGCCGCTTGGGGTCCGCTGGATTCAAGCTTAGGCGCAGGCGGTACGGTTAAGTGTTATCACGCCGAGCACTTGTACGGAGAATTATGGCATCGCGCCTTTACCGTTAGCCCTGACACTCCGCTGTGCGAATACATTGTTTCCTTCGGTAACAACATCGACGCTTCTGGGGGTGTGACCAGTGTGCGTCGTCAAGCCGACGCGCGCGTACGTGGCCTCAAGCGTGTGCAGATTGAGCCGCATCTTTCTGTGACGGGTGGAACGTCAGAAGAATGGGTGCCGATTAAGCCAAAGACGGATCCCGCCTTCCTCTATGCCATGATTAACGTGCTGTTGTTTGAGCACAAGATGGAAGAATTGGATGTTCCATTCCTCAAACATCACACTGCATCGCCTTATCTGATCGGACCCAAGGGTTATTACTTGCGCGATCCTGAAACGCGCAAGCCGCTGATGTGGGATTTGAAAACCAATAAAGCTGTTCCTCACGACACCAAAGACACCGATCCCGCTATCACGGGGAAGTTCACGGTGAAAGCAGTTGAAGTGGGTGCGGATGACGAGGTGTGGGAATACGCGAGCGTTGAGACAGAGCCTGCTCACGAAAAGCTCATGCATCACGTTAAAGCCAGCACGCCTGAATGGGCATCGACAATCTGTGATGTGTCTGCCGATACTATTCGCCGCATTGCTAACGAGTTTCTGTCACATGCACATGTGGGTGAAATGCGCGAAGTGTCTGGCCGTATGTTGCCGTTCCGCCCAGTCGCTGTCATGTTGGGCAAATCGGTTAACAACGGCTGGGGCGCTTACGAATGCGTTTGGGCGCGGACAATTCTTCATGTGCTGACCGGTTCGCTGGAAGTGCCTGGCGGCCTGTTGGGCAGCACAACCCTAATCGTTGGCCCTGAACAAGATCGTATGGCGTCTTGCACGCCTGGCCCAGACGGTTTCATGAGCTATCCGTTTAACCCAACGGATAAAGAGAATTGGGCCGATAAGCCTGAAAATCGCCATGCACACCAAACCATTACTCCGGGTGTAGGCTCTGGCTTTTATGCGCAGCCTTTAGGCTCATCGAGTCTTGCGTGGATGCGTTTGCAAGGCCGTGGTGCGGAAACATGGACACAACCTAAGCCGCCAGAAGTTTGGATCGTTTACCGTTGTAACCCGCTCATCTCTTTCTCGGAAACGACAAGATTGAGCGAGACGATTGCGACCTTCCCGTTCCAAGTTTCTTTTGCCTATACGTTCGACGAAACCAATCACTTTGCGGATGTGTTATTGCCTGACTGTACCGACCTTGAAGGTACGCAGTTGATTCGTTTGGGCGGTACGCATTACTTCGAACAGTTCTGGGATTCTGAGGGTTGGATTCTTCGTCAGCCCATCACCAAACCTTTGGGCGAAACACGCGATTTCACATGGATTGGCGCAGAGCTGGCTAAGCGTTGTGGCCTGCTAGAAACCTACAACTTCATGATTAACGTTGGCGTCTGCGGCTTGCCGCTGAAGACCGATGCTTACGACTTCTCTGTTCCTGCCGACCAGGTTAATAGTCCTGACGTGGTTTGGGATGCCGTTTGCAAAGCAGCCAGTTTTGATGTGACCGGCGGCCAATCTTCAGAAGGTTTGGATTACTTCAAAGAGCACGGCTTCCGCGTTAAACCATTTCCGCATATCAACTGGTACCTCTATCCGAAGATGGTCGATATGGGCTTGCGTTTTGAGTTGCCGTATCAAGAGCGCATATTCCGCGTTGGCCAACAGCTCGCCAACCGCTTGCATGAGCAAGGCGCTAAGTGGTGGGATAACCAGCTTAAAGAATACGAAGCAATGCCCGAATACAAGGATCTCAACAAAATCTGGGATGATGCCTACGAGCGCAACTACAAGGTCAAGATCAAGGACTTCCCGTTCTGGTTGCTGACTTCACGCAGTATGCAGTATGCATGGGGCGGTAACGTGGGTATTCAGTTGATGCGTGAAGTGGCGGAAAACGTGGCGGGCCATAGCGGCATCATCATTAATACCAAAACGGCGACGGAAATGGGGATCAAAGAAGGCGAGATCATTGAAATCGCTTCTCCGGTTGGTAAAACGCGTGGTAAAGCGCTGCTGCGTCAAGGCTGTCGTCCGGATGTGATTGTGATGATTGGCCAGTTTGGCCACTGGAAGACGCCGTATGCAAAAGATTTCGAAATGCCTAGCTTGAACGATTTGGTTCCAATGAACATGGACCTCCTCGATGGTACGGGCGGATCGGTTGATGCAGTAAAAGTTAGCGTTTCTCGCGTGGAGGCTTGATTATGACTCGTTACGTAATGATTGCAGATTTACGGCGTTGTGTGGGTTGTCAAACTTGTACGGCAGCTTGCAAGCTAACCAATGCCACTCCCCCGGGAGTTCAGTGGCGTAAAGTACTCGACATCGAACTGGGTGAGTACCCTAATGTGGAACGAATATTCATGCCGGTCGGTTGCCAGCATTGCGAAGATCCACCTTGCATGCATGTGTGTCCAAGTACCGCAACCGGTCAGCGTGCTGACGGTATCGTTACCATTGACTACGATATTTGTATCGGTTGTGCATACTGCGCGGTCGCCTGTCCTTACCAAGCGCGTTACAAGGTGGACAAGCCTAGCTATGCGTACGACACCGGCCCGACACCTACAGAAAATAAGCGCTTCGACGAAGCACGTTTAGGCGTGGCCCAAAAATGCACATTCTGTTCGGATCGCGTGGATTCGGGCAAAGCGAAGGGTCTAGTACCTGGCGTGGATCCTGAAGCCACACCGGCTTGCGTCAATGCGTGTATTGCCGACGCTTTGCATTTTGGCGATTTGGAAGATATGGAAAGCAATGTGTCTGAATTGCTGACCGAGAATACTTACTTCCAAATGCATACAGAACTAAATACTAAGCCCGGATTTTATTATCTGTGGGACAAGGAGCGTTCATGATTCGTATTGGTTCCATTCTGCAAACAAACTGGGACTGGCGAGCCGCTGGTAACTTCATGTTTGGTGGTACGGGTAGTGGCATGTTGTTGCTGCTGGTGATTGCATTTTATCCGGCCGCCCCTCCTTTATTGGTAGAGCTAGTGGCTTTAGGCCTCGTCGGCTTGGGGCTTTTCTTGGTTTGGCTAGAAATTGGCCGCCCATGGCGCGCCATCAACGTCTTGTTTCACCCACAAACATCTTGGATGACGCGGGAAGCCTTTGTTGCGATGGTGACGTTTGGCTTGGCGCTGGCAGGCATAGTCTTACAAACGCCATGGATTATTGCGGCAGCAGGTATCGCAGGTTTAGGCTTTCTGTTTTGCCAAGGGCGCATTCTTCACGCGTCGAAAGGCATTCCAGCATGGCGCGAACCGTCGATAGTCGCTTTAATTATGTCCACAGGCTTGGCTGAAGGCGCAGGTGCATTATTGGCGCTGATGATTTTGGCTGGTGTGCAAACGCCAAGTTGGCTGGCTTACACTTTCATCACCTTACTTGCGGTGCGTGTTCTTGCTTGGGGGACCTATCGTGGTGCGCTTGCCGCATCCAACGCACCACCAGCAGCACTGGCCGCATTAGCGGGTGTTAGTCGTGTGTTCCTTTTGCTCGGTAACGTAGTGCCTGCAGCAATGATCGGTTTAAGTATATTCTTTCCTCAGCACATTAATACTTTGGCTGTATTGGCCGGTATATTTGCTGTTTTGGCTGGATGGAACGTTAAATTTACCATCATTACTCGCGCGGCCCAGGTGCAGGGCTATGCATTTGGTAAGTTGCAAAAAGGCCATCCACTGGCTAAGAAAGCGGCTTAATCGCCATCACATAATAATCCAGTAATCTTGGCGCGTTGCTTGCTTATAGTTGCAAGCTTTGCGCCAAGATTATCAAAGAGAATCATATTTAATTTGTTATATGCAGTTGAAGTCCGGAAGCAAAGCAAAGTGGTTTGTAGTAAAAAGTTGGGTCTGGAATTAGTAATAAGGCTCCCAGATTCAGCGAACAATTTAATTTTTATGGTAAACTTTTACGTTGGTGAGCGGTGCAACCCTATTTTCTTAACTGTAGACCTGTAAGCAATAGCAAACACTTCGCACGATTAAGCAAAACGGCCCACCCTCTTCCGACTAAATACATCTGATCAACTTCCACCAGTAATAACAGGAGCACGTCAATGTCACTCGCAGATATGAAGGGATTTTCTGTCCCGTTTTCTCCAAATGGCCGCGCCAATACAGTAGGCCCTCTGCCCTGGAATTTCGGCGTAGATCTCTTCGCCGTTCATTTCAAAGCCAACCCTGATGAAATTCGCAAACTTCTGCCAGAGCCTCTTGAGCTTTCGCAAGAAGAGCCGGATGGCGCCTATGTATGGTTTGGTGATTGGCAAGGTATCTGGACCGGCGGCGAAAACATGCTGGGCACCAATGCATACCAAGTTCAGTACCAAGAGTGCTTGTTCGGCGTGCGTTGCAGCTACAAAGGTAAAGAAGGTCAGCGCGTTGTTTATATCTGGGTCGACAAAGACTTCAGTATGTTGCGCGGTTGGTTCATGGGTTTCCCGAAGAAAATCGGCCGTGTTAACCTAGGCTCGACAAACCGTCACCTGCACAACCTGAACCCAGCACTGAAAGGTGTTGTTCCAGGCATGCGTTATAACTCATGGTGTGAGTCTAAAGGTGAGCGTACGATTGATGCCGCTTTCACCTTGAAAGAGATCATCACTCCAGATCAGTTGCCAAAGCCTTTCGGCACCGATCTGTTCCACACCATTCACTTCCCAAGTTCAAATGTGGATAATCCACAAGCACACGTTCATCAACTCGTTGAGACCGTTAGCTCGAACCACAAGTTTGGCGAAATCTGGCGCGGCGAAGATGCAGAATGCAATTTCTACGACTCCAAGATCGAAGAGCATTTCCCACTTCGCCCACGTGAAATCACTGGTTCATATTTGATTCCAGTTGGCTTCACCATCGAAGGTACGAAAGTGCTTCACGACTACAACAAGAAGTAAAACTAAGGGAGGGCTTGCCCTCCCTTTTTTTATCATTACGGGCCGCAATGGCCCGTAATCTTTTGTTTTGTAACCGAACAGAAATTGTGAAGAGAGGGTAAGAAACAATGGCATATCCTTGGACATCTATACGTGATTGGCTGGTTGACGAAGAAAAACTCGGCCATCTAGTGAAAATCAAAACCCCGATTAAAGCGGGTGACCCGAATTCTATTGTTGACGCAGTGCCTGCTGATTTAAAAGCCGAGCAAATGCGCGTCATCAATTGCCCTGGTGCGAACGGTAAAGTAATGGAGACTGAGCTGCGTGCGACCTTGCGCTACCTGCATACTTTGCCTAACTTGCCCATCGGCATTGTTGAGAAACCCATTAACAACTGTCCCGATATCCCAGTAATTATCAACCCTTGGGCGGACCGTGGCCGTGTGTTGCGTATGTGTGGCGTTACTTCCAAGGACGAGCTGCTGGCTAAGTTCCGTACCCTGAAAACCAATTTGATTGCACCCAAAATAATCGACAAGAAAAGTGCGCCTTGTAAGGAAGTGGTGATCAGAGAGGCCGACGTTGATGTAACTAAGCAGTTGCCACGCAACTGGGTTGAGTTTGAAACCGTGCCATGGAGCCCCTGTGGTGGTGGTCAGTTCATTGTTTATGATCCTGCAACAAAGACCCATGACCTAGGTGTGTGGCGTTGTGGCTTCTTCGAATGGGACGATGGCGAGCCAACAAAGCCTATGCCTGAGGAACTACGCAAGGCCCATATGTGCGTGGCGATGATTTACGACGGCCCTATCGCCTCGGATGGCGGTATGTATTTCCGCGACAACTATCGCAAGTTTGATAAGCCGATGCCTGCCGCTTACGCCATGTGTTGCGATCCCTCCATTCCTGCGGTTGCTGCTGTGCGCTCGGGCTTGGTATGGCCACAAGATGGTGTGGATGAGTACGCAGTTGCTGGTGGTCTGCGCGGTGCGCCGGTTGAAGTGGTCGAGTCTGAAACCATTCCTGGTTTGATGGTTCCCGCTCACGCCGAGATCATCATTGAAGGCGAGTTCTTGCCACAAGATTATTTGGTACCCAAGTTTGCCGAAGGTGTGTATCAAGGCCACTTGCTGGGTAATCACTTGATGCCTATGTTCCGCATCAAAACCATTACGCACCGTAAGAACCCAATGTGGATGACGACATGGTCGTCAAGCGGCTTGAATCACCAAGGCCCTCACGTTGCATTCGCCGATCTATTCTTCGAAACAGAAGCATTGGATTACATGCTGCAAAATAACTACAAAGTTAAAAACATTGTTTCCTACGACTTAGAAACCATTGTTGTGCAAACGACGGTAGATGGTTTTGAGAAGTCGCCGCACTACGGCAAACAAGTATTAACGGCTTTGTATGCTTGCCCGCATGGCTACATCGGCAACGGCAGCAAGTACTACATCTGCGTTGGACCAGACATTGATCCGTACGATTTGCGTGACGTGATGTGGGCTTTAGGTACGCGCGCTCAGCCTGTTTCTGACAGCATTGTGATTACCGAAGGCCTGTGTGCTTGGGGCGACCCATCAGGCTTGCCCGGACCACTTGGCTGGCGTTGTTTCGGTCAGCAAGTCATGATCGATGCCCTGATTAAGTGCCCAGAGCGCCGCACCTATTGGGAGCCACGTTCAGAGCCACGTAGTTGGGAAGAAGCTGAGATTAAACGTATGAAGCTGAAAATCGAAGGCAAGTAACTCAATAGCCGGCTGATTTTTTGCAATGAAAAAGGCGCACTTCGGTGCGCCTTTTTCATTGGTGCACTGCCAAAATAAATTCGTTTCTTGATTCAGTGGAATTTCTGTGCCATCGTCATGCGCTGGGTCAGCGACTAATAAAAGGGTGCGAGTAAATGGATCGACGAGATTTCATAAAAAAATCGGGATCAAGTTTAGGCCTTCTTGCCGTTCAACTTAATGGCCTCAATTTTTTACTAAGCCCAACTGAGGCACGCGCTGCTAATGTGCCGCTTACTGTACTTACCCCGGCTGAAGCAAAGACTTTAGAGTCCTTTGGAGAGGTTTTACTTCCCGGCGCCAAAGAGGCGGGGCTTGCCCATTTCATTGATCATCACCTGGCTGTTGACGCTAAAGACAGCTTGCTCATGTTGCGTTACATGGATTGGCCTGCGCCCTATGCTGGTTTTTACAAAGCCGGACTTATGGGCCTCGATGCGGCCAGTAGCGCTCAACACCAAAAAAAGTTTCACGAACTCACGTCACAAAAAGCAGAAGCGCTGGTGCGTAGCATGGGGGCAGATACTCCTTCAGGTTGGCAAGGTATTCCAGCCCAATTATTCTATTTTGTCGTTCGCAGCGATGCGGTCGATGTCGTGTATGGCACAGAAGAGGGATTTGAGAAGCTCGGCGTTCCCTACATGGCGCACATCACCCCGCCCAGCAAGTGGTAACAACTATGAGCTCAACAGAAACAGTCGATGTCGTTATTGTGGGTGCTGGGGCAGCAGGGTGCTTGTACGCGGCTAGACTCGCTCAAGCAGGAAAAAAAGTGGTGGTGCTAGAGTCAGGCCCCGCTTGGAAGTTGAGTGATTTGGTGAGCTCGCAAATTTGGGCGCGTCGTCTAAAGTGGAGCGGCCCACTATTAATGCAAGCCCCGGGAAAGGCCGTATTTAGCCACACTCAGAGCACTGGCAGTGGGTTTGGCGGAGCGGCTTTACATCATTACGGAACGTGGCCGCGTTTGCGCCAAGCCGACTTCAAATCGCAAACACTGTTTGGTCAAGGCTTAGATTGGCCGATCAACTACGATGACTTGCGCCCGTACTACGACAAAATTCAAGCTGAGATGGGCATAGCGGGGGATGCAAAACAAGAGGTTTGGCGGCCCGCAGCGGCACCTTACCCAATGCCTGCCCACACACTCTTTAAACAGGCAAAAATTCTCGCCAAAGGTTTTAAGAAAAAAGGCTTAAAAACCGCGCCTTTGCCGGTGATTATTAATTCGCAAGTCTATAACGGACGTGCGCCTTGCTTGTACGACGGCTGGTGCGAGGCAGGATGCCCCATTGGCGCTTTTGCAAACCCGCTCGTAACGCACTTTGAGCAAGCCCGTAAGGCTGGTGCAGAGTTTCGAGAATACAGCACGATAACGCGGGTACTGAGCGAGCGCGGCTCTAAATCAAAAAAACTCGTAGCCAGCGGTGTTGAATATATTGCGAACGCAAAGAAAGAAACAATCAATGCAAAGTTGGTGATCCTAGCGAGCTCTTTAGTGCAAAACCCTCGCTTACTTTTAAACTCTGCCTCTGAATTGCAACCGCAAGGCATGGCAAATTCAAGCGGATTGGTGGGCGCTTATCTCACCAGCGATGCCGTGGCTATTGTGTATGGCATGTTTAATGAGGAAACTGAAAATCATCGCGGGGTAAATGCAGGGCAATTGCTCAGTCGTGGCGACCATGCCAGCAAATCACGCCCAGATATATTTGGCGCCTATCAGTGGCAAATCGCCCCTTCATTAAAGCCCAATGATTTGCTGGGGATCGCCAATAGTCGCCCCGATTTAATGGGGAAAGACTTACATAAATTCATGCAAAAAGCGGCAAAGCACTTGGCGAGTATGGCGGGCTTTGCGGGTGCGGTTCCGAGCCGAGAGAATCGCATTAAACTATCCAACGAAAATGACACGTACGGCATGCCTCTGGCGCGTCTTGAATACACAGTGGCCGACAACACGCGCGCTCTTTGGTCGCATCTACTTAAGGAAGGCAGCGAAGTGATGAAGGCGGCGGGCGCAAAAGATGTGTGGACGGGCCCCATGGTGGGCGGGCATTTGATTGGCGGAACGATCATGGGCGCGGATCCTAAAGCGTCAGTTTGCGATAGCTTCGGCTGTACTCATGATGTGCCCAACTTGGTTTTGGCCGGTAGCGGTTTATTCCCCGCAGGGAGTGGCACCAGCCCCACATACACCCTCTATGCGGTAGCTGAACGTTCAGTTCAGCAAATAATTAAAACCTGGGCTAATTACCAGCAGGCCTAAGCAAAATAAGCAAGTCATCAAATTAACCAAATGAAAACTCCGGCTAGCCTTCGCATAGAAAAAACCGACGTCATCATTGTAGGGGCGGGTGCTGCGGGGAGTTTGTTAGCAGCCAAATTAGCCCAAGCAGGTCGCCGCGTTGTGGTTTTAGAGGCTGGACCAGGATGGACGAGTAGTGATCTTTATAGCTCACAAATATGGGCGCGCCGGCTGAAGTGGGGCGGCCCGCCGGTTTTGCCTGGCGGACAAAATCCTATCGGTTACAACATGGCCTCCGGCTCTGGTTTTGGTGGTGCGGCTTTACATCACTATGGCGGCTGGCCACGTTTGCATGCTGAAGATTTTCGTTTGAAGTCGCTTTATGGTCGCGGGCGAGATTGGCCGATTGGCTACGACGATTTACGTCCTTACTACGACCGTATACAAGACGAGGTTGGATTGTCGGGTGATGCCGTGGCTGAGATATGGCGGCCACCGGGCAAGGCTTATCCATTGCCACCCTTGCCGGTGTTTAAACAAGGTGAAATTTTGGCGCGCGGTTTTCACGCGCTAGGAATGAAGACCGCGCCGTACCCCACCGCTATTCTGTCGGCGCCCTATAAAGGCCGCCCAGCTTGCCTCTACGACGGATGGTGTGATGCAGGTTGCCCCATCATGGCGCTGGCTAATCCGCTCGCCATTTACGTGCCACAAGCACAAGCTGCTGGCGCTCAATTTCGTTCATTTTCCACTGTGGCCCGTGTTATCACCGAACAACAAGGCGCACATACAACAAGGACAACAAGGGCAATCGGTGTGGAATATTTCGATGCAACCGGTGCGCAACAAATAATTTATGCTCCTCTGGTTATTCTTGCCAGTGCAGCCGTACAAAACGCACGCCTCCTACTCAACTCAGCCACCTCAAAACTGCCAGAGGGTTTAGCTAACTCAAGCGGGTTGGTAGGAAAGGCGATAACTGCCCATGCACTGGCCCAACTTTATGGTTTGTTTGAGGAAGAAACAGACTGTCATTTAGGTACAAGTGGTGCACAGCTCACGTGCCAAGATGGTTACGGGAAAATTGAAGGGGATAGGACTTTAAAAGTACCCAAGCCATTCAAGCCATCTAAACCTTTCGGCAGCACGATGTGGGCGATTGCCAATGCCATGAAGCCGAACGACCTACTCGGCATTGCGAACACACGTCCCGATATTATGGGGAGAGAACTGCACAAGTTTATGTTGCGCGGTGCCAAGCATATGGCCGTTTTAGGCGCGCTATGCGAAAGCATTCCTGAGGACAGTAATCGCGTAGAACTGGCCTCCGAAAAAGACCGCTTTGGCTTGCCACTGCCGCGCCTCAATCACACCATGAGTGAGGAGGCGATGGCCTTATGGGCTTACAACATTGAGCTGGGCAAGAACATCTATAAAGCGGCAGGCAGTCGCGAGTACTGGTCAGCACCACCCGTTTTCGCCCATTTGGCAGGCGGTACGCTGATGGGCAAAGAAGCAGCAACCTCCGTCACAGATAGCTATGGCCGATGTCATGATGTGCCGAATATGGTTATTGCTGGAGCCAGCCTTTTCCCATCAGCTGGCGCAGTAAATCCCACCTATACCATCCATGCGTTGAGTTTACGCACAGCCGAACATCTCATTTCAGAGAGAGGGATACATTGAGTCCAATCTTTTCCTTGTCATAATTTCATCAGAATGGCATGCTTGAGATTATTATTTAGTCATACTAATTTGGAATATCGGCGTAGAGCACAAACCGCTCTATCTTTTATTGCCCAATGACTTAGAGGTTGTGGCAAATTAACCACATGGTGCACTGCACTTAATTGCTTTGCGTTAATTAGAAGCTTGCAATTTGAAACCCAATGCGGTGTTATGGTAACTACATACGTTTTCACAGCACTTTCGTTATTATTTCAAGTAATCATTTTTTCAACTATGTTTGCAATAGATTGACGTAACGAAAGGATGGGCATGCAGGTTCACAGAAGTGAGATTAAGAATTGGGCCCGGCAAAACCTCCGAGGCATTGAAAACTGTACATTCCCTTCCTTTACGCCAGACCTCCGTCAGCTTGACGAAGAGGGCATCCGTCATGATGTCCGGCAAAGCATTAAACATGGATTCGTATCCACATTAGTGGCGTGCGAAACAGGTCTCAGCTTTGAAGAAGCCAAACAATTCGTTTCCATTGTTGCTTCAGAAGCAAAAGATAAAATTGGTGTAGGCGTTACGTTAATTTTTAATAACGTAGAAGAAAACATTGCCATGGCCCAGCATGCGGCCAAAGTAGGCTGTCATACCGCACTGCTTGGTTACCCCTTTAATTTTTACCCTAAATCCCCTGAAGAAATTTATCAAGTCAGCAAAGCGGTATGCGACGCTTCTGACATTGGCATCGTTCTTTATCCCAGCCATAAATTCAATTTCGGGCGGTTTCACCCTTGTGGATTCCCGCTCGATATTTTAGAGCGTCTCTGCGATCTGGAAACGGTAGTGAGCTGCAAGTTTGGATTGCTCGAACCCGGTTTCATTGGTGAAGCATTTGATCGCCTTGGCGAAAAAATCGTCGTTCAATTTCCATGGGAGCGTTGGTGGCCAATGCTCACCAAGCATTTCAATCTGCAGTTTGGCGGTGCGGGGGCCTATGAACTGATGCAGTCCCCAGACAAGCCATATGTAACGAACATGTTCAAATTGCTACTGGAAGGCAAGCGCGATGAGGCAATGGAAATTTATTGGCGATTGACCCCAGCACGCCTCACTTTTGAAAAACAATTTATGCCGACCCAAATGATCGGCACATACCATTGGCCACAACAAAAATACTATCAATGGTTAGTTGGCGGAAATGGCGGCTTCACCCGTCAGCCCTGCATGAAAATGGTTCAGTACGAAATGGAAGAGGCACGCGGCGCATTGCGTGCTATCGGTATTAATCCAAGTGAAAACGATGAAGAGTTTTTTGTCGGTCGTGTGCAGTACGCAAAAGGGATGCGTTTTAAATAGTAAGTGTTGGTGGTAAAAAAATATAACAGTTTTTTTTGAAAACAAGATCAACTCAGATTAAGCAGGTGAGTTGAAAGCGAGGAGGGTTTACCGATGAAAAAAACAATTATGCTGACGCCAGTGCGCTCAGCAGCAGCCTTATCAGTTCTGTTCGGCGTAATGATGTTTTCAGGAGCGGCGCATGCGTCAAGCTTTGAAACTGGTGCGGTTAAATGGTCGGTTGATGGAGAAGTTTCCCAAGGCTTCATGTGGCGCACCAGCAAACGCAACCCTGATTTGATTGGCTGGCAAGGTGGTGGTACGGGGGGGCCTGCGGACAATCTCCAGGATGATGGTAATTTAAATTTTGGTCGGAATCGCTTGGTTTCCGCGCCCACTAGTTTGCTGGGTACGATCGAAGCAGAGTACGAGAATATGCGCGTATTGGTTCGCGGTAGTTATATCTACGACTACAGAATTGAAAGAGATGATTTGCAGACTTATACGCGAGTGATTCCCAACCCTGGGTTTGTGGGGGGGATTACTACTGTATCGGAGCAAATGGGCGATGCTCAAAAAGATGCATTGAGTAATCGATTCCGCTTACTAGA